>Ga0209190_1003639_pt1 | contig 10200 bp, 7 predicted proteins | sample M_140205_XF_Meta_FD_187315 | JGI IMG/M metagenome (GOLD analysis project Ga0209190, IMG submission 187315) | Freshwater microbial communities from Lake Montjoie, Canada to study carbon cycling - M_140205_XF_MetaG (SPAdes) (version 2) | ecosystem: Environmental > Aquatic > Freshwater > Lake... | reverse complement strand
CCCCCGTTCTGCTTGCACTTATTGCCCGTTTCATTCCGATCATGAATGGCGTCGCATGAAAAACGAAGAACCCCAAGAATTTGCTGGCGCAGTAGCATTTGAACAAAAAATGCAGCAATTGAGAACTCTAGAGAACGGACCTAATCGTATGCGTGGGAAACTGTTTCTTCACAATTCACTGAAACCGCTTGGGGAAATTGATTTCAGTGAGGACAAGACCCAAGGCAGCTTTCATTTCCAAAATGAATGCGAAGGGATGTGCGGTGTCTAATGGCCCGTCCTCCGTACCTTCCGCCAGATCCTATCTCCGTCTCCTACTTCAAGGGACGGAAGTACCGCGTCCGCACTACTCCGTGGCACGTCAAGCGGATGCGGGAACTCTACTGGGAAGGCGTCCCTTGCAAGTCCATCGCCCGTCTCTTTAACCTATCCTACAACTATGCGTGGCAAATCGTTAACTTCTATCGCCTCCGTAAAACGCAAGGTGAAATCCAAGGTCGCGAATAAATCATGGAACCCCAACCTCCCCTACCCACTGCGCCTGACCCTCACGGGCTACAACACACCCAGCTTAAACACGATGCTGGGGCGCAACTTCTGGATCCTAACAAAGCTAAAAAAGGAGGCAAGGGACGCCCTCGTTTCTGCGTTACGATCACCCGCTACGGTAGCCGCCCCCTCGACGTTGACAACGGCGCAGGGGGCTGCAAACCCCTCCTAGACGCTATCCGCTACGAGGGTCTCATCCCAGACGATGACCCCAGCAGCATAGAATTTCAGTTCCGACAGTACCAGGTTACTAAACCTCACCGTCGGACCGAAATTCTAATTGAGCAGATCCCTTAGGATTCGTCGTATGCGCTGTCACCGTCGTCCTCTTTGTACTTCTTTTTCTTCTTCATGCCCTTGCCATCCGTACCCACAGGTTGAAGAGTGGCACTGAGGTTGACGATCTTGTAGCCTTTGCCGTCAATCTTCATCTTGGAGCTGATGGAGGTTACGTCAATCTCTTTGCGGGCTGGGCGTTGTACCTTGTCAGGAATGCCCTGAATGCGATCTCCAGACGTGGCGTTGCATTCGCACGGACTGTGATTGGAATTTGGAAGCGTTTTGTAGTTCATGGTAGGTAAATTATTTCTTATTAGATTTCTTCACGCGAGTTGGCAACTTTTTATATTGTGTGGATTTTGCCCATTTCATACAGTCCACGGAACCATTGAAGCCTTTGGACGCGAAGCAAGCACTGGACTGGGTTTTGGATTTGAATGGCATATTAGCGATAAGGAATTGGACGAGCAGCTTCAGTACCTTCGGTTCCTAGGAAACGACCGAGTTGAGCAGAAAATTCTGGTTGAGTGCGAAAAGATGGCATGATTGCACCGCGCTGATAGGAGGGAGACATCATTGTTTGAAGGGCAGCCGCTTGAGGTCCAGCTAAAGCTCCTTTGATGGGCAACGACATCATATTTGATATGCCTTCCATCATTTTTGTTTCAGCTGCTCCCTTTAGGGGTCGCTGACGAATCATGTTTTGTGGAGGCTGAAGAACCTCGGGCATGATAGCCGAAAGGCGGGCGAGCTTCTCAAGATTGCCATCAAACCTAGTTCCAGCTTGATACATCTCACCCCAAACTCCAGGGTACTCTATCTTGCCAGATGCCTCGTTTACAGAGGCTTTGATTGCGTACATCCGACTTAACTGCTTGCGGCTTTCAATCAAGTCATCAACCAAATTGCCCTTACCAGTCGCATAGGCTTCCGTTTGGATAACAGCAAAGGCTTTGTCTGCATCTTGGCGTGCATTTGCGGCGGCCTCGCGGTACTGTATTCGCACTTTGGGGTTTGTTTCTGATGCAGCAGCCTTGAAATTGACGCTCATAGCCTCGTTTGCTGCCTTCCAATCATCAACAGCACTGCGAGCCTGCTTGCTCACCGCGGCTATTTTCTCGTAAGATTTGCCCTGTTCCATCCTCATGGTAATGAAGAAAGGCCGGTCAAACGATGTTCCAGCTGGGACACCCAAGATGCCTTCAACTGCTTCCGTCATACGGGGGTAATTGATACGGGATGCAGCGTCTTGGAACTTGGTAGATCCGCCAGCTAGCTTCATGACCATGCTCTTCGGCCATGAATCTCTGTAAATCGTAGGATCAACAATAAGACCCAGTTCGTTCGCTCCCGAAAGGGTCTTGATGACCGCCCAATCACCGCGTTTAGCAACTTGTGAGGAAACGGCACGAGCAGCCTTGTCCATGAGTTTCATCGTGGCTGCACCCGCTCCACCTTCCGCAGCAGCCATTGCAGCCCGCTTAAATGAAATAAGTTCACCCTGATCAATAGCCTCCTTGGTTATTTCACCACCAAGTTGAGCACCGGCAAACTTCATCAGATTCTTGGCAAACTGACCTTGTACGCCACCAGGAATAGCAGAAATTCCAGCACCGATAACGCTACCAGCCGTAACTGGAGTGCCTTCAATCATGGAGCCAACAGCCTCTCCAATCATGGCTCCAGGCACTCGGCCTAGACCACCAGCTCGTTTGGCTGTTAGTCCTTCTCCCAAAAGCGGGAAACCGATACGAGCAGCCGTAGCCATTCCAATATCCTTGATCGAAATCTGTCGCATCAAATCAAATTGCTTCTTTTGAGCCTCCAGTTCCGTGATCTCACCGCGATCACGGGAATCCTGAACCTTCTGCCATTCTTCGCGAATCATCAGCGAAGGAGCGGCTACATCAATCTTAACTAGCTCCATCTCCTTCTTGTTGATGTCTTGAAGGATGGAATCCTCATTCCATTTCTTGGCATCATATTTAAGCGTGCCAATACGGGAATCGGGATGAACAATCTCGTAGGCATCCACGGGTGCCTTCACCGTGGCATCGCCTTCTTCTCCCATAGATTCAGCCGCAACTGTTGAGGCAGCAGCGGCGGAACCAACCAGACCCATCTTTAGCGCGCCAGCGCGGCCTTTGACGCCAGGTACGTTTTGAAACTCTTGTATTATGTCTTCGGTGGTTGGCATATCAGTTTTCATTGATCGTCCTATTTTTCCAGCAGGCTTTACCATTGTCGCACGCAATACAGCTTCTGATGGAATACGTTCAGGAGCGGACAAGCGACCGGCTTCAATTTGACGAGCAATGTCCTGAAGTTCACGGGCGCGATCAAAATCTTCAGCACGAATCCCAGCTTGTTTTTCACCACCTAAACGAGCACGCAAACCTTGCGCTCCAGCTTGTGTCTGGCCTTCCGCAAAAGCTCGTTCAAACACAGAGGCAGATTGTTGAGCTGGTGGAATAGGAACTTGTTTTTGAGCTATTTCAGCAGCTTGTTGTTCAGCCGCCAAGCGAGCGCGTAAACCTTGTGCTCCAGCTTGGGTCTGACCCTCTGTAAAAGCCTGCTCAAACACAGATGCGGATTTTTGCGCCGCTGGAATAGGAACCTCTGCTGGAATTGCAGCCTGCTTTTTAGCCGTTTCAACAGCCTCGTTGCCAAGCAAGGCGCGGGCGGATTCTTCAGCCGCTCCAGTAGCGCGAGGCTCTACTGCGGTTGCTAATTGAGCAGCGGACTCTTGAGCGGACTTCGGGCGTGGATTAACAAGGCCCATCCGCTGGCCGACCTCATCAATGATCTCTCCAGCAGCTTGCCGTTCCTCGGGATTTCCAGTGTTACGGATGGTGGTCAGCTCTTGCGACACCTCTTGCTGGGTCTTACCCGAAAAACGATTCCAAATTTTGCTAGCAGTCTTAGAAAGCGTCGGGGCAAGCACTTTTTCACCTGCACCTACTGCACCACCGAAAGCAGCACCGGACTTAATCACGTTCAAGTACTCGTCATACGTCGGCCAGCGTTTGTCTTCTATTGCTGTTTCAACGGTTTTGGCACCCGCACCTATCACGGCACCCTCGGTACCGCGAATAACGGCCTGCTCACCAATACGCGCAACCCTTTCCCCTACAGTCCTGCCAATAGCAGCAGTAGGAGCTTTTAGCACTTTGGCACCAACCTTGGTCGCTACGCCACCAGGAATCGTGTTAATTAAAGCAGAGGCTACCATTTCACCCACGCTTAATTCATTGCGTTCTCCACGTTCAATTTCTTGCTGTTGCTTTAGATAATTGCCGTAAGCCCCTGAGGCCGGAGCAATGACAAAATAACCAGGTCCGGTCATTGCACCAACAACTTGTCCAGTGCCGCCCACCGCTACTTCTGTAGCCAGACCTTTGGCAAAGTTGGCAACACTTTGCTCCTTTAGTTCGTTTACCAAGCTATAACCTGGTGGCAAAGCAGGTAACGAAGAAGCTTGCGGTGCAGCAGTCTCCTGCTCCGTATCTTCAACGACTGAGTAACCGGCTGGTAGCTGGGGAGTCATTATTGAATAGGTACTAGAGGGACTTGTTTTCCGTTTTCGATACGGACACGCTTACCATCTGGAGTGGTAAGGACTTTGCCTTCAAAAGGAGAAAAGTCGAATGCAGCAGCTTTCAATGTTGAACTTCCGGCAGTGGAACCACGCTGGACATTCAGACGAACGACATTGCCTCCACCAGTAGCACCATCTTGCACGTTTGTGGCAGTCGGCGTCTCGTCAGATACTCCAGGCCAATACCCACCAGCCTTGAAGTATTCTTTACTTGGAACTTCCATACCTGCCTTGCGATCACGCGCCAAGATTTCTAATCGCTTTTGGGAATTTTGAGTAGTCTTCTTAAGATTTTTGAGCGAATCAGCAAAGTCCTTGGCTGAACCTTCTTGATTCAACGCCAGACGAGCATTTTCCAATAACTTGATTTCGTAGATGGCGATTTGTCCAAGCGTTAAACCAGCCTCTTTGAGCTGTGCCAATCCTTGGAATGCAGTTTGAGCAAGGATCGGACGAAGATCAGCAGCTACTTGGTTAGCTTTGGTTGTGGGAACGTGTTTTAGTAATGATCCGAGGCCAGTGCTGTTTGCGTTGACATTCGGTAAAACCTTATCAATCGCATTAATCACAGTATCAAAATTCTGCATTTGAAGTTGATAACTTGATATTTCAGATTGACGCTTGGATTGCGTTTCTTGAGCAGCCTTGCTTCCTGGAATTACTGTCATTCGGATTCCAGATGGCGTAGCGGGAGTTGGACCGGCTAGTGAAGCTTGAGACTGAACAGCGCGGATAGCCTCAGTAGTTTGTGGAGAAACAGTCGGAGTTGCTTGCGGGCCTGTTTGAGCAAGTAGACCACCAGTAGCAGGGGCCATGCGACTAGGTGGAGCAAACTTTGCTAATACCTCAGGACTAATCGTGGTCGCAGGGGCTGCTTGCGGACCAGCAGGAATATTACCTTCCAGCATATAGCCAGGATCAGCCTGAGGAATAGCTGGAATAATACGAGTTGCGCCAGTTGCTGCATCTACGAGAGTTCCGCCTCCTGCTGAAACTGAAACGGGTGCTACAGGGGCAACTGGAGCACGTCCGCTATAGGTTTTTACAAGAACAGTTCCATCACCAACTGGAACTGCGTTTGCGGATAATTCAGGATTAGCCTTAAGGAATTTCTGGTATTCCTCTAGCGTCATTTTTTGTCCAATAGGAGCCGCACTGGCTTTGGCCAATACACCTTGGGCTTGAGCATACGCCAAAACCGTCTGCATTCTCTTGAAATCGGATTCTTCAGAAGCTTTCTTCCTTTCAGAATAATCCTGAGCAATGGTCGCCAGCGTAGAAGCCTCGTTAAGCTTTAGCTTCCCTGTCTGAGCGTTCCTAAACGCAGTCTTAACGCTTTCAGGAACACCCATCTTGTTGGATTCATCAGACAAGATGCTATTAACATACTTGGCGAACTCGGGATCCTGCATCCGCTCTGTGAACTTTGCCAACGACTGGGAGGTGAAGCTCTCGTTCTGCTGATACTGCTTGATGCCACCAATCAACGTGTCGGAAATTGTCTTCCCAAAGTCAGAACGCGCCTGCGCCCTAATGTTAGATGCGCGAGTCATTCCCTCGCCAATCAACTGACCACTGATGTCTTGAATACCAGGTGCGTATGGCATATTAGGCGTGATTTAAGAGGACTTGTTTGATGGTCTGGACGATCATCTCTGGGATCATGGAATTGACGGGAACGCCAGCAATGCGATACCCACCAACATCCGTAAGCAAGTCATAGCTAGTCGTAATTCCAGTCACTTTATCAATGCTGACAATAGGCACACCATTCATCTCAGCACCAACTACCCATTCACGGGCTGGAACATCAAGGATCTTATGTGGCCCGCAAACCGTGATAGACCCACCATCAGCCAAGGTGAACTCCAAGAACTCGCTTTCTGGATTCTCAACGTATGAGCACAACTGCTCGATGCGCTTAACGGTATTGTCGTAGCCGATGACGTAATCGCCGCCGCGCAAGTCCTGAATCGGTACAGGACCATTAGGCGTGTCGATTTCCTGATAGCCTGGCATACACAGCATGGCAATTTTCACTGATCCACCGACTTTAAGCAAATCACCAAATAAGCTAGTATTGCTGGCTGATTTAGTAGCAGCTCCTGAAAGCTCGGCAGACCGCACAGCAGCATCGTAGTTCTTCTGAGCAATCTCCTTGGCAAGCTGGGCGTTAACATTCGTACCATAGACATCAGAAGCATATGGGCTGAGAGGATTGAACGTGTTGCTCATCAGGTTGCCAATAGGCGAGAAGATGTTCCCAGTCTGGAGATTGGCCATATTCATGATATTGCCATAACTGGCCTGCATTCCCGCACGGGCCTGATCTTCCCGTTGCTGACGGATGTTTTCACGACCCATAATCTCAGCACCCACTGCGCCACGTCCCATTACCTGCCCACGGGCACCATAAGCCTCCCTAGCGGCCTGCTGGGACTGCCTGATGTCCTCTGGGGCAAGAACGCCCGCCTGACGCTGCTGCAAGCGTGCTAGGTCCGTCTTGTACTGGCCAATGACGCTAGATTCTGTGTCAGTAATGCCCTTAGGCATGAACTGTTTGTACAGATCCCCGTACATCCCCATGATTCCAGACTGATTCTTTTGAAGAGCAGCTAGCGTTTCCTCAAGTTCCTTACCGAAATCACGCTTAGTCGTCAGCGTTTGTGCATTGGTTCCATAAGTACCGACACCACTATTTACAGAGTTTGGATCAAATGGAGTTATACCAGTGCCTGAAGCCGTAGTTGAAGCTGTAGTTGAAGCCGTAGTTGAGGCTGTAGTTGAGGCTGGATTGAAGTTTTGAACTGGACCTGAAAAAACTGTTTGTGGACCGGAATAGGTAAGAGTAGATGAGCTAACAAGAGGTGGTTTAATAGCAGTTACTGGTGGTAAGTTTATTGGGCCACCAGGGTTTGCAAGTGGACCAACAAAGCCTCCTGATGGCGGACCAACATAGGTAAGAGGAGCTGTCCCAGTAGAAGGTTTTACAGCAGAAGTTCCTACTGGTGATAAAGTTATTGGACCAGCAGGGTTTGCAATTGGTCCTGAAAAAGTCATAGATGGACCAGAATAAGTAAGGGGAACTCCACTAGGAACCTCTACTTGTGTACCATCGTTAATTTTATCCGCGGCTGTTGTTTGCGATGGAAGATTTACAGGATTACCAGCGTTTACAGCAGCATCAATTACTTTTTTAACCAAGGAAGCATCATATACGCTTTTTCCCAACAATTGCATAAAATTCAACACTGAGTTAGTGCTCTGTGGCCCATTGTTAATTTTATCCGCAGCAGTTGCTTGCGGTGGAAGCGTTACTATTGGCTCTTCAGCAGGAGGGTTAGTTGCGTTTGGATTTAATCCAATTAACAAAGGATCTGAAAATGGTCCAACAAGACCTCTGTTATAAAGATTTATATTAACCGTATCATTTGAAGGATAACCACCTGCACCTGCGGGCATAACTCCAATAGGAACTTCCACTTTTGGAACCTGCACAGGTCCATCAGGCGGTGTTGCAACTGTTGCTGGAGGGTTAATTGGTTGGTATTCTGATCGACCGCTGGGATAACCTTGTGGGCCAATAAGACCTTTCTTATAATCAGCGATATTAACTGGATCCTTATATCCACCATCATCGGAGGGAGGTTGAAAAACTACAGTGCCAGAAACAGGCGTACTGCCACCGCCACCAGGAACATAACCACCATAAAAAATGTTTCCGCTAGATAGACCTGCGTTGTACAAATCTAAATCATTCAGATTGTTGAATCCAGGAGGTTCATTAACATTGAATGGAGGGAGCATACTGATTGGATCTTCACCACCACTACCATCTGCGCCAATGGTTCCATACTGAAATATTCCTGGTTTATATGCCATATGCGTTAAATGTTATTACGATTTATGAGTATGTTAAAACAGATCAGGAATTGACGCCCTTGATGACTACGAAGTTCAGGACAAGAGTTTCGCTTAAACTGCCAGAAGTGTTGTTGCGGATACTGAGAGTAGCCGTCCCAGCAAGGCAGGCCACGTTGATTGTGTAAGCCCCAAGGGTACCACCGGATTTGTGGTTAATGATAACAACGTCAGTAGCCGCAATAAGCGAGTTGGTCCACGTTGCAGAAACAATGGTATTTGCAGCTAACGCATCAGCGGCTGTGGTAATCTGACCGCACATCTTGCTCAAAGTAAATGCAGTGGCCTTGCTGGTAGCTTGAGTAATTGTACCGCCTGCTCCCGTGTAGAATCCTAGTCCAGTAGTGGTGGTATCCAATGCCTCGTAGTTGCCTGCGGACGCGGTAAAACGGGCCAGAAACGTGTTATTGGCTGCGGCAGCAACGATCTTGGGTAGCGTCACTGCATTGTTTGCAATGGTTGAAGTGGTAACGTCATTTGCAGCGATAGCCGAAACCGTAGGTTGCGCCAACAGATTCAACTTTGTGTAAGTGATGGGATCTGTCGTTCCCGTAAAGGTGTATCCTGGTGTTACAGAGGGCATAAATTAAACTTGGACGAGGTTAGCGCGTTGTCCAGCGCGTGCTTCATAGCCAATAGACATGATTTTCATGTAGCCTTGCGTATTAGTAAGCTCCAACCAGCTAAGGCGTCCCTGACGCCGAGTAATGAGCGGCAACCGGTATTCTTGCAACATCTCAGGCTGAATGCCAGAACCCGTCTGTAAGCCCATTGCAGGCAATCCTGGGCTAGGTGGAGACGGATCATTGCCACCAAGCGAACCCGTGCTGTAATCCTTGCGGTAGGCACGATTGAAATCATTGCTTGCGTTGGTCAGGTCGTAAGCAGAGTCAGCAAACTTCCAGCTCTCAGACCGGCTGTAGGTCTGGTCCGTCAGAATGACGCTCTCTTCGCTGGCCCCTTCCGTAAACGCAGACACTGACACCTCTGGACGGTTGGTAGCCAAATCCACAAATGCCCGACGCTGAAAGTGATTCACGTTAGAGGTATCGTAGGCACGGGTAATTAGCTGAGTGCTGATTTCAGCCACTGTAGAGCCATTGATGTCGTTCTGGCCTTCATCCGTGACGAAGATCCGTCCGTCCTCGGTAACTGCGTGCATCCGCTGCAATCCAAGATAATCGATTACCTGCCAACTTTGGATGCACATATTTAACGTGCTATCAAAGTTCCACTCACCATACCAGTTTTCCGTGGTAAAGTTGTAGACTACCACTGCATTGCAGACGAGGCTGTTATCGACGGGAAGCGCAACGTAGAGCTTGTTGCTCCAATATCCAATGCTGATCTTGTAGCCAACCTTCCAGTTTACCCGACTCATAATCGTCCGAATTTTCGTAGAAAGCGGAAGCGTTTTATGCTGAAGCGAGTTGTTGGTGGATGTTAGCGTCAGCAGATTGATGTTCTGATTGCTGACGTAGGCCAAATCAGGGCCAATTGAGGTAACGCCGTTAATGCCTACTAGACCCACCTGACGGGTAATTTCAGTAACAGTAGCGATAGGAACTCCCGTAATAGGGTTACTTAATGCTCCTTGGATGTTTTGAATGAGCAAGATCGACTTGTTCTTAAAGGCGATAAGGCTGTCTTGTCCGAATGGGAACGTGGCAACCAAGTAGTCGCTGCCACCTGTATTTATATGCAACTCGTTTGCGAGAGGATCGTAATCCGTAAACGCCAATACGTCTGATGCAGCTACTTCATCTTTGCCGTCTATCACCCAAAGCCTGTTTTGATAGAAAGTAGCCTGATTGCTGTTGGGGATGGACAAAAACGAAACTGGCAGCGTTGTG
>Ga0209190_1003637_pt1 | contig 10202 bp, 10 predicted proteins | sample M_140205_XF_Meta_FD_187315 | JGI IMG/M metagenome (GOLD analysis project Ga0209190, IMG submission 187315) | Freshwater microbial communities from Lake Montjoie, Canada to study carbon cycling - M_140205_XF_MetaG (SPAdes) (version 2) | ecosystem: Environmental > Aquatic > Freshwater > Lake... | reverse complement strand
AGACCAATACCCGAAGCTTCAGAAACTACCGGATCCGGGTTCTCTTCTTCTGTAGCAAATTTTCCCTTGCTCTATAAAATTCTACGAATAACCAACAAGTACAAGAAACTTGAGCTAGGATTTAATTGATCGAGATTCACTTGGAACTCGTTAGTGTTTTGCACACGATTTGGAATAAACAAGAATACTCCAGCAATAGAATTTGAAGATTGTCAGTTCCAATAAAATCTCATTCTGAAATTGAATGCCAATGTTTCAATCCATATTTATCTAACAGATAAATCCCTGGTAAGATCTAAAGTTTCATTCGCGCTGCGGATAAACTTATGTTTGCTCAGAAGCAAGTGCATGACCTCAAGCCCGATAATGCAGATATCATCCGAAAACGGTCGCCCTTCCGCGAATTGATCTGCGCTTGAAAAAACATCTTGGATGAGCTTGCTCACGGGTAACCCTGCATGAGTGAGTATTGCTTCACGCAAGCGGACATTACCAAAAACTTCCGACTTCGGATTCTCAACTTTACACAAACCATCTGTAAAAATAAGCACCATATCTCCAGCGTTAACCATCACCTCGGAGGTTGTATATTGCATATCAAAAAACAAACCAAGGGCAGGACCCACCGAGTGAAACTCATTGAGTATGTCTAACTCGTTCGTCGCTTCGCGGAGAACCAAAGGACTTGGATGACCCGCATTGGCACAAGTAAGGCGACCACTGGCCACGTCCAAAACCACGTAACAAGCGGTAGTGAAAAGAGTAATGTTAGATTGTCCAAAGATCTTGCATAGCGAGCGATTCATCAATGTCAGCATCGCCCCTGGATCTCCTGCCACCGCGACAAGCTGCTCTTCAAGGGTACGTAAGATTGCAGTCAGAATAGCGGCACGCACCCCCTGCCCCATCACGTCGCAGATTAAAACCCCGACCGAAGTATCAGAAACATAGCTGATATGATAATAGTCACCACAAACTGAACTATTTGGATGAAGCATACTGGCAAAATTCACAGCACTCGAAGCCCGCGAAGCGCCTCGAGGGAGCGTGGGAAAAATAGCAGGAAGAAACGATAATTGAAGTTCTCGCGCCATATCAAGCTCTTCCTCCATCAGTGCATTTTTTGAGGCTAACTCGCTGGTGCGCTCGCTAATACGCAGCTCAAGCTGAGCATTAAGCGAGTGAAGCGAAGCCTCCGCCAGACGCCGCGCGTCACGCTCCGCAACTTCACGCATCGCACGGTGGAGTGCGGGAACTAAACGACTACTGAGGCGATCTTTTAGCACGAAGTCCGTGGCGCCGCTCTTAAGGATCTCAATTGCTTCTTCCTCACCGACAGCACCCGAGACAATGATAACAGGCACATCTGGACAGTACTCCTTAGCAATTAAAATAGCATGAATACCATCAAAATTAGGCAACTTATAATCTGCTAGAATAATATCTGGATTAAACTCCAAAACCCCTTGGATAAACTCCTTGCGAGTCTGTACGCGTTGCGAAACAAAAAAAATCTCCCTCTTCTTAAGCTCTCGAATCAATAGTTCGGCATCTAAGTCCGAGTCTTCCAGCATAAGAACGCGCAGATCTACTATCTCGTTCATCTTCATGGTTTCAGTTGTGGCAATTGATTGATGAGTAGCCAGTAAGTGATCAAATTACTCATCACTTCAAGAAACTTCTCAAAATCAAGTGGTTTTACAACGTAGCTGTTTGCTCCTAGACGGTATGACGCTACCACATCGCGCTCTTCACTTGACGCGGTCAAAACCACGACCGGCACCGTCCGAGTGTTCTCGTTGCTACGAATTTTAAGTAGGACTTCAAGTCCGTTGATCTTAGGTAAATTCAGATCCAGCAGTATCATTCGGGGAATATTGCTGATATCTCGACCCTCATAAATACCTGTACCATACAAAAAATCTATTGCTTCCTGTCCATCTTGTACATGAACAACACAATTTGCCATCGTTCGTTTTTTAAAGGCACGAGTTGCCAATTCTGCCTCGTGAGCGTTGTCTTCAACGAGTAAAATATCGATGGCGTCTTTCATTGTTTATTAAGTAAGATCTAGTAAAGACGCAATCACTCACAATGTGCAAGTTTCCCAAGCACTTGCTGGCTTCTAGTGGATCCTGGGAGCGCTATTCGCTCATTATTTGAGAAACTCAACCTTGCCACTTGGCAGATCATAATAGGCACCAACCACAGCGACTTTGCCAGAGTCGATCAATTTGTAGATGATGGGCTTGGATTCTTTCAAAGTTTGAACGACGTGACGGACGTTAGCCCGACAAGTCGCCTCTGCGTCTTGACCCACGGTGGCCTCGACAGCGGGTCGAATGGCTTTGACCAGTGAGTGAATTTGCCCTGGTGCTTTACTTTTGGCGGCGATGGTTTCTTTGGCCGCCTTGACAGCACCACAATGCTCGTGACCGAGCACCACGATGAGTGGCGTTCCGAGATTGGCGACGGCGTATTCGATGCTACCGACGTTTTCATTGTTGAGCACGTTTCCGGCAACACGAACGACAAAGACATCACCAAGCCCTTGATCAAACACTAGCTCTGGCGGAACGCGAGAATCGGAGCAACCCAAGACGATTACAAATGGATATTGTCCAGTTGTTAAGTCAGAACGTTTCCAGTTAGAATCGTAAGGATGCTGTAGCTGATCCGATGTGAAACGCTTATTGCCCTCTTTGATTCGGCGTAGTGCGACAGCAGGGGATATTCGCGGAGGCACAGTTGCAGCACTTACCTTAGATTGCTCAAGTGGTGCACAGGAAAAAGAACCTAAAGTAACGCCAATTGAGGTTAAAACGATGAATAATTTTTGTGATCTCATATTTAGATTATTTTCGATAAGCCCTTTCATTTAGAATTTAATTTTCTATCAAGCAATAAAATTGAATAGTTTAAAGAAATCAAATTTTAAAGCAATTTTCCCACCAAGTAGCTTGTACCACTAGTAGCGGAAGGATAACTTTTCCTTATGAATTTTGAGACCCTTAGTGCATGGGCGGACGAAGAAGTAAAAGCTTTGGTAAAAATCTTACCTAAGGACATCCAAGATGCCGCGGCGATGATCGTGATTTCTTTTGAAGAAAAACCTGGTAACGATGCCCATGACGCATCACTTGTCGGCGACGAACTTGGAATATTCGTTGGACCATGTGCGCTCGACGAAGTTCAGCCAGGGGAAGTTTCGCGCATCCGACTTTTTCTCACCAACCTATGGGAGTGGGTCGGCGAAGAAGAACACGACTATCGAGATGAAGTCGGCACAACCTTCTTACACGAAATAGGCCACTATCTGGGTTGGGATGAGGAGGATGTCGCTGAGCGCGGACTCGAATAAGCGCCATGAATTTCAATCATGAATACGTAGTTTTTCTGATAGAAATTACCTAACTACTTAGCATGATGCTTTTCTAACTTTCAATTCGTAGCCACGACAAAAAATTTAGCACTTATTTTTCTATGCATCAAATTCGCGCTGGCGGGACTGATTGGATCTTGTAAGGTATAGAATGATACCGACACCCGAACAGCGCCTCGCCGTGCGAGTGGCTCCACGCGGACTTCCTGTCATGCTGCAACGTTGGGCAAGGTTGTTATTTCTTCATTGGCCAGTCGACCCCGCGCTAATTGCCGCCCGACTCCCCGCAGGCCTTCACGTGGATACCTATGACGGAAAAGCATGGATAGGTTTGGTGCCATTTTTCATGGAACGAGTCCGTCCCGTAGGTCTGCCTGCGCTGCCTTGGCTTTCATGGTTTCACGAACTCAACGTGCGTACTTATGTCCACGATGAAATGGGTAACCCTGGAGTTTGGTTTTTCTCGCTTGAGTGTGATCAACCGATTGCCGTGGAAATTGCTAGACGAGGGTTTCACTTGCCGTATCAGCATGCCAGCATGCGAAGTACGAAATCCTCGGGGCGCGTCGAATTCAGCAGCCAAAGAAAATTACCCGGAACGGCTTGTTCGAAATTTGAATACGCCACGCCAAAAATCACCAGGCCCGCAGAAATTGGTTCGCTCAATTGGTTTCTCGTCGAACGTTATCTGTTGTTTTCATCTCGTCCCTCGGGTCAAATTTTTTGCGGGCAAGTTCATCATTCACCCTATCAAATTGCACCTGCCGATTGCGATCATTGGTCGACCGAACCACTACGACTTGATGGATTTTCTGAGCCGACAGACCCCCCTGCTTCCATGCTCGTCGCTGCCTCGGTCGACGTTAAAATTTTCCCTCTCAAGCCTATGCCTTCGGCTTCCATTTAATATTGCAACCACTGCTTGGATAAGGCCGACTGGGCGCTTCTTGACTATCTAACATTAAACTAACCGCGTCGCGCAGATCACCACCGTGTGCCTCACCCCCGCTACGTGGTCGCGAAGCATCAAACTGACCCGCATAAAACAATTTGCCTGCTGCATCGAATAGAAAAAAGTCCGGCGTGCACTCGGCACCATAGGCCTTGGCGATGTCCTGTGATTCATCGAGTAAATAAGGAAAATCCCAGCGCCGAGCAGCGGAGAATTCCTTCATCGGGCCGGGACCGTCCTGCGGGTAATTTTCCAGATCGTTCGAATTGATCGCCACCGTTAGTACGCCCAATTCAGCGATTTCACGAGCGAGTTCTCCAAGTTTATCGGCCAAATGGATCACGTAAGGGCAGTGATTGCAGGCGAAAACCACCAACAAGCCACGCCCGATTGCAAGGTCTGAGAACGCCACCAAGTGACCATCAGCATCTGGCAAAACGAAATCGGGTGCCGCATCGCCGGGGCACAATAGAAATGAGGATGATACTTGTGACATGGCCGCAGCATAGCAGCAAAACAGGCTAAACCAACAGTTTTCCGCCTTTGACCGGTGGCGTTTTCCCTGCAATCTTTCGCCGTTATGCTTGACCGACTTTCACCGGTGGAACTTCACCGCTACTCACGTCACTTGTTGATTCCCTCCGTGGGTCAGGCTGGACAATTGCGGTTAAAAAATGCCGCGGTCCTTCTCATCGGCACTGGCGCGCTTGGATCACCTGTCGCACTCTATCTGGCTGCAGCTGGCGTGGGTAGAATCGGTCTCGTTGACGCCGATACAGTGGAAATTTCAAACCTCCAACGGCAAATCTTGCATGGCGAGTCATGGGTTGGAAAAACAAAACTTGAAAGTGCCGCAGCAAGATTACGCGAGATTAATCCTCACGTAAAATTAGAATTACATCCAGTTCGGTTCACTTCTGATAACTCGATAGCGATCGCTAACAATTACGATATTCTCGTTGATGGTTCGGATAATTTTCCTACACGATTTCTAACAAACGATACCTCATTCTTGCTACAAAAACCTCTTGTTTATGGTGCTATATACCGCTTCGAAGGCCAAACTGGCGTTTTGGCGCCCCATCTTGGCGGCCCATGCTATCGGTGTTTATTGCCAGAGATGCCAACAACTGGAAGCGTGCCTTCTTGCGATGAAGCAGGAGTGTTAGGCGTGATACCAGGAGTAATCGGGTCTCTGCAAGCCACTGAGACACTCAAGCTCATCCTTGGCATCGGCACGATTCCGCTTGGCAGGATGACTTGTTACGATGGGCTGCACAGCACGTTCCGCACGCTCAAGGTGGACCGTGATCCACTCTGCCGCTTGTGTGGTGACCATCGCGAGATCAAGTCCGTTTCGAATTCAGAAACTAACACTTTAAGCACTTGTCATTTTACTCTAAAAATTATGGAATCTATCACCACTCAAGAACTTCGCACTATCCTCCAAGAACCCTTCCAAGGACTGCTTATCGATGTCCGTGAACCGGAGGAATACGCCGTCGCTCGCATCGATGGCTCATGTCTGATTCCGCTCAAAACATTGCCCGATGCGCTGGCAACCCTGCCTAGAGACCGAGAAATCTTGGTCCACTGCAAATCTGGCGGGCGCTCTACCAAAGCTGTGCAATTGCTGCTCGATCATGGATTCACCCAAGTCAAAAACGTCACGGGTGGGATCGATGCATGGTTGGCTGAAAAATAGCTCCGCAGCATCGTATTGAGCGATGCGTGTGAGTTCTCAAATAAGCATTATGGGAAAAAAAGAAACCGGCGAAAATCGAAGTGGGGGGAGCTTCGATTTTCGCCTGGGGGTTTCAAACTCGGGGGGTATGCCGGGGGGAATTCTTGGTTGGTTTTTTATCTCGCGGGGAGAGGTGACTCGCGATGACCGATAAGAAATACCCCAGATCCGTGCGTTATGATATTCCGTGATCGCGTAGGCATTGAAGCTTGGGCCGTTCTTACCGTGAGGACGTGCTTCCCATGCGTAAAAAATCCAGCAAGAGTTAATCGATAATGAGACTGTTCACGAAGCGCCAATTGCCGATTTTCTTGCTCGCCTTTTTTTTGTTAGTGTCTGTGGCGCTTATTTTTTTACGCTACCCTCCGCGGGCGCTTGTTCCAAACACCCCTGTGCGTCCAATTCTCTCGATGCTGGCGGCCCCGCCAGATTGGAATGCGCTGAATATCTATCAGGATACAATCACCCGTGCTGAATTTGAACAACTTCTCACCACCGTCTTCACAACGGGAGACGCTTGGAAGACTTGTATCACCATCAACGACGACGAAGCACATATCCAGACCGGTAATCCATCGCCAGAAGACATTTTCACTCTACGCTTTGCCGAGTTAGATTCCACCAAGCCGATCCCTCGCCACTGGAAGACCTCGTTCGAACCTCAAACCGCTGCGCGAAAAAGACCTCTTACCGGCATCAAGATCGCTATCGATCCCGGTCACATCGGCGGTGCTTGGGCGAAGATGGAAGAACGTTGGTTCGTCGTCGGCGATGAAAAACCCGTGCAAGAGGGTAATATGACGCTCCAAGTTGCTAAATTGCTCAAGCCGCGGCTTGAAGCACTTGGAGCCTCGGTCACCCTGGTAAGAGATCGGCTCGAACCTGTTACTCCTATTCGTCCGGACGCCTTATTATCGCTCGCCCAAGATTCCACTGCCAACGAGTCCCCACAAAAACTAGCCGAGCGACTTTTCTACCGCACCGCCGAGATCCGTGCTCGCGCTGATTTCGTAAACCACGACATTAAGCCCGATCTCGTACTTTGCCTTCACTTCAATGCCGAAGGCTGGGGAAATCCTAACAGCCCAATGCTTATCAACCGCACCCACCTCCATCTGTTACTCAATGGCGCTTACACCGATGACGAGGTCATCCTTGCTGACCAGCGTTTTGCTCTGTTAGAAAAACTTCTTCAACGCACCCATGAAGAAGAAGTACTCGTTGGAGCGACTGTATCTAAAACATTTGCCGAAATCAGCGGGCTACCACCCTACGTTTATCCGCCCGCGTCCAAATCCGTACGCCCCATTGCTAAGCAACCCTATCTCTGGGTGCGGAATCTACTCGCCAACCGACTCTACAACTGCCCTGTCATTTTCATGGAACCCTACGTCATGAACTCCGTCCTCGACCACGCACGCATCCAAGCGGGCGACTACGAAGGGCTCCGCGAAGTCGCCGGAAAAATGCGACCCTCGATCTTTCGGGAGTATGCCGACGCGGTCGCTGAGGGCCTTAAGCGACATTACGACCGGTTTCGAACGCCCAAAGTAAAATGAGCGAGAGAAAGCAACATCTTACTAGGTAGATAAAAACTTAAAATTGACGTAATTAATCAAAAGGTTGGCGTAAATAACGCTAATATTTATTCTGACGTTTGACGTACATAACTTGTTCTTTAGCCAGTGTGATTTACCATCTTCATCATCGATATGTTTTCCAAACGTTTTTTCCTACTCCTCAAACTCGCGGCCCTACCCACATCCCTCTTAGCACAGGACGGCGGTCAACTTTTCACCCTCTATTGCTCCGCCTGCCATGGGGCCGACGGTAAAGGTGCCACCGGCGGGGCTTTCCCTCCTCTAGCAGAAAGTCCGTGGGTCGATGGCGACCCCGACCGCGCGATCAAAATCGTGCTTAACGGTCTCAATGGGCCAGTCGAAGTGAGCGGAAAAACCTATAACTTAGAAATGCCGGCACAAGGCGCCATGCTGCAAGATGATCAAATTGCCGCGATTCTAACATTTGTTCGTTCTTCATGGGGAAACCAAGCTCCAGTCATCACCAGTGCTCAAGTGAAAGCGACGCGCGACGCGAACATTACCCACAAGACCTCGTGGACCGCGGAGGAAATACTTAAATTGCATCCGTTCCCGATTCAAAAAACTATCCTAAGAGATCTAACGTCTCAAGTCTACCAGGGCGAATGGAAGTACTTACCTGATTTCAAGACACTTGAGGCAAAGAACATTGAAGAAGAGCACGATGGTATCATATCCCTCAAAGATTCTACATACGAAAGTGATTTTGGAATGGTTTGGGATGCAAAAATTGAAATTCCTACAAAAGGCGAATACCTGTTTTATCTTGATGCTGATGACGCTGGAAAAATACTGATAGACGATGAATTGGTTCTTGAAATCCTAGGTACTGGTCCGCTGAATGGTTCTCGCGCACAAAAATGCATCATCGAGCTCGACAAAGGATCCCACCGCTTTCGAGTCGAATACGTCCAGAACCAGGGGGATAAAGGTTTAGCCATCGGCTGGAGACCCTCTAGCAAGAAAAAATGGAATTGGTTAACAGAACAAGCTGCCAAATCTCCAGCCCTTCAAGAGCCCATTCTAATCGAAGCGTCAAACGGGCGGGCGGTGATCTACCGAAACTTTATTTTGGGCACAAGCCCACGCGCGATTGGCGTTGGATTTCCGGGCGGGGTCAACCTCGCGTACTCAGCAGACGACCTCGGTCCAGCGCTCATCTGGAAGGGTCCATTCATTGATGGTGCGAAAAAATGGCTCGAGCGAGGTACAGCCGATTCACCACCCGCTGGTGAAAAAATCATCAAGCTCAGCGATGCTCGCAGTCTTCCTGCGCAAGCGCGGTTCCGTGGTTATAAGTTGGATGCACAGGGAAATCCTACCTTCTCGGTGCAAATCGGAAAACAATATCTGCTAGATTCTTGGCACGCGGAATCAGGTACTCTCGTCCGCAAGCTCACCGTCACCGGGGCCCCACTCGAAATTCAAATCGCCCAACCATCTGGAATCAGCATCGACGGTGCGGTTGGAAAGTCGACCGTCAAGCTCACCCCAGACCAGCCCGTCACTCTGACTTATCGCTGGAACTAATCATTTCTATCAATAGTCGATCACTGACCACCGCAAGCTATCGTAAAAATCTAAAACATATGCGCTTTTTCACTGCCTTCTTCCTCACCGTCACGCTTTGCCAAGCGGCAAATCAATCCGACTTCTACCTCCGCCAAGAAATTCCGTTGCCACCCGGCGAGGTGATGGAGATCGGATCTATCGCGCTGATGCCGGAGCAAAAAATAGCGGTGACCACTCGCCGTGGCGATCTATGGATTTGCACTGGTGCTTACGGCGAAGATCTAACCAAAGTGACATGGAAGAAATTCGCGCAAGGTTTGCATGAACCCTTGGGGATGTTTTGGAAGGCCGGCTGGCTTTATCTCACTCAACGTCCGGAAGTTACTCGCTTGAAAGATTCCACAGGCAGTGGCGTGGCCGATACATTCGAGACGATTTGCTCGGACTGGGGCATCAAAGGTGACTACCACGAATACGCCTTTGGCAGCGAGCCCGATAAGAATGGCGACATCTGGGTAGTCCTTTGCCTCACGGGATCCGTCGCCGCGGAGTCTGACTGGCGGGGTTGGTGCGTGCGGATCACTCCGGAAGGAAAAATGATCCCCACCTGCTCGGGTATCCGTTCGCCGGGTGGAATTGGCTTAAATGCCGAAGGCGATGTTTTCTATGTCGACAATCAAGGCTTTTGGAATGGTTCATCCTCCCTCAAGTGGCTTAAGCCTGGCTCCTTCCAAGGTAACCTGACCGGAAATAAATTCCACAAACTCGCCAACCTCCCTGCACCGCCAGAAGTGGCCGATGGATCACGCACGCTCACCGAACGGATCAAGTTTCCAGAATTTATTCCGCCTGCGGTGATTTTCCCACACGGCAAGGTTGGACAATCTCCGACCGGCATTGCCTGCGATACGAGCGGAGGAAAATTTGGTCCTTGGAAGAACCAACTCTACGTCGGTGAGCAGACCCATTCACAAATCCAGCGCGTTTGTCTCGAAAAGGTTAATGATCTCT
>Ga0209190_1003631_pt1 | contig 10212 bp, 7 predicted proteins | sample M_140205_XF_Meta_FD_187315 | JGI IMG/M metagenome (GOLD analysis project Ga0209190, IMG submission 187315) | Freshwater microbial communities from Lake Montjoie, Canada to study carbon cycling - M_140205_XF_MetaG (SPAdes) (version 2) | ecosystem: Environmental > Aquatic > Freshwater > Lake... | reverse complement strand
TATCGCTTCTATTCTTATGGCGACGCCATGCTTATTCTGTGAACAATCAAATCCATCAACGCACGCGCGTGGCGCTTGCGTAAAAAAATCCCAACACAACAACACACACACACACACAAATGAAACTCAGTGAACTGGTCGCAAAAGTAAATGGTCTGCAGCGCGACGCTTCTCAAAGCGTTGGTGATGTTGAAATTCAAAGCGTGATCGATGACAGCCGCGCCGCTCGTCCGGGCGCTCTCTTTGTGGCGCGCGCTGGTTCCAAGGCGCAGGGCGCCGCTTTCATAGAAGCCGCGGTGCGCGCCGGAGTGTCCGCGTTGGTGGTTGCCATGGATGACGCGATTCCTGCGGGAGTAGTCGCCTATCGCTGCGTGAATCCAAGCGCCATGTTGGCGCCATTGGCGCACGCCTTCGCGGGCTTTCCCTCAAAACACTTGAAAATGCTGGGCGTTACTGGCACAAATGGAAAAACAACCGTTGCGTTCTTTGTGCAGCAACTGATGTTGGCCGCGGGCAGCAAATTTGGCTTGATGGGAACCATACTGATTGACGATGGAAAAACACGCGCTCCTGCCGAGCTCACCACGCCCGGCGCCGCGGCCATTGCGCCTTTGTTGAAGCGCATGCGTGACAATGGTTGCAAAGGCGTTGCCATGGAGGTGAGCAGTCATGCGCTTGAGCAAGGACGCGTGGCCGAGATTGACTTTGAGGTGGCGCTATTCACAAATCTTTCAGGCGATCATTTGGATTACCACGGCAACATGGAGTCCTACGCCAACGCCAAGGCGAAATTGTTTGAAAATCTTCGCGGCGACGCCATCGCGATTGTGAATGCGGATGATCCGATGCACGCGCGCATGTTGCGCGATTGCCGCGCGCGGGTTTTGCGTTGCGGTGTTGTTGGCGCCAGCGCCATGCATCTGGATGTGGAGGCCAGCGTGCTTGAGGCGCGCATTGGATCCATGCGTCTTCGCCTTCGCGGGCCATGGGGCGAAGTTTCCGCTCGGTTGCCAGTGATGGGCCGCCACAATGCCACCAATGCCTCGCAAGCGGCCGCCGCTGCTTGGGCGTTGGGCGCCAATAAAGAGCAGATTGAGGCGGGTTTAGCCACTATTTCAGCTCCGCCTGGACGGCTTGAACCAGTCACGGATTTGGATTCGCCTTTGGCGGTGTTGGTGGATTACGCGCACACAGACGACGCGTTGCTGAACGTGTTGCGCGCGCTTCGGCCGGCGCTTGCGGCGGGTGGAAAACTAATCACGGTGTTTGGTTGCGGAGGGGATCGCGATCGTTCCAAGCGACCACGCATGGCGGCGGTTGCCAGCGAGCATTCCGACGTGGCCATTATCACCAGCGATAATCCACGCACTGAAGATCCCGCGAGCATTGTGGATGAAGTTGCGCTGGGAGTTCCCGCGGCTAGTCGAGCCAGAGTGTTGAAAATAATCGATCGCCGCGACGCCATCATGCAAGCGGTGGCCATGGCGCGTCCCGGCGACGCGGTGTTGATCGCTGGCAAGGGGCACGAGGACTATCAAATTGTGGGCACGGTAAAAAAACCTTTTGATGATCGCGTGGTGGCGCGTGAGGCGTTGCGCGCGGCGGAGAAAAACGTATGAACGATTTTTTAACGGCGCAAGAGTTCGCCCAAGCGACTGGCGGCACCTGGCTTGAACAACCAACACAACTGATCACGGGCGTGGCCATTGACACGCGCGAAGATCTCACTGGAAAAATATTCTTGGCGTTGCGCGGTGAAAAAGCCGATGGCCACGCGTACTTGGAGGCCGCCAAAAATGCCGGCGCCGCCGCTGTGATGATTGAGAAAAAAGATTGTGAATGCCCAGGTATCGCGCGCTTATTGGTGCCCAATGTGCAGTCCGCGCTCACGGCCGCCGCCGCCGCTTGGCGCCAAAAATTGCGTTGCCATTGCTTGGCAATTACGGGAAGCGCGGGCAAAACCACAACGCGCCGATTGATCGCGACTGCGCTTGAAGTGTTCGGTAGCACGCACGCGAGTCCCAAAAGTTTCAACAATCATCTTGGCGTTCCGCTGACGATTTTGTCGGCGCCGCTAGGAACAAAATTTCTGGTGCTTGAAATTGGAATGAATCACCCCGGCGAAATTGAACCGCTGTCGCGGTTGGCGCGCCCGGAAGTGGCCATGATTGTGAACAGCGGCAGCGCGCATCTTGGCGGACTTGGAAGCCGCGATGCCATCGCTCTGGAAAAGTGCGCCATCGCCCGTGGCCTTGATACTTCCGGAACATTTGTGATTCACGGAGACTCGCCTGGACTTGTGGATTTGGCGCTGAAAGAGCGTCGGCCCGCGGGCGGCTTGCTGCAACTATTTGGTCAAGGCGGTCGCTGCCTGTGGAAATTATTTTCGCGTGAAGTCAACGGCGATGGTTCGCAGAACATTGTGGTGCAAGGTCCCGCGTATGGTGGCGGCCGTAAAATATCTTTCACCATGCGACTGCCCGGACTTCACAACGCGCTCAACGCCACGGGTGCTTTCGCCGCTATCGCCGCGCTGGGTCTGGACCCGGAGCTGGCCACCACCGCCATGGGCGCCGTTGAAGCCGCCGATGGACGCATGGTTCGCGAACGTGTGGGAAAGATTGATATTTACAACGACTCCTACAACGCAAATCCCGAGGCCATGTTGGCGTCGATTGATTCCTTTGCGGAGATGACCGCCATGGCCACGCGTCGAGTTGTGGCGCTGGGAGACATGCATGAACTTGGCGAGCAAAGCCAAGCTTTGCACCACATGGTGGGCGAGCGTTTAGCCACTGCTTTTGGCGGAAATCCCCCGGAAATCATCATGACTTGCGGGCCGCTCAGCGCCGAGATCGCGCGCGCCGCGAAGGCGTTGCAACCGCAAGTTCACGTGGAAATGATCAGCGATTTAACGGTCGAGGCGCCTCGCTTGGCCGCTCTGCTGCGTGACGGCGACGCGCTGTTGATCAAGGGCTCGCGCGCCAGTTCCATGGAGCGACTTCTTGAGGCGATCCGTGGCGCAAATTCTCGGGCCGAGAGTGCAAAGACTTCTTGACCAATCGACCGATGAAGAATTCAGCCCATGCTTTTTAATCTTGTTGATCTTTGCCAAAATTGGCTTGACGAGCATGGCCTCTCGGCGCTTGTGCAATTGATGTACCAGTTGGAGTTTCGCGCGCTACTCGCCACGGCGTTGTCATTCGCCCTGACCGTGTTTGCCGGTCCGAAAGTAATTCGTTGGTTGCACCGCAAGAAAGTGGGCGACTCGCCGGAGTTCTACAACCAAACGCTCAATGAGTTGATGAAATCCAAGGCCAATACTCCCACCATGGGCGGCATCTTGATCGTGGCCGCGATCTTGGTCAGCACATTCTTGTTGTCCGATTGGATTCACAGCCGCTACGCGCAAGTTTGCATGTGCGTGTTGGTTTGGTTGGCGGGAGTTGGCTTCTTTGATGATTGGCTTAAACTCACCGCGCGGTTTCGCAAACTCGGAACGCGTGAAGGCTTGTTCATGTGGGAGAAATTACTTTTCACGGTGGGTATTGGGGTGATCGCGGGATATTTTCTTTACAAAGGCGCGCAACAGATCGACGCCACCGTGTTGAACTTGCCATTCCAGCGCACTTATCCGCCAACACCAATCGCGGAGGTGATCGTGCAACCGCCCAATGTGGCTTCCAATGTGATTGTGCTTTCTTTGGCGTGGTTTGTGGTGCTGGCGGCATTTTGGATTGGCCTGATGAGCAACGCCGTCAACCTCACCGACGGCATGGACGGACTCGCAACTGGAACTGTTCTGATCGCAAGCATTGTCACGGCGGTGTTGGTGGCGATCGCGGTAAGTCCGCGCGCCAGTTTTTTCTTGATGGTTCCGCATGTGCCCGAGGCCAAGGAACTTTTGGTGATCGTGGGAGCGATGGCGGGGGCGTGCATGGGATTTCTGTGGTTCAATTGTCAACCCGCCGCGGTGTTCATGGGCGACACCGGAAGCTTGGCGCTTGGAGGATTGCTGGCAACTATTTTGGTGGCCATTCGACAGGAACTTTTGTTGCCGCTGGTTGGCGGAGTGTTTTTAATGGAGGCGGGCAGTGTTGTGGCGCAAGTTGGATGGTTCAAGATCACCAACAAACTCACGGGTAAGGGGCGGCGCATTTTTCGTTGCGCGCCGATTCATCACCATTTCCAATTGCAGGGTTGGAATGAATCACAAACCGTGGTGCGATTCTGGTTGATCGCTTTGCTGCTGGGAATCGCGGCGTTAGCCATGCTGAAATTGCGCTGAAAGCGCGGTAAAATTGGGCGAATTCACGTTGACCCAGGCGCGCGGGCTGGCGATAAAAAACCGCCAAGCGGTCAATTCAAAATATTCAGGCGATCACACATTGAACAGAAAGTGCACCACGTCTCCATCTTGCATGACGTAGTTGCGCCCCTCGCTGCGCATCTTGCCCGCGTCGCGAATGGCCTTCTCTGTTCCGAATTGCTCCAGGTCCTTCACCAAGTAGCACTCGGCGCGGATGAAGCCCTTCTCAAAGTCGGTGTGGATCACGCCGGCGCTTTGCGGAGCTGTGAAGCCGCGGTGAATGGTCCACGCGCGAATTTCCTTGGGGCCAGCGGTGAAATAACTTTGCAAACCAAGCAAGTCGTACGCGGCGCGCGCCACAGTGGCAAGCGCGGGTTGATTCATGCCAAGGCTCGCCAACATTTCCGCGCGGTCGGCGTCGGGTAGCTCTGAAAGTTCGCTTTCAATTTTGGCGCAAACGCAAATCACTTGTCCGCCCTCAACTTTGGCGCGCGCAAGAACGCGCTTCACCATGTCGCACTCGCCGTTCAAATCGTTCTCATCAACATTGGCCACATATAAGACGGGCTTCGCGGTAATCAAGCCAAGTCCGCGGCCAAGCACGCGCTCTTCGGCGGTGAAATCACCCCCGCGTAACGGATCGCCTTTGGCCAGCAAAATGAAAGCTTTTTCCAAGTAAGCCACGCGTGCGATCGCGTCCTTGTCGCCACCGCGGGCGGTACGTCGCAAACGCTCCAAGCTGGATTCCACCACGCCTAAATCCGCCAGCGCCAATTCGGTGTCGATCGTTTCAATGTCGCGGATCGGATCGGGCTTGCCGTCCACGTGCATCACATCCGGGTCCTCAAAGCAACGCACCACGTGCAGAATGGCGTCGACCTCGCGAATGTGGCTGAGAAATTTGTTGCCCAGACCCTGGCCCTCGCTGGCGCCGCGCACCAAACCGGCGATGTCGACAATGCGCACCGAGGCGGGAATTATTTTCTCGCTCTGGATTTTCTTGGCGATGATGGGAAGGCGATCATCGGGCACATTCACCACGCCCACATTCGGCTCGATGGTGCAGAAGGGATAGTTGGCGGCCTCAATTCCCGCCGCTGTGAGGGCGTTGAAGAGCGTGCTCTTGCCAACATTTGGTAATCCAACTATGCCGCATTCCATATCGCAACTCCTAGGTTTAAAATTTCACGAGCGGGGGGAACATAGTAGCGGCGAATCCTGTCGCCGAGGCGTTACGCTTGGGTCATGTCGTCGCATGATCGTCCCACCGTAAGAGCACGCAAGAGATTGATTTTCTTGGGAGCGTTGGCGCTATTGGCCACAACTGGTTTGGCCGCGCGCTTGTGGCAATTGACCGTGGTTGATGGCGTGGAGTTGCGTCAAGAAGCCGAGCAACGGTTGGACCGAACTGTTTGGCTTTCCACGGTGCGCGGTGACATTGTGGATCGTCTTGGACGAGTGATCGCCAAAGATATTCCGGCGTGGGATGTCGCGCTTGATTATTCAGTGATGGATGGATCGTGGGTTCGAGATCGCGCCAAACGCACGGCTCGAAAACTGTATGGACGTTCCATGTGGAGCCGTCTTTCGCGCGAGGCACGTGATTCAACCGTGGAGTTGTGTCTCTTGCGCGAAGAAGAAGCGCGCAACGAACTGCTTGAACAAGTTGCGTTCCACTGCAAGATTTCGCGCGCCCAAATCGACGAGCAAATGGAGACCATCCGCGCGCAAGTGCAAAAGCGCGCCGAGGGAATATGGAGCAAGCAACGCGAAGCGCTCGCCGCGAAGTTGGGACATGATCCAGGCGACTCATTTCACGCGGAGCCAATTCGCGAGCAAAAAACTTCGCACGTGGTGGCGCGTGATGTTTCAGATGAGTCGGCGTCCGCCATGCGCAAAGTGGCCGACGAGTTTCCAGATTCGATCGAGGTCATCGACGCGTCGCGAAGAGTTCGGCCATGGGAATCCGCGGACGTTCGCTTGAGTAGAAAAACGCTGCCAAAACCACTACAAAATGCTGGTGATACCAACATTCATGTGCGTGGAGTTTTTGACCACGTGCTGGGAACAATTCGCGAGGAGACCTGGGCCGAGGACTTGGCGCGTCGTCCGTTTGTCAGGAGCGATGGAACAATTGATCCCGGCGGATATCGACCCGGTCCCGATCTTGTTGGCGGGCGCGGACTTGAAGCGGCCTATGAAGATTGGTTGCGTGGCAAGCGTGGTCAACTTCAATCGCGCCTTGATAGCGGAGAGAGTGAACGAGTGGAGCGCGTGGATGGGAAAAAATTAAAGTTGACCATTGACATTGAATTGCAGGCGCGCGTGCAGGCGATTTTAAATCCGGAGTTTGGTTTGACCAGGGTTCAAGAGTGGCATCATGGTGGCGAGGGTGGATTGCCGCTTGGAACTCCATTGGCAAGCGCGGCGGTGATTGTTGAAGTGGAAAGTGGCGACGTGTTGGCGCTTGGAAGTTGGCCCACCTTGGCCGACGCGCAAGGGATGTCACCAAGCGATATTTTTCGATTGCAGCCTGGCGTGAACCGCGCCACGGAGGGCGTGTATCCACCAGGCTCGATTGTGAAACCGTTGGTGTATGTGTGCGCGGTTGGCGCAGGAAAATTTCCGCTCGCCGGCGCGGTGGAATGCAAGGGACATTATTTTTCCGAGTACACGGATCGCGCGCGATGCTGGATTTACCGACCGCAATATGGCATGACCAACCACACTGAACAAACGGGTGGACCACTCTCTGTTGAGAGCGCAATCAGCCGTTCTTGCAACATTTTCTTCTACACAGTGGCGCACAAATTTGGCTTGCGATCGCTTGTGGATTGCTATCGAAGTTTGGGCGTTGGCATGACATTGGGAACTGGTTTGCAAGGGCCACTGCCCGCATCACAGCGCGCACCGGGTGGCGAAAGCATCGGCATGATTCCAAATGAGGAGCAACTTTTAAATATTGAATCGCGACACGACTTGTTCACACCCATCATCATGGGCATCGGTCAAGGACCGATCGCGTGGACGCCACTGCAAGCCGCAAATGCTTTTGCAACGCTCGCGCGCGGCGGTGAAATTCGTGACGCTCGAATCATCAGCGATGTTGCAGCGTTGCCACCCGATCGTAGAACAGGCACGATAGATATGCCAGCCGAAGCGTGTCGTCGCGCGCTTGAAGGGTTGCGGCAATCCGTGGAGGAGAAGCATGGAACCGGTCACCATATTAAATATGGTGATGGCACGCAAGAACCAATTATCTCAATTCCGGGCATCACTGTGCGCGGAAAAACTGGAACTGCCCAAGCGCCGCCGCTTCCACTGGACGACAATGGCGATGGCAAGTCGGATCGCTCGTTGAAGGGAATTGACCACGCTTGGTTCGTGGGTCTCGCGGGAGAAAAAGGCGAGAAGCCGAAGTACGCTATCGCGGTGCTTGTGGATCGCGGTGGCAGTGGAGGCAAGGCGGCGGGTCCGATCGCCAAGCAAATTGTGCAGGCGTTGCTCAACGAGGGATATTTGCAGGAAACATTGAACTCAAAAAACCCTTATAAAAATAGCGATTCTGATACATTTTCTCCCTCCTCGGATCCGCAACCACCAGAACCAGAAGCGAGCGAAGGTTGAGCAGCAGCATGGGCGCGGTTTCTCCACCACTTGGTTACACCGGCGGTCGGGCGGTTGGTCCAGGTGGGTTTTCGGGGTTCAATCCGGGTTGGATCATGGTTGTGGCGGCGGTGGGATTAAGTTTATTTGGCAGTTCCATTATTTCGATCACGGAGCCCGGCTTGGCCAAGCGGCAAATTATGTACGCGTTACTTGGCATGGTCGCCGCCGCGGCGGCATGCTTGCCTGACCACAAGTTGCTCAGTCGAAGCGCGTGGGCTCTCTACGTTGTCTCCATTATCTTGTTGGTATTTGTGTTGATTCCAGGAACGCCGGATTGGTTGGTGCGGCCAAAGAACGGCGCGCGGCGTTGGATTAATTTGGGCGTATTTGAATTTCAACCAAGCGAGATCGCCAAGCTGGCGTTGGTGTTGGTGCTGGCGCGATGGCTGCGCCGGCCGCCAACGATCGCACGTTGGCGCGGATTTCTCGCGCCATTTTTTATCGCGGCGCCGCTTCTGATGCTGATACTTATAGAGCCTGATCTTGGAACGGCCATGTTGTTTATTCCACCAGTGCTCGCCATGCTGCTGGTTGCGGGCGCAAGAAAAAAACATATCGCCACGCTAATTTTAAGCGTCTTGGTGATCGCGCCTATCACGTATCCAATTTTGCGGCCGCATCAACGCGAGCGTGTTGACGCGCTTTTTGCCCAGTTTCGAGGGGATGATCGCTATGCGCGTGATATTGGATTTCAAGCGGACCGCGCCATGACGTTGGTTGGAGCCGGTGGACTTTGGGGCAACGATCCTGATCACGCCGAGGCTTTGGTGCGCAACAATCATCTGCCCGAGGAGCACAACGACATGATCTTCGCCGTGATTTGTTGTCGATGGGGATTTGTTGGCGGCCTTGGGACGTGGGGCTTGGGACTTCTGTACGCCGGAGGCGCGGTGATTTGCGCGCTCTGCGCCCGCGACCCGTTTTCGCGGCTCATCGCCACGGGCATTGCCGCAATCGTGTTCACGCAAATCGCCATCAACACTGGAATGACGCTCGGCGTTTTTCCGGTGACCGGCATCACTCTGCCATTTGTGAGTTACGGTGGCTCAAGCATGGTGTCAGGTTGGCTTGCAACCGGAATTATTTTTGGACTTGGACTTCGCAAACCACGCAACTTGGAAAGCCTAGGAGGTGTTCGTTGAATAGGGTCTCTGCTCCGCCGCCACTTTTTTATGAAATGTTGAAATCGCAATCGATCGAACTAGATCACGGCGACGAGGACAAGTTGGGGACATTCTTGTCACACTTGCTCTTGGTGAATCAGCAATTTAATTTGACCGCCATCAAGGATCCTGCCGAGGCTTGGGTGAAGCACATCGCGGACAGTCTTTCGCTGCTGCCATTTCTTGCGGCTCTTGACGCAAAAAATGTTGCTGACATTGGTTCGGGCGGCGGCTTGCCTGGCATTCCACTGGCCATCGCCATGCCCAATGTGTCATTCACTTTGATCGAAAGCACAGGTAAAAAGGCTCGATTTCTCTCAGAGGCCATTGAGTTGCTTGGCTTGTCAAACGTGTCGGTTATGCAGGCGCGCATTGAAGACGCATCCGCGTTCCGTAGCCCGGAGCGCGAGGCCCTTGACGCGGTCACGTGCCGCGCGGTTGGGCAATTGGCGTCGATCATTGAACTTGCGGTTCCACTGTTGAAAGTGGACGGCGTGTTGCTTGCCATCAAAGGCGAGCGTGCGCCGCAAGAAATAGAGGCGGCGCAAAGGGCCCTTGAATTATTGCACGCTAAGGTAGACACAACCACCCGCACTCCAACGGGAACGATTGTGGCGGTTGTGAAATTGGCCAAGACTTCGCGGTTGTATCCGCGCGATCAAGGTCTGCCTTCACGCAAGCCGCTTGGAATTGTGGAACCCAATGACTCTGATTTGCAACAAGACTAGAAATTTTCAATGACATTGCACGCTGAATCCATGTTGTGTGAGGATGGCCCGCTGGCGCGGCGCTTGGTTGGTTTTGAAATGCGTCCCCAGCAAGTGGAGATGGCCAAATTGGTGGAGGAGGCGCTGGCTAAGCGCGGACGACTTTTGGTGGAGGCGGGAACGGGCGTTGGAAAAAGTTTCGCGTATCTCATTCCTGCCATCGCCCGCGCGGTGGAGGCTAAGGAGCGCGTGATTATTTCAACCAACACCATCAGTTTGCAGGAGCAGTTGATTGAAAAAGATCTGCCGTTGTTGCGCGCCGCGTCCAGCCACGAGTTCAGCGCGGTTTTAGCCAAAGGCCGCG
>Ga0209190_1003630_pt1 | contig 10214 bp, 10 predicted proteins | sample M_140205_XF_Meta_FD_187315 | JGI IMG/M metagenome (GOLD analysis project Ga0209190, IMG submission 187315) | Freshwater microbial communities from Lake Montjoie, Canada to study carbon cycling - M_140205_XF_MetaG (SPAdes) (version 2) | ecosystem: Environmental > Aquatic > Freshwater > Lake... | reverse complement strand
TCGCCGTTGTGCGGGAACGTGTCCAGCGCAATGTCGATCTTGTTGTAGTGCGCCAAGTGCGTTTGGTATTCGTCATACGTAAGAAACACAACCCGATCCCGCGCCACGCCATGCTTTTCAAGCGCCTTGAACACCACCGCTTGAATTGATGGCGAGTCCATGCTTCTATATTTCAGCGTAAGTCGGGAATTTGTAACGCGGCTCAGAATGCGCGCCCACGTATCCAACACCTCGTGGTTCATCTTCACAAAATAATTGAAGGAACCAAACATAATCTCGCCGCTTTGCTGAGAGGGCAACGGCCCCACGTCCGGCGATTTTGTATGCGGAAGAAAGCACGTGAAACAATCTGGCAATCGAACCAATTTCTCGGAGTAGATTTCATCGGCGATTTCGGGCGGCTCGCTCAGCACGTCGCTGATGCGGTAATCAATACTGCTTAAGCCAGTGGTGTTTACATATCCAAGCCACGTGGCCTGCACTGGTGCGGGCTTACGCGCGAACACCATCAAACTATTTTGATTGGTGTGGCCGGCCAAGTCAACAAGAATGTCAATTTGATCCTCTTGAATTTTCCGCGCCGCGTCGTGCTCAGACATGTTCGCAATCACGCGCCAATTGGGCACCAATGTTTGCATGCGCGCCGTGACTTCATCACCCATCGGCTGATTTGAGTAGCAATACAATTCAAATTTGGATTTGTCATGGTGCGCAAGCACGGGCTCAATAAAATTAGCCACCGCGTGCTGTCTGAAATCCGGCGACACATATCCAATGCGAATGGGCCGATGCGAACCAGTCTGTGAATCAACCTGCCAATTTCGCATTGGTGCAGGTGCAAAGCGCGCGATAGTGCGCTCAAATTGTTGCGCATATTTTTTATGCATTTCAAATACAGCGTGCGGATCCAAGTCTGGCGAATAGTTGAGCGTGGAGATAAGGTTTTTCACAAGCCAATAAGGCGATTGCAAATTCACCGCGTCTTGCAAGTGCTGGATTGCCTGCTTTGTATTTCCCAACTCAAAGTAGACAAGACCAAGACTGTTGTGAGCCGACATGTACTTTGGATCCAGCGCGATCGCATGTTGATATAACGCGATCGCTTCTTCATATCGCTCAAGCGTTTCATAAACGCGCCCAGCCATGTAACGGAACAACGCCAAGTCCGGGCGTTTGGCAATTCCGCGATGCATCAAACTTAAAGCCTCGTCAAATTTTTTCTCCTCGTGTCGTATCAGGCCCGTGTACACCAATGCCACGCCGTTTTCTGGGTCGGCAATCAGAATAAGTTTGTAGATGGTCTCCGCGCTGGCAACCAAGTGTCGCTTGTGCAATTCTTGCGCAATTGAAATTGCGTCCGCCACGGAAACTTGCCGAGCGGGCGCGCCCTCCATGGGCGGAATGGTCAGCAGATTATTTTTTCCAGGCGCAACGGCGGGGCGCATGCAACAATTTTTGGCTTTGCGACCACTTCCGCATGCGCAAGGATCATTTCGATTGGGTGTCATGGATCAATGGAACTCATTGGCTGGCTAGGTTCACAGAATAACCTCATTCATTCATTCGCCAACAAGTTGTGAAATAGCCAACATACAGACGCTGTTGAAATTATCCGTAGACAAGTTGAGCAATGAAATACGTGGCGCGATCAATCACGATTTATGCGCAACCCACAGCGGCACAACTCCGCCTAGATATTCCATAAATTTCCATAGGCCCACTCGATGCTCCACCACGCCATCGCGGTTGGCGCGCGCCTCTGGAAACGCAATTCCAACGCCAAACAATCCTGGGGCAATCACGCCATTCTGCGGGTTGTGTTTCAAATCACTCACGCCGTCCACGCTGATCTGGCGCGGCGTAAAGCCCACCGCGTATACCGCCTTGGTGCAGTCCGCCAAATGCTTGGCGTGATTCTCTGTCGTGGAAAGCACGCGCTCCAAATTCTCGGGGCAATTCACATCAATATTCTCGCGCGCCCATTGCGCGGTTGTGCCCTTCAAGCCCGTGTCGTCATGGCGAATCCACCCATCCAAATACTCCGCGTAGCGGAGGGGACTTCTATAAAAGTTCACCACGCGTTTCACCTTGCAGCGTTCCAGCAGTAACCGAATGATCAAGATCGCCGAGTGGGACGCGCCAAACACCGCCACGGTGTCCGAAGGCAGAAAGCATTGACTCAGTCGTTGCGCGTTCAATGCGTCGGTGACAGAAACTTCTTTTACCCCAGGCAGGTTCAGGGACTTTGGTTGCGAACCCAGCGCCAGAACAACATTGTGCGAAGTGATCAACGAACTCTCCAGCGCAATGTCCCACACGCGCGCATGCGCAAGTGATTTGTGGGAATTCAACGCGCTCGCATGTTCTTGAATGCAAACAACTTGTTCGCGCAATTGATCGGTCACCCATTGCAGTGGGTCAGCCATGCAGCTTAGTTCGCACGTTTTTAGCGGATCCATTTCATGCAGCGCAAATTTCTTGTCGCAATGGTCGTAGTGAAACGACTTGCATTCATGCAGGAATTTCACGAACAACCCAACGCGCGTATTGCTGGAAACGCTGCGCCACTTTGCGCCAAAGTCGCCAACCGTGAAGTGCGGATCAATCCACGCGATGCTTTTACCGTTCACGCCAGCATCAAGCAGGCGACCAACGGTGGCTATGCCAGCTGGTCCCGCGCCAACGACAGACCATTCAAATTGCGCGCCGAGTTGTGGTGTTGATTCCTTCATGGTGCCGCTCAAATAAAGCATAGATTGCGTTTTGATCGGATGTTTTGTTGGTAATTACGATTGTGCGCGATTTCTCATAAGCGAAAATAAAAACGCCAAGGCGCGTAAGTTGCGCCTTTAAATAACCAGGACGAATTAAGTCGCATCTCCCTCCTTTGGTAATAACAGCCGAACAAGTAGGGGGAAAGCTTTGAGAATGTCGATGATGGGTTGGAGATAAAAACATGTGGCCAGCCCGAGGAGTCGCCGAACACGCATATTGCCCAAGACTTTTCTACTACATGACTGTGGAGGGATCTTTGTCCCCAGTTCGGACACTGAAATCGGAGCAGGAGCCCACCGTCGAGTAGATCGTCCAAGTGCCGCCAAACCTGAAGTAGCTACAAATGGCAACGAAGCAAAGCCCGCCTCAGTAGAAAAACTTGAAGAAACTGAAACAGATCCAGATCGTCCCAAGTCCATTCGCAGTCTTGCGCTGACAAGCACCTCGCTTGGACTAACAGCAACTTTGGACTTAACGGAAATCAACGGCAACAGCGCCGTGCCGATTGAATACAGAAAAGGTAAGCCGCGCCGCGCGCACGCCAACGACAAACCAATTGATGAAATGATGGAGCAACCGCAACTGTTTCCCGTTCCAGAGCCGTGGCCAACGGACAGGGCGCAACTTGGGCTTCAAGTACTTCTATTAGAGGAAGCTGGCTACACCGTGCCAGAGGCGTACCTTTATTACGCAACTGAAAAATTAAAATTACGAGTGGAAGTGAATGACACCTTGCGTGAATATGCAAAGTCGGTGCTCGCTGCCGCAAAGTTGGCTGCAGAAGGTCCACGACCACCGCCGTTGTTGAAGGCGATCGATCGTGTGCGACTAGAGAATGCGGTGCGTGAAATATTAAATTTGAAAGAGGATCAACTTCTGATCGTGGACATGGGTGGTAATGAGGAGGCCGCACGTGAATCGTCCAGTTTTCTTGGAGTTGGAATTCCACATAGGGAGACGGGAACTTTGGTGATTTAATTTCAAAAATTACATATCATTAAATAATGGCAAAAACCAATCTTGGGGCGGGGAAAGAAACATTAGCGGTAGTTTCAAGCGAGATCGACTCAGCAACGACTCAGCGGGCATACACGCTTCGACTTCGCGGAACCGATGCAACAGATAATTCGTGGCGCGATGCTTTGTGGTCTACGCATGAAGCGGTGAACAACGGAGCAAAGACATTCGGTGATTGGCTACTCACCTTGCGAGGAGGAATGTGTCACACGCTTGCGGGCGGCGCACAAAGCCGCCGCACGCTTCTCGCACTTTCTTGGCTTAGCGTGGAGTCTGCTCCGAAGAAAGGTGATCGACACGAAAAATTTGTGGTGGCTTGCGGAGGAACGGATTCGCAGTCAAGCCGTGATGCAAAACTTTTAAAACGATTTCGCGAAATTCTTGTTAAACGCGGCGTGAGCGGAACTGAATTAGATAGTTGGGTCTCGGATTGCGCTCCCTCTTTGTCTTCGGCAATTCGTGATGATGCGGTGTGGGTTGATCGAAGTGAAGCCTTTGATAATGCTTTCGTACAGATTGGTGGATCTCTTACTCGAGATGTGGCTTGGGATTTTCTAGATCCATTTTTTGGAAATGCTGATGCGTACTTGTCCTCTCTAAGCATCGAAGACGATGATGAATCCGAATCAAAAGGAAAAGAGGAAAAAGCTAAGGATCTTGGGCAAAAAGCAGGTCAGTGGCTTAGTAGCCGATTTGGAACAGGCAGAGGCGCGGATTTTAAACTGCTAGCTCGGATTTACCAAAAGATTTCAACTTGGTCTAAATCCCAGAGCGCTTTTTTAGATGGCAAGAAAGCATTGCAGACGCTCGCAATTTTTTTAACCGAATACAAGCCAGTATCTAATGACGCAAATGGAATTCTTAAGCTCATAAGCGGTCCTGGGTATAAAAGTGCAACCCGCAACATCATCGAAAAATTTGGAACTGATGTTGGAACTATAACTTTAGAATCACTAGAAAAACTTCGTGAAACTTCCGAAAAAAATGCAGAAGAGTCGCTTAGAAAGACTGGGGGAAAGGGGCGTCGCCCCTACTCGGATGTAATTATTTCTGAAGTAGAGGCGGCATGTGGATTTTCTTATTTACAACCTGATGGGCCGGCGAGACATGCTGAATTTTCTGTCATGCTCGACCACGCCGCGCGGCGCGTTTCAATCGCCCACACTTGGATCAAGCGGGCAGAAGCGGAACGCCAAAATTTTAAGGCAGACGCTCAGAAAATGTCCGACGTTCCCGCAGTTGCAAAAATATGGCTCGACATCTTTTGCAAAGAGCGCACGCTAGCGACAAATGCTCTTGAGCCCTATCGAATTCGAAAGCGAGCGCTTGGTGGCTGGAAGGAAGTCGTCACTCGTTGGAATCGGACAGCCTGCGAAACCGTTCAGAATCGGATTGATGCTGCCCGTGAAATTCAGGACGACCCTGATATTGAAAAGTTTGGCGACATTCAACTCTTCGAAGCGATCGCAGCCGACGAAACATTGTGCGTCTGGAAGCCCGATGGAAATGCGTCTACTCAGCCATTGACCGATTACTCGGTAGCAACCGATGCCGTGGCGAAACAACAGCGCTTTAAAGTTCCTGCTTATCGCCATCCAGATTCGCTTCTGCATCCAATCTTCTGCGACTTCGGAAACTCCCGTTGGGAAATTAAATTTGCGGTACATGAAGCAGCAACAAAATTAGAAGACGCTCGAAAAAGGCTTGTAAAGAAGGAGGCAGATTTTATCTCGGCCACAGAACGCCTCACCAAGGCGAAGACGCCAGAGAAGACGGCTATTGCCAAAGAAAACATAGAAGCCATTCGCGTTGAAATTAATCAAGCGGGCGATGCTGTTCAGTGGCTGTCTACGCCTCACGGAATTACTCTTGGCCTTTGGAATGGCGTGTCACTAAATAGAGTGCCAAAAATGTCTTGGTCATCCAAGCGGCTCGCAAAGGATCTTGCATTGCGTCAAATGGGTGTGCGGGGCTCGCTTATCCGCGCCACGCGAGCTGATCGTTTAGGTCGTGCCGCTGCTGGTGCAACACAAGATGATGTAATAAGTGTTCTCAATGTATTTGACCAAGCGAATTGGAATGGACGTCTTCAAGCCCCGCGCGCACAATTTGCAGCAATTGCAAAGCATGTTTCAAAGCACGGTTGGGATTCCAAGGCAAGGCAAATGCGTGACCGAATTCGTTGGCTTGTTACATTTTCTGCGGCTCTTCAATCGACTGGTCCGTGGATCGACTATGTGCCATTGTTTAATGATCGCTCGCCTGCCAAGCCGTTCGTTACCAGAAAAGGCGAGTTTGCAATCAAGCATGCAGACAATGACAAGCGTGGAACCAAACTCATCCTCTCCCGTCTCCCAGCCTTGCGCATTCTTTCAGTCGATCTCGGTCACCGCTATGCCGCCGCTTGTGCAGTGTGGGAAGCGATCTCTTCCGAACAGATGATCAAAGAAAGTAAGAAGCTCAATCATCGAGCGCCAACTTCAACCGATCTCTATTTGCATCTGAAATGCAATGCAGATCCAAAGAAGCCTCGAACAACTATTTACAGGCGCATTGGTGCTGACACCATCAAGGACTCAGCGACTGGAAAAGTCACTCCGCATCCTGCGCCTTGGGCGCGGCTTGAACGACAATTTCTAATCAAACTTCCAGGTGAGCAACAGCAACCACGGGCTGCGTCAAGTAAAGACGCCCACGGCGTGAACGAGCTTCAATTAGTTGAAACTCTCGCAAAGCAAATTGGCCAAGTTGTCGAAGGTGACACCAACAAAAAAGAGCGAGGCGTGCATGAACTTATGGCGCGCGCGATTCGTCTTATTGCGCTTGGGCTTAAACGCCATGCTCGCAGGGCAAAGATTGCATATGCGTTTGATCCTGCGACAAAGGTAATTCTGGGAATGGGCGCAAGCGAGAAAGAATTCACAGAAGGTGACTCAGCGCATATTGGTTTCATAGCTGACTCATTAATTGAATGGCATTCACTTGCGACAGATGCAAAGTGGAATGACAAACGCGCTCGCGATTTATGGAATCAACATGTTTCAAAAATCGCTGGTGGTTGGACTATTGAAGATCCGAAGGCAACCGAAGAAGTCCCAACAACACGCAAGCAAAGAACTCAAAGTGAGGACGGTCTGCGGCTTAAAATGGTTCCCATCGGGCAGCAGTTGGCGAAAGTAAATCGCAGCGCTATTCATAACGCATGGAAAGAAAGATGGGAATCCGACAACGGCCGTGCTGCCAAAATTGACAAGGCCACGGGCCAAAAGACATTTGACGGAACTGGATTTCACGCAAGCCTTCGATGGGTCACCGACTGGATTATGGGCAAAAACTTAATCGGAGCGACTGGCGATGGGTGGAAACAAAATGTTGGTGGATTGTCTGTAACGCGAATCACCACAATGAAGGCGCTGTACCAACTTCATAAAGCGTTTGCCATGCGAGCCACTCCACTGAAGCCAAGGGGCGCTCCCGAGAAGGGCGAGTCAAATATTGGTATCGCCCAGTCAATTCTTACCGCAATGGAACGAATGCGTGATCAGCGCGTGAAGCAGATCGCAAGTCGAATTGCGGGCTCAGCGCTTGGTCTTGGTGGGAAATGGGTTATGCGTGATATCCCTGCAAATAAAGCGAAAAACAGATCTGCGCGCACCAAGTTGGTCTGGCTTGAAGATCTATCACCCAAGTATTCGCCTTGTCATGCTGTCGTCATCGAGAATCTTAAAAACTATCGTCCAGACGAAACGCGCACGCGTCGCGAGAACAGCCAGCTTATGTCTTGGGCATCTTCCAAGGTAGAAAAGTATCTCGGTGAAGCATGTCAACTCAATGGTCTTCATCTCAGATCGGTTTCTGCTGGCTACACCTCACGTCAAGATTCGCGTACGGGGGCGCCTGGAATTCGTTGTTGTGATGTGTCTGTCAAAGACTTTCAAAACAAGCCGTGGTGGCGTAAATGCGTTGAAACTGCGAAACAAAAAAATAAAGACGGCAAGGGCAACGCGCTTGATCGATATTTGGAAAATTTGAATGAACAGTATTCTGATAAATCCACAGCGATCACGATCGGAACGCAATTCATTCGCATTCCTGTATCTGGTGGTGACTTGTTTGTTTCCGCAGATCATTCTTCGCCGGCAGCAAAGGGGCTACAAGCTGATCTCAATGCCGCCGCCAATATTGGTTTAAAAGCGTTGCTGGATCCAGACTGGGAAGGCAAGTGGTGGTTTGTGCCATGTGCTTCAGTCACGAACACGCCTGTGACTGATAAGGTTAAAGGTAGCCAAGTGATTTCCAATGTGGCGCTTATACCGATCGTTCAAGGTGGCACCAAGCCGGGGCGTTCTAAAGCCGGGAAGAAAGAGCGTGATGTCGTCAATATTTGGCGCGATCCTTCAGCGTTGCCTATCAAAGCCGATGGGAATTGGTTTGGCAGCGCCGAGTACTGGAACAAGGTTCGGATTCGTGTCATTCAAGTGATACAAACAAAAAATAATTTTACAAAATTAACTAGCACGCAAGGTATGCCTTGGTAGTATAAGTTTTCCGCCTATAGGGCGGCGCACCTCCGAGTATGTGTCTTCCCCTTTAATGGGCTTGGCACTCGGCATTGATCAACACCGCGTCGGATTATTTTTGGTGTGGCTTCTTTGACAAGTCGGACTCTGCGGCTACGGCGAATAGCTGCGAGCGTGAAGGTGGTGATGGGGGGTGCGGGGTACGCTCGCAAGCAAAAAACCACTGTGTTTTCAATGGTTTTTGTTTGAGCCTGAAGCAAATTTAGCTTTATAAATTCCAAAAGTGTGTCATGCTCGCAAAGGCATCTCATTGTGCTTGATTTGACTTAGAAGCAGAACGGGCTGGCCGCGGAGGCCGACGCGGCGATGATCAATGGACACAAGATAAGGCTTGCACTGGTCGATATACATGCTAAGGCCGCGGAGGCCGACGCGGCGATGATCAATGGACACCTACGGCGCGAACCTGAGACTTTACCAGTTCAGAGCCGCGGAGGCCGACGCGGCGATGATCAATGGACACCCTAAATGCGTTTAGTCCAACAGGCTGATGCAGGAGGCCGCGGAGGCCGACGCGGCGATGATCAATGGACACATAAGATCGCTGCCAAGGCAAATGAGCGCACAACGCCGCGGAGGCCGACGCGGCGATGATCAATGGACACAGCTTCAGTTATTACGGGTCCAACTGCTTTGCAACGCCGCGGAGGCCGACGCGGCGATGATCAATGGACACGTGTTGCGTATGGTTGCACTCCATAACCAACTCGCGCCGCGGAGGCCGACGCGGCGATGATCAATGGACACCGAGATACACAGTCGCAGTCCAAACTTTGGGGTTGGCCGCGGAGGCCGACGCGGCGATGATCAATGGACACCCTCAACGCTGAGGCAACAGACACGCACGCTCGAGCCGCGGAGGCCGACGCGGCGATGATCAATGGACACCGTACAAATCTTCCAACTTCCGTGATGATGAAAGTTGCCGCGGAGGCCGACGCGGCGATGATCAATGGACACAATCGGGTTTTGCTTTGAGCGCCAACATGACCGCGCGGCCGCGGAGGCCGACGCGGCGATGATCAATGGACACTCGCTGCCAAGGCGCGCCGCTAAACTTTTCTGTAGCCGCGGAGGCCGACGCGGCGATGATCAATGGACACTAGCCCGTTGGGAACTGGAAGCGGGCGCTACCGCCAGCCGCGGAGGCCGACGCGGCGATGATCAATGGACACCAAATCCCGCCAACCCGATTCGCGTCTGATTGCAGGCCGCGGAGGTCGACGTGGCGATGATCAATGGACACGGGCTTGAACACTTAAACCCTCAAGGGAACTCTCATCGTCGCGGAGCCCGACGCGGCGATGATCAATGGACACACCTCAAACGCTGTCTTGATTCCCTGACTACCACCAGTTGCGGAGCCCGACGCGGTAATAATCAATATTCGCATAGTGGCAATTCCGAATTTCTATTTATTCACAAGCGTCAAAATAAAACCGCCCATGGCACGCAATGAGCCACGGGCGGTTTTGCAAAATCAGTCATACGCGCTTCTCAACTCGCGCAATCAGCAACAAATTACAAGCCGCTCAATTCTTTTTGCCGCGACCACGGCCTCGTTCGTCCCGTGGCGGAACTGCCGCGCCAACTACACCCACGCCAGGAACTGCAACGCCGGCATTCGTATTTTGCGCCGCGCCAACACCCGCACTCGGATTTCGCGCGCCGCCACTTGCGCCACTGCCGCTACCACCCGCATTCTCCGCCCTCAACTTCTGCGCAATCGCCGCGTCATCAGCGGCCTCATCCATACGCATGCAGTGAACCTCACTTCTGCGAAACGCCACAGACCTATTCGCAACACGTTCCCACATTTCGCTCGAACCCGCGGGGCTCTTC
>Ga0209190_1003629_pt1 | contig 10216 bp, 11 predicted proteins | sample M_140205_XF_Meta_FD_187315 | JGI IMG/M metagenome (GOLD analysis project Ga0209190, IMG submission 187315) | Freshwater microbial communities from Lake Montjoie, Canada to study carbon cycling - M_140205_XF_MetaG (SPAdes) (version 2) | ecosystem: Environmental > Aquatic > Freshwater > Lake... | reverse complement strand
CAGTTGCAGAATATGTTACCGTTGTTGCATCACCCCAATTAATGAAGTATGCAGCTTTTAATCCACCGATTGAATTTTTACATTGTTCGGCTCTTCCTAATGATATATCGCAAGGCATAGTTTTATTTTTTTAAAAGTTAATAAAAAAGGGCAGGTACTTTTACCTACCCTTATTTAAATAAACTAAATTAGTATTAGTTAGCAGCGTTTGTAATTCCGTATGTAGTAATATCTTCAACAGCACCATATTGAACTGCAGCAGTAAATCTCATTACAACTCTTACGTTTTGTGAACCATCAATTGGTGACATATCAATTACTTGAACTTCGTTAGTATCATTTAATAGACCTGTTCCAAAGTATAAGTTAGATTTTTGAGCAGCAATAGCAACAGTTGGAGCTAAACCATTAGCAACAAATATTTTAATACCATCAAAAGATAAACTTCCATTATTATACCATTGTGTACCCATAGCGTTAGTACCATTAGCACCTAAACCTGAAGCTCCAAATCCACCTAATGCTCTAACATAAGCACGTGCAGTAGCTTGTGAAACATATAAGTACAAATCTTCTTTTCCGTAAAGTGAAGCAGGAATAGCATCTACTAATTTTCCAAGTTCAGCAACTACAGTAGCAGAAGCAGTAATGTTAGTTGAAGTAGCAGCAACTTCTTGTGCAGCAGGTAAACCTGCATCTAAAGTTAATAATCTTGTAAATCCGTTAAATTCACCTGCATTAGCAGTAACACCCGCCCAAATATTTTTTTCTGTTTTTTCAGCAACTTTAGTAGCTACGTGAGAAATTAAGAAGTCAGAAAAGCTTGGTGGCAAAGAATCAAATGCAGAATATCCCATTTGAACTGCTTCCCAAGTTTGGTGGAAGTCTTTTTTACAAAGTTGTAAATTTACTTGGAATTCCTCAGGTTGAATAACTCTTTCAGTTAATGTTACAGTAGAAGTAGCATCAAAATCACAAGTAGCATCTTTAACGATTGCATCAGTTCCAATTTTAGAAATTACTTGTTTGAATTTTACGTTTGGTAATACTTCAATTCCACCATTTGCAATAGTAGATCCTGAAAGTAACGCTGCAGAAATATATTTTCCTGCAAATTCACCTGCATAAGTAGGCGAAGTAATGGTTGTTGTAGTAGCCATAATTTATTAATTAAAAAGTTTTGCCATAACTAAATCCTGTGTAGTCATTTGGCGATTAGGTGATAATTTATTTAGTTTAATTTCGTTTTTAACTTCAGGTGAATGTGTCAATGGTTCAACAACAACATCTGAACTTAATTCTTCTTTAACAACTTCTTTAGCTAATTTTAATTCAGCAATTTCAGTTCTTAATTTTTCAATTTCTGCAAAAAACATTTCTTTAGAAACTGATTCAACAATTCTTTTTGGAGTAGCTGTTTCTGCTTGTGCTTCAACCTCAACTTCTACTTCAGATTCAGGTGCTTCAGGTGCTTCAACAACTGCTTCTTTAATTTCAGCAATAACACCTTCAACGGTTACTACTAAAATCATTCCATCTTCTAATTCGTATTCTCCAACAGGTACAGGAATTTTTTCCTCACCATTAACAATAAAAACATTGTTATCCATTTCAAAAGCATCAGCTTCTAAAACAGTAACTCCGTCTTTTAGTTTCATTTGAGCAAGTTTTACTTCCATACCCAAAAGAGTTTTGATTTCATTGATTACATTCATATTAATAAGTATTTATTAGTTAAATTATTATTATTTGTTTTTGTTATAAATTAGTTAGTTCTTGTTGATATTATATTACCTGCAGAATCTTTAACTACACAATTAGATTGTGATACTGTAGTACCAATTCCTTGTTCTGATAATTCACCTTTGCAACATTCTGAATTATAAGTTCCATCTTTGCATAAACATCCTCTTTTCCCACCTTTAGGTGAACTTGTTTTTTGTGACATAATTTTTAATTTAATCGTTTGTAAATAATTTTCCAATTCCATCAATTTGTTTAATAACATTTTCATTATTATCGTAATGTGTATCTATTTTTAAACTTTTGATTTTATTAATTTTATTTGTATTGCTTCCTGTTGCATAAACTCTATTTAAAGGAATACCTAATTCTTTAGCTTTATTTAACATTCCACTTTTTAAATGCCTTGCAGAAATAATATATAAATCGTTATTTTCTGCTATTAGTTTCTTTGCTAATTCTGTACCTTTTGCAGTAGATAATGTAGAATCATAATCAAAAGATATTTTAGCTAATTGAACTTTTTTTTTTCACCATTTAAAATGATGTTTTTTATTTGTTCCATTAACTCTAATTCTTTTTCTTTTTCTAAACTCATTTCTAATTTGTCAGCAAAATATCCTTCAATCGAAAATCCTTTAACCTTACCTGTTTTAACAAAGTCATTCCATATAGTATCATTGTTTACTTTCATTGAAACTACCCAAGACCCTACAGGTGCATCTAAACCATATTTTTTAGACTTATCCATTTCAGAATCTTCTACAATCCAAGATTCAACGATACTTAAATCCTTTAATTCTTTTTCGTGTTCTAATGTTGCATTATTTTGATTTGAATTCATCAAAAATAATTCACTTGCTTTACGTACTGTTTCATCAGAAAAGAAAATGTAATATTCATCTTCACCATTTCTTCTATAAATGTGCTTATTAGGAATTAAAGCAGCACCCATTAAAATACGTTTTTCATCATCAACTTTAGCCAGTGCTAATTGTTTATTTAATGAAATAAAATTAGATTCTATTGCAGGAAATTCTACTATTGAAACTGCATCAACTCCTGATAGTTTTTCGTTTTCGTCTATTATTAGTTCTATTATCTTCATATTATTAAAATAAATTAAATTTTGTTTTGTTTTTTAAACTTTAATTTTAAAGTTGTTTTTATTTGATTTAAAGGATTATAATTAATTATTATATGCTATATTGTTTTTTTAAAGTTTTTTAATTTAACGCAAAATGCTAATAAAACCAATACTTTGCAACGCAAGTTTTTATTTATAGTAAATTATAATTTTAATAGTTTTTATTTATAGTTGCATTAACCTATTGATGCGTTGTTTACTATGTTTCTATCTAATGATTGACTTGTTGTTACATCATTTGATACTACATACGCTTTTAAAGGTTGTTGTTCTTGTCCTGCTATTGATTGTGCTAATTGATTTGCACCACCTTGACCTACTACATTGAAGCTTGGAGCAGCAGCTGTAGGAGCTGATGGAGCAGAACCACCACCGCCACCACCGCCTTCAGGTACTTGAACAGACATAATCTTTTGCACGTTTGCAATACCTTGTGTAGCTACAATAGCAGTAGAAGCAATTTTAACAGCCATATCCACAACAGGATTTCCCATAGATGCAGCACCCCAAACTTCTGAAATACCTTTATACGTGTTAATAGTTGCTGATGCTATAGCTAATGCTTTTCCTGCTGCAGTTTTTTCACCTGCTATTTTTGCCAATCCATCTAAAGCATTTGCAACTGCTCCTGCTTGTGCTAATTTAGCATTCTTTTCTGCTTTGTCAATATCCTCTCTCGATTTGGATAGTCCTTTTACCTTACGATTATACTCCTCTTCTGAAATTACTTTGTCGTCTAATTGCTTTTGAAATAATGCTTGCTCTGCGTCAACAGCTGCGAGTCTATTTTCAAAACTTAAAGTATTATCGTTAATAGTTTTTTCTAACTCAGTCGCTTTTTTCTCATCGTCTTGAAGACGAAACTTGTCTTTTATATCATTTAATTCATTTAGCCTTTGAACTTCTAAAGCATCAATTTCCTCTTTACTTCTATTTTGCTGTTTTGCTGTCTCAATTAAATTAAAATATTTATCTTTAACTACTCTTTGTTCAATTTCACTTGCAGATAAATTTGCTTCTGCTTGTTTATCTTGTGCATCACCAATAGCTTTTGTAATTTCATCACGTTGTGCTAATTCAGCTGTTTTTTGTGCATCTAAAGCATTTTTTAAATCTTCTGCATCTTTTTTCTTTTGTGCCGCTAATTCTTCTTTTGCTTTTGTTGCAGCTTCATTTGATTTAGTTTGTACTTCTTTTTGATGATCTGTTTGTGATTGTTTTACTTCAACTTGATGTCTATTTTGTATTGCTTTTCTTTCATCAAAAGCTTTTTGTACATTTTGATTTTGTTTATTATATTCTAAAATAGATTTATTAGTTGTTTCTTGTTGGCTTTTAATTACATCTTCATCAGCACCTGCAGCTTGTAAAGAAGCTAATTTATTTTTATTTTTTTCGTATGTATTAAATGCTATTGCTCTTGCAGATTTTTCATAAGCTACTTTTTCATCAATTAATTTTAACTCTAAAGCACGTATAGCAGAAGCACTCATTCCTGAAGCTTTAGCCATAGCTAATTCTTGGCTTTGCTTTTTATTAAATTCGCTGCTATTTCTTTCTAAAGTTTTAGTTTGGTCTTCTAAAGCTTTTTTATTATCATTAACAGCTTTTGTATTTGCAGCTGTTTCTGCTGCACTTGATTTAAAATAATTAACTAAAGCTACTCCACCTGCTATTAAAGCAGAAATAGCAAGAACTATAGCACCTATTGGATTTGCAGCTTGTGCTGCGTTCCATAGCCATTGCCCTGCAGTAATTGCTTTTTGAACTATAGTATAACTTTTAACTACTGCACCTAATTGTTTAAATGAATCTATGCTTTCACCTACTGCTTGTAAACCTGAAGCCAAAGCCATAGCAGATTGTACCTTTAATAGTTCTTCTTCAACAGCTTTGGTATTAGCACCAAAAGCACCCATAGCACCAGTAACAACAGAAAAACCACCTGCAACACCCGTTAATGAACCACTTAAAGATTTAAATTTAGCATCAGGATTAAATGCTTCTGTTAAACTTTTTGCATCACCTATTCTATCTTTTAATTCTGCAGCACGTTTTGCAGCTTCAACTGCCTCTCTTGATGTTGCTCCAAATTTATTAGATAAACTTGCTACTTCAGCTTGTGCTTCTCTTAATTGTGATTTTAAAGAACCAACTGCCTTTGTAGTTTCATCAATATTATCATTAATCTGAAGATTTACTATCTTATTTTCCATTGTCTTTTTACTTGTTCAAAACCTTGTTTCCAAGAAGTTACTAATTTATATTTTCCCTTTGCTATTTCTATTATTTCACTTTGCCCGTAATGTGGATTAAGTGATAATAATTCTAAAATGTTTTTTATCATATTGCTGTTTGTAAAAAAGTTATATTTTCAGTAACTTGTAATGTTCCATCTTTATAATATTCAATTCCTATCTGATCAGTTCTATCTGCTGATGTTCCATTGTAAGGAATAGTTACAGGTAATAATAAATCTTTAAATTCATATGTTCCTGTAGTTGGATAACTTAAAAAATTAGTTGCACCTTTAACACCAAAATAATCATAATCATTTAAATATATAACTATTTCTAAATCAGATGCTTGTTTATCAGTTTGTACATTTGTAAATGATGCAAATTTATACCCAACTGAATCTGCTGCATTTAAACCACGATAATCTGTAACTAATTCTAAATTAGCTTCACCTGTTGTTAAATCAGTAGTTATATTATTAATAATATACCTTTTATTCCTAATAATTAATCTATCATTTAAATCTATTCCTAATGTTTTTCCTGCAGCATTTGTAACTGTTGAACCTAATAAACTTGAAGGAAACAATGCTTTACATTTAATAACTCTTGTTTTAATATTATATAAATTATCAATGTAGTTTTTATAGTGTCTATTATATAATCCATTTGGTGCTAAAATATTATACCAAGGTGATTGTTCATTTCCAAAGTTCATAGACATTAAATGGCCATATGTTAAATCTGTTGGTAAACTATTATATTCGTTTGAAAATCTTAAATAGTTATCAATTTCTGTAGGTGTAGTTTCTGTAGTAACATATATTTTATCACCTGTTGCAAAATTAGTAGGTAGTTTTCCATTGTTATAAATTAACATTGGTTTAGGTGTATATGGTTTTAAATCTTTATCAATTAAAGTTGCAGTTTCAAAATTATAAACTGAATATTTTTCAAATAAAACATTCTCAAATGGTAGTTTAATATCATAATTATCACTTTCATTTGAATTAGTATTATTATAAACTAAATCACCATATTCTGTATTGTATAAACCTCTATATATGTTATTTAAAATATTATTACTTTTTTCATATTGAAAATTAATTGTCTTGAATAATTTAGGTCGTTCAACGTCCATTTCATCAGCATACACATATTTAGTTATATCTAATATTTTACCTGCATTGTAATACATTTCTAAAGGAATAAATTCAAATGTATTTGCATCTTTAGCTATAACCATTAAATTAAATGCTTTAATAATACCTGTAATAAAATTATTTACAGTAATATCAGGGACAAAAGATTGTATAGACATTAATTTTGAAGTTATGTTTGTATCACCATAACCAACTGAAGTTAACGATGGACTTGATGCACCATTTACAACTCTTGTATATGTAAGTGAACAAGTAAAATTAACATTATCAATACAATCAATTTCAAATGTATAAACATCGTTTGTTGGGTTATTTACATATAAAATATAATCAATAAGAATTTGAGTACCACCTGAATATCTTCCAATTAAATCTCCATATGTTTTATAAATTACTCCATTACGATATACAAAAAGTCTAAACTTTTTTGTAAGGTCACTTGGAACTATTGCAAAATGAATATAAACACTTTTTTGATTAAAAGGAACTGTTGATGCACCAAAAAACCATCTAATAGTTAAACTATCATTTGTTAAATCTAATTCATTAAAACCTGCACTTGCACCTGTAAAATTTATTTTAATTTTTGGAGTATAAAATTCTAATTTTTCTGCATTTTTAAGATATAAGTATAATTTTTTAAATTGATCTAAATTAAAAAACGAACCTGTAAATGTAATTCCATATTTAGTTTGTATAAATTGAAATATTTTACTTATTTCTATTGCAGGAAATAATTCATCCCATTTAATAGCTCCTAAAGTATTGTTTATATCTTCTGATGCAGTTGAAAATTTATAAAAATATTTTTTAGCAGAACCTATTAATGGATATGTAACAGTTTGTGTTGTTGTAGGGTTTATTCTACTAATAATATTTGTTGAATTATAAGTGTGATTTAAACTACTATAATCTAAAGTATTTAATTTGTCATCTTTAAATCTATCTTTTAATTGTGTTAAATTACCATAAAATGTTATTGTATAACTTTCAATAAATCCGTTCTTTTTATTTGCTTTTTCTAATTGTATATTTCCATCTTTAAATTTATGTGTATTTACTTCAATAAAAGCATCATATCTTACTCTATGATCGTAACCATTATCTATTGTACTTTCATACCAATGTGATAATATTTTATTATTTTTAGATGAAGCAGGAATTGTAAATGATTGTGAATAGTCAGTAAAAACTTTTCCTATATCATTTATATTAGCTATTGAACTTGTAACACTTATTTTTTCATCTTTAAATAAATCTAACTTTTGATAATCTGCTCTATAAATTTCATATCTTGTAGTTGTATCATTTTGTATTGCTGTTTGTAATGTTAATTCTGTAGCTGTATTTGAAACTATATAAGCAATAGAACCTAAACCTAAACCTGCAGTTATTTTAATGTAGTGACCTTTATATTGATTTGTAGTATAAGATGCTGCACTATTTTTAACTACTGTATACGGACTTGGATTTGCAGTTGTTACACTTCCTGATTGTACTAAAGTATTTTTTTTAATATATATTTGTACTGCTATCATATTATACTATATCGTTTAAAAGATTATTAGAGTATTCAAAATCCATTTCAAAGTTTATATTCTTATCTTTTAAATCTGTTTTATAAGTTAATGATTGTGTTTTAACTATAGCAGGTATAGCATCTACTAAAACTCTTTGACTTAACATTAATTCTTGAATTAATTCATTATAGTTTTCATAAACCCATCCTGTATTTAATTTAATAGTTTGTTTTCCATTTAAATTAAAAGACCTTTTTTGACCTAATCTATAATCATAAGTTATATTAGGTTGCATTAAATTATATTCTGAACCTTTTATAGCTATACTATTTATTTGCGCTTTAAAAAATGTTAATCGTTGCCATCCACCAAGTTTATTTACATAACTAACAACAACAGGAGTATATTTACATTCATCTAATTTTTCAGTTTGTATTTCATATAAAGTTCCTTCAACTGAATTTCCTATAACGCATTTAACAGAATTAGTAATTGCTAATGGTATTTTATAATTAAAAATTTCAGATGAACCTGTTCCTAAAAAGTTACTTGTAAATAATAAAGTATTAGATTTATCATAATAAGCTGCGTAAAAAGAAGATGATGTTTGTCTATCACATAGAAAATTATAATAAGGAATAAATTGATAGTATTGAATTTTTATATTAGAATTTCCTAATAACGCATAAGCTTCACCATTAGATATATCAAAGTTTAAATTTTGAATAACTGAAGTATAAGCGTTTACACCAACATATAAAACATTATTTAATAAAGTAAAAGTTCCTGAAACATTTTTATATCTTTTAACTCTAACAAAACACCAATTACTATTATCTTCTACAACAGGCACGCTATTATTTACAGGTACAATATGATTAATGTATTCTAAAACATAAGGCGATATATTATAGTTAGTTTCTGTTTGTGTTACAGATGCTATATTTTCACTCATTATATAAGTTGGAATTGTAGGTTCTGTAGTTCCTTTATTCCAAATAAATAATTCTACTTTGCTTCCTGTTTGTCCTGATTCGTTTATGATTATTTCAAACGGACTTCTTGCACTTATTACATTCATAATTAAATATCTTTTAAATTATAATCTACCATTGTTTCTATATCTTGCCCAAAAGCTTTAACTAAATCTATATCTATGTATTTCTTATATCCTGCTTCAAATGGCTTTGTAAAAAATAAAGAAGGTTTAATACCTTTGTGAAATATAGAACGTGTAATTAAATAAGCTGTTGAATCGTAACTTAAGAATCTACCTGATTTTCTGTCTCTAAATTGAAAACCTTTTTGTCTAACCCATTTATTTATTCCTTGTGTTAAACCACCTTTTTTTCCTGAACCTGAACCAAACTTATAAGGGCTGTTAGGTGCTTTATTAGAACTTGTTTTTCCTTTAACACCTAAATCTACAAATGTTCCATAATCATTCATTGTAAACCCTACAATAGTAAAAGCATCTTCTGTTACTACTTCGCCTTTAATACTATTTGCTAATGAACTTGTGTTATTGTGACCTGAACGTTTTAAATTATCCTTTGCTTCACGTATAACATAGTCACGAAACATTTGAATAGTTTTATTTACCTTTTCAAGTTTTAACATTTTGTCATCTTGTTTTCAATAGCAATATCAAATGTAAAAGTTACACCTGCTATTTTGTTTTCAAATCGTTCTGTGAAGAATTCAATGTTTGCTGTGTTGTTTACCAACTCATAATCTTCAGCTAAAGCACCTCTACGTAATACTTCTAAAAATCTATTAGCTACAGATAACTGTGTATTTAACACATCCTGCTCGTTATCATTACCTAAAAATATATCAGCTACTTTTTCTTTTGATTCATCTACAATATCCATAGATAAAATAGATATATTATAATTTAATACAGGACCTTGATAAGATACTGAATTAACTATTATATGACTCAAAGGAAATATAGTTAGCTTGTTTAAATCAACTTTAAATATATCACCTGTAGTTACAGTATTAACAAACAAATCTTCCTGCAGTTTGTTTTTAATCACTTGTGTTATTTCGTAAAATGTACTCATATTTTCTTTTTAATTAAATCAGATTCTATTTGATTCTTTTGTTTCTCAAATGTTAGGTATGTTAAACATTGGTTAATTGGTAGATCGGTGATTCTGTCAAAGTTGTTAATATTTCCTTGAGCAAGAGCATAGATTGAACTATACCATCCCCATCGTTGTCCGAATTGTGCTGTTGCAGAATAGTCTGTATCGCCTGGTTGTTCTCCAAATAAGTCACTGTACTTTTCAATAATTCGTTGCCTAAATTGTAAAAAAAAACATTAGCACCTAATACAACATCCAATGGTGCGTGTTTCATCACATCAGCATAAGTTATAGAACCATTATACTTTTCTAT
>Ga0209190_1003623_pt1 | contig 10224 bp, 6 predicted proteins | sample M_140205_XF_Meta_FD_187315 | JGI IMG/M metagenome (GOLD analysis project Ga0209190, IMG submission 187315) | Freshwater microbial communities from Lake Montjoie, Canada to study carbon cycling - M_140205_XF_MetaG (SPAdes) (version 2) | ecosystem: Environmental > Aquatic > Freshwater > Lake... | reverse complement strand
GACATCGTCGCTGAACAGGGCATGGGTGCCGACAAGGATGTCGATCTTGCCGTCTTTCAAATCGGCGAGGATTTGTTCGCGGCCGGCCTTGTCGCGGCCCGTCAGGGCCGCCAGCCGCACCCCCGCCGCCTTGCAAAACGGTTCCAGCGTCGCGCAATGCTGGCGCACCAGCAATTCGGTGGGCGCCATCAGCGCCGCCTGCAATCCCGCTTCCACCGCACCCAGCATGGCCAGCAGCGACACCACCGTCTTGCCGCTGCCGACATCGCCCTGCAGCAGCCGCAGCATGCGGCGTTCGCTCTTCATGTCGGCTTCGATCTCGGCCAGCGCGTTAAGTTGCGCATCGGTCAGGGCGAAGGGCAGGGCGGCGACGGCCTTCGCCTTCAATTTTCCGGTGCCGCTGATGGCGCGGCCCTTGCCTTCGCGCAGGCGGGCGCGGATCAGCACCAGCGCCAGCTGGTTGGCGAGCAGTTCATCATAGGCCAGGCGCTGGCGTGCGCCCGTCATGGGTGACAAATCGGCTTCGTGCACCGGCGCATGGGCGGTGGTCAGCGCTTCGCCGAAGGATGGAAAGCCGCGCACCTTGCGCCAGGCTGCATCCTGCCATTCCGGCAGCGGCGGCACTTTCTCCACTGCGCCCCGCACCGCCTTGGCCATCGACTTGGCGGGCAATCCTTCCGTCAAGGCATAGACCGCTTCATGCTGGGGCAGGCTGGCGGCGTCTTCCGGCGCCACGATGTAATCGGGGTGCGCCATCTGCGGCTTGTCCTTGAAGCGTTCGATGCGGCCCGACAGCACGCGGCGCGCCCCCACCGGCAGGATTTCCGCCAGCCAGTCCGCCTTGGCGCGAAAGAACACCAGTTCCATCGTGGAGGTCGCGTCCGAGACGCGCACTTTATAGGGCTGGCTTTTGACCCGTGGCGGCAGGTGATCCAGCACCGTCACCTCGACGGTGGCGATGCGGCCAGCCTCGGCGGCGGCGATGGTGGGCCGATAGGAGCGATCGACCACCCCCACCGGCAAATCCAGCGCCAGGTCGCGCAGCAGCGGCCCGGCCACCTTCGCCATCAGCTTTTCCAGCTTCGGCCCCACCCCGGACAGGGTGCGGATTTCGGCAAAGAGGGGGAACAGAATCTGTGGCCGCATGGCGTGGGAAGTTTATGGTTCCGGGCGGTTGTTCTCAACCTGTTCAAAAGCTATATCCGGCGCATGGATGGCAATGAAAAAGGTGGCTCTTCGGAGAACCGCCGCAAACGGCTTTTGTTTCGGGCGCAGCGGCGCGGTTTCAAGGAGGTCGACCTGATCTTCGGCGCCTATGCACAGGACCATCTGGCGGCGCTGGACGAAGCCGGGCTGGACCAGTTCGAGGCGCTGCTCGCCGCCCCCGACCAGGAAGCCTATGCCTGGCTGCGCGGTGCGCAGCCCGTGCCCGCCGAACATGACAATGCCGTGTTCGCCCTTCTCAAAAGCTATTGCGGCCGCAAGGATCAGTCTTGGAACGCCTAGACTACATCGCCAGGACCGAAGGCCGCCTGACGGTCTCGGGCGCGCCCGCCGGTTATGACGCCTATGTGGCAGCGGAAGCGGCGCGGCGGCGCGGCGGCCCGGTGTTGTTCGTGGCGCTGGACGATACGGCGGCGGAAAATACCATCCGCGCCATCCGCTTCTTCGCGCCCACCACCCGGGTGCTGTCCTTCCCGGCCTGGGATTGCCTGCCTTACGACCGCGTTTCGCCCAAGCCCGACATCGAGAGCGCACGGCTATCAACGCTGGCTGCTCTGGCCAAGGGCTGTGGCGCTTGCGTCATCGTCACCACGCTGAACGCAGCGCTGCAGCGGGTGCCGCCAAAGGACTGGATCGCCCAGGCCAGCTTCGCGGCGAAAACCAATGACGAAGTCGACCGCGAGGCGCTGGTCTCGTTCCTGGCCGTCAACGGCTATGCGCGGGCGGGCACGGTGCGCGAGCCGGGCGATTTTGCCCTGCGCGGTGGCATCGTCGATCTGTGGCCGCCGGGGGAGGAGCAGCCGCTGCGGCTCGACTTCTTCGGCACCACGCTGGACGCCATCCGCCGCTTCGATGCCGAAACGCAATTGTCGAAAGACAATGTCGCGGAAATCGCGCTGCTCCCGGCCAGCGAAGCACCGCTGTCGTCCGATGCCATCAGCCGCTTCCGCACTGGCTATGTCGCCGCCTTCGGAGCGGCCGGTGACGATCCGCTCTATGAATCGGTCAGCGCCGGCCGCAAGACGCAGGGCATGGAGCATTGGCTGCCTCTGTTCTACGAGCGCCTCGACACCCTGTTCGACTACCTGCCGCGCGCCCTGATCCTGCTGGCGCACCAGACTGAGGAAGCCAAGGCGGCGCGGCTGGATCTGGTGAAAGACTATTTCCAGACCCGCGAAGAATTCCGTTCCACGCCGCCCGACGACAAGAGCCGGATTAAAGCCCCGCCCTACAAGCCGCTGAACCCCGCCAGGCTTTACCTGGGCGACGCCGACTGGAAGGCAGCCCTGGCGCCACACATCGTGCGCGACCTGACGCCGTTCCAGGCGCCCGAAAGCACGGGCAGCGTCGATGCCGGCGGCAAACAGGGCCGCGATTTCGCGCCGGAACGCCAAAGCGGCGCCAATGTCTTCGACGCGGCGGCGGCGCACCTGAAGGCATTGCAGGCTGCAGGCAAGCGCGTTCTGGTGGCAAGCTGGACCGATGGTTCGGCCGAGCGCATGGGCGGCGTGCTGTCGGATCACGGCGTCACGCCCATCCGTCGGATCGCGGATTTTCCTGAAACCGCGAAGCTGGACAAGTCGGCCTTCGCCATCGCCGTTCTGGGGATCGAGCGCGGCATCGAGGGACCAGATTTTGCCATCCTGTCGGAACAGGATGTGCTGGGCGACCGCATGGTGCGCGCCGCCACACGGGCGCGCCGGGCGCAGAACTTCCTCACCGAAGCTTCCACCCTCGCGCCGGGCGATCTGGTCACCCATATCGAGCATGGCGTCGGCCGTTACCTGGGGCTGAAGGCCATCGACGCACTGGGCGCGCCGCATGACTGCCTGGAACTGCAATATGACGGCGGCAAGCTGTTCCTTCCCGTCGAGAATATCGAGCTGCTGACCCGCTACGGTTCGGACGAGGGCGCGCAACTGGATCGCCTGGGCGGTGCAGGCTGGCAGAAGCGCAAGGCGGAGATGAAGGAGCGGGTGCGCGAGATCGCCGCCGAGCTGATCAAGATCGCTGCCGCCCGCCAGTTGAAATCGCTGCCGCCCATCGACCCGCCACAGGGCCTGTATGACGAGTTTGCCGCCCGCTTCCGCTACACCGAAACGGAAGACCAGGAAAAAGCCATTGGCGATGTCATCTCCGACCTGGCCGCGGGCCGCCCGATGGACCGGCTGGTCTGCGGCGATGTCGGCTTCGGCAAGACCGAAGTCGCCATGCGTGCCGCCTTCGTGGCGGCGATGTCGGGCGAACAGGTGGCGGTGGTGGTGCCGACCACGCTGCTGGCGCGCCAGCATTATCGCGGCTTCGCCGAACGTTTCGCCGGCTTGCCGCTGAAGGTGCGGCAGCTTTCGCGCTTCGTCGATGCAAAGGAAGCCAAGCAGACCAAGGCCGACCTGGCCGACGGCACGGTCGATATCGTGGTCGGCACCCATGCCCTGCTGGCGGAAAGTATCTCGTTCCAGCGGCTGGGCCTGGTGATCGTGGACGAGGAGCAGCATTTCGGCGTCGTGCACAAGGAGCGGCTGAAGAACCTCAAGGCCGACGTCCATGTCCTGACGCTCACGGCGACGCCGATCCCGCGCACGCTGCAACTGGCGCTGTCGGGCGTGCGCGACCTGTCGCTGATCACCACCCCGCCGGTGGACCGGCTGGCGGTGCGCACCTTCGTCACGCCGTTTGATCCCCTGGTCATCCGCGAAGCGCTGCTGCGCGAACATTATCGCGGCGGCCAGTCCTTCTTCGTCGCCCCGCGCATCGCCGACCTGGCCGACGCCATGACCTTCCTCAAGGCCACGGTGCCCGAGGTCAAGGCGGCGATGGCGCATGGCCAGATGGCCCCCACCGTGCTGGAAGCGGTGATGACCGATTTCTATGAGCGCAAGGTCGATGTGCTGGTTTCGACCAATATCGTGGAATCCGGCCTCGACATCCCCACCGCCAACACGATGGTGGTGCAGAAGGCCGACATGTTCGGCCTGTCGCAGCTCTACCAGTTGCGCGGCCGCATCGGCCGTTCCAAGGCGCGCGCCTATGCCTATCTCACCACGCCGACCGAGAAGAAGCTGACCGATACGGCGACACGGCGGCTGGAAGTGCTGCAATCGCTCGACCAGCTTGGCGCGGGCTTCTCCATCGCCAGCCATGACATGGACATTAGACGCGGGCAACCTCTTGGGCGAGGAACAGTCCGGCCATGTCCGCGAAGTCGGCATCGAGCTCTATCAGGAGATGCTGGAGGAGGCCGTCAGCAGCATGAAGGATGGCGACGAGACCGGCGCGATGGCCGACCAGTGGTCGCCCACCATCAATGCCGGCGCTTCCGTGCTGATCCCGGAAGACTATGTCGCCGACCTCAATGTCCGCATGTCGCTCTATCGCCGCCTGTCGTCCATCGCGACGCGCGAGGAGATCGACCGCTTCGCCGCCGAGCTGATCGACCGCTTCGGGGCGCTGCCGGACGAGGTCAAACACCTGTTCGAGATCGTCTTCATCAAGCAGCTCGCCAAGGCGGCGGGGGTGGAGAAGATCGATGCCGGCCCCAAGGGCGGCACCATCGCCTTCCGCAACAACGCCTTTGCCCAGCCGATCAAGCTGGTGCAGTTTATTGCCGCCCATAGCGGCACCATGAAAGTGCGGCCCGACCAGAAGGTGGTGGTGACGCGCGACTGGCCCACCGCCGATGATCGGCTTGCCGGCGTCAAGGCGCTGCTGGCGCAACTCGCGAAGCTGGCGGCTTAAGCTTTATGCGGCGCGCGGCGTCGCGTTTTAACCGTTTAACTTAACTTACGAAACGGCTTGCCTTGGACGGCTTGTTACGGCGCTGTTATGCAGCCTCGTCAACAACATTTCAGGGGCATTTCATGATCAAGAATTTCTTCAAGGACGAAAACGGCGCCACCGCCATCGAGTATGCGCTGATTGCCGGGCTGATCGCGCTGGTCATCATCGGCGCGACCCAGAATATCGGCACCTCGCTGCTGGCCAAGTTCAACGAGGTCGTCGCCAAGCTGGTCTGATCACCAGCGCAGGACCAGCTTGCGGTCCGCAACGGACCAGGATTTGAGACGGCGCAGAAAGGTCATCCCCAACAGGGACGTTCCCATCTCCGCCTGCTGTACCGACGCCCGGACATCGCTGAAGGCTATTGCCCCTACCTCCAGCCTGCCCAGTGTGACGGTAGCGCCATATCCGGTTCCGTTCGCCGTGGCATAGGGCCTGTCATATTTCAGTGTTTCAGGGTCGATACTGGCCCGGCGCGCGTCGCTCGGACTGAGCACGATGTCGCTGGCGCCGGTATCGACCAGAAACCGGATCCGGGTTCCGTTGACGGAGCCGAACACCACATAGTTGCCGCCATCGCTTTCCGAGATGGTGAGCTCATGCGCCCCGGTGGCCACCGCCTGTCCAGGTATCAGTTGCGAGCGCAAATGCAGCGCCGCGTTCTTCAGCGGCTCCTGCCAGGCATAGCCCAGCACCAGCACTGCACCCAGCGCCAGCCACAGCGCGATGTTGCGCAGGCCGCGCCGCCAGTCGGCCTGGCGCGCGAACAGGAAGCCGCTGGACAGCATCGCCAGCAGGACCAGGGTATAAACGACATCGACGCTGTTGGCGCTGTCGCGGGCGCCCGGAAAGGCGCGGTCCAGCCCCACCACGCTCAAGGTCAGCGCACCCAGGCCACCAAGCCAGAGCAGCCAGCGGCGGCGCGAAGGCCCGGGCCCCGGCGGCCCCGGTGGTGGAACCGGTTCGCGCGGCGGGAGATTCTCCCAGGGTCCGCTCACTGCAACTCCATGATGGTGGCGCTGCCCGCCTGGATGCGCTCCAGCAGCATCGGGCATTCGGGCACCATGCGCTCCATCCAGTAGCGGGCGCACATCCGCTTGTCCCGGTGCAGCGGATCGTCCTTGCCCAGGCTCGCCTTGGCCATGCGGCCCCACAGATAGGCCAGCATCACGATGCCCATCAGCCGCAGATATTCGGTGGCGCCCGCACCCGCATCATTGGGGTTCTTCGGGCCGTTGGCCGCCAGCCACAGCGTCGCGCCCTGCAGATTTTCCACGCCGCGTTTCACGCCCGCGACATAAACCGCCATCGCGGCATCTTTTTCGTTCTCCGCGATCCAGCCGCTCAGCAGGCCGAACAGCGCCATCGGCGCGGCACCGCCCTTGCGGCCCAGCTTGCGCCCCACCAGGTCCATCGCCTGCACGCCGTTGGCGCCCTCATAGACCATGTTGATGCGGGCATCGCGCACGAACTGTTCCACGCCATTGTCGCGGATGTAACCGTGGCCGCCATAGCATTGCATGGCCAGGTTGGCGGCCTCGAAACCCATGTCGGTGCCAAAGGCCTTCAGCACCGGCGTCATCAGGTCGGCGAGCAGGGCGGCGGTCGCCGCTTCGGGCCGCGACGAATGGCCGATGCTCATCTGCATCGCCGTGAACACGGTCAGCGCGCGGGCGCCATCGACGAAGCTGCGCGCCTGCAGCAGCATCTTCTTGACGTCGGGATGGACGATTTCCAGGTCGGCGGGCTTGTCCGGTTCCTGCGCCCCGGTCAGGGCGCGGCCGACACGGCGCGCATGCGCGTAAGCCAGGCCGTTCTGGGTGGCGATCTCGCCGATGGCGATGCCCTGGATGCCGACGCCGATTCGCGCCGCGTTCATCATGCCGAACATGCCCGCCATGCCGGCGCTGGTGGAGCGCTTCTCACCCGGCTTCACCGGTTCGAGCTTCGGCCCCAGCCGCCAGGCGATGGCGTCGTCGAAATTCAGCACGCAGGTCGCCTGGCCCTTGATGCCCATCTTGTGCTCGATGCCGCCGGTGACGACACCGTTGCGCGCGCCCATCGCGCCGTCTTCCCCGACCAGGAATTTCGGCACCAGGAAGAAGTTCACGGTGGACAGATCGTCATGGGTCTGGCCGTTTTCGTCCGGAATCTTGGCGATCACCATGTGGATGATGTTGGGCGTCAGGTCCTGGTCGCCGCCGCTGATGAAAATCTTGGTGCCGTTCATGCGATAGGTGCCGTCCGGCTGCTTCACCGCCCTGGTCTTCATCAGGCGCAGGTCGGTGCCGCAATGCGGCTCGGTCAGGCACATGGTGCCGGCCCATTCGCCCGACACCATCTTCGTGGCGATCTGTTCCTTCATCCAGGGCGCGCCGGTTTCCAGCAGCGCGCCATAGGCGCCCTGGGTCAGCATCGGATACATGGCGAGCGATTGGTTGGCGCTCATCGCCATCTCGCTCACCGCCAGGGTGATCACCGGCGGCAGCCCCGCGCCACCAACGCTTTCGGGCGCGCTCAAGCCGTTCCAGCCGCCTTCGCAATAGGCCTTGTAGCCTGCGGGGAAACCCTTGGGCGTGCGCACGCCGCCATTCTCGAAATGGCAGCCCTCCTCGTCGCCGGACTGGTTGAGGGGGTGCAGCACATCCTCGCACAGCCGCGCTGCGCCGTTCAGGATGTCGTCCACCAGTTCGGGTGACAACTCGGTGAAGCCCGGCAGGTCGCGGGCCTTTTCGATCTCGAACACTTCGCCGAGCAGGAAACGATAGTCTTCAACCGGAGCGCGATAGATCGGCATGGCTCATCCCTGGACTGTTTTCGTTGCTGCCGAGTCTAGGCTTCTTCGCGCCAAAGCAACAGCCGGACGCGGGATGCGCGCCAAAAGTGGAACCGGAAAAATGGTGACCCCAGGAAGACTCGAACTTCCGGCCTACGGTTTAGGAAACCGCCGCTCTATCCTGCTGAGCTATGGGGTCAGCGCGTTCCGTATGCCGCGAAACCGCCTCATTTCGCAAGCCAGCGGCTGCGATGCAGGCTGCGGGCGTTGGCGCTCCAGCCGCGCAGGGCCGGTGATACAAGCTCGGTCTGGGCGGCGAAGCGCAGCGGAACCCACGGATAGGCCGCCAGTGCCGTGCGTTCCGCCCGGGCCAGCAACTGGCCGCGCGCCCCGGTCTCGGGCGCGGCGGCGGCGCTGTCCATCAGCCGGTCGAACGCAGCATCGCGGTAGCCCGCATAATTGTTGCCCGCACCCGACCGCAGCAGGTCGAGGAAGTTGGAAGCGTCGTTGAAATCGGCATACCAGTTGGCCAGCCCCAACTCATATTGCCGGTTGCGCAGGTTGCGGAAATGGATCGGCCCGTTGGCGGCGACGATCTCCAGCTTCACATAAACCTGGCTCAGCATCGCCTGCAGCACGGCGGCCAGGCGGCGATTGTCGGGGCTGGTGGTGGTGGCATAGGCCAGCGCCAACCGGTTGGCGGGGCCGTACCCGGCGTCGCGCATCAGTTTCTGCGCTTGTGCAAGGCGGGCGGCGAAAGGCAGCTTGCGAAAACCGAAGGAAACGCCACCGGCATAACCGGCTGTGCCCGGCGGCACGATGCCATAGGCAGGCGGCTCGCCCAGCTTGAGGATTTTCTGCGTGATGGCCTCGCGGTCGATGGCCAGGTTGAGGGCGCGGCGTACCCGCACATCCTGCAGCTTGGGCGATGACAGGTTGATGGCCAGATACGCGACCGCCAGCGACGGCGTAATCTTCAGCGCCGGGGCAAGGTTGGCGCGCAGCCAGCCGATCTGCGCCAGCGGCGCAGGGCTCTGCAGGTCCAGTTCGCCGGCCCGGAAGCGGCGCAGGGCGGCGTCGGCGTCGCTGGTGGGGAAATATTCCACTGTGTCGATCGCCACATGCGCGGCATCGAAAAAGCGCGGATTCTTCGCCAGGGTGATGCGGTCGTTGGGCGTCCAGCCCGTCAGGCGGTAAGGCCCGTTGCTGACATAAGCGCCGGGCCGCAGCCAGCCCGCGCCGGATTTGGCCATCGCATGCCGGGGCAGGGGCGACGCCGACACATGCGCCAGCAGTTCGGGCAGATAGGGCGCGGGATGCTCCAGCGTCAGGGTGAGGGTGGTCGGTTTGGGCACCGCAATGCCCAGCGCGGTTTGGGGCAGCTTGCCGCTGCTGAAGCCCTGCGCATTCCTGATGATCCACAGATTGGCGGCGTTGCGCGACGCCGTCTTCGGGTTCAGCAGCCGCCGGAAGGCAAAGTCGAAATCATCGGCGGTGACGGGCACGCCATCCGACCATTGCGCCTTGCGCAGAGTGAAGGTCCAGGTCAGGCCGTCCTTCGACACCGTCCAGCGTTCGGCCATGCCGGGAATGGGCCGCGCGCCCGAATCCAGCGTGGTCAGGCCCACCATCAGGTCGCCGACGATATTGTCCTCGGCCTGCGTGGCGGCGAAGGTCGGATCTAGCGTCTCCGGCTCCGCGCCATTGCCGCGCGCCAGTGTCGCCGCCTGTGCGGGCAGCGCCAGCAGCAACAGCAGTGCGGCCAGGAGCCGCTTCATACCGCCGCCAGGACCTTGCGCCGTGCCGCTTCGTCAATCGACAGCCAGCGACTGCGATGGCGGTCCAGCGCATTGGCCTTCCATCCCCGGATGTAAGGTCGCGTCAGGTTGCCCGTCACCCAGAAATAAAGCGGCATCACGGCCTGGTCTTGCATGGCGATACGCTCGGCCTGGGCCAGCATCTGGCCGCGCTTGACGATGTCTGTCTCGCGTTGTGCCGCCGCCAGTGCCGCATCAAACGCCGGATTGGCATAGACGCCCCAGTTGTTGCCGTTTCCGGCCTTGAGCAGGTCCAGGAAGGTGGAGGCGTCGTCGAAATCGGCGCCCCAGCCCGGGTTGCAGAGTTCGAAATCGTGGATCTGGATGCGGTTGTAGAAAACCTGCGGGTCGTTGGCGACAATGGTGATGTCGATCCAGGCCAGCGCCAGCATCTGCTGCAACGCCGCCGCAACGGCGCGGCTGGCGCTGGTGGTAGAGCGCAAAAGATACGTCGCGCGGACATGCCGGTCGGGTCCATAGCCCGCCGCCTGCATCAGCTTGCGCGCCTCTTCCACGCGCTGGTTGAGCGGCACGGCCTTGGTGTCCAGCAGGATGTTGCCGGGATAGTTGGAAATGCCGGGCGGCACCAGATTGTAGGCGGGCACCTGGCCGGCGCGGATGATCTTGTCG
>Ga0209190_1003621_pt1 | contig 10225 bp, 6 predicted proteins | sample M_140205_XF_Meta_FD_187315 | JGI IMG/M metagenome (GOLD analysis project Ga0209190, IMG submission 187315) | Freshwater microbial communities from Lake Montjoie, Canada to study carbon cycling - M_140205_XF_MetaG (SPAdes) (version 2) | ecosystem: Environmental > Aquatic > Freshwater > Lake... | reverse complement strand
GCTTCCAGCACCTTTAAGGCCTCAAGCTCACTTATGCTCCTTGCGTCCTCCACTACGACCTCTCTTTGTTATTCAGGTCTCATAAGAGGGAAGAGGATTACGTCGCGCAGATTCTCCTGCCCAGTTAGCAGTGCCAGCACCCTATCAACTCCCAGGCCCCAGCCGCTAATGGGCGGCATGCCGTGCTCCATAGCGATCAGATACGCCTCATCAACCTCCATCGCCTCTTCGTCCCCTGCGCTCTTTGCCAGCGACTGCTGAACGAAACGCTCACGCTGGTCGAGCGGATCAACTAGCTCTGAGTAGGCCTTTACGATCTCCCAACCGTTCACAACGAGCTGAAACTGATCGACGAAACTTTGATTCTGATCGCTAACTCGCGCTAGCGGTTGTAAGATCTTTGGATAGTTAAAAAGGATCGTTGGTTGGATAATCTTAGGTCGTGAAACCTTCTTGTAGAGGTTATCAATCAGGGTCGTCAGACCCATTATCTTCATCCCCTCGAACTCAATACCACGGCTACGGATCGCGCTCCGTAGCTCATCGGCAGAGGTGAACGACATAATATCAAGACCGGAGTCCTTATTGATCAGATCAACGTAGTTTACCCTCGGCCAAGGGGTGCTCCAGTCAACCTCATGCTCATTACCATCGCGATCCTTAAGCATCATTCGCCGCGATAAGTTAAGACGCGTAAAGAGATAGTCAAACATCCGTTCGGTAAAGCGAATATTATCCTCAAAGTTCCAATACGCTGCGTAGTGTTCAAGATGGGTATGCTCAGGTAGGTGTGATGGATCATGCCCCTCATTTCTAAAGGCCTTGCCCATCTCAAATACCTTCTCGAACCCCCCTACAACTAGCTCCTTAAGGGGCAGCTCGTGCGAGATCCGCAGAACGAGATCTATATCAAGCGCGTTGTTATGGGTGCGGTATGGACGCGCTGCGGCCCCCGTTGCCTGATGCATCAGGGTCGATGTTTCAGCCTCAACGAACCCCTCCTGCCAGTAGAACTCGCGCAGGCCCCGTAAAAAATCGGCACGGAGCGCAAAGCGGGCGCGGGTCTCCTCATTAGCCATCAGATCAAGGTAGCGCTGACGGTAGAGCAGCTCGCGATCCTTTACGCCATGAAACTTATCTGGGGGTGGAAGAAGCGCTTTTCCAAGAAAGGTCCACTCCTTAACTAGAATAGATTTCTCGCCGGTCTTGGTGGTGAAGATCGTACCATCCACTCCAACGAAGTCTCCGAGATCGTGATTCTTTGTTATCAGCTTATAAAGCTCCTCTCCTAGTGTGTCCTTCTTAAAGATCACCTGCATCCTGCCGCTAAAATCCTGTATGTGCGCAAAGGTGATGCTCCCCATCTGCCTGAAGAGTACGATTCGACCAGCAGAGCAGAGCGCTTCGTTCTCGCCCATCTCCCTAGCCTGCTTAAGATCGGTTGTTTTATCGAACCTGGCTGGGTATGGGTGCACACCGGCTACCTTAAAGGCTTCAAGCTTGGCGAGTCTATTAGCTCGCTCTGCAACCCTATCTATAACTATCTTTGCTGTTGTTTGCGGTGTTGTCTGAGGTTCTTCTGCTGACATGCTGCTGCTCTATACTCTCTAGAATCTATGTACACTTACTGCGGTCGGCAAATCAGGATAGCGCAAAAAGCACCGTGTCGCATAGCGAGCTTATGTAACTATTCACCCCAGTATAAGCTTGTCGCTAGTGAAGCGGATTTGGTCCCGCAGTTACCACCTAGAAACATCCTTTCTTGATGTCCCCTGATCGGGGACGCTCATTTTAGGGTGAATAGTTATTGCTCCCACCCCAGTTTGCTCCGCAAACTCGCCCCTTGATAGGGGCTAACACACACGGATCTGTCCGGGTGAATAGTTGCGAACTTATGAGCCTAACGCCACTCTTTCAGTAGCGCCAAGGATAGCTTTGCGAATTCTAAAAGCCTCAGACATCTCGGCTACCGCCCAGTTGAGTGGGGTATGGGGAGATGGAAAGATAAGCTCCCTACCCTTTGGACCGAGATCAGAGATCCAGCATTCCGGCATTCTAAGGGGTGGTAGAGCAATTACCCTTAGAGCCCCCTTAGAATCCTGTTCGATAGAGACCTCCCCCTTTCCTGTCAGAAGCGCTAGACCCTGCTTAAAGAAGCGGTTGTGCAGCACACGATAGCGGGATACCCGTGTTGCTAGGTAACGCTCGCCCGCCCAAGCGGCGAGTTGCCAGATAAAGTGCGTCCAAGCAGCCTTGCGACCCCTTGGAACTACCCTGCCTCGACCAACGAAGTGGCTACTGGCATCACCCGAGGGCGCCCCATACAGCTCCTGAAGCTTAGAAACCGTACTGTACCTAAAAAATCCGCTGCGTTGGTACGAATCGTTTTGATAGCGCGCAATTCCTCCAGAGCTCGCGTCCTGTAGGGTAAGGACGGCGCGCAGAAGCTGTGCCTCGATCTGCAGGGCCCACTTACTATCTCGGCCGATCCGAGAGGCTAGGAAATTAGGGTAATCAAGTTGCAGAAGATAGATCAGGGCTCCATCGGCTCTCCGATATCGCGCATCGCTAGGCTTATACTGGGGCGATTCATGCGGCAGGTCTGAGATCATCTCCTTAATGACCCTACCCTCCATAAAGGTTACGGCTTCAAGCAGGGGTAGCGCAGCATAGCGGCGGTCAAGATATGCACGCTGCTTTAGAAACTCACGCCTAATAAATGAAAAGCCCCTCCGTATTGAGAGCTCGGCGAGTTTAACGATTAATCTGTGCTCCCATGCTCTGACGGAGCTTCGAATGGCAGGGATCTCCTCCCATGAGCCGCTATTCTCGCTTTTCCAGAATTTAATCTGCGCAAGAAAGGGGATAATAAGCCCAAGAAACCGGCGCTGTTTTGCGCTTAACTCACTAAGCGATATACGCCCCTGCTCAATCGCTTCAAGCACATGCCAAGCCAAGATCTGCCAGGCGTCCTGCTTATGCGCCCAGCCCTCAATCTGTGCCGTGTTCAGATTGTTTGAAACAGCTGCAAAGATATAGGGCCAATTGGCGGCCTCCGTTCTAAAGGCTTCTGATTGCGAGCGAATTATACCCTCAAAACGCTTTAACTGGCTAACGGAGGAGATAAAGGTAAGTGCCGAGAGAAGCACTCTCTTACCTTGCAGCGCTATCTTTTGATTACTACTGCTTAGGAGCCGTGCTCCGATAATGGCGTTATCCCTGACCCAGTAATGCGTACCCATCGGCCACATATCGGTGCTTGCCGCGCGCGCTATGGTAAGGGTGGTGCGCTCTCCATCAAGATCTTGCCAGTTATGCCGTTCACACCGGATCTTAAAGGTGCCGGCTTTATCTAACGTTGCGGCCAGCTTCCTAAGCTCCCTGGGGCTCTCTATCGTGTGCGCTAAGGTATCTACCTTACGCCCCGTTTTTGAGACTCTTTTTGAAAGCTCTATTATAAGCAGTCGGTCCAGCTCTTTAAGCTTTTTTGGGGAAATATAATTCATATTTGATAGCACCCGATTATGCGCCGAAAAACTGCTACGATGCATCTAAATACCGTAAGACCTCCGGTGCAAACTAGAGACGCAAACGGGGTCTGGTGATTCATCCTACTTTACCTTACGATTCAGACAAGGCCCATGGACTCAAAAGACTTTCTCCACCAACTACTCCTTACTCCCTCCCCCTCCGGTTTTGAACAACCTGTGCAGAGGATAGTACGGGAGCGTATGAAGCGTTATGCGGATTCAATTGAAACCGATCTCCATGGGAACGTAATCGTTGCCCTTAATCCCAAAGCTGAGCGCAAGATAATGTTGGCTGGGCACTGCGATCAGATCGGATTAATGGTGCGCCATATCTCAACTGAGGGCTACATCTATGTCTCTGCCCTGGGGGGTGTCGACATCGGTGTGTTGTACGGGGCGCGCATAACTATCCACTCCGAAAAGGGTCCAGTCGATGGCATAGTTGGCAGAAAGCCGATTCATTCTCAGACCATTGAGGAGCGCGAGCGCCAGAAGAACGACATGGAGAAGATCTGGATCGATATCGGCGCAAAGAATAGAAAGGAGGCCGAAAAGAAGGTTTCGATCGGAGATTGCGCTACATTTCAACTCGCCATCCTTGAGCTTGGGAACGGCCTAATCTGCGCCCCAGGTCTAGATGATAAGGTCGGATTGTTCGTTGCAATGGAGACCCTACGGGTATGCTCATCAAAGAAGCTCTCTGTTGGCCTCTATGCGGTCAGTACCGTACAGGAGGAGGTTGGGTTACGCGGAGCTACTACCTCTGCCTACAACATCAACCCACACGTTGGAATAGCGATAGATGTGACCCATGCGACGGATAATCCTGGCCATGAGAATACTAAATCAGCCCCGTGTAAACTTGGCGCAGGCCCAACGATTACTAGTGGCCCGAACACCAATCCAGTTGTGGAGAAGCTCTTAAAAGGGGCTGCAAAGAGCAGCAAAAGCCCCTTTCAACCAGCGCCCTCTCCGCGACCACTTGGTAATGACGCCAACTCTATTCAAATAGCTCGTAGTGGAGTTGCTGCCGCGAGTATCGGCATTCCAAATCGCTACATGCATACGCAGGTTGAGGTGTGTAGCTATAAGGACCTTGAGGGCGCGATTAAGATCCTATCTAAGTTTGTTCAGTCGATTACGGCAAAGACCGATTTTCGGCCGATGTAATGGTGGGATGAGCTGATCCAAGGGCTTTGCCGCTCTCTCCCTAATCGGGAGTTCTTTCCATAATATAGCCTCACCTAGCTAGAGGATTCGGTAGTAGGCGCGCTGTAAAGCTTGCACCCTTGACACCCCTTGCTATTTTGTCTAATGATCCTAGCATCTCTGCCTGTAGCAGTGGCAAGTTGTAAGATAACTTGCGAGATTACTTTGGAGGTCTAATGAAACTCGGCGTACTTAATTGTTCATTCGCAGTGTTCGCTCTTGTTACTATGTCAGGATGCGCTTCAATCTTTAATGAGAAGACGCAGAAAATGAACGTTACAACATCATCAGGCGATGAGGTCGAGGTTCTGATTGATGGCATGCCATTTGAGGCTCCTGGTATCGCTACAGTTACCCGTGCAAAAGCTGATAAGATTGTAACAACCAAGAATAAAAAGTGCACGGCATCAACGATTATGCCGAGCTCCGTTGACAGCGTATTTTGGCTCAACATCTTTGTTCCGGGGGGAGTTTTTGGCTCTACCACAGACTATTCTACAGAGAAGATGTGGAAGTACCAGGATAGTGTAACTATAACCTGTAAGAACTAACCTTACAGTGAGCTGTATTTTAAAGGGGAGCTTCTGGCTCCCCTTTTTTTTCTCATTGTTATTTGTTTTTGGACCTCCGTGTTTGGCGGAAGACGCAATTAATGTTGTAAAGACCGCCAAAAAAATAGGGCTATCCTCGGATCCTACCTGGCATGCCCTGTTGCATTACGTTAGTGGTAAGTGCCATGTCTCTGACTCAAGTTTTTTGCTTAATCCTCTAGAATGCTCACCGGAGAGCGAGCTTGATTTGCTATTAAAGGGGGCATTTAGCGCAGATCCAGCAAGAGTAGCCGACCTGTCGTGTCGCTTTCCAGCGCGAGTAGCTTTTATTGCGGCTCGCTTGAAGCCTTTTGGAATAACAGTGCCCTTTAATCCGTGTAAAGATCTGTTGGACTATGAGGAGAGAGCTCCGGCTGAGGTAGTCTCCCTTGTGTTCGCGGCTGAAAATATTACGCAACCCATGAGCATGATGGGGCATGTTTTCATAAAGCTTGAGGGCAAGGATCGATTAGGACAAGATGTTGCGCATGCGGTTTCTTTTTTCGCACAAACATCGACCGTTAATATTCCATCGTTAATTGCGGACAGTCTGGTATTAGGGTTGCCAAGTTTATTTGCCCTTGTTCCATATTCTGAACAGATAGAGGGATATAGAGAGCGAGAGAAGCGAAATATATGGGAGTACACACTTAAAGTAACTGACTTACAGCGACGTCTCATTCATCTCCACATATGGGAGCTACGTACAACTAAAAGTGACTACTTATTTGTGGGTTATAACTGCGCTACTGTTGTGTATTTTCTGATCTCCCTTGCCAATCCAGAGTTATTGCAGGATCTTGGATGGTCGGTATATCCGATAGATGTCGTGCGTCACGCGCAAGAGCGCGGAGTTTTAACCCATCGCTCCTTCGTCCCCTCTCTTGATTGGCAGATTCATGCTTATGGGCATGAGATCGGCTTAAATGAATCGCAACGGGTGGTAGAGGTGCTTCAGGGTGGCACAAAGGACGAGATCTTAAAGTTAGGAGAGGGGGAGCAGGGTGGCCTTCGTATTGCGTTCGCCTCGGCTCTTGTGGAGCGGGAGTCTCAGGGGGCGAGGATATTAGGAGGGCGAGCTCAAGGCGTTGATCTGATCCTTGAAGAGAGGCGTTCTCAGCGACCCTTAGAGACGGTAACTATAGAAAATTTAAAGGATCCCATGACGGGTCCAAAATCAAGCCGATTCACAGTAGGGGCAGTTCACGTAAATGGAATAGGCTATTCAAAGTTTGAGTTGCTCCCGGCTTCGCACTCCCTGTCAGACGACAACCGACATTCGTATTCGGAATCTGCGCTTGAATTAGCTGAGGTGTCGCTATTATATAATCCATCCGATGGACCTCCGATCATTGAAAAAGCTAATATCTACGCGCTTGAATCGCTAGTTCCTTACGACCCTTATATTGGTGGATTATCATCGCGACTGATCGTCGGAGCAGAGAGGCAGTGGGATAGTAAGCTCTCTCCGTTTACTGCGGGGCACGTGACTATGGGATTAGGAAAAACGTTTGCAATTAGCGAAGATGCGCGGCTTTATGGCACGTTAAATGGCGCAGGGAGTTACGGGGATGGGGCTGGCGCATTGTCATTTTTCCCAGAGGTCGGAGGGCTTCTATACGAAATTCTTTCGATGAAGACGGTAGGTAACTATCGACTGATCTGTGGGCAACATGGAGCATCAGGGTGCTACCAGCAAGTATCACTAACGCAGGCGCTTCTCTACAGCAGTGAGATATCTCCATATCTGCGATTTGATACATTGTGGAACGATAGCGACTCTAGTCATGTGTATGAGGTTGGTGTGAAGAGATATTTCTAGGGTTCTGGTTACTCCTCTGGACTAAGCGCTAGATCCTTGGTGCTGAGTTAATTTGTATGCCGCTGCACACCTCTTTGAAGTAAGAGATACCCTGATTATAGTGCCTAGAAAGTAACCCCGTACCCACGGCCATTAAGTTAATGACTCAATCGCCCACAAGTCGTATTTAGTTCCCTCGCCATCAAGCTGAAATTAAGCCTGATTAGAGTGCGGCTTTGCTGCCCACCTCTCTTAACTTAATGGCCGCGACCCCGTGCCAATGCCCTAAAGGAGGGCTCTTGCCATTAAAATCGTCACTAGTGGCTAATGGCCAGCAAGTTATTCAAAAATTGCTGTCGGCGCAAATGCTCGGATAAAGTCTACGTTGCCCCGAGTTTGGATGTCTGTAAAAAAGCCTACGGCCTCAGCACAACTATCGACATCCCCGCCAACGACCGTACCGACAATCAATCCATTCGAAGTCGCTGCCCCACCTGAATCACCAAAACAGGGTCCGGCATTGTTTGTGTTAAATGAGGTCTGGAGAAAACCGCCGCTAATCAGTTCGACAAGGAGCTCAACACCACGTGGGTTGTTATTAGGCAGAGTAGGTGTACCGTCATCGCCATATCCAACCACTTTTATTACATCCCCAACTGCCGTCCTCCTGCTCGAACTAAAGTGAGCCGGTGAAACATTGAAGTTGGTGGCAATGTTCGGGAACCTAATCAAGGCGGTGTCAAATGCTGAACTACTGCTATAAAAAGGGTTGATCACAGCTGCTGTGGAGGATTGAGTTCCGCGGTCGTGCTCAGCCGTCCACGACCGCCCCCCTCGGACGCAGTGCGCAGCTGTTAAAACCTCATCGTTGCTTATGATCGTCCCAGTACATGTGTAAGTGCCATCTTGTTTAACTATTGCTAATTTGACAAGCGGGGTGCTGTCACTCGCACACTCCTGACCATTGAGCACTTTGAAGGAGTTGCATGCGGATGCCGAAGATTCTGACCCACCACCACCCCCACCACAACTAACGAAGAACAAGCATCCGGCAAGTAGTGCAACTTTTTTCATAGAGATCTCCGATTTGTAGATTCAGGTTAAGACAGCTGGTGGACCATGGGCCCTATAGCTAGCTCGTGTCAAGGCCTGTCAAGGTCCCCTTTGTTTAAACACAGAGTCTTAAATCAGTAGCATCGGCTGTTCCACAGTCCCGCAGGGGCGGGAGGGTCTAATTCGAAGTGAGAGACTCCTAACCTGTTGATAACTCCTGAACTTAGTTCGAGCACGTTCTCGCGCAGCCCCTCCCTGGAGGCGCTCGATGTGCTGAGTGGACCCGTTCGGTGTTGTAGTAACCTATGTAATGGTGTTTTGGGATGGGCACTCCAGACTCTAGACCGGCCATGAAAAAGATCGCACTCCTGTATTATACGTAGCCGTTCTGTAGAACGGCGGCCGCAACGCTTCGCCCAGGCGTTTGCATAGCCAAAAGTTACCCTTTAGATTACGCGATGAGCCAGTTAGATAGAGAAATAACACGCCTCAGGATGGTGCACGATAATCGCCGAGGTTGATTGCTCCGGAACTAGCTGAAACTCAGAGCTCAATGACACGCCGATATTTTCAGGCTTAAGCAGCTCAAAGATATATTTTTGATCCTCAAGGTTCGGACAGGCTGGATAGCCAAAGCTATAGCGCTCTCCGTGATAGGTCTGCCTAAAGAGCGCCTCGATAGTAGCGGCATCCTCGCCTGCAATACCGAGCTCATGTCGAATATGACGGTGCCAGAACTCGGCCAAGGCTTCTGCTGTTTCAACCGAGAGTCCGTAAAAATGCAGGTAGTCGGTGTACAGGTCAGCAGCAAAAAGCTCTGCACACTTCTCCGAAGCTAGCGCCCCCGATGTTACAACGTGAAATGCAACTACATCCTGGCGTCCCGATGATAGCGGCAGGAAGAAGTCCGCAATACACCGTCGCTTATCGCTAATCTGTCTAGGGAATTTAATACGGCAGTGCTCCTTTGAATGATCATCGGGCTTATAGATGATCAGCTCGTTCCTCTCGCTGTTACAGGGGAAATATCCATAAACAGCCCGTGGCTGAATCCAATCACGCTCTAGAGCCCGCTCACACCACTGATAAAAGAGGGGATCTACGTGGCTTTGGATAAACTCCTTGTACTCCTTAGTTGAGCGGTTGCCGCGCCGATACATCCACTGATTCGCGTAGAGCGCTTTTTTATTGATAAAAGCAAATAGCTCCCGAAGGTTAATATCAGAGCGTTCCACATACCGCACACCCCAGAAGGGCGGTTTGGGAATATTCAAAACCTGCGGGGTGTTTGTATCGACATACTCCTCAGCTTTAATGGCAACGCGCTCCTCGCGCTCAACGCGCATCTCCCCTTTGCGCTCACGGGTATGTTCGATATCGGCCGTTAGCACCTTCTCTGCAACCCGTCCGGTTAGCTCATCCATCAGCTTGAGTCCGGTAAAGGCGTCCGCACCGTAAAAAACCCGTCCCGTGGTGTATGCCGCACTCAGATCAACCTCAACATAAGCGCGATTAAGCGCCGCGCCTCCGCAGATGACCGGAGTTGAGATCCCCCTGCGGCTCATCTCCTCAAGGTTTTCCTTCATAACGAGCGTTGATTTAACCAGGAGCCCAGACATACCGATGGCGTCAGGTTTGTGCTCAGCTGAGGCAGCTAGAATCGATTCAAGGGGTTGCTTAATGCCTAGATTAACAACCTTATAGCCGTTATTGCTGAGGATAATATCAACCAGGTTCTTACCTATATCGTGCACGTCACCCTTGACCGTTGCTATAACCATGCAACCCTTAGAGTTATCGCCGCTCTTCTCCATGAACTGCTCAAGGTGCGCAACCGCCTTCTTCATCGTCTCGGCTGATTGCAGAACGAAGGGCAGCTGCATATCACCCCGACCGAAGAGATCTCCTACAACCTTCATACCATCGAGCAGTATTTTGTTGACGATCTCAAGGGCTGTGTAGCTCTCAAGCGCTGTATTTAGCAGCAGATCGATCCCCTGCTTGCGCCCGTCGATAATAGCATTTTTAAGCCGCTCTTCTAT
>Ga0209190_1003620_pt1 | contig 10225 bp, 10 predicted proteins | sample M_140205_XF_Meta_FD_187315 | JGI IMG/M metagenome (GOLD analysis project Ga0209190, IMG submission 187315) | Freshwater microbial communities from Lake Montjoie, Canada to study carbon cycling - M_140205_XF_MetaG (SPAdes) (version 2) | ecosystem: Environmental > Aquatic > Freshwater > Lake... | reverse complement strand
CTGTTGTCAAATCGCTGGCGTTAGTAGCAACTTGGTATTTCGCGAGGTTCCGCTCGACCTTATCTGCCATCCACAATAGCATCTCTGCTGTCTCTTGTATCGAATTACTACGTAGGACACTGAAACCTTTGAAACAATTAAGTGATGCGATACATGAGTATACGAGACGTTTCTCCTGTGGGGTTCTCAGTCCACTCATCATACCTTCGATTAGATAAATCACCTGATGAAGAGAACATTCGCCGTTGTGAGATAATCTGTGTGATTGTTCTTCGTATCTGCCATCCTTTATACTCGATATCAAGTCGCTCAAACTCTTTCGCTCGATGATGCAAATGAGTTGGTCGTCATTGGATTTCAAGAGTATATCACCGAGTGGGAGAACCTGCTTACTAATTTGCAATGTAGTAATATCACCAGTTTTAGCAATATCTAAACATTTCTCGTAGAGCATTGCTTCTCGCTCATCAATTATAACTTTCATATATTAGAGATAATATAGTTTAATCTCTAATATAGTATTTAAATTATTTACGACCTCTGGAAAAACCTCCAACCGATACCGCGGTTTACGTTGGTAGTCGAGACGAGCGGGAGCATCATTACGGACATCGGCTGAGGAAGCCCACGCTCCTCGAACGCAACCCTCATCGCAACATTAATTGCGCGCGGAATGCCAGCCTTCTTAACTCCTCCTCCGGTATTTTGGTTGGCGAGACTGGCGGCGCTTCTAGCTTTAGCGGATGTACTTAGAACCATGATATATATAGTCTAAATAGATTTTATTGTCGATGCAATTATAATAAAATTGAATCGACATAAAGATTATTAGATATCTATACAATATTACTATATTCATTTTATTTGCAGAATAAAATGAACACCTCTGACGATGACATCCGAATTGAGAAGAAGGCGAATGGCGTAGAAACTTATGTTTTCGACCCATACAATCCCCTAAATAAGGAAATCCCAGTTGATGAAATTCAGCGATTTTTGAAGACCTATGGTATCAACACAAACATTCATAACTTTCAGCTATACAAACGCGCGTTTATTCACAGGTCCTATATTCGCCGTCCCGAACTGGAGAACAAGCAGAATAACATTGTGATTGCTCCTAAACCCGATGACTGTCTTGCGCTGTATACCAAATCAAACGAGCGCTTGGAATTTGTTGGTGACGGCGTCCTGGAGTGCATCACTAAATTGTATCTGTATAAGCGTTTCCCCAAAGAGAACGAGGGTTTCATGACAGAGAAGAAGATTGCGCTTGTGAAAAACGAGTCGATTGGTAAGATGGCTATGGATATGGGACTACATAAATGGTTTATTCTATCGAAGCACGCCGAGTCGAAACAAACGCGCAATAATTTGAAGAAGTTAGGATGTCTGTTTGAGGCGTTTATTGGCGCATTGTTCCTAGATTTCAATCGTGTTATGATTAAGGACGAAGACAAATGGTTCGAAAATGTATTTCTAGCTGGACCTGGATTTCAGATGGTGCAGGTGTTTGTAGAGAGTGTATTCGAGAAGCATGTGGATTGGATTAGCCTGATTCAGAACGACGATAACTATAAGAATATTCTGCAAGTGAAAATCCAGAAGGAGTTCAAGGTAACACCGAATTATTTGGAAATAAACGAGCATAATCCGGATACCGGATACCATATGGGCGTTTATTTGTGTTTAGGACAACAGATTCATAGTGTCGCGATATCTAGTGCCATTCCTATTTCGCAATTTAGGTCGCACACTGAGCTGCATCAATATATGTCGGAGAAGGGTAAGGTGCTAGTTTTCCTGGGCGAAGGTGTTCACAAAATCAAGAAGAAGGCTGAGCAGATTTCTTGTGAAACTGCAATTCATAATTTGTCTGGATTTTGATAAAAAGAATATAGCTATAATTATATAGATGGTTAATTATTTAGCGTTATTAGAAGTAAAACCGAAACATATATCAAATCCTAAAACGGGGTTCGATGTGAAATTTTTATTGGAAAAGGAAAAAGAAGAAAAGAAAGTGCCAGACAAGCGTAAACTTGAAGAAGATGAGGAAGAGGAAAAGGAAGAGGAAAAAGACGATGAGGAAACTAACGCGCCGGGGGTAGCAGACGATGAGGGAGATAACGTGCGAGAGGTCAAACAAAAGACTGTGATTATTGATATGCGAAAACATCCTGCGAATGGCGTAAATCGCGAGTTAATACTCAAACGTTTGCGATTGGGACCTGGAGCCCCAGCTATTGAAGCACCTACTGTTGCCGCGCCTACTGCTGTGGCGCCTAAACCTAAAACTAAAGTTGGTCCAAAAGCTGACGCTGTGCCAGAACCTGACGTTGTAAAACCAAAGCCAGTTGTTCGCAAAATCACTGGAAAAAAAGTGGTCATCGGAAAACCATTTATTTTTACTAAACCACAGATTGCAGAGCGCCTACCTAAACCCACGAGCAAAATCATCCATAAGGCGTCCACATATTACATGAACAATCGTAAAATATCCGTCGAGAAGCTCAATAAGATTTTCCAACCGTATCGTCAAGAAATCCTCGATAAGTCTGCTGAACTTACATGTGATGACAAAGATGGCGTGAGCTTTGAGCTACTCACCCATCAGAAAGCTGTCCGCGACTATTTGAATTTGATGACGCCATACAGAGGTCTGTTACTGTTGCACGCGCTCGGTTCCGGAAAAACGTGCACGTCGATTGCGATTGCAGAGGGGATGAAATCGGAGAAGCGGGTATTCGTAATGACACCTGCGTCGCTGAGTAAGAATTTTTTCAGTCAGCTCAAGGATTGTGGAGACCATTTGTATCGTAAGAATCAGTTTTGGGAATTTGTCACGACTGACGGACAGCCTCAATTCGAGAAATTACTCTCGAATGCGCTTTCGCTATCTATGACATATATACAGAAACATAAGGGTGCGTGGTTGGTCGATGTCAAGAAGCCCGCAAATTTCACTGACTTGAGCACTCCCGAACAGAACGCTATAGATGAACAGCTCGACGAGATGATTAAAAACAAATACAAGGAGATTCACTATAATGCTCCCAATATGAAGAAGATATTTGATGAACTCAGTGAACAGTCTACCATAAATCCATTTGATAACTCGGTGGTTCTCATTGACGAGGCGCATAATTTCGTAAGTAGAATCGTGAATCAGGTCAAGAAAACCAAGACAATTTCGTATATACTATATAAATACCTCATGGAGGCAACCAATGTCAAGATTGTTATGATGACCGGAACGCCAATTATCAATTACCCAAATGAAATCGGTATCTTGTTTAATATCCTACGTGGTGCTATAAAGACTTGGACGTTTCAGTTGAATGTCAAGGAAGCCGTTACCACAGAATCGTTTCTTCGTATGTTCGATGCCGAAAATTTTAACACATATGATTATGTTGCCTATAATAATGGGACATTGACGATAACCCGTAATCCATATGGATTTGTCAATGTGAAGAAAAATGGTTTCGCCAAAGTGTCTGATGCATATGCGGGCGTAAAGTTGGATGAATCTGGTAATATTATTAACGACGTCGAATTCCTCAAGGCGATAAGGCAAATTCTAAAAAATGCTAAGATTGAAATCATAGAAACTGGTAAGCCCAATCCGGAAATGAACAAAGCGCTACCCGATGATGCTGATACTTTTTTGAATATGTTCGTAGATGCCGATGATGAACTCATTAAGAATGAACAGTTGTTTAAGAGGCGCGTATTAGGATTGACATCGCATTTTCCTAGCACACAAGATAGCTTATTGCCTACGCTATTAAAATGGACGGATGAGACTGGGGTTGAGCGTGATTATGAAGAAGTTAGAGTCGAGATGAGCGACTACCAATTCACCGTATATGAGAAAATACGCGAAATCGAGCGTAATAAAGAATCCTCTCGCAAGAAGAATGAGAAGATGGGTAAGAATAAAAATGACGACTTGTTTAAGACTACATCATCTTATAGGATTCGTTCGCGTGCTTGCTGTAACTTTGCATTCCCTGACCCACCTGGTCGCCCATTACCTACAGCTAGGAAGCATGCGGAAGATGAGAAAGAAGAAAGTGAAGAAGATGACAAGGACAAGGACAAGGACAAGGATGCAGAGGAAAAGGATGAGGACAAAGATAAAGAGGAAATAGACGAGGCAGAGGGTGCATTCGAGCCAAACACCGTCGAATACAACGAGCGCATTCAAATCGCACTACAATATCTCGCTGACCGACCCGACGAATTCCTCATACCAAGCAAATTAAAGGAGTTCAGTCCGAAGTTCACGGAAATCATGAAGAATCTCATGGACGAAGACAACGTCGGATTGCACCTAGTATACAGTCAGTTCCGAACTGTCGAAGGAATCGGACTACTGAAAGTCATACTCGAGGCCAACGGCTACGCACAGTTCAAAATACAAAAGAAGTCGCATAGTGACTGGGTAATCGACCAAAATGATGAAGACAAACTCAAACCGAAATTCATGTTGTATACTGGAACGGAGACCGAGGAAGAAAAGGATATCCTATTGAAAATATACAATAGTCAATGGGAATACGTGCCTTCATCGATAACCAAAGAATTCGAGGGTATTGCAGAGAACAATCACATGGGTGAGATAATAAAGATCATCATGATTACATCGTCCGGCGCGGAGGGCATCAACCTAAAAAATACGCGATTCGTTCATATTGTCGAACCGTATTGGCATATGGTCCGTGTTGACCAAGTCATCGGTAGGGCCCGGCGCATCTGCAGTCACTCGAAGTTACCTGAGGAACTGAGAACCGTGAAAGTCTTCTTATATTTGGCCACATTCAATCTAGAAAAACTAAAGAAGATTGGCAATAAGACGATTCTGGAGAAGGACGTTAGTAAGATTAATGGCAGACCACTCAGCACAGACGAGTCGTTGTTCGAGACCGCTGGTATTAAAAATCGCATTAATCAGCAGCTTCTAAAATCCGTGAAAGAAAGTGCGTTCGATTGCGCAGTCTATTCGGGCATCAACAAAGATAAACTGGTATGCTATAATTATGGAAAAATACAGTCGAATGATTTCGGCTCGCACCCATCGATTGAGGAGGACCAGCATATGAAGGATGAATTGGAAACTAAGAAAGTCAATATTAAAGTTGCGAAACTCACGGATGCAGGCGTCGACTATGCCTATGATAAGACAAAGAATGAGATTTACACGATGGACAATTATCAACAAGCGAAGACCATTAATGCTGCGTTAGTGCCGATTGGTCGTGTGATAAAAGTGAAGAATAAGAATACGATACAATGGTTTAGTGGAAGTGGCCCCAAATTATAATCAACGCGAATAACGCCAATGACGTAACCAAACATTGTATGTATAATCGCCTATAAATACTAAAATCTACCTTTCGAATATGTTCATTGCATATTATACACTTGTTATTCCATTTCTCTATACACTGTATATGAACGACATAATTACATCCACATTCAATAGTAGACTGTTCATTACTTGGGACATTATCCAAACAGATAATACATTCATTCATCACTACAAAACAATATATAATATATTCTATGTTGTTTTATTTTATTGCAAAAATTGATTGAGGTTGATAACACGTATACAAAGCGCAAATCGCTGCATGAATCAAGTCCATCGCTTTACGTTATCGAATATCGCATTTGATTGCTTGCCTCCAGAACAGTTGGCTAAAATATTCAATGATGGCAGAGTGTTCTCCCATTTGATTGAACCCTGGCTGGCACAGAAGTTTTCGATTACCCATGTGACTGGCTGTAAAGAGTTCGATTTCGTCGATAATGACGACCCAAACATCAAATACGACCAGAAGACGTTTACTGCTCGCGGTTGCAAATATTATCCGTCGAGCATGATTGGAACGGGTCGCAAGTTTGACCGAACATTGTTCGAAGAGAAAGCGAATAAACTGATATACATATTGGTCAGTAATATTAACTTTCCTGAAATTCGTGTGAAGTTCATTAGTGGAGCCGATTTACTCGCACAATATCCAAAGGGCGAGATTCCCTATGCGCATTATGGTAAATTTTTCGAGGATGAAACCTTCGTTCATGAAAAGAAAATCAGCAACAAAAAAAATAATGATGCTGGTTCAACACTCGTCAATGATTCGATTTAAAACCTCATTTGCTTCTGACTTTGATAAACTCCGTGGGCCGACTGTATTATCAGGAAATTTATGTGAATTTACGCGATTAATAATTTTTTCCACTGTGTCTTTGTGTTTGTCCAATCGTATGAAATAATAACACTGCACGTTGAACTCTTTACTACCCGCCTTATAACAAACGCCCGCTCGTCCTCCCGCTCTCGTAAATGCTATATCGAACGGTTCGTTTATTTTTACGTATGAAAATCCTCTCTCTTTGGCGGGCTCAGGTAATACCCGGTTCATCGCACGCTTCTCCCAGATTTGAAAGACACATGGCACATCGTATTCGTCGCCATTCACTTGGAATGCATTTCGTTCTAGTTCGACGCTCGATATGGGGTGAAAGTCTAGAGGGAATGCTCTGGACATACTCGGTTTCACGAATGACCTAGGTAGAATAAACGCGATTATGTCGGCATATTTCGCGGCATGTTTGATGAACGCCTTTGCAAGTGACCCCTGGCGACCAAATGGTGGGTTACCGAAGAATATCTTTTTACATGTTTGGTCACTTGGCGGTGTCCACTCCAAGAAATCGCCTTGCTGTATTCCAGCCATTTTTGGTTCTATATCGATTCCTATTTTACTGGAGGTAGCGGGCGCCTGGTTCAGAAATGCGCCATTACCTGCGGATGGTTCGACCCATAGATATACACTTGACTCTGGATATAGTTCGAGTATCTTCGAAACACACTTGCTAGCCACTGACGACTTCGTATAATATTGGTCCTTGGTATTAATTCGGAATTTGCCGGTATCTTGTTCCGACATTTTTATGAGTGTTCTATAATACTCATAAAAAATAGTTATTAAATCAATTTTTTAGTAATAAAATCGGTCTAGATATGGGTCGTCGTTATCTAATTCCTCACCGCTCGGGCCAAGGGCTATTCCACGATCAAATGGCGGACCATTCTCTGCCCCATATCTAACCAATTTAGATGGTCTGCATTCTACCGGATTTTCGTCTCTGTTTATCACGTATCGGCCGGCATGTTTCTGGTTTGTGAGGTCCTGGTTTAATGCTTCGCGTAATTTACCAAATACATAATCAATCATACGGTTGTCATCAACTTGTCTCCATACATACGTTCTCATAGTAATCTGCAGAGGTAATCTAGGCACGTTGCAAAGCTCATCACTAAACACTAGTTCGAATGTGAAATCCTTTGTTGGTAATACACCTATATAACTCAGTATTTCTTCTGCTAGTGGTTCGGCGCCACAGTTCCTACACCAGTCCAACATTCGAAAAACCGTCGACTGGTCGCTGTTCGGTTCAGGTAGAACCCCGCTATTTTTTATTCGGTTCATACACAATTTCGTAGTCGTTCTCAGTTCGTTTCCGACTACGTCTTCCAATACTACCATGCTCGAGCCAAATGATTCTATATTATATGCAAGCCGAATCGTCTTAAATATGTGTGTTGATTTCATTATTTGTTGGTTTATTTATTAAAAATAAATACATGGTATGTTGTTTCAATTTTACTATAGTATGCAATATCCGATTAATGGGTCTGAATAACTCGTAAACATAGTGCGCATCGATGTTGCCATAATATAAACATTATTGTCTTTTGATGACTTATACATATGATACATAATACGACGATTTGAGTCATAATCTACCATGTATGATGTATTCAGTGGCTGTGTTTGGATTTCTTCACGGATTATTGCAATGTGTTCCTGGTCTATGTCTGGCATCTCAATTGCGTCATTTTCGGCAATAAATGATTCGATGATATTAATCTGGTTCTCTGATAATCTAGACATTTGGGTTTTGTGTTATATTTATTGTTATGTTTCCGTTCCTTCAATTTTATTCAATATTATGTAAGCCAGGAATATTCCAAAGAAATTCTTTGCAAACAGGTCCAATATATTATAGCATGTATTTTTTATGTTATATGGGAACAGCGCCGCTACACCATACAAGAACCAAAAGAAAAAGAAATATAAGAATATGTTTATACCGCTGTTACTAAACTTCGCATATTTACTATAAATCATATAATAATACGTCAAAAACGGAATGAATCCTAGGAACACACCTGTTGTGTTCGGGAGGAGTTTGATTTCCGTCAAATATCCGAATAACAACATTGCCCAATTGAGTGTTAGAATATTGCTGATTGGGAGTACGTTTTTCTTGAACAAATCGAAAAACTCCAGTTCGTGTGACCTGTTCATTTTTTCGTATTGTAAGAATATCATGTAAAAAATCAATGTAATGAGCATGGTTGGTGTCGTTATAACCCAGTCCGCATACCGTTTTGGAGTTATATTTGAAATCGCCTTGAAATTCCATAGCCAATGAGCATAAAATGAGCCCTCTACCATCTGGACAATTACTTCTAAAACCAAGAGCTGTTTCAGTAAAAAAATACGCGAAGGAACCTTCATAAAAAGAATTATAATATCTACAAGTCCTGCCAATGTTTGTATTATTACGGATAGAATCAGTGAGTTATGAACATTAATGCCCATCTATATATTTGTACTAGTTTTAGTTTTGTTTTTAGTTTTATCTTTATTATTACATTGGGAAGGTCGCGACTGCATCCTGGTCGTCTCTCTCCTGCTTATCATATTCTTTCGACCCATACATTCCATAATAATATTCATACACCCTATCATAATCGACCTCCTCCTCAATATCATTGTGTTGATTTATAATAAGCGGGTTTCCGCAATTCTCCGGTCCCTTTACCGTTGGACACCTGCGTAGCATATTCGAGCGCTGGATTATACTCTGTCCCTCGACATTTGCGATGTAGCGCCCCCTAAGACGTTCCTGTAGCATCTTATCTAAGCTTAGTGTCTGATTCAAGGCGTTGTTTAGCTGTCTAAGAAGACTGCATCCGAAGCTATACTCACAACTATGAGTTCTGCAATAGAATGCATTATCAATCACCGGTCCCGACTTGAGTCTCCAGAAACGCACGCGTAGCTTTGCATGGGGCTTCGGCTCCCACGAGTTTTGAATTGGATAAAACCCATCGCGCACTACATACTCGAACGTGAATTCGGCCTCTGCCTTTACCCCATCGTAACTCTCAAAATCCTCCTTAATTTTCTCATACATCGTATCCGGAGTTCCATCGTAATGTCTCATTGCCTTTGTCATTTCATCCGAGTTACTGGGAATCAGTGTGAAGTTGGTATACTCAGGTTCGCTCGGGTAGGCCCAGACGGGCTTTTTGATGGAAGCTGAGGGCACGTAAGCTAGCGTAAGAGTGACGAGCATCGTATTGATTTGACTGTTTTGTGTTGGTGCTATTTATTATGTGGGCAAATTTCATTTCAATTTTATGCTAGTTTCTCAATCCAATCCTCCTCTACTTTGTAATATGCAGTGAGCGTTTCAATATAGGTTGTGCAAATATACACGGTGTTGTCGGCTGACTTATATAAATTATACATAGTAAATCCATTGGCGTTGTGTCCTGCAACATAATATGTGTGTGGCGGCTGGTCTTTTATTTCGGCATACCTTTTTTTTGCATTTTCTACGTCGCGCATAGACAAGCATGGTGGTTGGCATGGTTCGTGGTTTGCGATGAACATTTCGATGTTTTCGATTTGAGTGGCAGTAAGTGGTATCATTGTTTGTATCGATTGAATTGTTTTTATTTTGTTTTTATCATAAAATTGAAATGTTTTGTAACAAGGAACAAAAACTAAGAACAAAGAACTAAGATCAAAGAATGGAAGACCGCGCATATGAGTGTGTAATTGTCCATACCAAAAAATACAAAATCGACGAGTCGCACGCGTTGAAACATAGCATTGAGGTCGCGAGATTCGCTGCTAGTATATATGCGAGTGAAGTAGGCAAGAACCCACATCTTGCATCACAAAAGAATATTATCATTGCCTCCGCGATTCTGCACGACATGTGTGACCGTAAATACGTGCCAAATGAACTCAACGCGATTTGTGACATTTGCGATTTCATGAAAGGGTTCTTGACGGAGGATGAATTGAACATCGTTGTATCCATTATTACAACGATGTCTTACTCGAAA
>Ga0209190_1003618_pt1 | contig 10227 bp, 6 predicted proteins | sample M_140205_XF_Meta_FD_187315 | JGI IMG/M metagenome (GOLD analysis project Ga0209190, IMG submission 187315) | Freshwater microbial communities from Lake Montjoie, Canada to study carbon cycling - M_140205_XF_MetaG (SPAdes) (version 2) | ecosystem: Environmental > Aquatic > Freshwater > Lake... | reverse complement strand
TCAAAATGTAGGTATTGGTAAAGACCATACTTTATATGCTTTGACAGATGGATTAGTAGAATTCCGTAGAAAAAAAGAAAATCGTTCGTTTGTATCAGTTATCCCTTTTGAGACTGCTGAAGCATAACTGAATGCACATAAGATTATTAAGGCGAGCAGTTATGTTCGCCTTTTTTTATGACTTCGACAAGCTAAGTCAGCTAAAAACCGAACTCAGCAAACCAAAAAGGCAGAGAAATCTACCGTAAAAGACTCCATTAAAGTTCATGAAATAGTTCATTTTTTCTTGAATTTACAAAGAAAAATACGTTGTAACAAATACAACGCAAGCGATGTGATGTCCTTTATAATTATTAAATTCGCAACACAAAAACAAACTATAATGCTCGAGATAACACGCATTCGAAACGAAAAAGAGGCTATAATTGAAGGTCTTAAAAAAAGAAATATTGATGCAACAGAGACGCTCAATAAAATTCTCGATACAGATCAAAATTGGAGAACCTCCAAAACTGAACTAGAAACTACTTCTGCAGAATTGAATCAATATGCGAAAGAAATTGGAGATCTTTTCAAACAAGGAAAACAAAATGATGCGATCATTGCCAAAGAAAAAACAACGAAACTTAAAGTAGTTGAAAGTGAATTAAAGGCTAAAGTTGATATTTATGAAAAAGAAATAACACAACTTTTATATACTATTCCAAATGTTCCAAATGAAGCGGTAAAAAGTGGTAAGAGTGAATTAGATAATGAAACTGTTTTTGAACATGGAACTGCACCTGTTTTCAATTTCGCAGCTTTACCTCATTGGGATTTAGCAAAAAAATATGAGCTAATTGACTTCGAATTAGGTGTAAAAGTAACTGGAGCTGGATTCCCTTTTTATAGAGGGAAAGGAGCAAAATTGCAACGAGCACTAATTGCTTTCTTTTTAGATGAGGCCGATAAATCTGGTTATGAAGAATTTATCCCGCCTTTAATGGTAAATGAAGCAAGTGCTTATGGGACAGGACAATTACCTGATAAAGAAGGGCAAATGTACTATATGCCAGAAGATGATTTTTATATGATTCCAACTGCGGAAGTTCCTCTAACAAATATATACCGCGACGTACTTTTACCTTCAGATGATTTTTCCATAAAACTTACTGGTTATACGCCTTGTTTTAGAAGAGAAGCAGGTTCTTATGGAAGCGATGTGAGAGGATTAAATCGTTTACATCAATTTGACAAAGTCGAAATCGTACGTATCGAGCATCCAAATAACGCAGACAAAGCATTGAACGAAATGATTGAGCACGTTAAAGGTTTGCTGGAAAAATTAGGACTACAATACCGTATTTTAAGACTGTGCGGAGGAGATACAAGTTTTGCGTCGGCAATAACCTATGATTTTGAAGTATATTCTGCGGCACAAGATAAATGGTTAGAAGTAAGTTCTGTTTCTCGATTTGATACGTTTCAAGCAAACAGGTTGAAATTGCGCTTTAAAAATGGCGAGAAAAAGAATCAATTGTGTCATACGTTGAATGGCAGTGCTTTGGCGCTTCCAAGAATTGTTGCTGCACTCTTAGAGAATCATCAAACGGCTAATAGCATTCTTATTCCTGATGTATTGCATAAGTTCACTGGATTTACTGAAATTAACTAAAGTGTTTTAATTCAAAACAAATTGTATTTTTAGGTAATTTTTATCTTATGAAGTTTGCGTTTATTTTGTTGGTTTTGATTGGTTTGTCTTCTTGCACTGACTTAAAAAAAGGCGAGCAAATATTGTCGATTCAAAAAATGAATGAATCATTGGATAGTATTCAAACAGTTTTGTTAGAAAATGATTATTCAGAAATTTCTGATTTAGCTTCGAATGCAAATGCAATTGATTCGCGCATTAAAATGAATTACCAATCTGACACGCTCGAATTTGAATTTGCAAAAAAACTGGATGCTTATAATGTGATGAGAAAATCATTCACTATTCTCGATTTAGCTTTCCTTCAATTATCTAGTGATCTTAAAATTGAAAAAAAAACTCTGCAAAAGTTAAAATTAGATATCGAAAAAGTAAATGGCGAAAGAGATAAATATGCTACTTACATTGAATTTGAAAATGACAAAGTGCAGAAATTAAAAATTCTACTTTCTGATTACATTTCATTGCGAGAAAAAACAACTCAAACCTACGAGGCATTGCACACTGAAATTAATGCATTTTCATTAAGTTTATCTAATCAAAATTAAGAGGTATAATAATTGCTAATAATTGCCCATGAAATTTTTATTCGGTTTACTATTTATTTGGATTTCTAGTTTTTCCTTTTCGCAAGGTGAAACAGATCAGCAATTGGCTCAACATTATTATTCCAATGGTGATTTTGAAAAAGCAAAGATGTATTACGTTAAAATTTATGACAAAGATCCTTCTAAATTTAATTTCAACCGTTATTTTGATTGCTTAAGTCAAACTGGTGATATTAAGGAGGCAGAAAAAGTGCTTAAAAAGCAAAGTTCAGCAAATCGATATGATATTGAATATAAAGTACTTCTAGGTCAATTTTATGAAGACACCAAAGAAACGGATAAAGCACAAAAAATTTATTCTGATTTAATTGATAACCTAGAACCTGATCCAGCTTCGATCATTTCACTTTTCAATGCATTTAAATCAAAAGGGCGAAATGATTTAGCATTTTCAACAATCGAAAAAGGAAGAAAAATACTTAAAGACTCCTATCCTTTACATTTTCAGTTTGCAGAACTTTATGGTGCAATGGGTCAAACTGAAAAAATGATTGGTGAATATCTGGATTTACTCGATTTTCAATCAAGCTATGCATCCACTATTCAAACAGTTCTCGCCCGGCAAATTGATTTCACCTCTTCAGTATCAAAAGAATATGATTTCTTAAAAAGCGCATTGCTCGAACGAATTCAAAAGAAACCTGGGGAATCAGTTTATTCCGAAATGTTGATTTGGTTGTTCATCCAAAAGAAAAATTTCACAGGAGCTTTAGTACAAGTTCAAGCGATGGATAAAAGATTAAATGAGCAAGGAAGAGGTGTTTTGGAGTTAGGGAAAATGTGTGTAGAAAATAAAGAGTATGAAACTGCTCGCAAAGCCTTCAAATATGTTATAGCATTAGGTGATGAAAAATTATTTTATTATCAAGCAGAAAATGCGCTTTTAAATACACGCTTTTTAGAAGTAACTACAAATCGAAACTACTCTGCAGAAGAATTACAATCCACCATATCTGATTACCAAACAACCTTGTTACGTGTAGGCAAAAAAAGATCATCAATTCCTTTAATTATTGAACTTAGCCACATTCAAGCTTTTTATGCAAATCAAGCAACTGAAGCAATTACCTTATTGACAGATGCACTATTAATTCCAGGTATCACGGACATGCAAAAAGCAGAATTAAAAATGCAACTTGCTGATATTCATGTTTTACATGGAGATATCTGGGAGGCTTCTTTACTTTATATGCAAATCGAAAGTGAACTTAAATTCGAACCAATTGGACACGAAGCGAAATTTAAAAATGCACGTATTTTCTATTATGATGGCGAATTCGATTTTGCGCAATCTCAATTAGGTGTATTAAAAGAATCTACGACAAAATTAATTGCAAATGATGCGTTGAAATTGTCTATTCTAATAACAGACAACTTTGGTTTAGATAGTAATTATCAGGCTATGACATGGTTTGCTAATGGAGATTTGTTAATTGAACAACACAGGAACAGTGAGGCATTTGTTTTATTTGATAGTATAATTGCAACTTTTCCATACCATAGTTTAGGAGATGAGATACTCATTCGAAAATCTAAAGCTATGCAACTTCAAGGCGACTGGACAAAAGCAATTTCTTATCTCGAGGAGTTATTGAAATACTATAAAGAAGATATTTTGGCTGATGATGCTCTTTTTCAACTGGGCGATATTTATGAGAATCATTTGAACGACAAGGAAAAAGCATCTGAATATTATAAAACTTTGTTGTTTGATTTCAAAGGAAGTTTACATTCAGTTGAAGTACGTAAGCGTTACCGTTCTATTCGCGGCGACGCATCCGATGAAGAAAAAGACGATCTTTAAGGTTCAATCAAACATTTTCCGACTTAATTCGTTATTCTTTCATGATGAAATTTAGTTTAATCCCGTTATTATTTTTTGCATTATCAGCTTGTTCTCAAGTTAGTGATTCTGAAAAATCTGAAAAGAAAGTTGTCAAGAATCTTGATTCACTTCAAACCGCATATTTCGCAGCAGGCTGTTTTTGGTGTGTTGAAGCCATATTCGAATCTATAGAAGGGGTTGAAGAAGTTGAATCTGGCTATTCTGGTGGAACAGAAAAAAATCCAACATACGAGCTAGTTTGTTCCGGAAAAACAAAACATGCCGAAACAGTTAAAATTTATTACGATTCATCAAAAGTGAGTTATAACATATTACTTGAAGCCTTTTTTGGATCACACGATGCTTCCACACTGAATCAACAAGGTCCTGATTTTGGGGTGCAATACAGATCAATTGTTTTTTATGAAAATGCACAAGAAAAAGATTATACCGAAAAATATATTGAAAAATTGCTCAAGGATAAAGTATTTCCAAAAATTACTACTGAAGTAGTTCCATTAGTTAAATTCTATCCTGCAGAAATTTACCATCAAAATTACGAAGAAACACATCCTGATAATCCCTATGTAAAAAGTGTTTCTCGTCCTAGACTTAATCGTTTCAAAGAGAAATATGGTCAATTATTAAAAAATAATTAATCCTTCTGTTTATATTTTCAAAAAAGACACGAAATCTTTTTTTATTTTATGATTAAAGTTGAAATAAGGCAACCCATTTCATATATTCGCGTCTCGACTATACAAACTAAACAAACGTTACAAAACCACAACTATGAAAACGACCTTATTTCTTAGTTTTTTATTCTTGTCAACAATCTCCATTGGGCAAGTTCAAGAAACTGTTACTCAAGAAACCATCAATCCTCAATTACAGCAGCAACACATTTCTAAAGTCAATAAAATTGATAAACGTGTTAAGCCTGTTCGCCCAAAAAAAATAGAATCCCCTCAAAAAAAGGAGGAAATAATCAAAAAAGATTAATTCAAATTTCATCTTATGAAAAAAATAATAATCTCATCATTTTTTATGATGCTTTGCACAATTACATTCTCTCAATCTACTTTTGAAATAAAAAATATTGGAGATCAATACTCATCAGAGCAAATATCTTCTGTATTCAATTCAGCAGACTTTTGCGGTTCTTATTTTGAAACTAAACGAAATTTAATCACATTAAATGATGGTTCCGAAATTGAATTGAAATCAGGACGTGAACTTGTTGATTCAGGAGTAGATATAGCACCTAGTTGTTTATTAGCAGATGATACTATTTATTTCATTTCGATATGGTCAATTTCCCCTGAAGGTTATTTAATGAAGGGGTTTGATAATACATTAAATCCAACAGAAAAAGAATACTATCATAAAAATAATATCAATAAACAGTAATTATGATATTGAAGAACAAAATTTTTCAGCTTTCAATTGCTGTTTTATCAGCATTTAGTGTTTTTGCCCAACCTGCCAATGACAATTGCTCAGGTGCCATAAGTTTAGGCACTTTGCCAACACCAGGCGCATGTATTGCCGGTTTACAAAACGGAACTGCAACAACTTTAAATGCTCAAACTACAGTTGGCGCTACTGCGGAAAATCCGTATGTCTATCAAACGGGATGTACCGGAGGCGCTATGACTACATTCGCGCTATCAACATGGTATTCTTTTGTAGCTTCTGGAACCATTGCAAATGTGAATATAACTGGTTTTCCAAATGCAAATGTTGCTCTTTGGAGTGGAACATGTGGTAATTTACTTGGAAGAGGCTGTACGATTTTAGGTGCTGGTGGCTCTGGAACTTTAGTTGTGTCACAAATCGTCCCTGGGCAAACCTATTATATTCAAGTTACTGGAAATTCAACAACCGCAACCGATAACAATTTTTCAATTGCTGTAGATAATGATACAGATTGTAACGATTGCTTATTGACTGCTACACTAACAGCAACACCTGCTCCTGTTAATGGGGGATATACGCCTGGGCAAGTTGTTCAGTTTTGTTACACGATAAATGGATGGTCACAGCAAAATACTAACTGGTTACATGGTGTACAAGTTACAATGTCGCCAGGGTGGACAGGCTCAATGACAGGTCTTTCGACAGCTGCATCCGCTCAAGGTGCTGGTGGTAGTTGGCAATATTATGGCGGTGGAATTGGTGTTGTTAATGGAGTAAATTGGGGACCGGGATTTTATTATGAGACAACTGATATAGGAACTTTAGCAAGTGATAATTACGGCGACAATTGCAATGGAGTTGCATGTACTTGGACTTTTTGTTGGAATCAAACTGTAAGTGCTGCATGCACTCCAGGTGCAAGTTTAGCAGTTACGGTGAATACTTCTGGTGATGGAGAATCAGGTAGCTGGGGGAGTTCCGCATGTACAGATGATAACGCGAGTAACTTTAGTGCGGTTCAAATTTGCTGCACTGCTCCTACAATGTCAGCCGCTGCAGTAACGTGCTTAGGTGGAAATAATGGCTCTGTTACTGCGACACATGGAACAGGAGCTAGCCCATGGGATTACGTATGGACAAATTCTAGTGGAACAAATGTTGGGACAACTATGAATTCAGCTGCCGCGAGTAATACTGTTACTGGTTTAGTTGCTGGTACATACACGGTAACAATAACTGACAATGTTGGTTGTGTAACATCGAATACAGTTGTAGTTGGTCCAGGGGTCAGTTGTGTCTGTTTGATGAATCTTTTCACAACAAATATTGGATTCTGTCAACCGAATAATACTTTCCCTGTTAATGGAACTTTTTCTTATACAAATGCCCCTGCAACTGGGACCATCGTTGTAATTGTAACCAACAGTTCAGGAACATATACTCAAACTTTTAATCCTCCATTCGTAAACGGAACAGTATACAATTATAATATTACAAACTGTATTTCTGATGGGTCAGCATCAACTGTTCAAGTTTATTTTACAGCAACACCATCGTGTCAACAATTGTTAAATTTCACCTCTCCCATCTCTTGTCTGTGTAATGCGGATATAGGAACTTTTACTGCCGATATTATTGGGGTTAGTAATAATAATTATGTTTTATGCTATGGTGATGTTATTGATATTCAAACCAATAACGACTATACAGTGCCTGGAATAGCAACGAACCCTCCTGGTCCCACTTATGACCCTGGCGTATCTTGGTTGATTTATTCCTGTCCTCCAACAATTGGTTTAGTCCCGTCTGCAACGCAAGATGTGGCAAATGATCCTTGTTTACTTGGTATAGTAAGTGATTTTGATTTAAATGATTTAAATGACCAAGGAATGTTAAATGCATTCCCTGCTGGGACATTTACAAATAATACTATTTATTACGTTCCGATTACGATGTATTCCATTGTAACAGGAACCTACAGTTATGTAAACACAACTATTCCTTGTTATGATTTAGGAACGCCTTATGCAGTTCAATATTTACCACAAATAATTTCAACTTTTGTACAAAACTGTACAACCGTAACAGCAACTATTTCTGGTGGATTACCAGCGATTAATGGTTCACAATTTACAGCTGTTGCTGGTTCTTTGACTCCAGCGAATGCAAGTTTTGGAAACACAACATGTTCTAATGGCGGTACTATCGCTATAAATGGATTAACAGCTGGGCAAGTATTTAGTTTCCAAGTTCAGGATGCTAACGGTTGTCCTAGAACTGTAACTGGCACTTTTACAGGACCGCCAACATTAACCTATCCTTCTGCTTCTTATTGTACAAATGGAGCTAATCCTTCTCCAACTGTTGTTGGGGTTGCAGGAGGAACATATACTTCAACTGCAGGACTTGTTTTTGTAAGTGCAGCAACTGGAGTCATTAATTTAACAACATCCACTGCAGGCACTTATACTGTTACTTATACAACACCTGCTGTTCCAGGTCCTGTTTGTACTGCAACTTTTGTGATCACAATTAACCCATTACCAATAATAGCAGTTCCTGATCAAACAGTTTGTGCTGGAACAGCCGTTACACTTTCTGGAAATGGTGCTAACACATATACTTGGACTGGTGGTGTAACGAATGGGGTTGTGTTTACGCCTGCTGCAACAGCGACGTATACTGTAACGGGAACAATTACAGCAACTGGTTGCACGAGCACTGATCTTGCAACAATTACCGTCAACCCACTTCCAATTGTTGGTGCGGGTATCGATCAAACTGTTTGTGCGGGTGTTGCCGTAACATTATCAGGTTCTGGTGCCTCAACCTATACTTGGGACAATGGTGTAACAAATGGAGTAGGATTCATTCCTACTGCCACAACAACCTATACTGTCACTGGAACTTCAGCTGCAGGATGTATTTCAACAGACCAAGTTATTGTAACTGTAAATCCTATTCCCGTTGTGAATGCTGGTCCTGATGTAGCTATTTGTACAGGTGGTTCAACAACATTAACTGCAACTGGAGCCGCTACTTATTCGTGGGCACCTGGTGGACAATTAACTGCTGCTATTACTGTTTCACCAATTGCAACTACTACCTATACAGTTACCGGAACATCTTTAGGATGTATAGCATTTGATGCTGTAACGGTTTCAGTGCTTGCAAACGCACCAATTAATGCAGGCCTTGATGTAGCAATTTGTATTGGAGCCTCAACTACCTTAACTGCAACTGGTGGTGTAACATATGCTTGGGATAACGGACTGTTAATAGGAAATAACTTTGTTGTTTCTCCCCTTGTTACTACAACTTATACCGTTGTTGGGACAAATGCAGCCGGATGTGCAGGAACAGATGCAATCACTGTAACAGTTAATCCTTTACCAATTGTTGGTGCAGGACTTGATCAAACGGTTTGTGCTGGAACTGCAGTAACGCTTTCAGGTTCTGGAGCAGCAACATATACATGGAACAACGGTGTAACAAATGGAGTAACATTTACTCCAGCTGCAACTACAACCTATACAGTTACAGGAACAACATTAGGATGCACAGCAACTGACCAAGTAATTGTAACGGTTAATCCTTTACCAATTGTTGGTGCAGGTGTTGACCAAACGGTTTGTGCTGGAACAGCGGTTACATTAAACGGAGCAGGTGCTACAACATATACTTGGACCGGTGGTGTAACGAATGGCGTTGCTTTTACTCCTGCTGCCACAGCAAATTATACTGTAACAGGAACTACACTTGGTTGTACAAATACAGATATTGTGACAGTTACTGTTAACCCTTTACCAATCGTGAATGCGGGTGTTGACCAAACCGTATGTTCGGGAACTGCAGTTACCTTATCGGGAGCTGGAGCCTCAACCTATACATGGAATAATGGCGTGACAAATGGTGTAGCATTTACACCTACTGTTGGAGCAATAACCTATACTGTAACTGGAACTTCAGCTGCAGGCTGTATAGCAACCGATCAAGTTGTTGTAACTGTTAATCCAAATCCAGTTCCTCTAATCAATGGTCCTTCAACGTATTGTACGGGGAACTTTGCTTTGCTTTCAACAAGTACTCCTTTTACAACTTATGCTTGGTCAACAGGAGCCGCAACACCAACGATTAATGCAACTATTGCAAACAATCCTATTAGTGTTATTGTAACAAATGCATTTGGATGTTCTGGAACTTCTCCTATCTTCCCAATAGCAGAAAACAATATTATAACGGCCAACTTTAACGTAACAATTTGTCAAGGACAATCGTCTGTAATTCACGGTATTGCTCAAACAGTTGCAGGAGTTTATTCTCAAACGTTCACCCTTGGTACTGGATGTGATAGTACTTCTATCGTTACACTTGTTGTAAATCCACTTCCTGCAGTAAACGCCGGAGTTGATCAAGCGGTTTGTACAGGTGTTGCTACAACATTAACAGCGACTGGTGCTGCAACGTATACATGGAACAATGGTGTAACGAATGGTGTACCATTTACCCAAGCTATTGGACCAATAACGTATACAGTAACTGGCACTTCAGCTGCTGGATGTGTGAACACAGACCAAGTGGTTGTAACCGTTAACCCATTGCCTATTGTCGGTGCTGGAGTAGATCAAGCAGTATGTGCTGGAACAGCTGTAACATTAGCGGGTTCTGGAGCTTCTAACTAT
>Ga0209190_1003615_pt1 | contig 10230 bp, 9 predicted proteins | sample M_140205_XF_Meta_FD_187315 | JGI IMG/M metagenome (GOLD analysis project Ga0209190, IMG submission 187315) | Freshwater microbial communities from Lake Montjoie, Canada to study carbon cycling - M_140205_XF_MetaG (SPAdes) (version 2) | ecosystem: Environmental > Aquatic > Freshwater > Lake... | reverse complement strand
AACGATGGCGTTAATTCTTCACTTGAAACGTTAATTCCGTCAGCATATTTTGTTATTACGCGTGTAATATTTTCAAAACTAGTATCAGCCAACTGATTCACTACCTCATCATCAAAGCCATCAAATTTAAGCTTCTCAGCAAATCGTGCATCCCAATTATTGTTAAAGTCATCATTATACATGCTATAAACGACTTTAGTATCAGCAAAATGAGGGTCTTTATTGTATAGTTTTTTGATATATAAAGACATCAATGAAGTCATCCATCCATGACAATGAATAACATCCGGCTGCCAACCAAGTTTTTTAACAGTTTCTAAAACTCCTCTGCAGAAAAACATTGATCTTTCATCATTGTCATTATAAAAAACACCTTTATCATCAGCAGTTGTATTTTTGCGTTTAAAGTATTCATCATTATCAATGAAGTATACTTGCATACGTGCTGCCGAAATTGATGCAACTTTAATTATTAACGGATGATCATTATCATCTATAATTAAGTTCATTCCTGATAAGCGGATTACTTCATGCAGTTGGTTTCGTCTCTCATTGATACTTCCAAATCGTGGAGTAAAAACTCTAATTTCTTTTCCAGATTCTTGAATTCCTTGAGGAAGACGTCTTGCGGTACTTGAGATTTCTGATTTTGGTAAAAAGGGTGCGATTTCTTGTGATACAAAAAGTATTTTCTTTTTCTCCATGAATTATTGATTCGTAAAAACAGTACAAAAATATAGAAAAAAAATCGGAACTTCAACAAAAACAAATAGTTTTGTCGTTTGGTCTTTTTTAACCAACAGATTCTTATGAGTGTATTTTACACAAGACAAACACTAACAATTGCACTTGACAAAGCGAAAGCTGAAAATCAATCTATTGGTTTTGTTCCAACAATGGGAGCTTTACATGAAGGTCATCTCGCATTAGTTAAAAGGGCGATGTCAGAAGTTGATGTTGTTGTTGTAAGTATTTTTGTGAATCCAACTCAATTCAATAATAAAGAAGATCTTGAAAAATACCCAAGAATGTTGTCAACTGATGTAGCATTTTTAGAAAATACTGGAAACATATTAATTTTTGCTCCTGAGTACAATGAAGTTTACCCTCGCAATGATTCATTTGACAAAATAGATTTAAACGGAACGGACGAAGTGCTGGAAGGGAAATATCGACCAGGGCATTTTCAGGGCGTCATGCACGTTGTCCGTAATTTATTTCAAATTGTCCAACCGAATAAAGCCTATTTTGGGTTGAAAGATTTTCAACAAGTTGCTATAATTAAAAAAATGGTTGAGATTTTGAATTTACCTATTGAAATCGTAGCGTGCCCAACGTTGCGTGAAAAGAGCGGAATTGCAATGAGTAGTAGGAATTTAAGACTGACGGAAAATCAAAAAACAGAAGCATTAATTATGTATCAAACACTCATTTACTTAAAAGAGTTGGTGTATAAATTTAATCCTCAAGAAGCAAAAAAAATGGCAATAGCGTATTTTAATAATGGAGATTTGACGTTAGAGTATCTAGAATTAGTGGACGGGAAGACATTGCAAAACCTTGGCGATTCCTGGTCTCAAGAATCTACATGTTGTATTGCTGCATTCTGCGGTAGTGTGAGATTAATTGACACGATTCAGCTTTAATAATTCTTGTACTTTTCGATTAATATTTCTGTAATTTTAAATTTCAATTAACTTTGTTTCTGATTATTGAAAAGAGATGTTGATACAAGTAGTAAAATCAAAAATTCATCGAGTACGCGTTACTCAAGCTGACTTAAATTATATTGGCAGTATTACAATTGATGAGGATTTAATGAATGCCTCCAATTTGATTGAAGGGGAAAAAGTCCAAATTGTGAATATTAACAATGGCGAACGTTTCGAAACGTATGTTATTAAAGGTGCAAAAAAATCAGGTACAATTTGTTTGAACGGTCCCGCAGCAAGGAGAGTAGCGATGGGAGATGTTATTATTATAATCGGTTATGGATATATGGATTTTGAAGAAGCAAAATCATTTAAACCATGTTTAGTTTTTCCAAATGAAGAAACCAATTTGATTGATTAATGACAAAAAAAACAATTTTGACCCTTGTCAAAACAGTAGTACCACTTTTATTAGGAGTATATCTTATTTGGGTGTTTTTTGCTGGGATGACAGAGGAGGCAAAATTGTTATTCTATAAAGCAATCCGTGAGGCAAATTATTTTTGGATTGTAATTTCAATGATTCTTGGTTTTATTGCTTTTATATCTCGCGCTTATCGGTGGAAATATGTGCTCGAACCGTTAGGTTACAAAACAAAATTTTGGAATCGATACCACGCTGTAATGATTGGCTACATTATGAATCTTACCATCCCAAGAGCTGGTGAAGCATCTCGTTCTGCAATGCTGTATCGATCAGACGGAATTCCATTTACTTCCTCTTTTGGGACAATTATCGCTGAAAGAGCAGTAGATTTAGTTGTCCTTGTTTCAATCGCGTGTCTTACAGCTTTTTTAGGCTACGCTGATTTTCTTGAAATCAAATCTCAAATTGAACTTAAATTTAGCAGCGTTGGCTCAAATTCAACTGAAACCTTTACATTGAAAATGTTCGTCTATATTATCATTCTTATTATTGGCTTTGTGTTTAGTTACCTCATTGTTTTTAAAAGAAACTTTCGGTTAAAGGTTTTGAATTTTTCAAAAGATATTTTGAAAGGATTGCTTTCTATCTTTAAATTGAAACAACCTTTTGCTTATTTATTTTTCACAATAATAATTTGGGGATCTTATGTGGCGATGTTTGCTGTGCCATTTTTGTCACTGGAGCAAACATCTTCTATAGCTTTTCCAGGGATCTTATTGGCTTTTATAGCTGGTTCATTGGGTATTATGTTTACCAATGGTGGCATTGGAACATTTCCATTGTTAGTTGGTTTAGTCGTTACATTTTATATTAGCAAAGATTATCCTGATGATGCACAAGCAATTGGAAATGCACTTGGAATGTTGATTTGGGTAAGTCAAACCATCGTCATGATTGTGTTAGGATTAATATCGCTAATTTTATTACCAAAAAATTACACGAAAGAAGATGAGTCGATTAACGTATCTGGAAGGTAAAATAGTGTCTATTGAAGATGCCAAACGTCTAACGGCATTGTGGCATCTCAAAGGCGATAAAGTGGTTTTTACGAACGGTTGTTTTGATATCCTTCATAAAGGTCACGTAACTTACTTGGCACAAGCAGCAGAATTAGGCGATCGAATGATTGTTGCAATAAATACCGATAAGTCAGTTCAAGAACAAGGAAAAGGAGATGATCGCCCTATTAATGCAGAAGATGCAAGGGCAATTGTCTTGGCGGGTTTAGGTTTTGTTGATTTAGTAGTGTTTTTTGAAGAACAAACTCCACAAAAAGCAATTGAAATAATCGTTCCTGATGTTTTAGTTAAAGGAGCAGATTACGATCCTAATGAAAAGGATCCTCAATCAAAAAAATATATTGTTGGATCAGATGTTGTGTTTAAAAATGGTGGGAAGGTTATTGCTATTGAGCTAGTAGAAGGTTTTTCAACAACCGCTATTTTGAATAAATTGAGAAAATAAAAGCCTATTTTATTCCGTCAATTATCAATTTATTATCCAAAACCCAAAGTAATAAACTATTGTTTCGTGCATCTAAATTGAGTTTTTTACAAATTCTAGAACGATAATTCTTAATCCTTTGAGATAATATTTTAAAGCCTCATCCTTCATTTGGCGCGTGTCATAAATATTTCCCAATCCATTATAGATTTCAATTGAATTCTCTAAGTATTTGTTGCGAAGAGCGCTATTTAAAAGATAAATGAATTCTTTTTCAGCCGCCAATAAATCAGAATCTGATAAAACAAAAGCCAGTCGTATCTTGGTTGAATTCACCAATTTACTATTATTTTCTTTTTGCGCTATTTCAATTGATTTTGCATAGTTTGATTTTGCTTTTGGAATAGTGTACGAGAAATAATAGAAATTGCCGTAATACTGATAAATAGTTGCCTCCTCAGTTGGGTCATTTAATTTTTGAGCGATGGAAATTGCTTTTTGACCATTTGCAAAAACTTGAGATGAATCATAGTAACTACTTTGTCGAATAATTTTCTTTAAATCATCCAATTCTTTACGTAACTCCTTTTGGTTATATAGTGAGGAGGAAAATATTAGAAGGATGAACAAAAGTAGTAGTCTCATATTAAAATGATTTCAACAAATGTAAGTATAGATTCAATAAAAAAGCCATCAGTCAACTGACTGATGGCTTTTAGTTTATTAAAAAATTTATTAAGGCATTTCTCTTGTAAATGCTGGGATACCGGTAACATCCATTCCTGTTATCAATAAATGAACATCATGTGTCCCTTCATACGTTACAACAGATTCTAAATTAGCCATGTGACGCATTATTGAATATTCACTTGTAATTCCCATTGCACCATGAATTTGACGTGCTTCACGTGCAATATTTAAAGCTATTTCAACATTATTTCTTTTCGACATTGAAATTTGTGCAGAAGTTGCTTTGCCTTCATTTCGCAATTGACCTAATCGTAAAGTTAGTAATTGTGCTTTTGTGATTTCTGTTATCATTTCAGCCAATTTTTTCTGAATCAATTGGAAAGATCCAATAGGAACACCAAATTGAGTTCTTTCTTTTGAATAGCGCAATGCTTGATCATAACAATCCATTGCGGCACCCAAAGCACCCCAAGCAATTCCAAATCGTGCCGAATCCAAACAGCTTAAAGGAGCTCCCAAACCACTTCTTCCTGGAAGAATGTTTGTTTTAGGAACTTTTACGTCAACAAATATTAATTCTCCCGTACTTGAAGCGCGCAAAGAAAGTTTACCATGCATTTCAGGTGTTGAAAAGCCTTCCATTCCGCGTTCTACAACCAATCCATGAATTCTTCCTGTTTCATCTTTTGCCCAAACAACAGCAATATCAGCAAAAGGAGCATTTGAAATCCACATTTTTGCACCATTCAAAATAACATGATCTCCAGCATCTTTGAAATTACTTGTCATTCCGGAAGGGTTTGATCCATGATCTGGCTCAGTTAAACCAAAACAACCCATCATTTCGCCAGTAGCTAATTTTGGCAGGTATTTTTGTTTTTGCTCTTCAGAACCATATTTCCAAATTGGATACATCACTAATGAAGATTGAACTGAAGCTGTTGATCGAAGACCAGAATCGCATCTTTCTAATTCTTGCATGATTAAACCATATGAAATATGATCTAATCCTGGGCCACCATATTCTTCAGGTATGTATGGGCCAAATGCTCCAATTTCACCAAGTCCCTTTAAAAGATGCATTGGAAAAGTTGCCTTTTCATAATTGTCATCAATAATTGGTGAAACTTCCTTTTTAACCCAAGCTCTAGCAGCATCTCTTACTAATTTGTGTTCTTCAGACAACAAATCATCCATATTATAATAATCTGGATGCACATATAAATCAGTTCTCATTTCATTTCTTTTAAGTAAGACAAATTTAAATATATTTTGTTCACATTGAAAGATTCTTATGCTAGGTTGTTAACTTTGTGTAATTGATTTTATCAAAAAACAGAGAATCTTGAATTTAATACACATTTTTGGAAGTGAAAATGGGGATGTGCCTAGTGCATTATCTTTAAGAAATGAAACATTTACGATTTTACTGTTAGGAGTGCTTTTTATTTCCTTTTTATTAATTAGCATGTCAAGGCTATATAACACCAGATCATTAAAAACGGTAATAGCTGTTTTTTTTCAAAATTCAGCTATAGATCAGCAGCTCAAAGAAAACATGAATCTTGGTTCTTTAAGTTCTGTTTTCTTAATTTTTAATTATTTCATTAGTTTTTCTCTTTGTTGTTTTTTGTATTTAAATCGATTTATGTTATTGGATAATTTTTCAGCAACTATTATTGCATTTATTATTCCAATAGGTCTATTTTTTATAGAAACAGTAGGATTAATTTTATTGGCTTGGTTCACTGGCGAACAAAAGCAACTATTTTCAATTCATGTTATTACGCTAACAGGAAATCAATTTATAGGAATTTCTTTTGCGCTCTTATCTCTACTTTGGATTATGAATCCAGAATTTAATAAACTATTTTTAAGTATATTTCTAGGGTTGTTCCTTTTGAGGTATTTTGTGAGACTTTTAAAAAATTCATATATTGTTTTATTGAACGGAGTGTCATGGTATTATTTAATTTTATATTTTTGCACCCTGGAAATTCTACCTTTATTCGTAATATACTATTATGTAATAAAGAATTTTCATTTGTAAATTGAATGTTGAAATTAAAAATAGATTACGTTGGCAATCAAAACAATATTAGTATCTCAACCTAAACCGGAAGGAGATAAATCGCCATACTATGATTTGGCAGAAAAGTACAAGTTGAAAATAGATTTTCGACCTTTTATTCATGTTGTTGGAGTAGATGCTCAAGAATTCCGCTTGCAAAAGGTAAATATTCCTGACCATACAGCAATTATCCTAACTTCCAAAACGGCAATTGACCATTTTTTTAGAATTTCTGAAGAGATAAGATTTGAAGTTCCTGATTCCATGAAGTATTTCTGCATTTCAGAAGCTGTTGCATTGTATCTGCAAAAGTATGTTACCTATAGAAAACGTAAAATATTCTATGGAAAACAAACAATTGAAGATCTTGTAGAAGTAATGAAAAAACACAAAGCAGAAAAATTCCTTTTACCTTGTACTGATATATTAAGAGATAAGATACCTGAAACGCTTGAGGAGCACAAATATAACTTTACAAAAGCAATGCTCTATAAAACTGTTGCGTCGGATTTATCTGATTTAGAAGATGTTTATTATGATATGCTTGTTTTTTTCAGCCCAGGCGGAATAGAATCACTTTTAAAGAATTTCCCAGATTTCAAGCAAAACAATACTAAAATTGCTGCTTTTGGTCCAACAACATCAAATGCCGTTATAAAGAATAACCTTCGATTAGATTTACATGCCCCAATGCCCAATGCTCCATCAATGACTGGAGCCATTGAACTCTATGTGAAAGAAGAATTAAAAAAGAAATAAGTTAAAGGCGGTTAATCCGCCTTTTTTATCAAAATAACAGTGTTAAAATTAGGATTCCAATAATCTATTATATTTCTTTTTTTTTAAAAAGAACTTATTGTATAACTTTACTTTCTATATTTACAACAACTTAAAAATTATTAAATTATGAAAAAATTATTACTTAGTGCTGCATTATTTGTTGGAGCTTTTTCTGCAAATGCTCAAATTGCAGATGGAAGTCCTGCTCCGGACTTTACAGCAACAGATCAATTCGGTAATTCACATACTTTGTCGACTATACTTGCTGCAGGAAAGACTGTAATTATTGATGTTTCAGCTACATGGTGTGGACCATGTTGGGGTTACCATAATACACATGCATTAAGAGATATTTATAATGCATACGGACCAAATGGTTCAGATGAAGTTATGGTGTTTTATGTAGAAGGAGATGCTGCAACTACAACTGCAGATTTAAATGGTACTGGAGGAAATACACAAGGTGACTGGGTAACTGGTACGCCATATCCAATTCTTGATAATGCTGCTATAGCAACTGCTTATCAAATTACTTATTTCCCAACAATTTACCGTATTTGTCCTGATGGATTAGTTTATGAAATTGGCCAGTTAACTGCTGCTCAAATTAAAGCTGATATCAACGCTGCATGTGGTGCTTTAACAGGTGTAACGAATCATATTGAAGTTGAAGGATCTGAAATTGCAATGTGTTCAACTACTGGTGATGCAGTTGTTACTTTTGACAATTACGGAACAAATGCAGTAACTTCTGGTACAGTTATCTTAAAAGAGAACGGAACACAAGTTGCAACTACTCCTTTTTCTGGAAATGTAGCTCAATTTGGTACAGGTACTGTTACTTTTTCAGGCTTGGCTTTTAACTTAGCTTCAGCATATACTGTTGAAATGACTGCAGTTAATGGTGCGGCTCCATTTAATGGTTCTTTGACGGTTGATAATATGAGTTTAGTATCTGCTAATCTTACAGGAACAAACATTACTGTAAAAGTGTATACAGACAATTATCCTGCTGAAACAGCATGGCAAATTAGAAATTCTGCTACAAATGCATTAATAGCTTCTGGAGGACCGTATATAGGTGCTGCAGCTCCTGCTTCTGGAGGACCTGATGCATTGCAAACAAAAACGCAATCTGTGACTTTGCCAGCTGGAACTAATTGTTATAAAGTTATTATGACTGACTCTTATGGAGATGGCTTTGGTTATGGAACAAATCCTGCTGGTCAATATGGAATGGAAATAGTAAATGGTTCTAATACAATCATTAACTTAAATCTTGGAAATTTCGGTTCTGCTATAACAAGAGATGCAGCAATGAAAACTAATGGAACTTCTGCTATTGGTGAATTGGAAGCTGTTAATTTTAATGTTTATCCTAACCCTGCTTCAGATGTATTGAATGTTTCTTTCGAAGCAGTAAACAGTGATTATGTTGTTACAATGCTAGACCTTCAAGGTAGAGTTGTTGCAACTCAAAATCATACTTCATTGAATGGTGCTCAAACACTTTCAATTCCTGTTAGCGAATTCGCTAAAGGAAGCTATATCGTTACAATTTCAACGAATGGTATTTCTACAAGCCAAAACGTTATCATTAAATAATATTTAAGATAATCTCAGAAAGCTCGTATTCGAAAGGATACGAGCTTTTTTTATGTCTTTACATTGCTATTTATGCGCATCTTCAAAGCATTTTTGTATCTTTGGCGCCTTCAATAGAAGGTTATGGCAAAAATAAAAAAACAAGACGCATTAGATTATCATTCATCTGGGAAGCCAGGAAAAATAGAGGTGGTACCTACCAAACCTTATTCTTCCCAAAGAGATTTATCTTTGGCATATTCTCCAGGTGTTGCTGAACCTTGTTTGAAAATTGCAGAAAATCCCGATGACGCTTATAAATACACAAGTAAAGCCAATTTAGTAGCAGTCATTACAAACGGAACTGCTGTATTAGGTCTAGGAAATATTGGTCCTCTTGCATCTAAGCCAGTAATGGAAGGAAAAGGCCTTCTTTTTAAGATTTTTGCAGATATAGATGTTTTTGACATTGAGGTTGATGCGAGTGATCCTGAATTGTTTATTCAAACAGTTAAAGCAATTGCACCAACATTTGGTGGAATTAATTTGGAAGATATAAAGGCTCCAGAAGCATTCGAAATAGAAAGAAGATTAAAAGAAGAGTTGGATATTCCTGTGATGCATGATGATCAGCATGGAACAGCAATTATTTCTTCGGCTGCTTTATTGAATGCGTTAGAATTAGCAAAGAAGCATATTAGTAAAGTGCAAATAGTTATTTCTGGAGCTGGAGCTGCAGCGATGTCATGTGCAAAACTATATTGCGCTTTAGGCGCTGATGTAGAAAATATTTGGATGTTTGACTCGAAAGGGTTGATTTGTCAAGAAAGAACTGATTTAGATGAAAGCAAATTGCCCTATTCTAAACACAAAAAAGCACTTTCTCTGGTCGATGCAATGAAAAAGGCGGATGTTTTCGTTGGCCTATCAAAGGGAAATATAGTTTCGAAAGAAATGATCAAAGTCATGGCGAAAGACCCAATTGTCTTTGCTTTGGCTAATCCTGAGCCTGAGATATCATACAAAGATGCTACATCAGTAAGAAAAGATATCATTATGGCAACTGGTCGCTCAGACCATCCTAATCAAGTCAATAACGTTCTGGGATTCCCATTCATTTTTAGGGGAGCATTAGATGTTCGAGCTACAACAATTAACGAAGAGATGAAGTTGGCCGCAGTTAAAGCACTTGCTTCTCTCGCGAAAGAAACAATTCCTGAAGAAGTTATTGAAGCGTATGGTGAAAAAAACATCTCTTTTGGACGTGAGCAGATAATTCCGAAACCTTTAGATCCGCGATTGATTTATTATGTTGCTCCTGCAGTAGCAAAAGCTGCAATGGAATCTGGTGTAGCTAAAAATCCTATTTTGGATTGGGATGCCTATGAAAGACAGCTGAAAAACAGGTTAGGACTAGACAATATTCTTATTCGAAATATTACTGAAAAGGCACAAAGCAACCCAAAAAGAGTCGTTTTTGCTGAGGCGGATAATATTAAAATTCTTAAAGCGGCACAAACTGA
>Ga0209190_1003614_pt1 | contig 10230 bp, 9 predicted proteins | sample M_140205_XF_Meta_FD_187315 | JGI IMG/M metagenome (GOLD analysis project Ga0209190, IMG submission 187315) | Freshwater microbial communities from Lake Montjoie, Canada to study carbon cycling - M_140205_XF_MetaG (SPAdes) (version 2) | ecosystem: Environmental > Aquatic > Freshwater > Lake... | reverse complement strand
GATCATTCACTCGGTGAAGCCGGAGTGGGTGTTTCATTTGGCCGCCTGCGGCGAAAATCCGCAGCAGACCGATATGCAGGAGATGGTGTCCACGAACCTGATGGGAACGGTGCATCTGCTGGACGCTTGCCTGTCGGAAGGCGTGGAAGCATTTGTTCAGGCAGGCACCATACAGGAGTCGGACCCCACCGGACCTTACGGGATTACTAAAGCTGCGGCGTCGCGGTATTGCGAATGGGTAGCCCGTACGAAGGGCGTCCAGGCGGTGGTCGTCAGAATGCCGAAGCTGTTCGGACCCTGGGAAGATCCACTGCGGCCTGTGCCCTCGGCAGTTGTTCGGGCCTTACGGGCAGACAGCGAGCTGGTCACGCCTGCCGGTGACCGTAGTTACGTCGAAAATGGAGTGGAGTCGCTGCTCGCGGCGGCCGGGAGCGGAGTTCTTCCCGAAGAAGTGCCGTTCGACACGGGGATACAAAAGTTCACCGTCTGGCTCCTCGCACACCCGGAAATTCTCCGAATTTACGAGACGCGCCTGGGACTGAAGGCTTAGTTTTGCGTCAGGCCTTGTTGTAGTAAAAGCGTTCGCTTGAGATTTTGCCGTCTTTCCAGTCTCCGTTGACTGCGGTCGAAGTGATCTCGGCACCGTGGAATTCCTTGACGGAGGCGAAGAAGTCCTGTTCGGCCTTACGGTTTACGTCCTTGCCAAGCCGGGGTTCGTCGTTGTTTTCCGGGATCACCACGTCGGCGGCGTAGATCGCGCTTCTATGGATGCGGGCAATGTTGATCGGGATACAGGGATCAGACAGAGCGGTGGAATCTGGTACGGCGAAGTTTCCAGCCCAGGATGCCGAACGAGAGGAGGAAGGGCAGGACTTCGGAGGGTTCGGGAGTGGCGACGCTGACGATCCGGTTGTAGCCGATGATGTCCATTACCCGCAGATCCACAGCCGACATATCATTCTGGACACCAGCAGAGGAAAACGCGTTAAATGAGTCATTGGCACCCGACGCCCAGTCCATCAGATCCCCGGCGGGGTTGCTGTTGTAGGCTTTCAGGTTCGTCGTGCCACCATCCAGCGAAAAATAGACGCCTGTGCCACTTGTCGTCATGGAGCGATTGCCCGCTGAGGTATAGCGGAAAAGGTCAAACGCAAGATAGTACGGAAACCCCGCAGCCTGGAGGCCGGAATTCCGACCCATGATCTCGGTAATTTCATGTTCCACCACGCCGATAAAGTCGTACTTGCCTGCCACGGCCCGGTTATTGGGGTCAAAGGTGTAGCTCTGGTTCGCGGCAAAGGTAAAGGTGCCGTCACTTCCGGTGACGCCGTTGACGCCGAGCGCTTTGGCCTGGGCCTTACTGAGAAGATAGTTGCCACCGCCGTTCGGATCATTGGTGGGTAGGGTGGAGATGGCGGCCGCGTCATCCGCTGTGGTCGCATCGTTGATCAGCAGGTTTCGGATCTGGGTGTACGAGTAGCTACCTTTTAGCTGGGTCAGGCTCTGGCCGAGGCCAACGGCTGCATCCGCCTTCACCGTGATGTTGATCGTGATGTTGTCGGAGTACAGGTCAGAATACTGGGAAGCGGCGTAGTTGAACGCTGTCTGAATCTGAGCATAGTCGGCCCGCGACGTGACGGACGAATCATAAAACGGGCTGATAATGAGGCCGGCATGTGCCAGAGGCGTCAGGGCAAAGGTCGCACCGACGACCAGGAACAATCCACGAATCCGCAAAACCAGGCTCCTCCGAGGGGCATTCGGCCAACTCTTGCTTTGGGAAGCCCCGGAGAGTTGGTCCGCAAACTTGAAATCTAAGAAATAAACAGCTTTAGGCAACGTAGCACGCTCTGCGGCACATGGTCAATTCCCGGGGTAACAGGACCCTGCACACCGCCTCCGGGAGATAGTAATAGGCCTTTTGTTACGCGCCGGGGAAGATAAAAATAGTTACTTTTTCTTCCACGTGCTCACTTTTCGTGATCGAGTTTGCCAACTGCTTCCGTTCTTCCAATTGAGAAGGTGCTGTGCGCAGGTTCTGATAAGAACAGGCGCGGAAACTCAGGCACCTGATCGGAGGATATTCGTCAGATGCAAAGAACACGAAACAAGCTCGGAATGTTGACCAGTGTGGTGGCAATGGCTGCCGGCATGATGTCAGCGCAGAGCTTAAAGATTTCACCCAGCTACGAGAATGTGGTCCTGGGCGGGAAGCAGCAGTTCCTGGCTTCCACCATGGGGATTCAGCCGGAAGGCGTCACCTGGCAGGTGGCGAGCGCGGGTGGCGGGAGCATTGATGCAACCGGCCTCTACACGGCTCCGGCGGTCATGCCCGCACAGAGTCCCGTATCGATCAAGGCGATCAGCAAGGGTATGCCAACTACCACCCAGGTCGCATATATCAACCTGTTGACGGCGGGCCCGGTGATTACCATGGCCACCCCGAATCCCGTTCCTTCCGGAACCTATACGATCAAGATCACGGGCAGCCCGATTCTGGTGGGCGCGATGATCAACTGCAACAATGTGCAGCTTTCGAACAACGTGTATACCGCAACCACGGTGAGCGGCATTGGCTACGTGGCACCCTCGGCAACCACGCTGACCTGCTACGTGAAGAATCCCGGGACGGGCTACAGCAATGCGCTGGTTGTCCCGGTGAAGGCAGCGACGTCAGGAGGGAACAACGGAGGCGGCTCCACACCCACTCCGGTGGTGGCACCCGCGACGGCAAGTGTGGTTTTGGGCGCTACCCAACAGTTCACCGCAAGCAATGTCACCTCGTGGACAGCGCTTGCGGGAACGGTTTCCGCCAGTGGGCTCTACACCGCTCCGGCTCAGATGACGGCGACCGGCTATGACACAGTTACCGCGACCGGTACCGGCGGAAGCTCCATCGGCAAGATCTCGCTGATCAGCAATGTCGCTCCGGCGGTTACTCAACTAAGTCTGAATTCTCTCCCCCAGGGGACTTTCAATATCACCATGACCGGGACCGGCTTTACGTCGCTTTCGAAGGTGACGCTCGGGTCGCTGCAGTTGACGACCACCTATGTGAACCCAACGACGCTGACACTGGTTGGGTTTGCCTCGCAGGGCGGCCTGCAGAACCTGATTGTGAGCAACGGGCCGATCACGTCACTCCCCTTTCAGGTGCAGGTCGGGCCAACGAATCCTCAGGTGTCGGCCGGTGCAGCGCGGCGGTTCCTGGAGCAGGCAGCGTTCGGACCCACCCCGACTGAGGCGCTGCATGTGCAGCAGGTTGGCTTCCAGGGCTGGCTGAACGAGCAGTTTGCCATGCCACAGGTTTCGAACTACAACGGCTCAGCCAATCAAAGTGGCATGTCGACTCTGTTCCTGACGAACGCGGTCATGAATCAGGACCAGTTGCGGCAGAAGGTAGCGTTCGCCCTGAGCCAGATTGTGGTGACCTCGCTGAACAAGATCATCTGGAACGGGCCGATGGCGATGTACCAGGAAATGCTGATGGCGAACTCATTCGGGAACTTCCGCAAGCTTCTGGGGGATGTGACGCTGAGTCCGGTAATGGGCCAGTACCTGGATATGGCCAACAACGGCAAAGCCAATCCGATTACCGGGATGGTGGCCAATGAGAACTACGCCCGGGAAATCCTGCAATTGTTCAGCCTCGGGACAAAGGTGCTGAATCAGGACGGAACCGTTCCGTTGGATGTGAACAACAACCCAATACCCACCTACACGCAGGTCGATGTTACCGAATTTGCGAGAGTATTCACGGGCTGGACGTATGCCCCGGCACCCGGCGGCAATGTCATCTGGGGTGCCTACCAGAACCAAAATGGTCCGATGGTGCCGTATCCTGCCCAGCACGATACGGGTGCCAAAACCCTGCTGAATGGCTATGTCTCGCCAGCCGGGCTCTCCGCCGCGCAGGACCTGAACAACGCCCTCGATAACATCTTCAATCATCCGAACGTGGGCCCGTTCATTTCGCGGCTGCTGATTCAGCACACGGTAAAGAGCAATCCGACCCCGGCCTACATCCAGCGCGTGGCCAGCGTTTTCGCCGACAACGGTCAGGGGGTGCGCGGCGATCTGAAGGCGGTGGTCACGGCCATCCTGCTGGACAGCGAAGCGCGAACCAATGATACGGGCGCCCTGGACAGTCCGAACGATGGCCATCTGCAGGAGCCTGTGCTGCTGATTGCGGGCTTTGTGCGGGCCTTCGGCGGGATCATGACCAACCAGAACTACTTCGGCTACACGCTGACTAATCTGGGCCAGGATATCTACAACGCTCCGAGTGTGTTCAACTACTACTCGCCGGGCTTCCGCGCTCCGGGTGTACCCCTGGCCGGGCCTGAGTTCCAGATCCACACGCCGAACAATGCGATTGGCCGCAGCAACCTGGTGGCAGGCATGTTCAACGCCTACAACAACGCGGTGCAGACGAACGGCCCGGGAACCACGCTCGACCTGAGTGGGTTTGTCCCGCTGGCATCGAACCCCGCCGCCCTGGTGGACGCCCTCGATTTCACGCTGACTCATGGAGCCATGCCGGCCGCGATGAAGCAGATTGTGGTCAACGCGGTTACCAACGACTCGGCGGGCAGCATTTCACGGGTGGAGACGGGCGCGACGCTCATCATCGGCTCAAACTACTACAACGTCTGGCACTAGAGCAGACACAGATAACTACACACGAAGATCAGGAGAATATTATGTTGATTCGTTCCAGAAGAGGGTTTTTGCGGGATGCAGTCCGGTCAGTTGGCGCGGCCGGCGCGTTGGGCGCGTTGGGTAAGTTCGGCGAGATGAATGCACTGGCCGCGGGCGGTAACTATCAGGGCCTGGTTTGCATTTATTTGGGGGGTGGCAACGACGGCCACAATACGGTGATTCCGATTACGACTGCGCAGCAGCCCTATCAGTTGTACAAAAACGGGAGAGGCGCTTTGGCGCTTCCCCAGGCAGGGTTACTGTCGATCAACAACGGCAATGACGTGTATGGTCTTCATCCGAAGCTGGGGGCGATTCAGAACCTCTATCAGCAGGGAAAGGCGGCGGTTGTGGCCAATGTCGGCATGCTGGTGAAGCCCCTTGACCGCAACTCCTACAACACCAACAACAGCGCCATTATCCCGAATGCTCTGTTCTCGCATTCCGACCAGTCGAGCCAGTGGCACACCGCGAATCCGACCGGGTTGGGCAGCACGGGCTGGGGTGGTCGGGTAAGCGATTTGCTGAATCCTTTGAATTCCGGTGCGACATTTCCGACGATGAGTTCGCTGTCGGGGTCGAGCCTTTTTGTTACTGGTCAATCGACCTTTGCGGCGACCGTACCCACCGGAGGCGCGGCGATGCTGCAGGCGGGCAATCAGGCACGAGCTGCGGGGCAACAGCAGTTGCTGGCCTTCGATAACGGCTTGCAGTTGGTGCAGGCAGCGAATGCGGTGCTGACACGAGGCGTGAGCTATGCGCAGGCGCTCAATTCGGCGCTGCAGGGCGTGACATTAGCGACCGTATTCCCGACCACCCCACTGGGTGCTCAGTTGAAGATGGTGGCGAAGATCATGAAGGTGCGGGCCGCTTTGGGACTCTCCCGGCAAATCTTCTTCTGCAGCATGGGTGGATTTGATACGCACGGTGGCCAGCTGGCGGCTCAGGACGCCTTGTTGCAGGAGTTGGGCCAGGCGGTCGGGGCCTTCTATGCGGCGACGCAGGAACTGACGCTGGAGAATTCCGTAACGACGTTTACGGCTTCCGAGTTCGGTCGGACGCTGACGCCGAACAGTAATGGAGGGACGGACCATGCCTGGGGCAGCCACCATTTCGTGATCGGTGGCGGAGTTCTGGGCGGGAAGTTCTACGGCCAGTTCCCGACTTTGGCGTTGGGGAGTCTGTATGACGCAAACAATCGCGGAACCCTGATTCCGACAACTTCGGTGGATCAATACGGAGCGACCCTGGCGCAGTGGTTTGGTGTGGCGCCTGGGAGCAATGGCCCAGGGACGGTAGGGTCCATCTTCGGGAACATCGGCAACTTTACGTCGGCGAACCTGGGCTTCCTGGGGTAGATCGGACCACAAAGTGGGTAGTTAGAAAGGGCCGGGCAGGTTGACTGTCCGGCCCTTTCCATTTGTTGGGGGGGCTGATAGTATTTTGGGGATTACTATAGACCGGTCCGTTTGATAGGGCAGCCTGCTTGTCGGATGAGACATGATAGACGGGCTTGCCCGATCAGGCCCCCGGCGACGAGGTTCCCGGATCAAGGATCCCATCAGCCCAATCGCGCTCGATCTGCGTCAGCGGTCCGCCTGTCTGCCTCAGTGCGTCGTTAAGCAGTGTCTGCCACTCTGCAACGTCAGGGAGAACGGTGGTAGTTTTATTGGTCGCCATACGGTCACTGTTTCGGCGCTTCGTAATACGCAATCCAGCGACCCAGCGACATGATGGAAAACCACAGTACCAGGGATAAAATCGCGGCCAGTCGGGCGGTATCAGCGCTGGGTGGTGCCGGGTTCCGGTAGACGCTCTTACGGAAAGCCAGGGCATGGACCCCGGTCAGTGCCAGCAGCGTCATTTTCGCGATGAAGTATGGGTTGGCGTAGTAATCAACTGCCTTGGAAGACCCGAGCAGAATGCCGCACGTCACCATCACCACAAACCCGAAATGTTTCCACGGCCGGAGGCTCGCGACGATATCCGCCACCGACGCTTCACGAAAAGCGACGTTCAGAAGCCGGAGATTCGTCACGAAAATCATGCCGCCGAAGATGGCGATGCAGACCAGGTGGATGACCAGAATAATGGGGTAGGCGAGGGCCGATTCGCGAAGGTCCGTGGCCCATCCCGTTTGCTGTAATGCGTGCGCTGCTTCGGCGATTGACATGGAGGTTCCTGTTTAGACGAAGGCCGAGAAGATCCCGGCGGCAATGGGCGATATCCAGATCAGGATGGAAACAAGTGCCACCACTGGTGCCAGGCCTGAGGGAGAAAACGCCACACTGCGGTGAAGCGTGTAGTTGTACAGGATACCGGCCAGCAAAATCGCCATCTTGAACTGGAACGGGCCGTTCTCCATGAAATGGACGGGGTCGGTTGAGAAGATCAGCAGGCCCGTTCCGATCGCCAGAAAAAGGCCGATAATGACCCAAAGGTCGGTGTCGCGAACCAGCTGTTTCGCGCTGGTCGATTTAATGCCCAGGCCGAGCAGCCGGAGATCCACCAGCACAATGCAGCCAATGGAAAGCGCCATGGAGGCAATGTGAACGCACTCGGCGAGAGGATAGGACCACTCGTTGTTATTTAGCGGATTCGTAGAGGGGTCGTATGCCAGCATGTTTCTTCCGGTCCCTCAGATCTTATCGCATAGTTCTTCCGCAGAGTACGAAAGTTTACCGTTGGGGTGTCCGGTAGACGGTTCCATCCGGGTTGTAGCTACGCCAGTCGAACCAATAATTTCGCGTCAGGGGCAGCGCTTCCAGACACTTACCCACCGACGGCCCTTCAATCGCACACCCCTGGAAGTTCCACTTGCTGCCGGTCGCCGCGTCCATCAGCATGGTGGCCGCCGTCTCGCTGGTCCGGTAAAAATCAGTCGCGGGAATGCGGAAGGCGCGGACGGAATCATTGTCCGGACCCACTACCAGAATCACGTTCTCCGCGCCAACCCGGTCCTTAATTAGCTTTTCTGCAAGGACCGTCTTCAGCAGGTAGGCCCTCTCCTGGCCAAAGGCGCTCATCGCCAGCATCACGTCCTTCGATTCGAACCCTTCGCCGGGGTGTTCCACCACCACAGGCATCTTTTCGAACTGCTTCTCCCAGTCGATCGGCGAGTAGTGTTTTTCGTCCTCCTCCACGCCCAGTAGAACCTGGCCGGCAGGCTGCTCACTCTTGTAGAGGCCGAAGGTGAGTTCGTCGGCCGGGATGAACCTGAGGGCCTTTCCCTTCAGGGGTCCGGCGATGGCGACGCCGCTGACCTGCTGCCAGTAGCTGCCGGTCTGGTCGTCACGCATCAGGAAGTTCTGATTGTTGATACCCGCCAGGTGGAATGTCAGAACAATGCCGTCCACTTCGCGTCCCCACACCAGACCGGTGTGACAGAGCGTTCAATAAGTTGCGGCTACGGCCACGCCCTCCAGAACGTCGTTGACGATGTGGTGGTAAGAGAGGCTGCGCACCGGATAGGCGCGGATATGGCCTTTTATCGAAACCGCGAGGACTTTCTCGCGGGCATCGAGTTTGGTGTCCGCGGCGCTGATGAAGGCGGGTGCCTGGAGCGGGTGGAACAGCAATTCGTAAATATCAAGGCGCGACAACAGAACGCAGGCGGCCACTCCAAAGGCCAGCTTCCGCCAGGGCTGGTTCGCTCTCCCCAAAATGATTCCCGCGACGGTCGCCACAATGGCGCAGGCCAGTTCGATAAACAGCAGATTCCGGCTGACTATCAGCGCAGCCTGCAATATGACCGGATTCTGGCTCAGGAACGGCAGCCCGACAAGCTGCGGGAAGGCGAATGCAATGAAAGCCACCAGCAGGGCAGTGCGAAGGGTTCGTCGGGCGATTCGCATATATCCGAAGTCTAGCGCCTGGGGTATCAGTGGAGATATCAGTGGAGATATCAGCGGGGGTATCAGCGGTAAGGTGGACCCACCTGAAAACACCTCACAGTCATACATTTCATTTACATGAAACTTCCATGGCCAGTGAGCTGGCCGCTCCCTTACCGGCGCGGTTCGGAGGCGGGTCCGCAACGAAGTTACTGGCCCGAATAGCCCTGCCAGACATACTCCAGCGCCTGCGGCAAGGTGTGGTTGATGACCTTCCTTTGGGTATGGCCGGCACCCTTCGAATAGACGAATTGATAGGGATAGCCCTTGTCCTTGAGGATCTTCGCCAGCCGCGAGTTGGCGGTCACCCAATTTCTGCGATTCGCGGCAGCGGTTTTTACTCCGTTGTCGCTCTCAGAGACCTGAAGCCACAAACGCAGGGGCTTCTTTTCCGCTTTGGGGAAGAGGTTCTCGATGTATTCGTACGCGCCGAGCGGCGCCTCGGGGCCGTTGCGGAGGTTGACGAAGGTTCCTGAGTAGGAGAGGACCCGATGGTACAGGTCCGGCCGAAACCAGGCCATGGTGAGGGCCGCCGCAGCGCCGGAACTGCCGCCCAGCGTCATCCTGGCTTCCGGGTTCTTCGACAGCTTGACACCCGCCTCTTTCTCGGCACGGGGCAGGACTTCGTCTTCCACGAACTGGACGTACTTGTCGGAAACGGTGTCGTATTCCATGCTGCGCTGCGCTCCGCCGTTGTCGATCATGACCGCAACCATCACGGGCAGGCGTTGATCGTAAATCATGTTGTCGAGAATGGTGGGCAGGTTGTAGCGCATGCCATAGGCATCGGCGGCAACGATAACCGGCGCGTTCGTACCGGCGACGTATTGCGCGGGAACATAAACGCAAACGTGCCGCTGAAATGGCCCGTTGACTCCGGGGTAAGCCTTGCTCTCGGCGGAGTTCATCACAAACTCGATGACCTTGCCCTCGGGGACGCCCGTGCGCTTCGCAAGTTCGGGAGCGGTGGGATAGGCGGGGCCGGTGGTGTAATCGCCGTCAACGGCTGCGGTGGTCCATGCGGGAAGGTGGCTGAGCTTCGCGATTTCCGCGACATCTTCGGCGGACGCGGGCACTTGCGGGCCGCGACCTCGCCCGGGGCCATTGGGGGGTGCCTGCCCGACGCGGGGTGCCGGCGGCGGGGCGGGTGGCGGGATGCAGGGAACGGATGGCATCGTTTGGGCCAGCGCGATTTGGGTGATGAATAAAATTCCAAGGCAGAGTTTCATGTGGATTTCTTTTTTGCTTCAGCAATTCTACAGGAGTGGGGGAGTGTGTCGGTTGCGCTGGGTTCCCGCCAGTCGGTTGAAGCGCTCGGTGGCGGATAGTGGGGATCGGTTTGGGGTTCCGGTGGCTTAGGGGAGATTGGACAACATGGATGACTTCAGCGAGGTGGGTATAGGTTCGGGCTTCAGCGGCTCCAGTGATGTGGTTCCACAAGCCCTCGGGCCTCCGGATCAGCGCGAGCAGGAGGATGGGGCGGGGGTTGGATGGCTTCGGTCTGCGGCCCAAGAGGGGTTCGATCCGTTGGACCGGGGTGAAGGCAATGAGTTCAAGTCTATTTATGACTGCGGATTCTGGGGGCAGGTCAGTCTACTTCAGGCCCCCCAAACCGTTCGGATCAGCCGCCATAAGC
>Ga0209190_1003610_pt1 | contig 10234 bp, 6 predicted proteins | sample M_140205_XF_Meta_FD_187315 | JGI IMG/M metagenome (GOLD analysis project Ga0209190, IMG submission 187315) | Freshwater microbial communities from Lake Montjoie, Canada to study carbon cycling - M_140205_XF_MetaG (SPAdes) (version 2) | ecosystem: Environmental > Aquatic > Freshwater > Lake... | reverse complement strand
GGCATCAGCCATCGACCGGTTGTTCCGATACTTCCAAGCCGTGTTTCACCCTCTACTTCGGTATCACTCGAATGAACGTCTGCTTCGATGTCTTGGAGTTCGTGAATAATCCGCCGAGCCCGCTCGACAACCACTACGCCCTCGTCGGTAAGTGCTCCGCCATTGCGTTCGACGAGCACCACTCCGAGGTCTTTTTCAAGACGGGAAATATGGGCAGAGACGTTACTTTGCACGGTTCCGAGGGCCCGAGCCGCCCCAGAAAATGAGCCATGATCGGCAATTGCGATCAGGCTGGCAAGGTGGCGAATCTCCATACGCCACAGGATAGCCAAAAAAGGGGCTGACCTATCTCGAAAATAGATAGGGGATATCATGTCGTTCGCCTTGCGTGCTTACCCACGGGTACGCCATACTAGACAGATATCGCGGTGGGCTCCCCCCAGGGCCCGCCCGACAGAATCCATAATGTGGCTCCCCCGCCACAGGATTCTTAGGTTGAGAGGCCCCGCAGCAATGTGGGGCCTTTCCCATTTCTCGGGTGCGGTTTAGTGGCAATTATTTTTTGGAGAGTAGTGACTTGACGGCCATCACTGCTGCAATAAAAATTGCGACGCCCAACATGCGCACGCCGATACCTACCGAGAGAGTGGCGAGAAAAACGCCGATGCACATCACGGGAATCATAAACACAGTAAAAAACGCGCGAGCAATGATGTTGCGAGGAGGTTTGCGCCATAACACGACCGCAATTATTCCTGCAACAAGTGCAGTACCAAGAATGATCGCTACGAGACGAGCAAGACTCTCCACACTCGAACAGTAGTTGATCTATTTTGTTTTTGCTTGCGCAGCCTTTGTCGATTTCGCTGCTTTTTCTACTTTTTTGCGCACAACATTGAGTGCGCTGCCAGCCTTAAACCACTCAACTTGTTCTTTGCTAAACGTGTGTAGAGCCTGAAACTCAATCTGGTCTCCACCGCGTTGATTCAGATAACAACGAACTGGCTGATCTGGCTTAGGTGGCATGTCGCGCACCGTAATGGTGTCGAGTTCTTTGATCATGTCGTACATCGCTGGATCGGCAAATGTGAGCGGCACGATGCCTTGCTTTTTGAGGTTGGTCTCGGCAATGCGCGCGAACGATCGGGCAAAGATGACTGCCGCGCCGCGATATCGCGGTTCCATTGCAGCGTGCTCACGGCTTGAGCCTTCGCCGTAGTTTTGATCGCCGATTGCAGTCCACTGCACTTCGTTGTCGCCATAGTGGCGAGCAATTTCTGGGAAGGTGCGAGTTTGTCCATCGATCATGTCGATGCCTTCACCAACAACATCGTTGTATGCATTGACAACACCGGCAAACAAGTTGCCACAAATGTTTTGTAGGTGTCCGCGATAGGTGAGCCACTTGCCAGCAGCCGAAATATGGTCGGTGGTGCATTTGCCTTTGGCCTTCATGAGAATCGGCATACCGAGGAAGTCATTGCCGTTCCATTTCTCGAATGGCTCGAGCAATTGCAGTCGATCACTCGTTGGACTGACGTTCACTTGGATATCTGAACCATCTGCAGGTGGGGCAATAAACGTGTCGTTGCCTGCGTCGTAACCGGCCTTTGGCAATACTTCGCCTTGAGGAATCTCGAGCTTGACTTGGGTGCCATCAGGTGCGGTCAACGTGTCGGTCGTTGGATCAAAGTCGAGACGGCCAGCAAGCGCGAGTGCGATGACGGTGTCGGGGCTTGTCACAAAACTGAGTGTGTTGGCCGAGCCGTCGTTGCGCTTCGGAAAATTGCGATTAAACGAGTTGACAATGGTGTTCGGTTTGCTCGTCACTTCCTTTGATCGATCCCATTGACCAATGCACGGACCGCACGCGTTGGCTAAAACTGTTGCGCCAATGGCTTCAAGATCTGCGAGAAGTCCATCTCGCTCGATTGTCGCACGAATTTGCTCGGAGCCTGGAGTGATCAGTAATTCAACTTTTGCTTTAAGACCATGAGCACTTGCTTGACGTGCAACTGATGCCGCACGCGTGATGTCTTCGTATGAAGAGTTGGTGCAACTACCGATGAGTGCCGATGAGATCTCGAGTGGCCACTCGTTTGCCGCTGCTGCGGTGGCAATGTCTTTGCCGATCTTGTGGGCACGGTCTGGCGAGTGTGGGCCGTTAATGAGGGGCCTGAGTGACGACAAATCGATCACGATGGTTTGGTCATAGGTTGCCTCATCATCTGCACGCAGGTTTGTTGCAACACTGTCGGCGGCTTTGGCAATGTCGGCACGGCCTGTGGCTTGCAAGTAAGCCGACATGTTTGCGTCATATGGAAACACCGAACATGTTGCGCCAATTTCGGCACCCATGTTGCAAATAGTTGCTTTGCCAGTTGCCGAGATGGTGTCGGCGCCGTCTCCGAAGTATTCGACAATTGCGCCGGTGCCGCCTTCGACGGTAAGCACGCGTGCGACTTCAAGAATGACATCTTTCGGACTTGACCAACCAGAAAGTTTTCCGGTGAGTTTCACTCCAATTACTTTTGGCCAACGAACATTGAATGGGAAACCAGTCATCACGTCGACCGCATCAGCACCGCCGACTCCGATTGCAACCATGCCGAGGCCACCTGCGTTTGGTGTGTGGCTGTCGGTGCCGATCATCATTCCACCTGGGAATGCGTAGTGCTCGAGCACGACTTGGTGAATGATGCCGCTGCCCGGACCCCAGAATCCGATGCCGTATTTTGCTGAAACACTTTGCAAAAAGTCGTAGACCTCTTTATTGGTGTCGATGGCGACACCCATGTCGATTCGTGCACCGACTTTTGCCGAAATGAGGTGATCGCAATGCACGGTTGAAGGCACAGCGGTAGTTGGAAGACCAGCAGTCATGAACTGCAACAAAGCCATCTGTGCAGTGGCATCTTGCATCGCCACACGATCCGGCGCGAAGTCTGCATAGCTGCGTCCGCGTTCCATCTCTTGTTTTTTTGGGTCGGAGAGATGATTGATCAAAATCTTTTCAGTGAGAGTGAGATTTCGACCAAGTCGTTTGCGACCAATCGCAACACGCTCTTCTAGGGATGCGTAGACGTTGTTGACGAGTTCGATGGGGGTTCCTGCTGAAGCAGTCAAATCGATAATCCTCTCGCTGAATTCTGAATACTTATTTTACTGATTACCACTTGTCCCAGTGCAGCACCTTTTCGAGTGGCAGTCGCTTTGCCGGCTTGAAATCGGTGCCGACGGTGTAAGCAATCGGAAACAATCCACCTTGCGTGATTTTGTCGTAGGGAATACCAAGTAGCTCTGCGGCCTTCTTCTCGCCCTCAAACATCAAGTGAATCGTTGTCCAGGCCGAACCCATTCCACGTCCGCGGAGAGCGAGCATAAAACTCCATGCTGCTGGCAGCAGCGAACCCCAACCACCGGCGCCACTAGCAACATCGAGATTTTCGAGACGACCCTCGATGCACGGAATCATGAGCATTGGCGCTTTTTCGAAATTCTCTGCCAGAAATGTTGCAGAGTCACGCACTTTAGGAAGTTGTTCGTCGCGAGCATCACCGCGTGGCTTACCGCCGGGAAGTGTGGCGTAGACAGCCCAGTTGGCACGGTAGATGTCGGCAAGTGCCTTCTTTTTGGCCGCGTCTTCAACGATGATCCAATGCCATCCTTGGCTGTTGCCGCCCGTTGGTGCCTGGAGTGCAATTTCGAGGCATTCCTCAACGATCTTGCGTTCTACGGGCTTATCAAAGTCGAGGCGCTTGCGCACGCTGCGGGTGGATGTGAGAACTTCGTCAGAGGTCAAGTTGAGTTGCATGGCATCTAGTGTGCCATGCCACGATAGAGATACACGACTTGGCAAAGGGGTAATTGATGAGCGCAGTTCAACGAGTGGATGTACCTGGGGTTATTGATGAACGGGTCACGATTTCGGTGGTTGATGGCATCGCTGATGTGAAGATGAATCGAGCCGACAAACGAAATGCGCTCGACAATGCAATGTTTACGTCGCTGAGCGCCGCTGGTGAGTATCTCAAGAAACTGGATGGTCTACGCGTGGTGGTGCTGTCGGGAGACGGTGCTTCATTTTGCGCAGGACTCGATTTTTCATCGTTTGCGCAGATGGCCGAGGCTGGTGTTGCTGATAAAAAACCCGACATGAATGCAGGCGCGATGGTGGATGGTCGCATTACACACATGGCTCAACAAGTGTGTTGGGTGTGGCAAGAGGTGCCGGTGCCGGTCATTGCTGCGGTGCATGGTCATGCATTGGGTGGTGGAATTCAGATCGCACTCGGCGCCGACATTCGCATTGTGCATCCTGATACACAACTCTCGGTGCGCGAAGTGCACTGGGGTCTGATTCCCGACATGACGGGCACATTGATGCTGAGCCGACTTGTGCGACCCGACATTGTGAAAAACTTGGTGTTTACTGCGCGCGTTTTTAGTGGTCATGAGGCACACGAGATGGGCATCGCCACTCAGCTGTCGCAAAATGTGCATGCCGACGCAATGACGATGGCTCGTGAGATTGCTGGTCGCAGCCCAGAGGCGGTGCGGGGCGCCAAGAAACTCATCAATTTGCTGGCAAATAGTGGTGCAGCCGAACAATTTGCGGCTGAGCGTGCAACGATCGGTCAGTTGATTGGCACCGAAAACCAGGCGGAAGCAGTGATGTCGCATTTTGAAAAGCGTCCACCAAACTTTGAATCAGGAAGTTTGTTTCGCTGATTAGTCGCTAGAGTTGCATCACGGGCCAGCGTCGTCCCTGCGGATTTCTTTTTGGCAATCTGCAAAAAGTTCAGACTGAAGTAAGTCAGCTGAACCTCGTACTTCATAGGACACGACGACGATGCAGTATTTAATGCCGCCGGCAAGCGGTTTATACGACCCACGCTTTGAACACGACGCTTGTGGCGTCTCGTTTGTTGTGGACATCAAAGGTCGCAAGTCGCATGACCTCGTAGAGATGGGCATCGGTGCGCTGTGCAGCATGGAACACCGCGGTGCAACTGGTGCCGAAGTAGAGACTGGCGACGGTGCCGGTGTGCTGATCCAGATTCCTCATCGATTTTTGACAGAAGTCGTTAATTTCGTTTTACCTGCTGAAGGAAGTTACGGGGTGGGCATTGCTTTTTTGCCGGCTGATAAAAAACTTCGTGACGCAGCAGTCGTTGCAGTTGAACGAATCATTGGCGAGCAAAACCTCGATGTGTTGGGTTGGCGCGAAGTGCCAGTTGATCCAAGTTGTCTTGGCAAGAGCGCGCGAGACGTGATGCCAGCATTTTTACAGATATTTATTGCAGACAAAGTGGGTGCGCGTGAGATTGAGTTGGATCGCAAGCTGTTTATTGCACGCAAGCGCATTGAACACGAATTGCCAAGAGAGTTGCAGGCGTATTTCCCGTCTTTGTCGTGCCGCACACTCATCTATAAAGGCATGTTGACAACGCCTCAGTTGGCAATGTTTTTCCCAGACCTCACCGATACACGAATTGAATCGGCAATTGCTCTCGTGCACAGCAGATTTTCGACCAACACATTCCCATCATGGCCGCTCGCGCATCCTTACCGATTTATTGCTCACAACGGCGAGATCAACACAGTGCAGGGCAATCGCAACTGGATGCGTACGCGTGAGTCTTTACTCAGCAGCAATTTGTTGCCGGGACTTGAGCAGGCATTTCCGATCTGTGCCATGGGTGGCAGTGACTCTGCGAGTTTTGATGAAGTGCTCGAACTGCTGCACTTGGGTGGCCGAAGTTTGCCACATGCAGTGATGATGATGATTCCTGAGGCGTGGGAAAATAACAAGACCATGAGTGCAGAGAAGCGTGCTTTTTATCGCTTCCACGCGTCATTGATGGAACCGTGGGACGGACCAGCCTGCATTGCTTTCACTGACGGAACTCTGATCGGTGCGGTGCTTGATCGCAACGGACTTCGCCCAAGTCGCTACTGGGTGACCGACGACGACATTGTGATCATGGCCAGTGAAGTTGGCGTTGTCGATATTGATCAGGCAAAAATCGTGCGCAAGGGACGGTTGCAACCAGGGCGAATGCTGTTAATTGATACTGCTCTAGGTCGGATTATTGAAGATGATGAGATAAAGCAACAACTGAGTGCAACTGCGCCGTATCAAGAATGGCTTGACGCTGGACTTGTGGAGCTCGGCGATTTGCCTGCACGTGAACACATTGTGTTTAGTCGCGACAGCGTGCTGCGCCGTCAGCAGGTGTTTGGTTACACACATGAAGAACTCAAAATAATTTTGGCGCCAATGGCCAAGAGTGGTGGTGAGCCGCTTGGTTCGATGGGCACAGACACGCCAATTGCTGTGCTTTCTGCACGACCACGCCTGCTGTTTGATTATTTTCAGCAGATGTTTGCACAAGTAACGAACCCGCCACTTGACGCAATACGAGAAGAAGTTGTCACTTCAATTGGTACTGCAGTGGGGCCAGAGAGCAACTTGCTCGAGGCAGGCCCAGAACATTGTCGGCAACTTGTGCTGCCTTTTCCAATTATCAACAACGATCATCTGGCAAAAATTATCCATATCAACGATGACAACACATATCCACACTTGCAGTCGGTTGTGGTCAGTGGCTTGTACAGGGTTGCCGATGGAGAACAGGGACTACGGGATGCGCTTGATGCGGCACGCGCGACCGCAAGTGAGGCAATCGATAAAGGCGCCCGCATCGTCGTCATCTCGGACAGAAACTCGGACGAAGTCTTTGCGCCGATCCCGTCGTTGTTGCTGACAAGTGCGGTGCATCATCACCTCATTCGCGAAAAGAAGCGCACGCAAGTTGGTTTAATAGTCGAGTGTGGCGATGCGCGCGAAGTGCATCACATGGCATTACTGATTGGTTATGGGGCCGGAGCTATCAACCCTTATCTCGCATTTGAGTCGATTGAAGACATGATTGCGGCCAATGATGGCAAGGGAATCAACGGTCTTGCAGGTGTTGACTCGCAAAAGGCTGTCAACAACTACATCAAGGCTGCGGGAAAAGGTGTGCTCAAGGTGATGTCGAAGATGGGTGTGTCGACAGTGGCCTCATACACGGGCGCACAAATCTTTGAGGCGCTTGGACTCGGCAAAGAACTTGTGAGTGAGTTTTTTACTGGAACTGTGTCGCGACTTGGTGGCATTGGTCTGTCCGAAATTGCGGCAGAAGTTGCTGCACGTCACGCAATTGCTCATCCACATCGCCCAGATCAACGCATGCATCGCAAACTTGAGTTGGGTGGTGAATATCAGTGGCGCCGTGAGGGCGAACATCATTTGTTTAATCCAGAGACTGTGTATCGATTGCAGCACGCAACTCGTGAAGGCAGATACGACGTGTTTAAGCAATACACGAAGGCGGTTGATGATCAGTCTCGTGTGTTGTCTACGTTGCGAGGTTTATTTGAATTCTCGGAAGATCGCACGCCAATACCAATTGACGAAGTTGAGTCTGTTGCCAGTCTTGTCACACGTTTTTCCACCGGAGCAATGAGCTATGGGTCTATCTCGGCCGAAGCGCACGAGACATTGGCAGTTGCAATGAATCGAATTGGAGGCAAGAGCAATACGGGTGAGGGCGGCGAGGATGCCGAACGAAATATTGCACTGCCTAACGGCGACTCCAAGCGATCGGCAATCAAGCAGGTTGCATCTGGGCGCTTTGGTGTGACGAGCGAATACTTGGTCAATGCTGATGACCTGCAGATCAAGATGGCCCAAGGAGCAAAGCCTGGTGAGGGTGGACAGTTGCCCGGACACAAGGTGTATCCGTGGATTGCAAAAACTCGTTACTCAACTCCTGGCGTCGGACTCATTAGCCCACCACCGCACCACGACATTTATTCAATTGAAGATTTGAAGCAACTGATTCACGATCTCAAAAACTCAAATCCAACTGCGCGAGTGCATGTCAAGTTGGTAGCCGAGGTTGGCATTGGAACTGTTGCAGCGGGTGTAAGTAAGGCAAAGGCCGATGTGGTGTTGATCTCGGGTCACGACGGAGGCACTGGCGCTTCGCCTCTAACTTCGCTGAAGCATGTTGGCGCGCCGTGGGAACTTGGGTTGGCTGAGGCGCAACAAACATTGCTGCTCAATGGTTTGCGCGACCGCATTGTGGTGCAAGCCGACGGCCAGATGAAAACGGGACGTGATGTGATTGTGGCTGCGCTACTTGGCGCAGAAGAGTTTGGGTTTGCAACTGCACCTCTTGTGGTGAGCGGTTGCGTGATGATGCGCGTCTGTCATCTCGACACATGCCCAGTGGGGATTGCAACACAAAACCCAGAACTGCGCAAGCGCTTTAGTGGCAAGCCAGAGTTTGTTGTCAACTTTTTTGAATACATTGCTCAAGAGGTACGTGAGTATCTTGCGCAACTTGGTTTCAAGACTCTGCAAGAAGCGGTTGGCCATGTTGAGGTGCTCGACACACGACATGCAGTCACGCACTGGAAGGCCAAGGGCCTTGATATTTCGCCGATCTTGGCAGTTGCACAGAATCCGTATCAGCAAACGCTGCATCATTCAGTTGTGCAAGATCATGGCCTAGACAATGCCCTTGACACGCAATTGTTAACGCAATGCGTCGGTGCAATCAATGATGCAACACCAATTCAGCTTGATTTGTCTATTGGCAATGTCAATCGCACGGTTGGCACAATGCTCGGTAGTGCCGTTACAAAGAAGTGGGGCAGTGCAGGACTGCCAAGTGACACCATCACATTGCGCTTCACGGGTTCGGCTGGACAAAGCCTTGGTGCTTTTTTGCCGAATGGAATATCAATTCTTCTGCACGGCGACGCAAACGATTATTTGGGCAAAGGACTATCGGGTGGCCGCATTGTGTTGCGACCAAGCACTCGTGCGACGTTTAGCCCACAAGACAATGTGATTGCTGGCAACGTGATTGGGTACGGTGCAACATCCGGAGAGATTTTTATCAACGGGCTTGTTGGCGAGCGCTTCTGCGTGCGCAACTCGGGTGCTACTGCGGTTGTAGAAGGTATTGGCGATCATGGATGCGAATACATGACGGGTGGGCGAGTAGTAGTGCTTGGCGCAACTGGCCGCAATTTTGCCGCAGGCATGAGCGGCGGCATCGCCTATGTATATGACAAAGATGGATTATTTGAGTCGCGGGTCAATGCAGAGATGGTGGATGTTGTGGAACCAAATGCGCACGATGCGTCGTGGTTGCGCGAAACGATTGAGCAGCATGTGCGGTTGACTGCGTCGCCCCTTGGTGCAGAGATGCTCGAGGATTGGGCAAATGCCTATGTGAAGTTTCGCAAGGTGTTACCGCGCGATTATGCGCGCGTAATGGCGATCATTAATCAAGCAAAGATCGATGGTGTGAGCGACGAAGAAACATCTCGACGAGTGATGGAGCCAGTCAATGGGTGAGCCAACAGGATTTATCAATTGGCAGCGCACTACGCCAAAGCGTCGCCCAATACCAGTGCGTGTTGCAGACTGGCGCGAGGTCTATGAGGCATTTCCGGCTGTCGATCTGAAGCATCAGGCGGGCAGGTGCATGGATTGTGGTATTCCGTTTTGCAACAACGGCTGCCCGCTTGGCAACTTGATTCCCGACTGGAACGACTTGGTGTACCGCGATAATTGGCGTGAGGCACTTGATCGCTTGCACGCGACAAATAACTTCCCAGAATTCACTGGCCGTTTGTGTCCTGCGCCATGCGAGTCTGCATGTGTTTTGGGAATCAATCAAGATCCAGTTGCAATCAAACAGGTTGAAGTTGAAATTATTGATCGAGCGTGGAATGAAGGTTGGGTCACGCCATTTATTTCTGCTCACAAGACTGGCAAGCGTGTTGCTGTCATCGGTTCTGGTCCTGCTGGTTTGGCGGCCGCGCAGCAACTCACTCGTGCCGGACATGAGGTGGTGGTGCTGGAGCGCGATGATCGCATTGGCGGTTTGTTGCGTTACGGCATTCCCGAATTCAAAATGGAAAAGCGACATATTGACAGACGCATTGAGCAGATGACACAAGAGGGAACAGAATTTCGTGTTAATGCTGCTGTCGGCGACAACGTCGACATTGATGTGTTGGTGGCATCGCATGATGCAGTGGTGTTGGCCTGCGGTGCAACGCAATGGCGCGATCTGCCAGTGCCAGGCAGAGAGCTGAAGGGCATTTACCAAGCAATGGAGTATTTGCCGCCAAGTAATCACGTGCAACAAGGCGACATACCTGA
>Ga0209190_1003598_pt1 | contig 10250 bp, 6 predicted proteins | sample M_140205_XF_Meta_FD_187315 | JGI IMG/M metagenome (GOLD analysis project Ga0209190, IMG submission 187315) | Freshwater microbial communities from Lake Montjoie, Canada to study carbon cycling - M_140205_XF_MetaG (SPAdes) (version 2) | ecosystem: Environmental > Aquatic > Freshwater > Lake... | reverse complement strand
GGACTTTCGCGGGCGTTGGCCGCCGCGCAAGAATGCGCGCGTGCGGACATGGACATTGCCGCGGCGGAAAGTGAAATGCTCCGCGTGTTGGCGCGGCACCAACTGCTGGTTGAATACGCGGTGATTCGAGCGCCGGACACACTTATGCCAATTGAGAACTTTGAACCAAAATTAAAGTCTGGGGCGCGCGCTCTGATTGCCGCGCGCCTTGACAGCGTGCGGTTGATCGACAACGCAAGTTGCGACGGCGCGATCAGCGATCGCGGCGGATGACTTCCATCGCCAACTCTTGCAACAGTGTCTTCACTTGGCTTGGGGGAAGCGGCTCGAGCGCGTCTTGCGCGGCGCGGATCATATTTTTCGCCACCGCTTGCGCGGCCGTGATTGAGCCAGCCTTGTTCATGCGTCGCACCAATTCAATTCCGTCGCGAGATTCAATCACATTGATCGCGTCAACACGCGAGGAACCAACGCAATCACGCAAATATAAAATCAGCGGAAGCGTTGCCTTGCCCTTGAGCAAATCGCAACCCAATGTTTTACCCACCACGCTTTGATCGCCGATGAAATCTAGAATGTCATCTTGAATTTGAAACGCCACGCCTGTGTGCTGGCCATACATGCCAAGCGCTTTTTGAATTTCCTCGCTGGCGCCTGACAATTGAGCGCCAAGTTGGCAACACGCGGACACCAACGCCGCGGTCTTGCGCTTCACAATTTCCAGATACGTGCTCTCGTCCAAACACACATCCTCGCGGCGGCTGAGTTGCAACAACTCCCCTTCGCACAAGGTGTTTGTGGTGTGGCCAAACGCCACGTTGAGCGATGTGTCGCCAATCAGGGAGCACAAATGAAACGCGTTGGAGATGAGCCAATCACCAAGCATCACGGCGGTCTCATTGCCGCGCAATGAATTAATGGTGGCGCCACGGCGACGCGTGTCGGCCTCGTCAAGCACATCGTCGTGCACCAACGTGGCCATGTGGATCATTTCAGAAACTGCCGCCGCCATTTTGTGGTTGCGTGAAAGCGCGGCCTCGTCCTCGCGGCCGGTTGCCGCCAAACCCGAAAGCAAGAGCAGCGTTGGACGCAACATTTTTCCTCGGTAGCGCTCCACATGTCGCGCCAATTCATTCACGGCAGGCAAATCGCTGCGCAATTGGCGGCGAAAAATTTCTTCCACTTCTTGAAGGGCTCCCGCCACAATTCCAGCGGCAGGAGCGCGGCGCCAAGCGGGCGCGAGTATTGCGAACGGATGCATGGGGATGACTTTAGGCTAAGTTGCCGTTCATTTCCTGTGTTGGATTCGTATTCTTTTGAAGGTTTATTTTTCGGCGGCGATGTAGGCAATCCATCCAGCGCATGCCTCGCCCTGTGTGGCCTTGCGGAAAATTCCGTTGCCGCCGCCTGTGGCGTGGTCGGTGCCTTCCCAATACACGGTGCTTCGTGTAAAGCCCGCATCGACGAGCAATTCCTGCAACTCGGCGATGGTCCACAAGCGCCAATCGTAGGTAAATGCCTTGCGAATCTGCGTGCCGTCTGGAAATTTGAAATGAATGTGGTTCAGCACCTCGCCCGAAATTGGGTTGTACTTGGCGGTGTCCCATATATAAGTGAAGCCGTCCAAATTGCGCTCCTCATTTTGCTCGGAGAAACTTTCGTAGCCACCGTAGCAGTCCAAGAAAAACACGCCGTCTTTTTTCAGGCGCGTGCGCGCGAATTTGAAATAGCGCAACAGTTCGGCGCGCTTTTTAAATATGTAATACGAAAAATTGAAGGCGGCCACCACATCAACCAAGTCGCCCTTGTACGAAAGCACATTTCCTTGCACGGTGTGCAAACGCTTATGCGCGCCCGGCGAGAGCTGTTGCTTGCGCCGCGCGGCGCCCCAGGCAAGCACGGATGGATCCAGGTCCACGCCATACGCGTGATTGGTTGGGCGGCGAATCACCCACGCGCTTGAAAGAATGTGCGTGCCACAAAAGTCCTCGCGAAATGTCGCGGGCAAACGGTTGGTGATGGACTTGAATACTTTGTCAATGAACTCAACCTCCTCTTTGGGAGTTTGCACGGATAATTCATACAGTTCATGATGATCGCTGGTGGCCGCGGTGCGCCAACCATTTTTAGAAATCTTGCGAGAGGACTTCGCGGCTGGCTTCTTCTTTAATTTCGCCAGAGCATTGACAGAAGCTTTCGCTGAAGTTTTTGCGGCAAGATTGGCCGCAGCTTTTGCAGCGCCTTTGCCTGGCGTCTTCGCACGCAACAATGTCCTGGTGGAATTTTTAACGCGTGGGTGATTCATTTCTATAACGGACATGGGTGAAGCAAGTTAGCGAATTGCAGTGGTTTCGTCACGCAAGGCGCGGTCAAGCGCGGCGCGCGCGATGAAACCAATCACCGCCAGCGTGGCCATAAAAATGACAACCCCCACAATCACAGCCAAATATCCCTGATTTTTGGCCAGTGTTTGAATATCGGTGGCGCCCGTGGCGGAAGCCGAAGCCGCCATAAAGCACGCGAACAACGTTCGCGGCGCGATGCCCAGGGAAGATCCGATTAAAAATTCTGTCCAGCCCGCGCCGCAAGCCGCAAGCACCAAGTTGGTCACGGCGAAGGGTCCGCTTGGAGAAAGTCGAATCAAAGCGATGATGCCCGTGGCCTTCCACTTATTTTCCTCAAGAATGGTTTTACGAATAATGCGCCAACGCTTGCGCGAGTCAATCCACGTTGCGACATGATCCGAGCACACCAATTTGCTGATGCCAAAACCAATCGTGCTGCCGCCAAAATATCCGGCGGCGCACGCGGCGAAACCAAGTTCCACACCAAAGACCCAGCCGCCCACGATGGTGGCCGCATACGTTGGCAAAATTCCAAGCCCCGTGAGCACCGCGTAGCTTGCCGCAAATATCGCGGCGGCCTTGAAGTCTTCGCTACCAAGCCATTGGTGCGCGAAGTTAATGTTGGCCAACAAAATCAGTCCGCACGTTAAAGGCAAAACACTCCACGCAATAAACAAAACAAAACCTCCGCGCATGCCGCGGGGAAGCGTCTGAAAAAAGTGCTTCCACGCGGGTGGCGGAGGTGATTGCGTTGTCATTGAATTCGTGGGGTTTTTAAGCCGTAACCGCCACGCGCGCGTCCATGTGGCGAATGATTTCGTGGGCAAATTCAGAGCATTTCACCTTGCGCGCGCCTTCCATCAGGCGATGAAAATCGTACGTGACGGTGCGCGCGGTGATGGCCGCGTCCATGCCCGCGATGATCAGGTCAGCGGCCTCGCTCCAACCCATGTAGCGCAACATCATTTCGCCGGACAAAATCACGCTGCCTGGATTCACTTGATCCAGGTTGGCGTACTTCGGCGCGGTGCCGTGCGTGGCTTCAAAGATGGCGTGCCCGGTGATCTCATTGATATTGGCGCCCGGCGCGATGCCGATACCACCCACTTGCGCGGCGAGCGCGTCGGACAAATAGTCGCCGTTCAAATTCATGGTTGCGATCACATCAAAATCTTTGGCGCGCGTGAGCACTTGTTGCAACGTGATGTCGGCGATGGAATCCTTGATGAGCAACTTGCTCTTCCACTTTCCGCCGCCATGCGTCGCCGCCAACTTCATGGCCACATCAATCTCGGCGCGAATCTTGCCTTGTTGATCTGGCGTCATCATGTCGTAACCCGGATCGATCATCTTGGCGTTGGCCTCGGTGGTCAGCGCGGCGTTGGCATCCTTGTTTCCAAAGATCCACGTCTCGCGCTCGCTCACAGTTTCATTGCGGAATTCCTTGGCCGCAAGCGCGTAGGCCCAATCCTTAAAGGCGCCTTCGGTGAACTTCATGATGTTGCCCTTATGCACAATTGTCAGGCTTTTTCGCTTCTCTTTCAGCGCGTACTTGATTGCGCTGCGAACAAGACGCTCGGTGCCGTCCTTGGAAATTGGCTTGATGCCAATGCCGCTGGTTTCTGGGAAACGGATTTTTTTAAACTGCTCTGGAAACGCCAACTTGAAAGCATCCATAAATTTCTTGGCGTCGGGCGAACCTTCCTTGAATTCAATGCCGGCGTAAATGTCCTCGGTGTTCTCGCGGAAGATCACGGCGTTCACATCTTCGGGCTTCTTCACCGGACTTGGCACGCCCTTGAAATAGCGCACGGGTCGCAAACAAACATAGAGATCAAGTTTTTGACGCAGCGCGACATTCAGACTGCTGATGCCGCCACCGATTGGAGTGGTGAGCGGACCTTTGATGCCAACAAGCATGTCGCGGAATGCGGTGAGAGTTTCTTCTGGCAACCACGATCCAGTTTTGTTGAAAGCTTTTTCGCCGGCGAGAACTTCGTGCCAGTGAATCTTGCGCTTGCCGTTGTAGGCCTTTTCCACCGCGGCGTCGAACACCATTTGACTGGCCTTCCAAATGTCGGGACCAGTTCCATCGCCCTCAATAAATGGAATGAATGGTTGATCTGGAACTTGAAGTCCGGCGGTGGTCATTTGAATTTTGCTTGGCATAGGGTTCTCCTTGGAAAGATGAAAAATTGGCTGATTCAGTGATTTACATTACCCGATGATTTATGGATCAGGTGGTGGCTCAAATGGCGGAGGCTCGACGGGATCTGGCTCTGGAATTGGCTTGACAATAGGAGTGGGCGCGGGAACCGGACTTGAAACCGGATTGGCCTTGGGCGCTGGCTCAACTGGGGAAGGTTGAGTTTTGGGCGCGGGTTCTGCAGCTGGAATTGGCGCGGGTTCTGCGGCTGGAATTGGCGCGGGTTCTGCAGCTGGAATTGGCGCGGGTTCTGCAGCTGGAATTGGCGCGGGTTCTGCAGCTGGAATTGGCGCGGGTTCTGCAGCTGGTTCTGCAGTTGGCTCTGCAACTGGAGTTGGCGCGGGTTCTGCAATTGGTTGCGCTACAGGAACCGGAGCGGGTTCTAACAATGGGTCCGAAAGTGGAATCGGTTCTGATTGAACAATTGGTTCCGCTGCTGGAATTGGCGCGGGTTCTACAACTGGTTCTGCAACTGGAATTGGCGCAACTTCTACAACAGGTTCCGCAACTGGAGTTGGCGCAGTTTCTACAACTGGCGCAAGTCCTGGTTCTATTTCGGGATCCACTACGGGCTGTGAAACTCCGCCTGGCGCGGATTTGACAATTGGTTGCGCAACTGGAATTGGCGCGGGCTCTGCAACTGGAGTTGGCGCAACTTCAACAATTGGTTCTGCAACTGGAGTTGGCGCAACTTCTACAACTGGTTCCGCAACTGGTTCCGCAACTGGAATTGGTGCAACTTCTACAACGGGCTCCGCTACTAGCTCCGCTACTGGTTCTACTTCAGGATCTGCTACCGGCTGAGCAACTGGAATTGGCGCAACTTCTACAACTGGTTCCGCAACCGCAATTGGCGCAACTTCAACAACCGGTTGCACAACCGCAATTGGCGCGACTTCAACAACTGGTTCCGCAACCGCAATTGGCGCAACTTCAACAACCGGTTGCGCAACCGCAATTGGCGCAACTTCAACAACTGGTTCCGCAACCGCAATTGGCGCGACTTCTACAACGGGTTTCGCAACCGCAATTGGCGCAACTTCAACAACGGGTTCCGCAACCGCAATTGGCGCAACTTCAACAACGGGTTCCGCAACTGCAATTGGCGCAACTTCTACAACCGGTTCCGCAACCGCAATTGGCGCAACTTGCAAATCTTCAAGCGCGACTGGTGGCTCAATAACCGCCGCTTGAGTTGACCGCGGGCTCGCAATCTCAGGAGGCGCATTCGCATCGCTTTGAGAAACTGCGACCACTGGAAATGGCTTTGCGTGATCTGGCAATCTGCTCGAATCAGTGGAGGAATACTGGGTAATTGTGGCCTTTTTCTCCAACGGCATTCCACTGAGTCTTCGTTCCACTTCATCCAAATAATGCCGCGCTTGCAACCAAAAATGCGCGGGAATCACAATGGTGCTTGTGGAAAATTCAACCGATGGCGGAGTTGCATCGGTGACCGACGCGCTAAATTTCCACTCAAATTCCTCGCGACGCGGCGGCGATCCCGCCACCATCAAATCGCGGCGCACATCACGTCGAATTTCAATGCGGCTCGCGGCGTCATCGCGCCAGACTTCATTATCAACAACAATCCAATCGGCGTACCGTGGATCCTCCGCCGCTTGCACCATGGCTTTCCAAACTTGATCACGAGTGTGCCCAGGAAATACACGTTCCTTGGTTCCACACGCGGCAAGCGCGGGAACGCACACAACGCAAAAAATAAAGAAGTTCCAAAGTTTCATCACATGGGCCATTCTTTCAATCGCGGGACAAATTCGTGTGCACACGTTGCACATCATCATGATCCTCTAAAGCTTCAACCAATTTTTCGATTGTTTGAATTGTTTCTGAATCAACGGACACCGTATTCAGTGGAACATATTCGATTCCCGCGCTGACCACAGAAATATTCGCCGCTTCAATCGCCTCGCGCACCACGCCAAATATGGCGGGAGCGGTGGTGATTTGCCAACCCTCCTCCCCACTTTGTACATCATCGGCCCCGGCCGCCAAGGCGATTTCCATAAGCGCGTCCTCAGTTGAGGCTTGGCTAGAAATCAGCAGAATTCCCTGCTGAACAAAGCCAAACATGACGCTGTTGGGCACGCCAATTTTGCCGCCATTTTTGTCAAAGATGGTGCGAATTTCAGGCGCGGTTCGATTGGTGTTGGCCACAAGGGCCTCAACCACAAGGGCAACACCGCCGGGACCAAATCCCTCGTAACGGGTGGGCTCATAGCGCTCGCTTTCCAGCCCGCCCGCTCCCTTCTTCACGGCCTTCTCGATCGTGTCGCGGGGCATGTTGCCGGCTTTGGCATCCAAAATGGCTAGGCGCAACGAGGAATTAAATTTTGGATCCACGCCTCCGGTGCGCGCCGCGACAATCACGGCGCGGCTGAGTTTGCTCCAAATTTTTCCACGCTTGGCGTCCACCGCGGCTTTGCGATGCTTGATGTTTTTCCAAACACTATGTCCCGCCATTATTTCACCCCTGTGGAAGTCGCGGATCCTTGGCTTGGCGACAAATCTTTCGCAGGCGCTGGAGATGGTTGTGCGAAATCCATGTCGGCCAATTCAGGCGCTTCGCCTTTGGCTATGGCCTTTAATTTTTTTGCGGCGCGATCGATTGCGGCGCCATCATTGCGATCGTAAAAAGCGTCAGCGTTCCACGCGCGAATTCCCCACTCGCGCTGCTGCAATATCTGAAACGCTTTCACAACATTTTCCCGTGAAGATTTGTTCGCCTCCGAATCCTCAATCAAGCGCCACAATTCCGCGGCCTTGCCGGTTGCGCCGGTTCGATATAAGGCATCGGCGTAGTGGTCCATGGATTCGGCGGATGCGCGATCCTGCGATAGTTCAATCGATTGACGCAGCAAGGAAATTGCGCCCAATTCGCCTGCGGAATCAAGCAATTGGCCTTGTCGATACGCCAACCAACCCGCCGTATCCAAAGTGCTTGGGTCGTTGGGGGTCATCGCCAGCGCGCGCTTGACCAAATCAATCGTGGCGGAATCAATTTGGTTGTGCTCCATTCGAAGCCACGCCAAGTTGTTCATCGCGCTGGCGAGATCGGGCGCAAGATAAAGCGCGGATTGAAAACATTCGCTTGCGGCGGCGGCATTGCTGGCCATTAGGAACGCGTTTCCCAACTCCGCAAGATCTTCGGCTTGCGTTGTGACGCGCGGATCTTTGATGAGAAATTTATTGATCGACCGCTCTTGCGCAAGCCGCGCGCTCGCCCTTTGCGTGTTGCCTTGGGCGATGATGCTGGCCAATTCGGCGCGAAAGAGTTGCGCTTGATCTTTGGCCTTGTTCAGCGCGCCCACATCATGAAGCAACGATTCGGCCTTCATGAACATGCCTTCATCGGCAAGCATTTGCGCGGCTTCAATTGTGGCGGACACGGTCCACGGGCGCGCGAATTTTTTGCTCAGGGCATGGGCTTCATCCACACTTGCATTCAACATGGCGTACGCGAGATACATGGGTTGAAACTGCGCGTCATTTAAAAGTGGCATGGCGAGCGTGGATTGAAGCGCCAAGCGGTCCTCTATATTTTTTGGCAAGCGATGCGCGAAAGAAATCGCGCTTTGGCGCTGTGTTTTTGATATTCGCGCGTTTTGAGACAAGTTCCGAATCTCTTGCGCCGCGATGTTTGGATCAAATGAAAGCGCGAATTCAATCCGCTCCAACTGAGATCGGCCCGAGGCATTTTTCACGTGATCCGATGCGTTCATCATCACGCTCCATGCCTCCGATGTTTTTCCGGCGGCAATTAAACTTCGCACGCATCCACGAGTCAACGCGTCGGAATCTGGATCGCTCGCGGACGCGCTCTTGAGTATTTGAATCACTTCAAGCAATCGGTCTTGCTGCGCCTTGCAAGAAAGATCCGCTTCACCAAGCTCCGCCACGGCGGGATTCGCCTTGGAAAATGCTTCGAGGAATTTTTCCGTTTCAATCAATCGACCAGTATCCACCGCGGCGGACACCAACGCTTGCCCAACCTCGACATCAAGTGGATCCTCCATGAACAGCAAACGCAATGATTCCAAAGCGACCTCGGATTGACCGCGTCGTTTCGCCTGCAGCGCCTTCTCGCGAAAATATTCACGCCGCACCTGCGCGAACTGGGATGCATTGACAATTTCCATCGCATCCTCGTCGGGCGCGATCGAACGATCTGGGACCGCCACTTGCAAATACTTCCGCGCCGGCAATCGATCCGCCGGCGCGTTCTGCATGGCGCGTTCAAGTGAATTGCGCACTTCAAGCGCGGTTTCGCGCTGTTTTTCAAAATTTCGCGCGGCGGTTTCATCCATGGCACGCGACAAATCGATCGCCGCACGCACCATCCACGCTGGGGAACTTTTCTTATTCAAAGCGATGGCTTTTTCCACGTGCTCTATGGCTTTTTCCGTTTCACCACATTCAAGAAAAGCCGCAGCCAGCGCCACCGACTCGTCGCACGATTTCACGTCGCACAACTTTTCAATGCGCTCCACTTGGGCAAGATCTTGTTCGATCGCCAACGCTTTCAACGCCACGATGCGCGACGCGCTTGCGAGCGCGTCTTGGGAATCAATGAACGGCTCAATCGTTTTCAGCGCCAACAGCGAATCAAATCCAACAAGATCAAACCATGCGGCAAGAAGAGCGCGCGTGGCGTTGTTGGCTGGAGTGTTGTTGGCATTGGGTGTTTGAATATCGCCACGAAGTTGCTTTGCGCCAATGGGCAAAGCGCGCAATGCCGTGGCCCAACGCGACGCGGACATTGGATTTTTTTGTACCTGATCCAAGGCCATGTCAAGAACAACTCCAACACCTTGGCGTGATGCTAGAAATTGCGTGGCCTCGCTCATGGCGATGGGATCTTCAAGTGCCGCCGACTCCGAGGAAAGTATGGAATCAGCGGCGTGATTGTCGCCAATGGCCAACATACTGCGGGTATAGATTCCATCTTGCGCGGATGCGTCTGATTTAAAATCAGCTTGTAATGGCTGCGATAAGCCACTTTTGATCAACCATGTGATCGCCAGTGGCGCTCCCGCGCGGCCCGGTGAATCGATTTGTGCCAACGTGGTCTTGATCAGTTGCCAGGCTTCATCGGGTTCGCCAGAGCAACTCAACGCCCAAACCACCAGCGGTAAACTTGCAGCGTCGCTGGTGTCGGTCTGTGCCAACGACTGGGAAAATGACTTGGCTGCGTCGCTCCATTGGCCAATGCTGGCTTCGCACTCGCCAGCGAATCGCAGAAACTCCTTGGATTGTTTACGCGGAAGTTTTTCTTGATTGGGCAAGGCGTACAACTCTGTTTCAAACTGAACCGCCTCGTGAAAGCACGACGCGGCGGCGCGCGCGTAACCAAGTTCGCGCAAGGCCAGACCCAAGCCCCCCGCTGTGGCGATGCGCATTTTCAAACGCGAGTCCGTGGGCTCGACCGTCAGCCAAATTCTTCGCGCAAGAAATAATTTTTCAGCGGCGGGCAAGAACTTTTTTCCCGCCAGAAAATCAAGCCCGCTCCCGACCAATGCCTCGGCGTCGTTGGGCTCCAGTGATAGCACTTGGTTCCACGCGCTCAACGCTGTTTCCCGCCGTCCCGCTCCATCAAGTATGCGCCCTATTTCGCGCCACGCCAGGATATTTTTAGGATCGGTTCGGACCAATTGCAAAAGCAATTGCATCGCTTGATC
>Ga0209190_1003596_pt1 | contig 10254 bp, 7 predicted proteins | sample M_140205_XF_Meta_FD_187315 | JGI IMG/M metagenome (GOLD analysis project Ga0209190, IMG submission 187315) | Freshwater microbial communities from Lake Montjoie, Canada to study carbon cycling - M_140205_XF_MetaG (SPAdes) (version 2) | ecosystem: Environmental > Aquatic > Freshwater > Lake... | reverse complement strand
CACACCGTTATGTGGAAATGTATTTTTCCCGATGCTAATCCATTTGCATATAGATCTAATATCATAACATTTATTTTGAAATGTAAATCTTTGATTGGGTGTTAGAAGTGATAATAGTTCCAATGAAGAAGGATCCACCTCGTCATCTTGTACAGGAACGTCACATTCACCACCAAGTTGATTACTATTTTTACGGACACTTTTACGGCGTTTGTAATAGTTTGAACGTGAAATTGGCATGTTATAATATAATACAATATAGTTTATTTACGAATTTTAATAAAAAGGTCAAATCTTCGGTCTAGATTTTGAACATGACCTTCTAAATTCATTAGGTCATAATTGATATCGACAGTTCTTAACCAATAAAAATATTTTAGTTTATGGTCCTGTATTTTTTTTTTTATTTTGTCTAATTCGTCATGTATTCTAACGGATATATCTTCAATACCATGAAGGGCAATTAATACCGTCGGTGTTTCCGTATCAGTATTAGGTAATGAATGTATAAAACTTTCTATAACTTCAAGTTTATGTTGGATATCTAATTTTTCTAAACTCATTCTGAATAATTCTTCCCCATAAAAATATTCAGATAATATGCCACATATTTTGGTATTAGTTGCAGTAATAGAACGGATAATAAGGTCTCTTTCTAATAATTCTGTTATAATTCTACCTCCTACATATATACCACTTACTACAATAGACATAAATCTTCTTTTATATCTAAATTGTATAAAATAGTTTTTATATGATAAAAAAATAGTTTTAATTTAAAATATGATATTATATATCAATCTATATTTATAATGTGAAATGCTATTATAAACCACTATTATATAGATAATTCTAAGACTTTGTCACGATGGAAATTTTGTAACAAGTGATAAAATTTGATATTATAATAAATTATAATAGGATTTAAAAAAATGCAATCATTAGATAATAAAAAAAAATTAAATAGAATTAAATTATGTAGAAAAGTTCAATGGTTAATAAATTTAGCTGGAACCGTTGAAATGATAGATGTAATTATTGATTATTTTTGTAAAACAACGCAAAGTATAATATTAAATATTAATAAATCATCGAATGCCCTATCATATAAATCAGCAATGGTATATACATCATCAAATAATATATCGGGTCACTGGGTTTATTATGATAGTAGCGGTAAATTATATAATGCATATGATTTAGACCATCAAAAACCAGGGTCAAATCAATTTTGTCAAACATACTCACTACTCTATATGTTAGGTGATAATAATGATGTTTTCAGAAAGGGCTTTACCGATAAATTGCTTCCTGGCTCAGATAATTATATAAATAATATTAAGGTTGTTGTAAAGTTTTGGCATTTTATGTTTAAATATAGTGAACCGTTATTTGAGTGGATGTTAGCTGAAGTCAAATCAATCAATAATAATGTATTAGCTAATAATGGAAAATCATATATAAGTAGGGACACCTCTAAAATAGATAAAAAACGAATAATCCGATTACTAATATCTATAAATAATCATGCTGACGAAATAGCACAAAATTGTTAAATATTTTCAATATAATTATCTATCTAATATTATTTAAAGCTGCTCGTTTTTTTATTCTATATTTAATTTTACTTATAAATTTTAGAACTAGAATTGTATTTGCCAATTTATAATTAGTAATAATTAGACTAATTTTAAAACTACATAATGATGAAAATATGTTACAATATTTATTATAGAATTCTTCTAGTTGTGTATAATTAGTGATAACAGAAAGGTCATTATTAACACTTTCTAACAAATTTGCTTCTTTAAATTTATGCATATCAATGTTAATACACATTTTTATATGGTCTAAATTTTCATTAGACAAAAACATTCTTTTATATATTATATATAATTTATAAAAAACAATAATAATGTATTTTATAGATTATAAATCTAAAATGCTCATTAGGGGGCTCGAACCCCTGACCTTCGGCACATAAGACCGACGCTCTAACCAACTGAGCTAAACGAGCTAAACAACAACTTCTGCATCGTGCAGGGTTTGAACCTGCGCATCCTGAGATAGTGGGGCTTAAGTCCACCGCCTTAGACCACTCGGCCAACGATGCTATTCATCTATATCATATATAGTAGATGAATTCTTTTTATATAGTTTTCAAAATTTGTGATAATATGTATGAGATTTATTTTATTATTATTGCGGTTGATGTTGAAATTCATTTAAGGAAATTGAAGCAGGTATCACTTGGTAATGAATACCTTTAGGTGTTGCACCAGACCCATTGAATAATCGTATAGTTGGTCTTTGTGGATCACCGCGTCTATTTAGTGGTATTAAAGGTATATATTGACCTTGTTGTCCTGATACGGCAGATTTACCATTTTTAAGAGGAGCATCAGTTATGGGGTCTCTTGGCAGAGTATATACATCAATGTTAACCTGAAATAATCTACTTGCCATCCATATTTCAATCTCAGTTCCCCATGCATTTGTTAACATCCCATCTAAATGTGCTCTTACTTGTTGATTTAAAGGTATTGTTACCGCAGTTTCAGTAGCCGCTTGATATCTTATTAATTCTTTTTCTGCTTTTTCTAAGATTACCCTTTTTAAATTAAGAGTTCTAGTTAATGGGTTTAAAACAGGTCGTTGTATTTTTGATTTAATCGCGGGTGGATCCACATCGGGAGTTACAGACATAGCAATAGCCTGAGCTAACTCATATTCCTCTTTAGCTTTAGCAATTGTATTAATTTGATTTTTAACCCTGTCTTTAGCATCTCTTATTGGGTCAGTTGCATGTTGTGTTTCAAAATATGCACCAAATGTCAAATTGTCTTCAGCTCTACCATATTCTGCAGTTCTACTCCAAATAACATCAAGGTTTTCTCCATTTTGAAGTAATTCACGAAGTTGTGTTACAATGAAAGTTCTTAGCTCAATTGTTGAGCCATTAAATAAACCTAAGCTTCTTAATCCAGCTCTCAATGCGTGGAATAGACAATGACCATCACCTGGCACATTTACTACATCAGTAATTAATGGCCAATTTACATTATATGATACTAATGGTGAAACTAATTCAAGGTTATCTAGTCTCGAAGGAGCAGGCACTAATCTTGGCGGCACTAATGATATTTTTCGAATAGGTTTATCGGATGCAGGTGTAATTGCTCGGTCAGGTTTAGCTTTTAAAGATGTATAAACTTGTCCAATTGATGCATTAGGTTGAGCTCTTCCGTATACTGCTGGGAAATTTTGTGATGATATTGGTCTTTTACCGTGGAGGAATTGAAATTTTTGATTTGATTGTGCATGTGTTTGCTCTTGTTGGTCGGGTTGTTCTTCTTTCTTTTCCATTTGGTGTTCTTCTGTCTTCTCCATTTGGTGTTGTTCATTGTCAGCTTGTTCATATTGTTGTTGCGTTTTTTGTATTTGTACTTTTTGTTTTACTTTAGACTCACATACTCGTTGTTTCATTTTCCAGGTGCATTCAACATCAGCACGACATTCATGGTCGGTTATATATTTGCTGCAGTTTTCTCCACCGTTCATTCTTTTGTTCTTTCTACTTTTATATTTCATATTTCTAAATAGTCGTTTGATACTATTTTTTTTATTCATTATATATAATTATTATATTTTTTAAAATTATATAATAATTATTTTATTTGATAGTATTTAATTAAATATTTATACCTTTTAAAATTTCATTTTCCAATGATGAATCAAATTTTGGATATAAAAACGGTCTTAAATTGTATCTATTATCATCTGGACTATACGATAACAAATGTACTGATGGAGGTAATATAACTGCTTTATGTCTATTCATTCGATATCTATAATTAAATGTATGTATTTTTTTTAATTTATACGCGGAATCTGTATTGTTAAAAACATCATTAGGCTCAGTTGAAATTTTCATATAACTATCCAAAGGACCATATCCACTAGACATTAATCTTGATAATTCGGACATTTCCATATATTTTAAACCAATATCATCTTCATCCGTTTGATTTCCACCAATAAGTCCAGGCATTAGCTCGGCAGTTGGTTCCTGATTTATAATTGATTTTAGTGAATGAAGTGTATTTCCAAAAACAATTAAAATACGCTGTATATATATTTTAGGTAAACTACCTATGGGATTTATATCTGCACTTGATGCATCGTATTTGGTATAATATCCTACATATACTTCATCAGAATTGGAACTTCCCAAGTTTAATAAATATCCACTTTTAGCGGACATTTGTCCAATTAAATATGCCATTATCATTCTTATTCTTGCCTGTATATTTTGCATAGGTATATCCCATTTTGATTTATAATTAGTATCAAATTGAGAGTTTGAATACATTGTGTGAATTTCATTTAATTTATCAAAATCATATTTAAAATTATCTTTCAATTCAGCAATTTGCCAATCCGGTATACTACTAGGTGGTTGTGCCGATTGTGCTTGTAGTTGCATGTTTGTGAACTTATTTAAATGTCCATCATATACCCATTTAGCAGTAGATGATAGTGTAAATTTAATTTCATTCTTGGCACTCTCATATATATTTTGACTTAATTGTGTAAATTGTTCAGAAGTAAGCGGTATATAATTAGTTGTAAACTTTTGTCTATTTTTAGTCAATGAATCATCGAATTTTGATAACTGCGTAGCATACTCCTGTTTTTCTGCTTGTCTAGCATTATCTTTGATAAATTGTTTTTTTTGTATTAATTCTCTTTTAAATTTTACTTCATTGAAAATTACATCGAATGGAATTTTAGTTATTTCACCCATAGAAGCTTCAACGATATCTTGTATGGATATAACATGATGGTTGGACCCAATTTCATTAGCAAATTCTTTAGCAAGATTTGCAGTTACTCCTGAAAATTTAGTGGGTAAATATACAGTATACAACACACTATTACAAATTTCTCTAACTAGTGATAACTTATCAGTATTAATCATATGAATTAATGTGTCTAAATCAGCATATTTATGTTTTTGTTCTAAAAATTTAAATACTCTACTATTAGAATCTTGACATACAATTAAATGATTAACCATTAATTCGCACATTCGGTATACGATACATGCGGTTGCAGCAGAGTCGGCCCCACCACTTAATGGTAAAAGAAACCCATTTGCCCCAGACCTTTCTAAATAATCAAATAACCAACAAGCTGCAGTATTGCTTATTTCATGTATTGCTTTTGAAGGTATTTCATTTTGCATACGCAAACGATACGCTAATTCAATACTTGTTTTTAATTTTATTTCTGGTGTATCATCTGCTTTAGCTTCTTCCATCATTAGGTCCAGAGCATCATCTTCTGTTTGCATTTTGTCTATTATTTGGCTAGTGGTTTTAGATATAGATGCATGTTTTGGAGTTTCAGCGGATTGTGTTTGAGATTTGGCGTCACTCCTATATGTTTGTCTGGTATACTTCATTTCCGGTTTAAATGATAAATTCTGTTTGGTTTGATCAGCAGGATTATAATTGTATGATTTTGCACCAGTTTTATCATGTTCGGTGAGCTCTAAATCTACCTTGATTTCAGGAAAGCGTATTTGTCTAGATGCTTGGTTTTGATGTGAATTACTTCGTAATCTATATGTTACGATATCATCTAAATTAATATTACATAATGTAACTTGAACATCCCTTAGCAAATATCTATTGGCTACTGATTCTATTTTACCATTCATTGCGATAATAGAACCTCCATCAAAATATAATCTTTCACCATCACAACCTTCTAAGTTTGAATAAATATATACCCCACCACTTTTTCGTGTAGTCGCTTTAATTAATACTTCGCGTTTTTCCTCTTGTTTACCTTTTTCATAATGTGACCCAGAACCATTTATTAAAATATCTACGCCTGATAAAAAGAATTTAGCACCAATATTATCTGAAACCCATAATTCTTCACATATTTCGGCACCTATTAATATACCATTACAATTTATAACACCTACTCCGAATGGTATAGCGTCATTTTGGTCATCATAATGCATATCAAGGTTATCATCAAAATAAAAATCCTCCAAACTATCCTTTAACCAAGGTGTAAACCACCTTGCTTCGCGATAGTTTCCATCATCTGCTAAAATAATTTTAGGGCGTATCAAAAATATTTTACCGTTTCCAAAAAATACAGTGCAATTATATCTAACATCTCTATGCATAATAGGGCAACCTACTGCAACAATCATATTTCTGGTATATTCTGCTGTTCCAGATACAATATTTTTTAACATATAATACGACATAACAAAAAGCTCTCTTTCATAAAAATGGTCTTGACAGCTATAACCACATATTGCTAATTCTGGAAACCCTAATACTTTTACATTTGCGGCATGCGCTTCTATTATTGCTTGGATGATATTGTTTCTATTATTTTCAAAATCTAAAATAAATTGGTTTACTGTAGCGACACCAACAGTAATAATACTTCTAGATTTAGAGCTGGTTCCACCGCCAACATGGGTCATTATAAAATTATTATATATTATTATAAATGAAATTAAATTCTATAATAATATATTAATTAATAATTTTACTTAAAAAGTTTAACATTATTTAAAAGGTGTAATATAAGGCGTATTAATATCAGTAAATATGCTTAATAATATATCGTCAATTGATATTACAGTAATTCTACCTTTTAATGGTCCTTCATCCCTATTGATTTGTTTTAACATATTTGCCATATTTGGCCGAGTATCAGTTGTAACAAAATCTAAATTAGGTATACTATTAAAATTAAGTTTTTCAATAAATATAGATTTTACACTAGTTATTGTTGGTTCAGTTGAGTCTGTTACAGGCAAAATAGAATGGGTAATTAGCAATTTATATTTTATTAATTGGTGCCATTCTGAATCATCCAAAGGAGTTTCTTTAACAAGCTGTTCATTTAATTTAGTTTTAAGTGCATCATTTAATTCTACAATAGTGTTTCCAGCTGTTCCACCAGTTTGAATTAAATCATCCATAATAAATAAATTAATAGTATCAATCTTTTCTGAATTACGCAATTTCTGTAAATTTGTATGAGCAGTAGATATTACTTTAGTGAGTGAACCGGTAATTTGAATAGTTCTTTCATCTTTATCTCTTTTTTTAGCACATGTAATAAAATCAACTTTATTTATTTCACATAATTGTTTATTCCGTTTCTCTGCACCATCATCAGGAAATACTACAAACGAAGGTCCCTGATTAGCATTAATAATTTGCACATACTTTGCAAACATAGTGACAAATGTCATTTTAACATTTGTATGAAAAAAAAAGCGTGTGCATAATGCATGCATATCAATTACATATAGCTCATTCTTTGAATTACCGCAAGGTATTGAATTAAAGAAGTGCGCTAAATAATAACCAGTGCCTAATTCTCCCTCTATTTGGATTCTTTCCATTGTTCCAGTTGGATAATATGGTAATATAATATGTAATTTATTTATACCATATGAAGCAAGAGAAGATAACAACATATATTGTGATAAAATATTAGTAGAATTAGGTTCATTAAATGAAAAATATGCTAAATATATAATGTGCCTACCTCTTAGCATTTTGACGGTGTATTCATCAAGAAACATTTTAGGGGTTCCATCAGGATATTTTGTCCATGTAACATTACCTTTTATAAAAAGGGATGGTGCTCTGGAAACTAAACTTTGTGCTAAAGGCTCAAATTCACGACAGGATAAAATCACATATTTATCTAAACTTAATTCATTACGGTTCCCCAAAATAGCGAGTTGGTCAGCATTTAAAATACCGCCTAATTGTTTTTTTATTAAAGATTTTTTCCTTTTATAATTTGAAATTCTTTTTGAAGCCATGATGTATATATATAAATAATTTAAAAAATTTAAATTATTTAAATATTGCAAAAAAATAAATTAAATATTACCTTATAATATAAAAACAAATATGGTAAAATACCAAAAAAATAATAATACTAGAATATCAAAAAAACAACTAATTCAAAAAAGGAAAATATCTAACAGACAAAAATTAATAATGAAAGGTGGAATGCCACTCAACATAACACTCAATAGTGATAAAACATTTACTTTTGAAGTGGAGAGTTCTGATACTGTAGAGGCTATAAAATCTGTCATACAAGATAATACAGGCATTCCTATGGAAAGGCAGCGTCTGATTTTCAAAGAAAGACAGCTTGAAGACGGTCACACACTTAGCGACTATAATGTTCAAGCAAACTCAACTATACAATTAGTTTTACGTAGAATAAGGACACCCAGTCCAGATTCAGTTCATGATGAGGTAGAGTTATTAAACCAAAATATGCAAGGCGGTCTCATAGTGAAATGGATTGTTGGTGATAAAGAATTCTCTATGGACAAGGCTTTGGACGACACTGTATCAGATGTAAAGCGGATAATTAATGATAGAACTGGTATTCCTGTGGAAAGACAGCGTTTAATTTTCAATGGTAAACAGCTTGATGATGACCGTTTGCTGATGGATTATGGAATAACTAAAGATGACATTATTAATTTAGTTTTACGTAATTAATTGTGCTGTATTTTTTTGTGAATAAATTACTTAATACTTGCGATTGATATATATATATGTGTATTTGTATTTGTATTTGTGTTATATGAAAGGATTACTTCTATAATATAAATAGATGTATATATATAGTTTTTTTGATAAATGTGTAAAAAAATTTGATAGTAATTTTTGAGAGAGGAGTGTGAATAATGTGTATACAATCAACTAGGATAACAACCTAGCTGTTTGCATACAATCACCCCCCTTAGCTCAGCGGAAGGAGCGCCAGGCTCATAACTTGGAGGTCACAGGATCGAAACCTGTAGGGGGTATCTTTAGTTTATATTAGGTTAATAGCCTGGTATTTACAATCTTCACCGGCATGGCGCAGAGGCAGCGCGCAGGGCTCATAACCCTGAGGTCACAGGATCGAAACCTGTTGCCGGTATCTTTAGTCTTATCCAAGTTAATAGCTTGGTTTAGACACCCTTAACCGGTGTGGCGCAGAGGAAGCGCGCGGGGCTCATAACTCCGAGGACATAGGATCGAAACCTATCTCCGGTATCTTTAGTCTTATCCAAGTTAATAGCTTGGTGTAGACACCCTTAACCGGTGTGGCGCAGAGGAAGCGCGCGGGGCTCATAACTCCGAGGACATAGGATCGAAACCTATCTCCGGTATCTTTAGTTTGTATTAGGTTAATAGCCTGGTATTAACAACCCTTAACCGGGGTGGCGCAGAGGAAGCGCGCAGGGCTCATAACCCTGAGGTCATTGGTTCAAACCCAATCTCCGGTATCTTTAGTCTTATCCAAGTTAATAGCTTGGTGTAGACAAGCCTTAACCGGCATGGCGCAGAGGCAGCGCGCAGGGCTCATAACCCTGAGGTCATCCGATCGAAACGGATTGCCGGTATCTTTAGACAATATTAGGTTAATAGCCTAGTATTATCACTCATTTAACCGGCGTGGCGCATCGGCAGCGCGCAGGGCTCATAACCCTGAGGTAACTGGATCAACACCAGTCGCGGGTATCTTTAGACAATATTAGGTTAACTGCCTGGTATTATCAAGTATTAAAACCGGTGTGGCGCAGAGGAAGCGCGCGGGGCTCATAACTCCGAGGACATAGGATCGAAACCTATCTCCGGTATCTTTAGTCTTATCCAAGTTAATTGCTTGGTTTAGACACCCTTAACCGGTGTGGCGCAGAGGAAGCGCGCAGGGCTCATAACCCTGAGGACATAGGATCGAAACCTATCTCCGGTATCTTTAGTTTATATTAGGGTGACTCCCTGGTATTAACAACCCTTAACCGGTGTGGCGCAGAGGAAGCGCGCGGGGCTCATAACTCCGAGGACATAGGATCGAAACCTATCTCCGGTATCTTTAGACAATATTAGGTTAATAGCCTAGTATTATCACTCCCTTAACCGGTGTGGCGCAGGGGTAGCGCGCGGGGCTCATAACCCCGAGGACATAGGATCGAGACCTATCGCCGGTATCTAAGTCTTATCCAAGTTAATAGCTTGGGTTAGACATAATCATTGGTATTCATATATCTCAGCGGTAGAGATGGACTGACGGTCCAAGGTCGTGAGATCGAAACTCACTGTGAATATCCCGATTCATAGCTCAAGTGAATGTAAAACATGAGCAATTAACCCCTGTGGCGCAGAGGAAGCGCGCTGTAAAACG
>Ga0209190_1003591_pt1 | contig 10273 bp, 8 predicted proteins | sample M_140205_XF_Meta_FD_187315 | JGI IMG/M metagenome (GOLD analysis project Ga0209190, IMG submission 187315) | Freshwater microbial communities from Lake Montjoie, Canada to study carbon cycling - M_140205_XF_MetaG (SPAdes) (version 2) | ecosystem: Environmental > Aquatic > Freshwater > Lake... | reverse complement strand
TCTCGGTCTTGTGCAGGTGACTTACTTCCTACAGCAAGTTGTCATTGGTTACCTTCCACAAGTTATCATTGCTGTTCTTATTCTTATGGTTGCTGTGGTTATCGGAGATATCGTACAGCGTATTGTTCGGGCTTCAGCGGGAGCTGCAGGAGTGCGTTCATCACATCTTCTTGGCGCTATTGCTAAGTGGGTTATCTGGATCTTCGCTCTCTTAACTGTACTTCTACAGCTTGGTATCGGTGCCGACCTTATCCGAATTCTCTTTACTGGAATCGTAGTAGCAGGAGCTATTGCTTTTGGTATCGCTTTTGGACTTGGAGGACAGACTCATGCTTCTGAATTGATCACTAAGATCAAGCGGGAGATTGGTGGCGGACATATGTAGTATAAATTGCTCATATCTAAGTTTAGATAAAATTTAGAAAACAAAACCTCGAGACTGACTCTCGAGGTTTTGTTTATAATTTCTTTTGTTTTAATTTATACCGTGTATGTAAGGATTATCCGTATGGCTAAACTATTTGATAAGTGGAATATTAAGAAACAACAAGTACAGAGAGAAAATAAACTAATTATCTTTTATGAAAGAGAAGTGTGGTGGTGTATTGTCGGAACAAATATTGGAGTAGAAATTGACGGTAAAAATGAGTTCTTTCTAAGACCTGTAGTGGTTTTGAGAAAATTTAATAAAGATATGATGCTGGTTGTACCAACAAGCTCAAAGGCAAAAAGCGGTAAATATTACTTAACTTCCTCATGTGAAGATGGTACAGAGTATCATCTTCGTCTTTCTCAGCTAAGAACTATTAGCAGTAAAAGACTATTCAGTAAAATGGGTACTATTAGTCAAAAAGATTATAAAGTTTTATTAGAAAAAGTTTCAGATATGGTAAAAGGTAATTTATAAAATACCACCCTCGCGGGTGGTATTTCGGAGGCCGAAGCCCATAATATGTTTAATGATAGCAGTAAAGGGTGTTAAGTCAATACAGAATTTGATAAATAATTTATCTAATAACCAAGCGAGTATTGTGCTACAATTAAAAAATGATTAAATGGAACGAAGTGACTTGGTATTCAAAACTTTTGGCAATCATATTTTTTATTGGCGTCTTGCCGACTCTATCTTTTTACATAGGGGGTCAATATCAGAATATTAAGAGTGTTGAAAATAAAGAATATGATGTCTCAAATTGGAAGACTTACCAGAATAATGAATATGGTTTTGAACTTAAGTACCCCCGTACATTTGTAGAAGGTGAAAGTATTTCCTCAGGTATAAAACCGATAATTTATCTTTCTAATAACAGTGAGGAAGACTTAGCTTACATTGATGTTTCTGGGCCACATAGTTTTCCGGTGGATAGCTATGAAGGAGTTGGTGAAAACACCCCTCTTTCCAAGAAATTAAATACTTTTAATGAATTTGTTAAATACGACAAATCAGGAGGAGAAAGAGAAATAATAGGGGGATTTGATACTTTTCTTCAATTGGGACATTCAGAATTTACCCCAACTTTATTTGTGGATATTGGTGATAATAAGTACTTATACATAACCATGTATAAGTTGAAGGATTTTGGTTCAGAAAAACCATTATATAGGGCCATTTTTGACACCCTAAAGAAGATTTAATAGCCTATTTAGTACTTCTGTTGACATTTATTTCACCTCATATATACTCTCTTTTACATCTTGAATATGTCACTCACCCTTAATTTCATGCGGCCCCAATAACGCCTTTAATGGTGCGTTGGAAAAGACCGCTCGAAAAGCGGTCTTTTTTTAAAGAAAAAGGCAGCGGGGGAGCTTACTGAGATGTTGATGCTTTGACAATTTCAATCCACCCCGGCAATTTGTCCCCATGCTTTAGCGAGTATGTGGATGATGAGGTCTTTTCAGCTGGAGGTGGACAGGTAAAAAAGAAAGAAAGATAAACATAAATAATTGTGGTTTTTAAATTTCCTAATAGGAAATTTAAGAGCATATGGTGGATGCCTAGACTTAAAAAGACGATGAAAGACGCTGTTTAGCTGCGATATGCTTCGGGGAGGTGCCTAACAACCTTTGATCCGGAGATCTCTGAATGGGGAAACCCTCTCGCTTCGGCGAGAATCTTTGCTCTAGTAGCAAAGAAGTACTACCTGGGGAAGTAAAACATTTCAGTACCCAGAGGAAAATAAAAGAATGTCACATTGTGACGATATTTCGTTAGTAGCGGCGAGCGAAAACGAAAGAGCCCAAACCGAACTCTCCAACGGAAGGTATAACGCACGCAAGTGCGCTGTGCACTCCGTTGGGTGGTTCGGGGTTGTAAGGTAGCAAACGTATTTATTTACAAAGAGTTACAAATTATATTGTTAGCAGAATGAGCTGGAAAGCTCAGCCCAAGCAGGTGATAGCCCTTTAAGCGAAAACAATATAACTCTAATTGCTATTCTTGAGTACCTCGAGACACGTGTGGCTCGGGGGAATCCAGCGGAACTAACCGCTAAGGCTAAATACTTTTTAAGATCGATAGTGAACTAGTACCGTGAGGGAAAGGTGAAAAGAACCCCGGAGAGGGGAGTGAAATAGAACTGAAACCATATGTTTACAAGGAGTGGAAGAGGGTATTTATATCCTCGACCGCGTGCCTATTGAAGAATGAGCCAACGAGTTGTTGCATGCGGCCCGGCTAAATCCTAAGGGATGAAGCCATAGGGAAACCGAGTATTAATAGTGCGCTCGTCGTATGCATCAGACCCGAAGCCAAGTGAGCTTGCCTTGCGCAGGGTGAAGTTTGCCGAAAGGCAGATGGAAGCCCGAACCGTTATGCCGTTCAACACATTCGGATGACGTGAGGTAAGAAGTGAAAAGCTAATCGAACTTGGTAATAGCTGGTTCTCTCCGAAATAGCTTTTGGGCTAGCGTTAGATGTTCCTCTTGGGGGTAGAGCACTGGAAGGTCCCGACAGGTCGAAAGATCGCGGGACCTATCAAACTCCGAATACCAAGAGTCAATAGTCTAGCAGTTAGACCGTGGGGGCTAAGCTCCACTGGTCAAAAGGGAAACAGCCCTTGATCTCAAGTTAAGGTCCCAAAATCTACGTTAAGTACACTTAAGGTGGTAGAATTTCTCTGACAATGAGGAGGTTGGCTTAGAAGCAGCCATCCTTTAAAGATAGCGTAACAGCTCACTCATCCAGAGATTCTGCGCCGCAAATGATCGGGGTTAAACGTAGTACCGAAGCTGAGGGCTTTCAGTGTGTTCGCACATTGGGAGCGGTAGGAGAGTGTTCCATTCGCGATGAAGGCAAAGGGGTGACCCATGCTGGAGCGCTTGGAAGTAAGAATGTTGGCACAAGTAACCACAATGCGGGTGAAATCCCCGCACGTCGAAAGATCAAGGTTTCCTTCGCTATGACAATCAGCGAAGGGTTAGTCGGTCCTAAGGGGATGGCGAAAGCCGCACCCGATGGACACATGGTTAATATTCCATGACCGTCATATAGTGTGATGGGAGGACGGAGGGTAGTATGTTCTGCGCATAATTGGATTTGCGTTCGTGTTGTCAGAGTGTTTTCTAGGCAAATCCGGAAAACTTCCTTTAATGGTAGCTCAAGCAAAGCGGCGATGTACTTCGAAAGGAGTACAAAGAGAGCAAAGCACCCTTCCAAGAAAATTCCCTAAACTTAACTATATGTCGACCGTACCGCAAACCGACACAGGTGATCAGGGCGAGTAGCCCAAGACGAACGAGTGAGAAGTCCCCAAGGAACTCGGCAAAAAAGCAGCCGTAACTTCGGAATAAGGCTTGCCCCTTTTCAGCAATGATAGGGGGCCGCAGCTAAAGTATCTCTGGCAACTGTTTACCAAAAACACAGCTCCCTGCGAACTCGTAAGAGGATGTATAGGGGGTGACACCTGACCAATGCCCGAAGGTCAAACGATGGCGGTGCGATTATATCAAGCTGACCGTTGTAAGCCCGGGTGAATGTCGGCCGTAACTATAACGGTCCTAAGGTTCCGAAACTTTCGCAAGAAGGTTTCGGAAGGACTGGGACTGTTATAAGATAATTTTTGGAAAAATAAGTTAAATAAATTACATCAAAAAGCTACCTAACATGCAGTAATGCATGATTAGTCCATGAATGCGGTTATTAAGAGACCAACCCCGCACGTCCGATCTCCGAAAGGTGAGGACGAAGATAGAGTCCATCTGTCAGGAATAGATGAGCGAAATTCCTTGTCTGGTAAGTTCAGACGCGCACGAATGGTGTAATGACTGGAGAACTGTCTCGGGGACCTGCTCGGTGAAAATACAGTAGCGGTGAAGATGCCGCTTACCTGCAGTTAGACGAAAAGACCCCAGAAGCTTTACTGCAACTTGGTATTGAATATACATTTCTGCTGCGTAGCATAGTGGTGAGACTTTGAAGTTCGATTTTCGGATCGAGTGGAGTCGTCAGTGAAATAACCATCTGTATTTGTGTATATTCTAACCTCAACGGCAAAAACGATGAGAGACAGTATCTGGCGGGCAGTTTTAGTGGGGCGCTATCCTCCCAAAAAGTAACGGAGGAGTTTAAAGGTCAGCTAGGCGCGAATGGAAACCGTGCCGATAGTGTAATGGCACAAGCTGGCTTAACTGTGAGACGTATTTGTCAAACAGATGCGAAAGCAGAACATAGTGAACCGACTCTTTGCATTAGATGCAGGAGAAGATTATCAGACAAAAGCTACTCTGGGGATAACAGGCTGGTTGTATCTAAGAGTCCAAATCGACGATACAGTTCGGCACCTCGATGTCGGCTCAACTTATCCTGGGGCTGGAGAAGGTCCCAAGGGTATGGCTGTTCGCCATTTAAAAAGTTACGCGAGCTGGGTTCAGACCGTACAGGTTACAATGATCATCATTGCAATCTCTACACTCTGAATCCTTAGAGGAAAAATGAGAAATTTAATGTTATGTCTTTTCGACAAATGATTGTAAAAATACAATCGATAGAAATGTTAGTGAGACAACCAAAACGGCGGTCTTGGATAGAAATATTCGAGAAAGCAGTTGACTAATATCGGTAGAAGCCTAATTCATGCAAATGAAAGGTCAATACCGAGGGAAGTACTATTAATTTAGTTGCACCCGTAGAGACTGAACGTCAACCATCCGCGATTTATTTCGAGGATGATATTACAGTCCGAACCTTCGAGTAATCGGAGTAATCCCGCAAGGGAATATACACAAGCGTGAGACAGGTTGGTCTCCTATCTACTGCAGGCGTTGATTTTTGAGAAGATTTGTTCCTAGTACGAGAGGACCGGAATGAACTGACCTCTGGTGTATCTGCTGTCCTGCCAAGGGCACCGCAGAGTAGCTAAGTCGGGAATGGATAAACGCTGAAAGCATCTAAGCGTGAAGCCAGCTTCAAGATAAGAAATCGCAGACCCGTAAGAGATGATTACGTTGATAGGCACTAGGTGGAAGTTCAGTAATGAATTAAGCCAAGGTGTACTAATGCGTCGAACCTCCTATTAGGAAATTTGAACACCACATTATTTGTGTTTATCTTCCTTTCTTTTTTACCGTTAATTTGAAAATTTAGTTCTGGTGATTCATCGCGGAGGCCACACCTGATCTCATTCCGAACTCAGCAGTTAAGCTCCGTTGAGGCGATGATACTCTTTTGGAGGGGAAAGTAGCTTGTCGCCAGAACTAAATTTTTAAATTTCTATGTTATTATAAAAGCATGAAAAAGCACATCGTATTTTTTGCTTCACTAATTGCTTTTATATTTGCTATTCAAGGGGTAATTTTTCTAATGTCTGTTCCACAGAGTTACCAAGCAGGTTTTCGTGGTTGGGCGTTCTACTCGCTTTTTATCGCTGTCGTGCATTTCCTTATTGCGCTTGGTTTAGTACATCGCAGAAAGTGGGCGCCACATCTTGGTATCTTTTTCCAACTTTACATAATCCTTAACTTCATCATTAGTAACTCAAAATCACTTTTTTCACCGATATTACTACCCTCTGTTTTTACAGTCCTCTCTGTGTCGGCTTTTATTACCACCGGTCTTTTTATATTAAGAAATGAATTTACCGACTGATCTTACGTGGTCAAAACAGCGTCAACTACTAATCCTCGGAGGACTGACTCTTTTTGTGGTTGTTGTTTTAAGTGTTTCGGGATATTTATTTTTTCATGAAGCTCCATCTTGCTCTGACAATAAATGGAACCAAAATGAAACGGGTGTTGATTGCGGGGGAGTATGTGCTCGTATTTGTTCTGCGGATACAAAAGCTCTCACTCTTGAGTGGGTGAGACTTTTCAAGATTCGTGACGGTATTTATTCTGCTGTTGCCAGAGTCTCAAATCCATCTGTTGATTCTATTGCTCGTGATGTTCCGTACACCTTTACCCTCAAGGATGCTTCTGGCAAAGAGGTTTCCAAACGTTCGGGTACAGTTTTTGTACCAGCACGGGATACTTTTGTGGTGTTTGAAGGAACAATTACTTCTTCTGGCAACCCCGAGAGTGTTTCTTTCCAATTTGATAAGGAACCAGAATGGGTGCGCTCGACATATACTCAGCCAAAACTTGCCATTATCGATAAACAACTTTCAGATATAGAAAAATCCCCACGCCTCGTAGCGACTGTTTCAAACCAAAGTATTGTTGATGTAAACAATATTACACTTTCGTCTCTCATTTATGACGACCAAGGAAATGCTGTGCAAGTATCACAAACATATATTGAAAAAATAAAAGCAGGAGCAACAGAAAAAGCTACATTTACTTGGCCTCAACCCATCTCCCTTAAGAGTCGTATTTGCGAGTCACCGGTAGACACTGCGCTCGTGATTGATCGGTCGGGAAGTATGGAATATCTCGGCACTACACCCCCACAGCCTCTGACAGACGTTAAAGAAGCTGCCAAGCTCTTCGTAAGCGAGCTTTCGAAGTTCGACCAAGCAACTGTGGTTTCTTTTGCAAATGAAGCAAGTAATCCAATCGACGCTTTTCTTTCTTCAAATCTTTCTTCAATTCAAGATGCTATTCTAAATATTTCTATAACACCGCCAGCAAAAACCCAAAACACAAATCTGGGAGACGGAATACTTAAAGCTTCAGAAGAACTTGAATCATCACGACATCGTCCAAAATCTGGCAAAATCATGGTGGTTCTTACAGACGGAGTATCAACACGACCTATTAAAGCAGGCGATAAAAAATATCCTGAGACTTTTGCTCTAGCAAATGCAACAGACGCAAAAGCGAAGGGAACTAGAATTTTTACAATTGGTCTTGGTAAAGATTTGAATAAGGAATTCCTAAAGAATGTTGCCTCTTCTCCTGCGGATTTCTATTTGGCGCCAACAGCCACACAGTTGGAATCTATTTATCATGAGATTGGTACAAAAATGTGTCAAAGAAAGCCTACTTCTCTTGAGATTATCCCTAGCATTCCTTTGTGATATAGTCGTGTAATGTTTAAGCGATTTCTGCATATTGATTGGGTACTCTTTCTTGCCACTGTGCCTATTTTGGGAGCAGGCCTCATCACTATGAGCTCTTTTACAGGGGCAGATAACTATTTCATAAAACAGCTTATTTGGATCTGTGTGTCACTTTTAGTTTTTTTTGTGCTTAGCATTTCAGACTTGAGATTTTTGAAAAAGACCGAGATCATCACTCTTGGTTTTGGTATTACTTGTGCAGTACTCACTCTTCTTTTTATTGTTGGAAGTGTTTCAAAGGGTGCTCAAAGCTGGTTTAAACTTGGTTTCTTTTCCATACAACCTTCTGATCCTGCAAAGTTGATGCTCATCCTATTATTATCTAAATATTTCTCTCGTCGGCATATGGAGATTGCTCACATTAGACATATTATTGTTTCCGGACTTTATGCTTTTATTCTTTTTCTTCTTATTTTATTACAACCGGACTTTGGTTCTGCAATTATTATATTCTTTGTGTGGCTAGGAATGGTAGTTGTTTCGGGTATATCAAAAAAACATTTAGCTATCGTATCTTTAGGCGCAGTTTTTACTTTTCTGGCTCTATGGAATTTTGCTTTTGCTGATTACCAGAAGGCTCGGGTCATGAACTTCATCAACCCGCTTGCTGATATCCGAGGGAGTGGATACAACGCTTATCAATCCACTATTACGGTGGGTTCGGGTCAGGTTTTCGGAAAGGGAATTGGTTATGGAACTCAGTCAAGGTTGCACTTTTTACCGGAGTATCAAACAGACTTTATTTTTGCAGCATATTCCGAAGAATGGGGTTTTATCGGTTCTTCTCTCATTCTATTTTTGTTTGGTCTTGTTATTTACCGCATACTCAATAACGCTATTCGTGGAGCTAGTAACTTTGAACTTCTATATGGAGCAGGTATCGCCATACTTTTTATGAGTCATATATTTATTAATATTGGTATGAATTTAGGAGTTCTTCCTGTGACAGGTATCACCGTGCCATTTATGAGTTACGGTGGGTCTCACCTTATTGTAGAGTTTGCTGCTCTTGGTATTCTCATGAGTATGAGAAAACACGCTCGTGTGGCTCACAAGGATGCCATGCAGAATGATTTTATAATGTAAGACAATAACCGTTTGTGATTTCTGTTCCATTATTTGAAAGTTTAGAAAGTCTCTGAGGGGTTTCAGCTACAAAGTAAATAATGTAAGGAACCTCTCCAAGCTTTTTTCCTCCACAAGATGGTTTATATGTAGTGTCGGATTTTGTCGTAACTACATCTGCTGTTTGATAATAGTAAATATTACCACCCAGTGCAGAAACATCTTTTGGTGGTTTTGGTATTACAGAAAGATATCCCTTCACAACAATAGGTTGAAGAGTAGATGACATGGTTGTATCTGATACTCCGTTTTTTGCAGGCGCATCACTTGGTTGTTGTTGTGGATATCCACCAGCTTCAAGTTGATATAGCTCAAGTGCAGTCTGAAGAGTTTTAAGTTCTGCCACTTTTTGTGTGTCCCGCCCTTTTGCCCTTGAAATATCCAAACGTGAAAGAACAATAGAGGTGAGAAGTAAGATGACTCCCGCTACCACAACAAGTTCATAGAGTGTAAAACCTTTCTGTTTAGAATTTGTCTTTTTCATTGAGGTTTTGTGGGGAGGCTGTAGATCATGTCGGGTAACATTTGGTCTAGCTCCGACTGGCTGTAGTCCTCTCGGTATTTTATTTTTTTAGCTGAAAAGTTGAATGTAAAAACCGCAACAGATCCTAAAATAAGCAAAACGGTGGCAGAAAGCATGACAATGTTAGCTGTTTTAAGGTCCTTTACGATTCCGTATTTAACGATAAGAGGAGTGTTGTGGGTTACAGCACGAGAAATATCAATTGTATGATAATTAATTTCAGAATCTTCAAATTCTACAGAAGACATGTTGCTAGTTTATCTTTTATTTAGATAAACGTCGAGGGTTTTTGAGCACATCTCGGCTTTGTTAAAAATGGTTTGAACACGCTCCGTCAGTTCTTTGGATAAACGCTCCCTTTCAGCAGGGAAATCAATGAGTTTTTTGATAGCTTCAGCAAGAGCTCTGCCACTTTTTGGTTGAACAAGAATACCGGCCTCGTCTATCACTTCAGGAATACCACCAACTTCTGTTCCGATCACCGGGATACCAGCTAGGCCTGCTTCCAGAATCGAATACCCAAATGCCTCAGAAAGGGAAGAAAGAGTAAAGATATCAAAAGCTTTAAGGTATGTTTTTGCTCCGTCTATAAAGCCTGTTAGGAACACTCGAGATTCTAGGCGTCTTTTAACTATCTGTTTTTCTATGAGTGCGCGTTGTTCACCCTCACCGATGATATAAAATTTAATGTTTAGTTCAGGTCGTTCATCCCGAATAAGGGCAATTGCATCTATGGCGTAAGGAATACCTTTAACAGGGTGGAGCTCAGAAATTGTTCCCACCCATATATCGTTCTCAGGTTCTGCCTCATTCAAATTTAAATTCGAATTTGAATTTGTTTTTGCTCGAAGCGACACTCTAGCTTCTTCTTTTTCTTTAAAATCATATGTGTCCATGCCTAGGTGGATGACCTCTATTTTATTCTTCATAAAAGGCATATGAATGACTTGCTCTTTGACGGAATCTGATACGGCGATAGTTCTGTGTGACAAAATCACTGTCATCCAGTGAAGAAAACTTATAAACATTTTTGAAAGGGTTCCTCGATTTTCATTGAAAGCCCAAGCGTGTGCGGTGAAGATAATGTTTTTTACTCCCGCAAGACGCGCCACAAGCGCTCCCAATCCTC
>Ga0209190_1003590_pt1 | contig 10273 bp, 7 predicted proteins | sample M_140205_XF_Meta_FD_187315 | JGI IMG/M metagenome (GOLD analysis project Ga0209190, IMG submission 187315) | Freshwater microbial communities from Lake Montjoie, Canada to study carbon cycling - M_140205_XF_MetaG (SPAdes) (version 2) | ecosystem: Environmental > Aquatic > Freshwater > Lake... | reverse complement strand
GGGCAGGGTTTATTGGTTCGCACCTTGTAGAGCGGTTGCTTGCAGATGGGCATACGGTCGACGTTGTCGATGACCTGTCAACTGGTTCGCTCGCCAATTTGTCGGTTGCGCGCACGCTTGGCGGAGCACTTAAATTTCATCATCTCGACATCTCGACGGTTGAATTTGCCGAGCTCGTGGGTTTGCGGCAACCCGATGTGATCTTCCATATGGCTCTCTTGCCTCCGAGTGCCACCGAGTCGGCTTCGGTGCTGCGAGCAGCGCCAATGCTGTTGTCAGTTCTTGAAGCAGCGCGACGACACCGCGTGACAAAAGTGGTTGCCTGTTTGCCAGCTGTACTGGTGTACGGCGAAGTACCAGCAAAGTATTTGCCTGTAAAAGAAGGACGTAAGGCGGACGCAATTGGAGTGCCGCATGTGATGGCACAGACAATTATCGACCTTCTAGGCGTGTATCGAGAAATGCACGACATTGAGTTCACCGTGTTGGCAATGACCAATGTGTACGGCCTACGTCAACGGCCCGAAGACGGCGTTGTGGCCGCATTTGCATCTGGAGTGATTCGTAAGCAAGACCCAGATATTTATGGCAGTGGAAAACAGACGCGAGATTTTCTCTATATTGACGACGCGGTTGACGTATTGGTGCGCACGATTTCAAAAGGTGGTGGTCTCGTGCTCAATGCGGGAACTGGGGTGCAAACGACAATTGAGGAATTATGGAAGGTGCTAGGCGCAGGCAGCACATTGCGCGCAAAGAAACTACCCACACGACCAGGTGATGTGCAGAGGTTGGCTGTATCAACGGTGCGAACGCGAATTCAACTGGGTTGGTCGTCGTGGACAAGCCTTGGCGAAGGGTTGGAAACAATACGCGAAAGTTTTACGCGCTAATTATCTAAACAAATCTTCTTGAGCAGGGCGAACAATCTCACTCATTGCTGAATCTCGCAACCATGTTGGGTCGACGCCACGAATGATCGCAACTGGAATGCCCGATGATTTACCCATCACCAGTTCGCCTGTGCTTGCGAGTTCGTCGGCTACACAAACTTCGGTTACATGCATCACGCGGCCAAGTGCGTCTGGAGTGCCGCGCAAGTCGACGACACCCGCAATGCCGGCAACACCGATTGCGACATCGGTGAGACCATTGCGCCATGGTCGACCAAAAGTGTCGCTGACAATGATGCCAACTTCGACACCCAACTTGGCTTTGATGATGTCACGGATGCGTCGAGCAGAGCGATCGCTGTCAAGCGGCAAGAGTGCGGCAAAACCGCGTTCGACGTTTGACAAATCAATTCCGCTATTGGCGCAAATAAAACCGTGCTTGGTCTCGGTGATGATCAAATCACCGCGACGCCGAACGATGCGAACGGCTTCCTCCTCGACGAGTTTTTTGTGACTAACAGGGTCATCTGGATCGATTGCGACGAGGCGTCCCTCGGCCTTTGAGACAATCTTTTGCGTTACAACCAGCACATCACCGTTGAGCAGTGGGCCATTTGGTTCGGCGCGACAAGCGTCGACAATGATGTCTCCAAGTTGATCTCCGGGAACTATTTCACCGATTCCTGAGACGCTCCATGCGGTCATTTTCATCTTGCGCTCTCCAGTGTGGTGCGTGCCAGATGTTGCGATTTTTCTGGTGTGCTCATAACGGTATCAACAACGACACAACGCATACCTTCCGCCTCAACTTTGGATGCAAGGTGTGCATCTGCGGTATCAATAATGAGTGTGCCGCAAATTGGTGCGTACAGTTTTGCAACACCCACAACAGACGACTCGTGGCCAAGTTCGGTCATCAGTCGGTCGGCGGGGCCTTTGAGTGCGGCACCCGCAATGATCGGGGAGATTGCGACAACCGACTCGCGGCGTTTTGTGAGTGCAGCATCAACACCTTGCAATGCGCGCAACGGTGCAATCGACACGAGCGGATTGGACGGAGCAATAACGACGGTTTGTGCTGAGTTGAGTATGTCGAGTCCAAGCGCAGATGCTGTTGAAGCGCCGTCAAATCGCACATTACTCACGGCAACCGAGTGTTGGTGTTTGACAAAGTATTCCTGAAACGTAATTTCGGTACCTTGTTGTCCGGCCGCACAATCGTTGGCAAGGGTGACAAATGTAGAAACCCGATCGTTAGACATGGGCACAAGATGTACATCGACGCCAAAACTTTGGCTGATCTCGGATGTGACCTGCGCAAGTGTTGCACCTTCGCGTAGGCGAGCAGTGCGATAAAAGTGGGTTGCTAAATCTTTGTCGCCCAAATTGAACCATGTCGGTGCTGATGCCGAACCGTACGGACGAACATCGACAAAGCGGGCGAGTGCAGACATTGCAGTCCACGATTCGTTTTCGAGTCCCCAACCGCGCACGGGATCAATTGCATTTGCCAGTGTGTATGTGACGGTGTCGAGATCTGGCGAAATTGAGAGGCCATGCAAAACGGTGTCGTCGCCCGTGTTGACGATGGCGGTGATGTCATGAGCAGGAACAACTTGCACGAGGCCACGAAGAAAACGAGCAGCCCCAACGCCGCCTGCGAGTACACAGATCACGCCGTTGAGCGTAACTATCTTGCATGGACAATTTATGACCAAGAGCAACTGCTAGATTTGAACGCGTTATGCGCAAAGCCTTTATCACCGGCATCACTGGCCAAGACGGACGTCACCTCGCAGAGTTCTTGCAGACCAAGGGATACAAGGTCTACGGCATGATGAAGGGTCAGCACAACCCACGCGCAGAGCTGTTGCGCGATGAGTTTCCAGAAGTTGAAGTGGTGCCAGGAGACTTGACCGATCTCACGAGCCTCGTGACCGCGCTTGAATATGTGCAGCCTGACGAGTTTTACAATCTTGGGGCAATTTCTTTTGTGGCGATGTCGTTTAACCAAGCCGAATTGACCGCCAATGTGACGGGGCTTGGCGTGTTGCGTGCTCTTGAAGCAGTGCGCATGGTGGGTGGCGCTCAAAATAATCCAATTCGTTTTTATCAGGCGTCATCATCCGAGATGTTTGGCAAAGTGCGCGAGACACCGCAAACAGAACTCACACCGTTTCACCCTCGATCGCCATATGGCGTCGCGAAGGTCTTCGGTCATGACATCACTGTCAACTATCGCGAGAGTTACGGCATGTATGCGTGCTCTGGCATTTTGTTTAATCATGAAGGGCCGCGACGTGGTCTCGAGTTTGTGACCCGCAAGATCACCAACACTGCTGCCCGCATCAAACTAGGTATTGATAAAGAACTCGTGCTCGGTAATACCGATGCAAAGCGCGACTGGGGCTATGCCGGCGACTACGTGAAGGCCATGTGGATGATGTTGCAGCAAGACGCACCAGATGATTATGTGATTGCAACTGGCGAGACACACAGTGTTGACGAATTCTTAACACTTGCATTTGAGAAAGCCGGTCTTGGCGACTTCCGTCCGTATGTGAAACACGATCCAAAATATTTCCGACCTGCAGAAGTTGACCTATTGATCGGCGATCCATCAAAGGCAGAAAAGAAGTTGGGTTGGAAACGAGAAGTTGGATTTGATCAGCTAGTTGACATGATGGTGAAACACGACATTGCCTACGAAACGCACCGCCTCAAGAAAATTTGAGCATACGGCTGCGTAATGCAAGCACAAAACTGACAAGCGCAACGACTGAGCTGCCAACGAGAGCAATCTCGACTCGCAGATAGAGATCGTTACTTGACCATGCTGCAAGAGCAACAAAACTTGCAAACCCAGTTGCCCAGCCCACGCCGGCAAGCGCGTGGCCGCGAAGGGCAATAGTTGCCTGAGCAAACGTAACTGCCACCATGTAGAGCGCACTTGAAAGAGCGAGCAATGTAAGAGTGCGACGATCGATATTGCCTTCGTAGACGAGATTAAGAACAGCTGGCCCAATCGCGAAGGCACCAATTGTGCCGACGACACCGACGCCGACAACGAGCACGAGAAGTTTGCGCAATGCACTGCGAAATTCGTCTAGATGCCCTTGTGCTGCCAAGCGCGCCAAGCGCGGCAACAGTGCTGCTTGTACGGCCTGAAACAAAAAAAGCGGAATGCGTGCAAAAATTACTGCGTTGCCAAATTGCGTAATGAGTTCGGGTTTGGCGTCGGTGCCCAAGATGTCAACGGTGATCGGGCCTGCATTGACGAGTGCTGCGGCAAACAGCGAACCCATTAGTAGCCAGCCAAGATTTGGCGTTACTTCAGACCACGGTGCTGGTGGGCCAGCATCAGTGTGCAGTTTGCCAAAAAGGCCAACACCAATAACGCCGACAAGTGGCGACAGAGCGATCATGAGTGCAAAGGCTCCGACGCTGTCGACTCCCAGCGCCCAGAGCATTGCAACACCGATGACACGGGCGGCACCATCTGCGCCGATGATGATGCCGTAAGCGCCAAATCGTTGCGACCCAGAACAGATGCCGCGCGCAAGGTGCATCGGTGCGTACGACACAAGCGTGAGCACAAGGCACACCACGACAACGCCGTATCCGTCAAACAAATGTTTCGTGAGATTCGGAGACGCAATGGCAATGATCGCAGCAAGAACGATGAGCATGGTTGCGGCAAGCGGAATCATGCGGCGAATAATCGGTCGGCCTCCTTGATTGAGCGCTCGCCGATGAGAAAGTGCTCTGCCTACCTCTTGTTCGATCGGAAGAAAAAAGCCAGGGGCAAGCGAAAATGCAATGAACCACATGGCGACAATTGGTTTGAAGCCGTCTTGCCCAAGTGCTTGTTGACCAATTTTGAAAAATACGAATGCAGAGATGCCTGCGATAAATAGGCCAACACCAACCGTCAGGGTGCCTTCGGGAAGGGGAATACGACTAGTTTTCGTCGGCTCGGGCGCCGGAGTAAGCAGGGTTGGTTCAGTGAATGACAAGCGAGCCGATATTACTTGCTGGCTTGGCTGTCGTTGCGCGAGTTGAGAAGCGAAGTCATCACCATGGCGATATTGCTGATGGTCGTTTCAACTTGCTTGATGACGAAAGCCTTGGCTTGCGGAAATTCTTTATCGATTTCTTCGGAAAGCTCGCGTCGTCGCACCTGCGCCTTTTGGAAGGCGAGAATACCGATGCCAACGGAGGTGTAGGCCAATTCTTTGGCTTTCATCTTGAAACAATCAAGGTCAACATCTTTTTCTGTCACAAAGATCCTTTGTAGTCCACAACCTCAAACCGAGGGTATCTAGGGGTGTTTGCAAAAGCAAGTATCAGTAATGCTTTGCGTACGCTCGTTTTAGGCCACAGGGCAGCAAGGTTGAGCACAACTAAACTCTGTACATCGTGACGAATCCAACCGATTTGATTAACTTGGGCGAACGCGTCTCGCCAGTGCAGGCTCCGCCCGTGGTTGTGGCAATGGTGGTGCACCAGCCGTGTCCTTGGCTCGATGAAGTATTGACTTCTCTTGCAGCGCAGGACTACCCAAACCTGCAAACTTTGTTTTTTGTGATCGGAGCCGCGTCTTCGCCAGCAGTCGACATAGCGCCAGCAGTAAACATAGTGCCCGCAGGCAATGCAAGTGACAGTATTCGCCTCGCGTTGCCAGCGGCAGTGATTCGTCAGGTTGAGGGCAACCCTGGGTTTGGGCCGCTGATGAACGAAGTTGGTCGTTTGGTTGAAGGCGAAAGCGGCTTCTTTTGTTTCATGCACGATGACGTTGCTTTAGAGAGCAATGCAATCTCGACCATGATCGAAGAAATGTTTAGGTCGAATGCGGGAGTCGTCGGACCAAAGTTTGTGATGTGGGATGACATTACGGTGTTGCAAAGTGTGGGGCTCGGAGCCGATCGAATTGGCGATATTGATTCGATTGTTGAGCCTGGCGAGAAAGACCAAGAACAGCACGACGCCGTGCGCGATGTGTTTTTGCTTCCGTCTGCATGCATGTTGGTGCGTGCTGACATGTTTCGTGAGATCGGTGGTTTTTCTCCTGACATCCCGCTGTTTGGTGAAGACCTAGATTTTTGTTGGCGCACTCACCTGAGTGGCGCGCGTGTTCTGGTGGTGCCAGCCGCACGTGCCAGACATCGCAAAGAGATGAGTGTCTCGCGATCTGTCTCGACGATGAGCGCACTTGAGGCACGTCATCGAGTGCGCACCGTGGCCACGTTGTCGAGCCGAATTCAGTTGCCCATTGTTTTGGTGCAATTAATTGTGATGGCGATTGCACGTGTCGTGATCGGCGTATTCAACGGAACATTCAGGCAAGCACAAGCATCTTTGCGTGCATCAATTGCCGTTATTTTTGATGTTCGATACATTGTTCGGCGCAGAGCAGAGGTGCGACCATATCGACGGGTTTCAGCCGCCGAAATTCATGGCCTACAGAGTCGCGGGAGTGCTCGTCTGTGGGCTTTCATTCGCAAACGACAAACCCGAGTGCAAGAGATATCTGGCTTGAGTGCCAAGAGTCTGAGTTCCCCCAAGTCGAGGTTTGTGGGAATTACTGCCCTCGCCGTGATTGCACTAATTGTTATTGGTAGTCGGGGATTGATCAGCGGTGGGGTTGCATCAGTTGGCGATTTCCTGCCGCTTCGGAGCGCAACTGAGTCGCCAACAGCATTGATCTCGTCTGTCGTGAGCGGTTGGTGGCAGGCGGGTTTTGGTCAGGCGAGCGCAAGCCCATCAGGAATTGCTTTGCTTGCAATTGCTGGTGTTGGCGTGCTGGGCAGACTCGGAGCATTGCAAATGCTTTCGGTGGTTGGTGCACTAGTGGTTGGCTGCGTGGGTATGTGGCAAGTAGCGAGTGGTTTTTTTAGTTCGCGAGCGCGCATTGTTGGGTTCTTGGTCTATGCAGCAGTGCCGGCACCCTACGTAGCAATCGCACAGGGGCGTTTTGGCGTGTTGACTTGTTATGCAGCATTGCCGTGGCTGCTGCGATTGTTCGTGCGCGTTGGTCAGCGTCCGGTCGGCGCTCAAAAAACCCAGGTGTGGGCATTGGCTGTTTTGTTTGGTGCAGTGGTTGCGGCATTCACGCCGATTTTTGTGATTGTCGCGCTGTTTGCGAGTGCAGTGTGGATGACAGCAGATCTTGTGTCGCGCGTGCGATGGCAGGCAATTGTTGCAGTGCTGCAGTTGATGTCTGTGCTTGTTGTCGGAATCATTGTTCTCAACTTCCCATGGTCTGGCGGATTCATTGCATCGGATTGGTGGCAGCAGTTGGTCGGCGTAGAAACGATGCGAGGAGGTCGCGTTGGCATTGCGACACTTGCGCGTATGGACAGTGGCGTGATTGCAATCTCGATTTTGGCGCTTGGTTTGTATGTTCCTGTCATCATTGGTCTGCTGATCGTGCGTGGCGACAAATTGGTGTGGGCTGCGCGTTCTGCGTCGCTCGTACTCTTTTCACTCATCGCTGTGGCACTGTCGGATGCCGGTTATGTGGATGTAGCGATACCCGAATACGGAATTTTGTTTGTCGTGGTTGCATGCGGTCTGTCATTGGCGGCAGCCACAATGGCGAGTTTTATTTTTGATGATCAAACCCTCAATGCTTATCGATGGTGGAAGCCGCTTGCGAGTGTCGCGCTTGCGTGCGTCGTGGTAGGTGTTCTGCCCGCGCTCGTACTTTGTTCAAACGGACGGTGGGGTCAGCCAAAAGTTTCACTCGCCCAGTTGGTGGCACAGCTGCCAACCGACCCAGCATCGGGCGACTACAACGTTGTGTACGTGGGACGAAGTGAGGTGTTGCCGTTACCTGCAATGCGTCTCAATGACCAAACGGCATTTGCTGTTGCAGATGATGGAGAGTTGACATTGCGTGATCATTGGTTGGCTCCGACCAATGCGCTCACTGATTCGGTGGCTCAAGCTCTGGACGCCGCGATCTCTCAGCAGACAGTTCGTTGTGGGCGATTGCTGGCAAGTCTTGGTGTTCGTTATCTGGTTGTGCCAATTATTGATGGTGCCGCGTCAACTGTTGACCAACCACTTGAAGCACCGATTGGTCTGCTCGAAGGTTTGTCACTACAACTAGATTTTCGGCGCGTATACACAGCAAATGATTTAGTCATCTTTGAAAATATGGCTTACGCGCCTTCATTGACAAAACTTGATGAGGCATCTGCGGTGCTGAGTCAGCAGGCGGGTACCGATGCTTTACTGTCATCGCAGTTGCAAGTCGCGCAGGTGCTTCCGCGCGTGGGCGACATTGCAAGTCGTCCAACTCCAGTTGAGGTAGGCACCATTCATTTGGTCGCACCCTTTAACGATCACTTGGTATTACGTGTTGACAACTCTGATGTAATTCCACGAGTCGCCTTTGGTGGCACAACGGCATTTGATTCACCTGTGGCGGGAACTGCGACTCTTGACTTTAGGACACCGTGGAATCATGTTGCGCTGCTCATGGTGCAATTGATTTTGTGGGTCTTGGTGATTTCGGCAACGTTTAATCTGAAGCGAATTAAGTCCCGAATAGGTGTGCGTCGTGAGAAGCCGATCGTGCTTGGCGAGTCGAGTGATTCGGTGCTTACGTTTAACAAAAAAGACGGTGCTGGTTCACAATGAAACTCGGCACAAATTTTTTTAGATCCCAAACGCCATCGCATATGACGTTACGTCAATTGGTGATGGTCGCCATAGTGGTGGTTACTGGTGCGGCTCTACTTGTTGTAGGCAACGCCGCAAATAACAATGCAGATGCTGACAACACGACGAATTTTGTGGAGGTCTTGGCACTGCCTGCAATGCCATTTATCTCGGCTAACGATTCGATGACTACTAATTGGTTTTGCCCTGGTGTGCCCGCCAACGACGAAACCATCTCGAGCGGTTTGGTGATCTCAAACGCTTCGGAGGCAGATATCTCGGCAACGGTGACATTGCTGAGCTTTGATCAAACCCCAGTCGTCAACGCCGTATCTATTCCCGCACGGTCGCACATCACGCTCGACGCTCGTGGCGGCATTATTTCGCCGTTCGTGAGTGCGGTTGTCGAGATTGTGGGGTCGCAAGGATCGGTTGAACAAATTGTGAGACACCCTGCCGGCGATGCAGTTGTTTTGTGTGCCACGCAACCAGGAACTGATTGGTATTTTGCAGACGGGTTTACCGGAGCCGATTCAATTGAGCAAATAGTGATGACTAATCCATATGTAGATGCGACCGTTGTCGATATCACTTTTGTTACAGCCGATGGAGAGCGCAGCCCCGAGCAGTTGCAGGGCTTTGTATTGTCTGCGAACTCGGTTGTGGCATTGTCAATGGATCAACAAGGTGCGCGCAATGAACCAATTTTGGCGGTGTCAATCCACGCGTCGTCAGGCCGCTTGGTGGCTGGTCGCGTACAACATTATTTAGGCCAGGGTCGCCTTGGTTTTTCAATGAGCCTTGGTGCTTCGGCAATGAGCACACAGTGGTGGTTTAGTAACGGCGAAAAAATTGGTGGCAACACAGAAAATCTTGTGATCTACAACCCGAGCAGTCGCGATCGTTCGCTCAGTGTGGTGTTTGTGAACGGAAGTGATTCGGCGAACAGCATCGAGCCGCTCCTCATCACGGCACCTGCGCATCGTGTGATCACTATTGATACAGGCACCATCCAGGGTCTTCCGGTTGGCAGGTATGGAATCATCGTGTCGACAAACGATCAAGATATGGGTGATTCGCAGGGCATCGTTGTTGAGCAAGTCATCAACCGTCGCGACGGCAACACAGTAGGAACATCGGTCGTTTTGGGTGCACCACATAATTCGGGGTCAACAATGTGGAGTGCGCCAAGTGGAGTCACTGCTAGCGAAGATGCGCTGCAGATTATGAATACAACATCGCAGGAAGCAAGTGTGAGTGTGCTGCAAGTTGGGCCTGCTGGCGCTGTTGTGTTGGGTGGGCTCGAGTCGCTCGTGTTGCCAGCGGGTGGAGTGCTTTCCATTGGTGTTCCTCCAGGACTTCCTGACGCACAAATTATTGTGCAAGCCACGACAACAGTTGTTGTGCAGCGACTGCTGTTGAGAGGTCATGATCTCATCGGTCGAAGTGCCGTTCTTGCACTGCCTCATCTACCTTCGGCTGATAATTTTTTGAGTGAGTCGGCACCGTGATTCGGTTCGTAATCGTTGGGGTTGTAGTTGTGATTGCGTTGTTGGCCAACTTGTGGCAACGGAAACGACAAGTTGATGCACCAACTCAAGGTGCGAGTGAGGTTCCGTCCCAGATTGACCGGGCAGACTTTACGCGACCAGACGCGCCGTGGATCGTTTTGGCTTTTACTTCAGCAACGTGCCAGACATGCTCTGACATTG
>Ga0209190_1003585_pt1 | contig 10280 bp, 2 predicted proteins | sample M_140205_XF_Meta_FD_187315 | JGI IMG/M metagenome (GOLD analysis project Ga0209190, IMG submission 187315) | Freshwater microbial communities from Lake Montjoie, Canada to study carbon cycling - M_140205_XF_MetaG (SPAdes) (version 2) | ecosystem: Environmental > Aquatic > Freshwater > Lake... | reverse complement strand
GTCGGACGATGTCCTTTCCTACCGCTACGGCTACGCCAATGAGGGCGTCGGAAAAATTGACACCTACATTGCTCCCTTCGCCACCGATTCTGCGCGGCCGCTCATCGTCATGCCTGCGACCGATGGTGACAACGCGTGGGGCGGGGGATCGAGTTCGTGGATGGAGGCGACGCCGCAGCTTTTCAACGACTCGGCCTCGCGCGGCTACAAGCCCTCCACGCCGCAGGATTTCGTCAACGCGGCCATCGCAGCCGCGGGCGGTGCCAACAACATCCCGGTATCCCACATTGAGGACGGCGCGTGGATTTTTCCGGAGATGGATTACGGTTCGCCCAACTTTCTCAAGTGGATCGAGCCGCCGGTGGCCACCGTGGCCAACCGCGGCATCACCACCGTCCCCGGCACGCAGATCGACATGGAGACGCCGGGTTTCGCGCTGAAGTTTTACAGCTACGCGCCGCTCATGGCCGGGGCCAACTGGTGCGAGACGGCCGAGCAGATTCTCAAGGACGAAGGTGGTTCCGCGCAGGCGTGGAAGATCCAAGACCCCTACAACAATCTCGGTAACGGCCAATGGAGCAGCCCCAATGAGATCGAGCAGGCTTGGCACATTTATCTCGCAGGCCTCGACTCCGGTTTCAACTACTACGGCGGCCTCGGCAATGACGATGAGATTAAGCCCAGCCTCGCCACGCGGCGAGCGGTGGAAAAGTTGTCGCCGTGGATGACGCAGGCTCGCCGAGACAAAGACAAGACCGGGCCCACTGTGCTCAAGCCGCAGCGGTTTCCCTATAATCCCGGATGGTATACGTTCGGTTGGTTCAACAACGTTCCCGGGATCGACACACGTTTCCTCAAGCGCATGAACTCCGAGTTCTACGTCTGGACGCACGCCTACGACCTCAACGGTATCCCAGCCGGCAATGTGAAGCTGAAGGTTCGCGTCGACAGCGATGGTGCTAATCCGGTCGACAGCAACCAGAACGAAACCTATGCGGGTGGCGGCGAGGTTGGCACATGGGTCGAACTAGCGATGACCAAAAAAGAGCTTCCCAAAACACGCGAGGCGCTCAACGCGGCAGCGGCCAACAGCCAGATCGACTATTTCCTGCCCGTGCAAGCCGATGCGGTGGCAGACTACTACTTCGTCAAAATCACCGACGCCAATCTGCCCAATTTCCGCAGTAAGCTGCTCGACTACTACATCGAGGCAACCGATGCGAAGGGCAACGTGAGCAAATCCGAGATCCAGCATGTCTGGGTCGATGATTACAGTGGTGCAACCAACGGAGGTGGAGGAGGTGGTGGCGGGACTAGCGGCGCTGTGACCACCACGCCGTCGACCCCGTTGACCGGCCAATCCATCACGGTCACCTACAATCCAGCGGGCCGCAATCTCTCCTCCGCTTCGGCGGTCAACATTCACTACGGATACAATGGCGTGAGCGGCAACTGGACGGCTGTTCCGGGTCTGCCCATGACAAAATCCAGCACCAATTGGATCTATAGCTATATAGTCCCCGCTACGGCGACGACGATTGCCCTTTGCTTCAACAACGGCTCGGGCACATGGGACAACAATGGCGGGGGCAACTGGAACATTTCCGTGACGAGCAGTCCGCCGACCGACCCTCCGCCCGTCCCGACAGGACTGGTGGTGCAGAATGTGACGACCAATTCTGTTTCGCTCAAATGGACCGCCAGCGCCACAGCCTCTTCCTACATCGTTTATCGCGACGGACTTTCCAATTCCACCAGCATGGATACCAACTTCGTGGACTCCACCTGCCAACCCGACACCCCATACGCCTACTCGGTTGCTGCGGTCAACGCGGTGACCAACTCCGCGCCATGCAATCCCGTCGTGGCGCGCACCCTTTTCCTTCCGGTCGCCAGCAACGACCTGCGCATCGTCACGCCGTCGTCCGCAACGACCAGCACCAGCGGCTCCTTTGTTTTCAGCGGCCAGGTGGGGCTCGGTTTGACCAGCGGTGTGGCGTGGAGCAATGCCGCCAATGGTCAGATCGGCTCGATTGCCTACAACGGAGCAACCAATCCCTCGGGCTGGGCTTGGTTCCAAGCAGTGAGCCTCGCCGAGGGGTCGAACATCCTGACCTTCTCCTCCACCTACCTGACCGCTGGTCCGCCGGTGCAGACCGGCAGCGACTCCGCGCTGAATTATACGGGTTGGGCCTCGGGTTCCACCGCCGGTACTGGCTTCGGAGCGTGGAACATGACAGCGAGCGGCAACTCCGGCACCTTTCTCGCCGACATCAACAACCACACGAACATGAACGTCGGGGCGGCAAAGGGCTTCGGGCTTTGGGCCAATAGCGGCGGCGCAGTCACCGCACAACGAAACCTCCCTGCTGCGATGGAGGCAGGCGATGTTTTTACCCTGCGTATGGATAACAACTGGATCGACAATGGCGGTCGTGTCGGTGTGGCGCTGGCTACTGCGGGAGGATCCATCCGCATGAGTTTCTACTTCATCGGCGGTGGTTCGACCTACCGTATCGACGATGCGGCTACCAACCGCGACAGCGGCGTCGCCTACACCGGCAATGGTCTCCTGCTCACCCTCACGTTGACCGGCTCCGATACTTACAGCCTGAGCACCGGGGCCAATGTGATTTCCGGGACACTGGCTGGCGGCGGGCCCATCACGCAGATGGTTGTCTCCAACAGCAACGCCGGATCGGGTGCCGAGCGCAATTGTTACCTCGGGGAGATGACCTTCACCGAGCCAACGTCGGTTAGCAGCAGGGTTTCCGTGGCCGCACCGGCTGTGGCCCTGCAAGCAAGTTCCCAAACGGACGGCCTTCCTGATGCGTGGTGGTCTCAGTATGCGGTGCCTCCGAGCGAACGGGTCGCCGCTGCGGACCCCGATGGCGACAGGTTCAGCAACGCACAGGAATACGCGCTCGGTACGGATCCGACCGACCGCGCGTCCACGTTCCGAGTCATCTCGATCCGCTACGACGGCTCCGCCACGACGGTGGAATGGTCCGCGGTGGCCGGTAAAAAATATCGGCTGCAGGCCACGGCCGATCTTGCCGGGGGTGCCTGGATCGATGTCGGGGCGGATGTAACCGCGGGGCAGGGGGCCAATTCCGCCTCGGCCGAGCACTCCGCTGAGGCCACCCGCTTCTACCGGGTGCGACTGGTCAATCCCTGACCATGCTGATTTCTCTTGCGCTTTGAACTATTCGGACCATTGTTGTCATTGACAGTCGACAAGTTTAGGTCAAAAGCGCATAGCCCACGGGTTGAGTATTCGTTCGTGAGTTTCCGCGCAGGCACCGTGAAGTCCACGGGAAATGATCGGATCGCTTGGAGCCTGGCAGAAAAGCACAACAGAAAGAAAAAATAGTATGGGTAACAAACTCTATGTGGGGAATCTCCCCTTCAGCAGCACCGATGATTCGCTTCGCGATCTCTTCGGACAATGTGGCAGCGTGACCGACGTCATGATTGCCCTCGACCGTCAGACCGGCCGCTCGCGCGGCTTCGGCTTTGTCACGTTCTCGAACGACGAAGAAGCAGCAGCGGCGGTCGCCAAATTCAACGGCACCGACCTCGATGGACGCAGCATCCAAGTCAACGAGGCGCGTCCTCGTGAGGATCGTCCTCGCACCGGCGGTGGTGGTGGCGGCGGTGGTGGATATCGCGGCGGCGGCGGTGGCGGCGGTGGATACCGCGGCGGCGGCGGCGGCGGTGGCGGCGGCGGTGGATATCGCGGTGGTGGCGGTGGTGGCGGTGGATACCGTGACCGCGGCGGCGACCGTGGCGGCTACTAAGCTCGGCACACAGCAAAATTCAAAAGGGCGCCTTCGGGCGCCCTTTCCTTTTGTCCCGGATGAGGCCGTGTCGGCGGACAGATAGCGAGGCGCCTATGGGCGGGTCACCTTGAGCCGGAGATAGCGCTGGGCTGCTTCGCTCATCGGCACGATATCGAACACTGTAACATTTTCGAAGTCGTTGGTTCCGCCTCCGTAAGCATTGGTGGCACTGCTCCAGATACCCGTCCAGCCGCTGCTCAGAGCTCCGCTCGCCTCGACATGCATGGTGACATCCGTGGCCGCGCGGGCGCGGCGGAAACGGATAGCGAGCGATGTGGAGCGTTCGAGCAAGGGCAGGTCTGCGGCGGAAGCAGTGTTGGTAGGGTGGAGGCCCATCGCGTATTTCAGCAGATTGGCCAACCCGTCCGCCGCTAGGATGGAGGTATCGGCTGCGTTGCCGGTGTTCTCCGTCGTTCCGAAATGCGTCAGGCGCCAACTCTCGATCGGCGAGAGCAGCGGACTCACTGCGACCCTAGCCTGCGCCGTGTTGTTGGCATTGCTGATATCACCGCCGCCGGAAAGGACGACAGAGTTGGTCACCTCGGCGGGGTTATTCGTCGCGATGGTCACACCGACGGTGATCGGCGGATAGTTCGTGCCCGTGCCGAGACTGTCCGGGCGCGTGCAGGTGATATTGTTCGAGTTGAAGGCCCAACCGTCGCCGCTCATCGAGGTGACGATCATGCCTGCGGGCGGCAGTTCGGTCACCGCGACCGTGCCGGTGCTGGGAGATCCGCCGACGTTGGAAACCGTAACGCTGAATGTTCCCGTGCCGCCTTGCTGGTAAGTGCCATTGGTCGATTTACTGACGGCAAGATCGGGGCCGGGCAAGACGGAAGAAACCATGGTGTTGGTGTTGTTCAGCGCGTTGCCGTCGCCACCCCCGGAGACGGTCACCGTGTTGGTGAGCAGGGATTGGGCGTTGGACGCGACAGCGAATCCGATGGTGATTGGGGGATAGTTTGTGCCGGAGTTCAGAATTCCGCTGCGCGTGGCCGTCAGATTGTTCGAATTGAAGCTCCAACCACTGCCGCCCATTGACGTCATGCTCATGCCGGCCGGGAACTGGTTGCTGACCGTGACCGCCGTGGAGGTACTGGGAGATCCGCCGACATTGGAGACTGTGACCGTGAGCTGTCCGGTGCCGCCCTGCACCAGCGAAGAGTTTGTGTTGGTCGACGCAACGGCAAGATCGATCCCGGTGTAGAAGGCTGTGTTCGCCCCGTAGTTGATGCCCCCGTCGAGATTCATCGCGGCGACGCGGTAGTGGTAGAGCGTGTTGGCCGAAAAGCCGCTCAACGCGTTGGAGACCGAGACCGCATTGGTTCCGCCTCCGGAAGCCTCGGAGCCGAGCACCTGCAGGCCGTCGAACATGAGATCCTGAAAAGCTCCCGCGCTGTTCCAGTTGGCGAAGCCGAGATGGGTCACGTTCGTGCCCGTCCCGCTCATTTCTCCGCTCATGGTCTTGGTGGAGCCCGAGTTGGTGCGGAACTTCGCCCCGACCACGTAATGCCGCTTCAACGCATCAAAGTCGACTTCGAAGTCGATGATGGTGTTGGTCACCGGAGCCCCGAGATCCAGCACGCGCTGACCCCCGGCATCCGTGACCAGAATGCCGTTGTTGCCGCCTGCTGGCGCGATGCCGAAGGAGACCAGTTCGCCGGAGCCGAATCCGCTCGAACCTGATCCTTGCGAGGACTTGAGATTGAATCCGGTGAAACCCTTCGAGCTGTCGACATTGAAGCGTGCGGAGACCGTCATTGTGCCGAACTGCCGTGGCGTGACCACCGCCCGGCGGAAAGAAATTCCCGTCCCCGTCCCGGCGTATGCGCCCCAACTTTTGCTGCCGTCAATCGTCTGGTTGGCCGAGTTGTTGGCGAGGAAGGTCCCCGCACCGCTGCCGATGGAATAGCGCGTGAAATTGCTGAATCCCGTCCCGCCCCCGACGGAGCCCCCGGAAAGATTGAAGGCCGAGTAGCCCTCGGCGTTGTCGGTGGCGATGATGCGCGAAGTCGATCCGTAATTCGTGCTCGTCCCCCATTCGAACCACGCCGAGGCCGGCGAATCGTTCGGGTTGACCGAACCGCGGAGTGTCGCGGCGCTCGTGGTGAGGCCGGCGGGCGCCAGAGTTGTGGCGGTGGGCGGTGGCAATCCCGCGGAGAAGCTTTGCGCGGAGCCGTAGGAACTGCCGAAGCTGTTCGAGGCAGCCGCGCGGTAGTAGTAGACTTGGCCCGCAAGGAGGTTGGAAAGTGTAACCGTGTTGGTGAGGGTGTTGGTGCCACTGCCGACCGCCTGCGCTGCGGTGGCCGTTCCGTAGGACTCGTTGGTTCCGTATTCGAAGAAGAAAACGGTTCCGGAGCCGTTCGGGTTCACGGTGCCGGCCAGCACGGCGTTCGTGACGGAGATGCTGGCGGCGGCCAGCGTGTTCACGATGGGTTTCACCGGGAGGGTCTTGAAACTGAGCGTCGCACCATAAACTTTGTTGGTGATGTTGTTGGTCGTATTCACGCCGACCATGCGGAAGAAGTAGGTGGTGTCGGGCGAGAGGCCGGAGAGTGCCGCCCATTTGTTGCTCAGAGTCGTCCCAGCGCCCGCGTTTTGCAGGGCCGTGGCATTGGTGATCACATCGGAGCGATCGCTCCACTCGAAGTAGACCGAAGTATCCAGACCGTTCGGGTTGACGTCGCCGTTGATGTTAGCCGAGCCCGTGCCGACGAATGACGCCGCCGTGGTTGCGACCTGCGGCAAGGGCGATGCGGTGGTGAACGTTTTGTTTGTCCCGTGGGTGGTACCGGCCGAGTTGGTCGCGTAGACGCGGTAATTGTAGAGCGTTCCCGGAGTCAAAGCGCTCAGGTTCGTGGTCACGTTGACCGGCGAATTGCCGCTGCCGATGGCTTGGCCGGCAGTTGTCGTGCTATAGTTGGTGTCCGTCCCGTATTGGTAGAACACGGTGGTCGCGGCCCCGTTCGGGGTCACGGCAGCCGCGAGACTCGCGCCTGTGTCGGTGACGCCCGACGATGACACCGAGTTGATGGATGGCGCGGCAGCATTTGTCGAGGGCGCCGCCGTGGTGAAGCGCGACTCGAAGGGTGCATAGATGGCGAGACCGTTGGTATCCGTCGCGTTGGTGCCGATGCGCACGGTGTAAAGATTGGTGCCGGCAAGGTTCGACGACGGAGTGTAAGCCATCACCGTGTTGTTGGATGCCCATCCGAATGAACCGGTCGAGGCCGGCACGGTGGAAAAAGCCGGCTCGGTGCTTGCGGTGTTCATTCCTTGGCTGAAGGTCACCGTGATGGTGGTGGCCGTCGAAATCGCCGCGGCATCGTGCGCGGGCGAGATGCTCTCGACGACCGGAGCCAGTGCGAGGAGTTGCGTCTGCGCCACATAGACGCGGTAGGAGGTCGCCGGATTGGTGAACGATGGAATTCCGTCGGTTCCCACGGCGACCGTGAGCGTGTTGGTGGGATTCAGGACATCTACCAGCACCGTGCCGGCCGGATGGATGGTCGGGCGGGCGCCGATGGTCTGCTCCGTAGTCGATGTGTTGATGACCACGTAGGCCTCCTCGCCGTTGAGGCGGCGGGCATAGGCCAGAAGACCGGGAGTGGAAAAATTGGCCCAGAGGTTATTGTGCGATCCCGTACGCAGCGCGGGGTAGAGTCGGCGCAGATTGTTGAGTTTCGCCACCAGCTTGAAGCGTGCGCTGGTCATGTTGAAATTGTCGCCGAGCGACGGGCCCTGCTCGAATGCGCCATCGAACATATCCTCGCGGTTGTTCGGATCCGTGCCGCCGTTGAAATCCTGCTCTGTGCCGTAATAGAGGCTCGGGATGCCGCGCGAGGTGTACATGAACACCAGCGCCAACTCGAGCCGCGCTGTGCTGCTGCCCGTCGTGGCGAGGAAGCGTGCGTTGTCGTGGTTGTCGAGGTTGAGGACGAGCGAGTTGAGCGCCGAGGCGTCGTAGTTGGACGTAGTCAGGTTGTTGTAGCGCGATTCGATCTGACCCGTGTTGCCCGATGCGCTGCCGAACACGCTGCCGATCTGGTAGTAGAGAGGGTAGTCGATCACGCTCTCCATCTTGTAATTCCCGCCGGATTTGGTTCCCGTGTAGGAACCGCACTTGCTGTCCGATCCGTCGAAAATCTCGCCGAATTGGAGGAAGTTCGGGTTGTCAGCCGCCGTTGCGGCGGCGCGGATGGCCGGCGACCAGGTGTCCCAGAAGCCCATCTCCACGTGCTTCACTGTGTCGAGTCGGTAGGCGTCGAATCCGGCCGCGTTGATCCAATAGGTCCAGATTTCTTTCATCCGCTCGCGGATGTAGGTGCTCTCGGTCTTGAAGTCGTCGAGCGAAACCAGTTCGCCCAGTTCGACCTGCGTGGCATCGCCGTAGTTGGGGATGGAGCCGCAGTTGTTGTGGAAAATATTGGCTAGGTCGGTATTGCTGAACGTAGCGGTGAGGTTCGTGTTGGCGAACGGCGCCGCGTATTGCTGGCCACCGGAATTGTAGCGGAGGGTGTATCCCGACGGGGGAAAGCGGAATGTGCTTCCCCATCCGGCTTCGCCGCTGTCCACCCATGTGCTGCCGTGGTTCACCACGACATCGTTGATCACGAGAATTCCGCGTTTGTGCGCCTCGCGGACCAGGCTCTGCAGATCCGCCAGCGTGCCCATGCGCGGGTTGACCGTGTAGAAATCGGTTGCCGCATAGCCGTGGTAATCACCGTTGGCATTCTTCACCACCGGCGAAATCCAGATCGCGGTCGCACCGAGGGCCTTGATGTAGTCGAGTTTCTTCTCGATGCCCTTGAAGTCGCCGCCGTGGGCCTGTCCGCCGTTGGATGCGCCGAAATTCGGCAGCCCGGCCGAGTCGTTGGTCGTTTCGCCGTTGTAAAAGCGGTCGGTGATGATCTGGTAGATATTCTGGTTGCGCCAGAAGTTCGCATCCAGCGACGGCGAGAAATTTGGATTGCGCGTCAGCACGATGCGGTCGACATCCAACCACGCATCGCGCATCCAGAGGTTCAGAGTGTAGGTGCCGGAGGAGGGGATATTGATGCTGACCGGCGCGGATGATCCGGCGACCGTGTTGGCCCACGCCCAGGTGTTGTATTGCTGAAGATCGATGCGCGCGGGCGACGGACTGGCGCCGTTCAAACCGACATAAACTCCCGCCGAACTCGCGTCGCCCGCGTAGCCGCGAACCCACACGTAATAGGTGCCGGGGTTGCTGAATGTGATGCTGTAGTCGGCTTGCGGGCTGGTTGTTTCCCAAGCGGTCGTGACCGTCGTCGTGGAATTGGTATTCGCCGGGAAAGCCTCGATGTAGCCGGGACCAGAGAAGCCCGGCGTCGCCGTATCATTGTTCCAGGAGTAGCTGACGCCGCCGATTGTCCGCGAAGTTCTGTTGGTGGACGACTCCGCCTCGATGCGGACCATGCCGTTTGTTTCCGCTATCTGGGCGCTGGCCATGCCAGCCCGGCAGCAGACCAGGGCGCAAAGCACCACGAAACGGAAATTGCGGCTCCCGAGCATGACCGGTTAGCATAACCCAAAACAAAAAAAGTTCCACTTCAAGAACTCAGATGTGAGAGCTGGAAACCGGAACAGACCTCAACTCTTGCTCAGTTCGAGCATTCGTCTGATGGGAACCTCGGCTTGGGCGCGTATTTCCTCGGATATGAGGATTTGCGGTGTCAGGTCGCGCAGGCAGTCGCGCAACTTTTCCAGCGTATTCATCTTCATGTATCGGCAATCGGCGCAGGCGCAGTGGTCGGTGGGTCCGGGGATGAAGGTCTTACCCGGAATCTCGCGGCGCAGGCGGTGCAACATGCCCGACTCGGTGACGATGACAAACGCCTTGGCCGAGGAATTTTTGCAGTAGCCGACCATTTTTTCTGTCGAGCAAACCTCGTCGGCGAGGATGCGCACCGCGTGCGTGCACTCCGGGTGGGCGACGACCGGTGCATCGGGATATTCCGTGCGAATTCTTTCGATGCTCTGCCGCGTGAATTCGACGTGCACATAGCAATTTCCTCTCCAAAGCGTCATGGGGCGGCCGGTTTGTTCCATGACCCATGAGCCGAGGTTCTCGTCGGGAACGAAGAGGATGTTGCGGCCTTCCGGCGCGCTTTCGACGATCTTGATCGCATTGCCGCTGGTACAGATGACGTCGGACAGCGCCTTCACTCCGGCCGAGCAATTGATGTAAGCAATGACATAATAATGTTTGTCCGCATGCTCCTGCAAATAAGCAGCGAGTTTCTCCGGAGGGCAGGAGTCGCTGAGGGAACAGCCAGCATCCATATCGGGAATGACCACCGTCTTGGCCGGATTCACGATCTTGGCCGTCTCTCCCATGAAGTGGACGCCGCAGAAGGCGATGACGTCGGTCTCGGCCTCGGCTGCGCGATAGCTCAAACCGAGCGAGTCACCCAC
>Ga0209190_1003584_pt1 | contig 10280 bp, 9 predicted proteins | sample M_140205_XF_Meta_FD_187315 | JGI IMG/M metagenome (GOLD analysis project Ga0209190, IMG submission 187315) | Freshwater microbial communities from Lake Montjoie, Canada to study carbon cycling - M_140205_XF_MetaG (SPAdes) (version 2) | ecosystem: Environmental > Aquatic > Freshwater > Lake... | reverse complement strand
ACAAGTTTTACAAATTTTCATTGCCGATTAATTGAAAACCTTCATTTTTATTTTTTAAATAATACCGACATATTACTATTTGTGATAATATATCAGATATTATATTAAAAACAACAATATCTATTTGTGTAAAAAACAAATTAACATTTAAATACCAATCAAACCAACCATATATATTTGATATAACTATTATTCTATAACCTTTGTTGTAATTAATTAAGCCCGGATTATTTATATTTTGTATATTTAAAATTATATATGGTTTAATTATTTCATTATTTATATTTCTTATAATTGTATTAAAACATATATAAAATATAAATAAAATATATTTTATATAAGTATTTAATTGTATACCCAATACTATTAAATTTTTATTTGGTCCTAATGTTACATTAAAATTAAATTTAGTTAAAAATAAAACAAATGAAATAATAACCCATACAAAAATTAAAATTAAAAATTTATCATTCATTTTATACTTTATTTAATGGTACTTTAAATCAATTTTAGTAACGATATTTAGGATCATAATCTGCAATATCGAGTTCAAATGTAAGCATATGTTCTCTATTATGAAATTCATAAAAACTGTTATCATATTTATAAAAAGAAATTTTAAAATTTTCTAAAGTAATAGGTGGTTCAAAATTCATTATTTTTTTATCAAAATCAGTACCTTTAAGTGCTTTAAGTTTACCTGGACGTTTTGTATCAAATAATATACTTCCTGTAGATGAATAATTTGAAATAATATTATCAGGATCATTGGAATCATAAATAATAACAGCAAATTTTTGATTTGTAGCTATATCAATGCTTTCAATACGTTCTGCTGCTTTATTTCCAAAATCTAATTGCATAATAATATATTTTGGATCATCATTAAGATCATAATCATAAATTCCAACTAAACTTGGGATAGTAATAGTAAAAGGTAAACCTGCTTGAAGTGTTGCTGGGGTGCAAGTTCCTAAATTATCTGTTGAATAAATTTGATTCGAGCCTGATTGATAAATTTGCTTAATAAAACCTAATACTCTAAATGGTGATCCAGCATTATAAATACTATTGGTAAAATCAATTATGAAATTATCTGAATTATTTGTTATAACAATTCTGTTAAGAATACTTGCATAATTACCAGTTCCACCACTAGAACTTGGTGTTGTTGCAATAAAAACATTAAAATTTGTTGAAACTACAGGTAAATAAAAACTATTAAGAACATAAATTAATTCAGCCATAATACCTGTTAATGCAATATTTCCATCTGGTGTATAAGTGGTACCAATAGTATTAGTTCCAATTAGAAATTGTCCCTGTGTAAGATAAAGTTGTTTAGTTGTTCCACCAGTAATAACGCCATTTACAATAGCTCCACCAATATTAACAATTAAAAGATTATTTTCACTATTAATGTTATATTCTGTTTTAGGCATCATTGCCGCGATTAATTCTATACGTTCTACATTTCTATGAGGTTCCATTAAATTAATAAGATAATCATTAGGATATGGATAAAGATTATAATCTCGTTGTCTTGAATCTACTATTATAGTATGTTTACTAACAATCTTAGTTTTAGTAGGTTCTGCTCTTTCTATTTTAGCAAGGTCTAGATTTTCTAATGGTATTTTAAAATAATCTTGATTTAAATTAGATGTATCAACACCAAGTTCTTTTAAACGATGATAAGCCGCTTCAATATCATATTCACTCATTTTTTAATTTAATTTAATTTGATAACTTTAATTCATTTTCAATTTGATAAAGTATATTTTTACAATTAGCCAAACAAGTTAATTTTTCATTAGAAATATTATTAGTGTAATTGTCACTTGGGCTTATTGATAAATCCAATGAATTATTACTTTGACTTTTAGTAATATTTACATTTACTATTTTTTTTTTATTTCTACTATTTGTGCTTGAACCAAATAATAATGTTTGTAAAATTTTATTTAAAGGTATAACTTCAGATGAATAATCTTTACAAGGTCCATTAATTCTTCCATCAGAAGTTTCTTTTTTACAATAACATTTTTGACATATACCATTTGGTGTTATTTGAAAATAGATTTCAGAAGTAGTATGTTTTCTATTTACATTCATACAAAAATTATCATCTGGTTGAGCATAATAACAATTTTCATTTTTAGTTAATTTTTCAATTTTAAATTTGCAATTTTTATAATTTCTTTTAATAAAATTTTCAAGTTTAATTATAACTTCATCTTCTGATTTTTTAGTAACTTTTTTTGATTTTTTTGTTAAAGTTACTTCAAGTTCTTTAATTAAAACAGTTTCTGGTAAATTATTATAATTATAAATACTTGTTTCAGGTAACATTACATAATAACTACCGATGCTTTCTAAATAATTTTTATTACAATTTCCCAAAACAGCTTTAGGTGAATAAATTCTATTTTCATCAATCTTACCAATAAATTTGCAAGTTTCACAAGTTTCACGAAATTCTTTTTTATTTTTACAAGATTTACAAGGTGATATTTTACGACATCCAACCATTCTTAAACCATTATCCTCATAAACAGCAAGGTCAACAACATCTTCCCACGTGTTATAGCTTTCACGCTCTCCAAAATGAAAAATTAAACTTTCAATAAAAAGAATTCTTATTTTTTTAGCAGTTTCAACTGTTATCCAAATATCGGGCCATACCAAATGAAATCCAGATTTTATTAATTCTATTTCAATTTCATTAACAGATTTTTTTATTGTTTTAGAATCTGAACCACATATAATAACCTTAAAATCACCAAAATAAATATTTATAATTTCTTGTAATTTTAATGTTATTATTTTTATACTATCAATACTAATGATTATATCATCAAACATATCAATATCACAAATAAATTTAAATACTTCAGTTCGGTTTTCGCAAATATAATGCTTTTCACCATTTTGAAGATCAACTGCCAAAAGTCTTAAAAATTCAGAATATATTTCTTTAGGTATACTCCAGATACCTCCATCTAATAAAAAATGTGTAGCTGTTAATTTTTTTTCTTTGGAATCAGTTGTTTTTATAAAATATTTATTTGTTATTACCCACTTTTTTAATGGACTAAGCTGACTAAAGTTCCCCATTTAATATTATTATACACATTTTTTAATATCATTTTAAATTATATAAATTTAATAACTGCAGAAATACGAGTAATGTGTATACTTTTATTTCCAGGAATAGATAATTCTTTACGTTTAATACTTTCAACTTTCATAAAAGATGTATTTTTTGCTTGAGATTTTTCAGTTTCTCTTTTCTTAAGTGTGCTATTCATATCATTCTCAATATCAATTATATTTTCAATAGCATAATTAATAATATTGTTTTGTATCGCAAATTTAAAAAAATTTAATTGACCAATAGTAGTAATAATATATTCCTTGTGATGTATTTTCATATTTGATTTAAAATCTAAAATTAAATTATTTTGATAATCAAATATAATACGCTCTCTTCTACAAAAAGGATCACAATATTTTTTAGAATATGCTTTTAACTGAGATTTATAACTTTTAAATGGAAAATAAACAATATTTTCATTATTTTTCAAAAGTGTATAATTGGTATTGTGTTTTTTAGAAAAATTAGTAACAAACCAATCTAATGAACGTAATGACAATCTTGTCTGTTGTAAGATTATAGGTAATAGTATATTTAAATTTTCTGGTATTTTATAAAAATCTAATAATTTTATTTTAATTAATGCACTTTTTGATGATAAAATATCATCATTGATTTTTTCAGTTTGCATTTTAAAATCAAATTACTTAATTTAATTTCTTTCCTTTAAACAATTTTTAATTTAAATTTAAAATTAATTAGATATTAAAAAATTATTAATAAAATAAAAAACAATACCTGCTAAAATAGCATTAACTATTAAAGCAAGTATAGATGGATCAACTGTTCCCATCATTGGAAGTTTAATAATTTGTTTCCATATCATTTTACTATTTAATAAAATAAATATTACACTAACTAAAATACTTGTTTTTAAAACAGGTATATTTAAAATATCACTTCCAAAATTACTTTTACGTTTAATTATTTGTTCTAACATCATTGGATCAATTGGTTGTTGCATTTGTTGTTGCATTTGCATTTGTTGCATTTGTTGTTGAACACGTGGATCCATTTGTTGTTGAGCTTGTTGCATTTGTTGTTGAACACGTGGATCACGTGGATCTATTTGTTGTTGAACACGTGGATCACCTTGAGGGCGTGGACCTGCTTGCTGGGTATTTCGTTTAATTTTAGTTCCTCCTTCAGATGAATCAGCCATTTAATGTAATATAAATTAATTTATTTTTCATACAAATTAAACGGAATTATTTTTGATTCATCATTTTTAAAAATTCCATATTTACAGTTGTATAAGAAAAAAATTGTAAAAATTGTAAATAAAATTAAAATTATTTTATTTAAACTAAATTTATTTTTTGTTATTTCAATTTTTGGTTTAAAATAACCAGGGTTTGTTAATTTTGGTAAAGTTGATGATTCTAAATTCATTACTTCGTTTCTTTATTATTTTATTTTTTAAACCATCTTTTTACACCATTTTTTGTTTTTCTAACTTTCCACATATTTCCATCAATACCTCGTTTAGTAGTTCCTACTCGAACTGATTTTGCCGATACTTTTGGAGATTTACGTATTGTCTTCCTTTTACCAAATGACATTTTTGAAAAACCTGCATTTGTTATTAATGTTGATATACCACTTAAAATTTTATTTATTACTATTTTACCTGCTATCATTACAGGAGTTATTCTAATACCAAAAGGTATTTTTTCCCACCCTTTATCAAAATATTTTTTAATAAGATCTTGTAACATATCGGTAACACTTGATTTTACATCTTTCATATTATCTTTAAATTTTTCAAAATGAGAAATTATTAATGGTTTTACAGTATCTATTATTTTATTTTTAAAAATATTAGGTGATAATACTATTGATTTTATATTAGATGGAGAAAATTCAGTTGTAAATATATCTTTTAATTCTTTTTCAAATAATTCTAATTCATTTTTTATTGCTTTTTTAACATCATTACCAAATTTATTTTTTCTATAAATCTTTTTAAGAGTTATTGACATACATTTTCTATAATTTGAGGTTCCTTTACATTTTCTTACTGCACATTTAAAATTGCTAATCACTTTGCGTTTAGTAATTGGTTTGCCACGTTTAATTGGTTTACATCGTTTACCAAAAGAACTTTTCCGGTGCATCTTTTTAAGAGTTATTGACATACATTTACGATAATTTGGTTTACCCTTACAATGTTTTGCTGCTGCTTTAAAAATCTTAATGTTTTTATTACTTTTACGTGATTTACGTTTTACACTTTTACGCTTTGTGCTTTTACCACGCTTTCGTTTACCAAAAGCAACATTGTATTTTTCTATATCCATTAATGCCATTTGTTCAATAATGTCTTCAATTTCTTCGTCATCCAAATTTCTACTATTTTCTGTTAATGTTTTACCATCTGGACTAACTTCAATATTATCAAAATCTACATTTTTGGCAAATTTAACTATACTTTCTAAATCACCTTTCTCTTTTGCTTTAAACATAAAATCAATATTTTTTGCTAACCTTGCTGCTTGCGTTGGCGATGTTTTTGGTTTTGGTTTCATTAATTTCATTTTTCCTGCACGACCTCTAGCACGTGCAAATGCTTCTTGCATTTCACTTCTTATTTGAAGTGCTTTAACTGATGCACAAGTTGTTAATGCTTCATCATTTGATACTCTTACACCATCTGGGTCAAATATACTAAAACCGCCTTTATAATTTTGTAATGAATAATTTAATCCAGCATCATTACATAATCCAATAATAGCACCTTGTCTTTGACGAGGAGGTACTCCATTTATATCTGCTATTATTGTTGAACTTGCTATTGATTTATAATGTTGAAACATTTTAGATGGTGGTAATGCTTCTGCCATTCTAACTGCTTCAAAGTCAGCAGCAGTAAACCCACCACCTTCTGGAACAGTTCCTTCAATTGCATCAAGTTCTGCTTTATCTTCATCTGAAAGTGAACCACTGCGAACACATCGCAGTAAATCTTCTTCATACATATGGGTAGATGCCCAATTTAATAAAGTTTTAAGATCCATAGCTTCTACCGATTTACGTTCAATTTTACGAGAAGCATCTGTTTCAGCTCGTTCAGGTGCAGTTACTTTATATGATTGAACTAACGCTTCAATAGCTGGATCAAGTCTAGCAACACTTATAGCAGGTGTAGCTAAAGGTCCAGCTGATGCGGAAGATGATGCAGATGCTTTTGGTGCTTTAGCTGCCGCTGGTGTTTTTGGTTCTTTAGGTGCTTTAACAGTTTCTTCTACAGCACATTTACCATTTTTTATTACACATCTTTTTACACCTACTAATTCTGGAGGCATTATATATGTATGTGTAGATTCATCAATAGCAAGTCCTCCATCTGAATGTGGTATTATTTGAAAATAATAAACGCGTGGTGTTCTTACACCTTGAGAGTTAATAAAGTATTTATTACCTTCGGAGTCTTGAAGATAAACACCAAACCAATTGCTCTTGGCAAATGAAAATTCACATTCATTTAAGTTTGGTTGTAAACGATAATTTTCAAGAAAATTAGAGTCATCTAAAAGTGTTGCTAAATAACCTTTTCCTTGTTCTGTATTTAATACATAATTTTGTAATGGAGTAATATCTCTACCTGTACAACTTGCATTACCAGTTTTTTTTGGTGGCATAATAACTTCTTTACTTTTACTTTTATTTTTTTTTAATTTTTTTTAATTCAATTTTTAATTCTTCTAATGTATACATATCCCATAAAAGTTCATTTCCTTCAAATCCTTCATATTCCAATGCTTTTATTATTGCATTTTTCTCTTCTATAACACTTTTACCCATAAATTCTTTAATTTTTCTAGGTAAATCTGGATCAACTGATGTTTTATAACGATACTGGACATCACGAAGATATTGCATAATTACTTCTTTTCCCATTTTTTCTAAATAAGGTAAAATTTCTTTATTAATTGTTAAACTAATAATTTCTCTGGGAAGTTTATTATCAAATGCATAATTAATTATTTCACAATTTATATTTTCTGGTATAATTAATGATTTATTTAAAGTTAAAATTTCTCCATTTTCATTTTTAAAATTAAACGAACTTGAATTTTTTGCAGTATTATCAAGAATATCTTGAAGTGTTAATATACCAATTGGTAAATCTGGTTTTATTTTAGATTTTATATCTAAACGTGTAAATGTTTCACCTGTAGAATAATTTTCATAAAGTAAATTATAAGTTCCAGATATTGGAAGATATGGTAAATACATTTCATTTAAACGAATAATATTTCCATTTTTATTAATATTACAATCTATTGCTACTTCCTTTATAGCTTTTTCAAATTGTCTATTTAAATTTAATTTACTTAAACTACGTGAATACATATATTCTTGAACTGAACGTGAATCTAATTGTTTATGTTGTTGAATTTGTTTTGTTAAACCTGCATCAGGTAATCTAATAATTGAAGAAAATATTATATTAGTTCCTAAAAATATTTTTTGTGAATTTTGAATATTAGTTTCTCCTTCCTTATTTACTCTAGTATATGCTTCACGAAATACCCATTTTCCAGAATTAAGTTCACCTGGATTTTCTACTTGTAAAAAAGATTTTATATGTCTTACTGTTTTAACTCCACTTGGTAAAACTTCATTTATATCTAAAGAAAATAATTTTTCAGCTGATCCTAATGTTGATATATGAATAAAAACATCAACTATTCTTTTATTTTCTGGTAAATCTTTATGACTACATAAACGTATACCACGTGCTATAATTTGTTGCATACGTGAATCATTCCACCAAGGATCTAAAAGATGAATTTGTCTAACATTTTTAAAATCAACACCTTCCATAACTGTTTGTGTTCCAAACATTATTTTTAATAAATCACCATTTATATTTTTAGGATCATTAAATACTTTATTTGCTCGTTGAACTAAATTTGGATCTTTATTTGCTATACCTGACCAAATAAAATAACTTCCCATTGGACCTTTATTGGGAAATGGTAAATAACCTAAATATTTCATAATAAGACCCATTGCATCTACACCGTAATAAACATAATTTGAAAATACAAATACACTTCCTTCACTGTTAAGTATCAGTTCGGCAACTTTTGCAAATTTTGCAGAATATTTCCTAACTGTTTTAAGAATTTCTGTATTACGTGAATCAGCTGGTGTAGAATCAAAAATATATTTTAATACTTTTTTTAATTCAGCAGTTGTTTGTTTTAAAACAGTATTATCTTGAAAAGATTCTGCTGCTTTTAAATTTTGTTGTACTTCTTCTTTAGTTAAAACAGAGTGTTCAGTTTTTCCCTTTGGGTCACTTGCTTTATATTTAGGTAAACTTGATTCTTTTACAACAGTTGCTGATTGTGGAAAAGCTATATTAGAAATTTGATTTGATTTATTAAATATACCTGTATGTAATTCACTACCTTCTTTGGGTTTAATAAAAAATTCTTCATCACGTGAAAAAGATTCTTTATCATTTTCTACTTCTTCCACCAATACAAGTTTATACATAGAATATTGGTATTCTTCCATCGGATGATACATTATAGTTGTTTTTTTATAGGGATAAGCAATTGGATTACCACCTTTAAAATAACTTATGTATCCACTACACATTTGTTTGAATGCATTTTTATTTATCATTTGATTTGTTTTATCAATAAATAATTTATTAAAATCATCTATGCTATCTGGAAATTTTAACCGAGTTTTTAATAAATTCATTAATAAACCAAATTCAAATGGTTTATCATAAATTGGAGTTCCTGTTAATAATACTACTTTAAAATTAGGATTTGCATAAAATAATAAAGCATAAAGTAATTTTCTATAACTAACACCTACCGCACTTATTAAATTTTGAATTTCATCTATAATTAATAACCCATTGGGTATATTTAGATATCTTAAATAATCTTGGTCAATAAATTTTTTATCTTCAATTTTAAAAAGTCTATTTAAAAAAGCTTCGTGTCCTATAATTTCATAAACTTTTGATATTTTATTTTGTTCAAGAATTTTTGCTTCAGTTATTTCATTTTTTTTTGCTTTAATTAAATTTGTTAATTCAGCAATTTTTGCAAAATCACCTGTTTGTGTTATTTGTTTTTCTAAATTAATTATTTCATTATGTTTTTGTAACATACCATTTCTTAATCTTTTACTTGTATAGTATTGTCTATCTCCGTTAATAATTATTTCACCTGATGCAGATGATAAATTACCTGCTTCTATTTTACCTATAATTTCTCTATAATATTGATCTTTTAAAATAGCGGGAACAACTATAAAAACTCTTGTATCTGCTCTACCATTAATTACAATTGATTTAATGTCTCTAAATTTAAATGCTTCACCTATAATTATACTTGTTGCAGTTTTACCAGAACCCAAACCGTGATAAACAAGCATACCTCTATTTTCAATATAAGTATTAAAAATACGACCTGCAAATTTTTGTTGTGGTTTTAAAGAATAAACGGAATTTTCACAAATTGAATTATATGCAACTTCTGGAGAATAATCTTCTGCATTATATTCTTCTGGTGGAAATGAATATTCTTGAAAATTTGTATTTATCCAATGGTAGTATTCTTGATTTTTATAAGTAGTATAATTGTTAAAATTAAATTTTTTTGAATATATTTCATTACCTTTAAAACATCTTGATGTAATTAAGTTTCCATCTTTATCAAATATATCTGTATAATATTGATTATAATTATCACACATCTTATTAATTTATAATATTTTATTTTTAAAAATTATTGCCAACCAAATCTAATTCTGTTATCAATTTCCATAGTTTGATTTTTAATCTTAGAAACTAATTTTTTTAATTTATCTACATATTTACTAGGATTATCTGCTTTATCGGTTTTATCAAATTCAATAATTAATTTTGAACTTTTAATTTTAGATTTTACTTTAATTTTAGATTTTTTAGGTTCCTTGGGTTCCTTGGGTTCCTTGGGTTCCTTGGGTTTAATTTTAACCTTGGGTTTAATTTTAACCTTGGGTTTAACCTTGGGTTTAACCTTGGGTTCTTTGGGTTTTTTAATTTTTTTTTCTGTCATAATATTTATCTTTTAAATTGTTTAAAAAAAAAAAACATAAAAAAAAA
>Ga0209190_1003581_pt1 | contig 10281 bp, 8 predicted proteins | sample M_140205_XF_Meta_FD_187315 | JGI IMG/M metagenome (GOLD analysis project Ga0209190, IMG submission 187315) | Freshwater microbial communities from Lake Montjoie, Canada to study carbon cycling - M_140205_XF_MetaG (SPAdes) (version 2) | ecosystem: Environmental > Aquatic > Freshwater > Lake... | reverse complement strand
ATCTCGACCGAGATGGAATGATTGATTCCTGTGAGGACTGCAATGGCAATGGCATTGCGGATCCCACCGATCTTGCTGGGGCACTGGGACTTTGGACCGTGCAGTTTTCGCCTGCGCTTTTGATTGAACTCGATGGACGCAGCGGAGTTCAGCGGCGAACAATCGACCCTTCAAGTGCAGGAATCCAGTCTTTTTCTGCAATTGAAACAGCACTCGATGGATCGTTACTTCTTACAGCAATCGTCAACGGAGAATCTGCGCTCTTTCGATTCAATAGAGCGACGGCGGCTTTATTGCGAATCACGCCAAGCGGATCCGGTTTCCCGATTGCAAACAAATTGCAATTGGTTCCAGGAACAAGTGGTTCACTCGCTGCATGCGATGTGCTTGACCCGATCAACAAACGAATCACCCGTTGGCGTTTGAATGATGGTGCATCTTTAGGAACTATGGTTCAACTTGCATCTGGTTTATCTCCCCGCTCATTCGCAAGGCAAGCTTCCGCATATCTCATCATCAACGCAGATGGAACAATCGTGCGCAGCGCGACCGAAGGAAGCGTACCTGTGCTCTTTGGCTCACTTGCGGTCGGCGCAGATGCGACCGACATTCTTGTTGCATCGGACGGACGCGTGTTGGTCAGCGACCGCGCAAGCGACTCGATTCAGAAATTTTCTTCCACTGGTGCGCCGCTTGGGCGCTTTGATATCGGGCCTGTTCCAACATCAAGCGTTGCGCTCATTGATCCGCAATCGCTCGTGACTGCGCGGCAGAATCCCAGCGTCATTTTCATTCTCACAGCGGGGGCAAGCGCAGCCGTACACGGTCACCGTCTCACTGATGGTTATTACCTTCGCACGTACCGCATCTATAGAGTCGACGCGGTCGGGTCCGACGGCTTTACGCAAATCGGCCCATCACCGCTTGATATTGACATGAATTTCGAACTCGACTCCTGCCAGGGATCGATCTCAGCCGATCTCAATCACGATGGACATGTCAATGGGCTTGATATGGCGACACTGCTTTCGGCATGGGGATCATTCAATGTTTTCGCAGACATCAATCGCGACGGCAATGTCGGCGGGCCCGATCTAGCAATTTTGCTTTCTGGTTGGACGGGATAACAGTCTGCGCAAAAGCGAGCGGTTCATGCACAACAAAAAGGTTTCGAATCAACCGCGGCGTGTCCACAGCGCTGCGTCGAGTATCGACCAGATGTGGATGATCCAGCCCAGAAAGATAAACCAAAGTATTGCCGCAAGCACAAGCTGAACGATTGCGATCAGCAATCTCCCTTGAAGCAATTGCCCGAGTCCAGGGATAAAGAAACTGCAAAGTGCAGCAATGACATTTCCAGATGAACCTTGACCACTACTCATATGTGAACTCCTATTTTTTTCTCGCCCCACTGTTCTCAGCCCCAATCAGACAACAGAATAGTCAAATCAGGACCGCTTACAACGCCATCACCATTGATGTCTGCTGATCCAGCTCCGCCCCACTGCGAAAGTATGTATGTCAGATCAGTTCCGTTAACAACGCCGTCATGATTGATATCAGCAGGACGCGGTGCGGTGCAATTGAATCCGAAGATGCGAAGATCATCAACTCCAGCCTCGACCAGACTTCCCGTATCCAAATCGCGAGCTTGAAATCGCAAACGCATCGCATTCGTCGGATTCATGAAACTTGCAATTCGTATTTGTTTCGAAGTCCACGAACCTGGGCTTGCAGTTACAAGATCAACTTGGGTCCAAGTTGTTCCTGCATTGTTCGAGAGCAAGATCGGCATGGAATCGAGTCCTGGCGCGCCACCTAAATTGTTGGAATACCAGAGATAAAATCCAAGAACAGGATCTGAGATCTGCGTTGCATCGATCGAAGGGGTGGTCAGCGAGGTCGTTCCACCATCGACATCTGCCGCACCTGCTCCACCGCCAACAACTCCTTGCCCAGTGATCCATGCGAAAGTTCCATTGACCGTGTGATCATCTTCTGGCTGAGCCGTGGTACCAACAGGATTCACTCTCTCCCAAAGACCTGCAGTCGCATTGTCACCAGTCGCTCCAACAACCCATCCATTCGAGCTGACTTCCATTTCATCAGTGAATCCAACGCTTTCGCCATATGCAACGGAGTCAGTGCGCATCGCTCCAACTGGATCGCGCACGATTGCCCCGCTGCCGAGAGTGAATTCCACCGCAAAGGAAACTGTCGAAGGACAATTCAAAACTGGAAACGCGGCCTTCCAAAGACCAGCACCTGTTGGAACCAAAGGCACAACCTGATCCGTCAGTCCGCCAGTGTTATAAATCAGTTTCGCACCATTTGCGGCGATGGTTTGTCCAGCTGCCAGTTGCGTTGAAACATTGAACGATCCATTTATAGGCGGGATTTGCGCTGGAATTCCAGTTGGATATGAGATGGTGAGCGGATTGACTCCAATAGTCCACACAAACAATCCACGCTGAATGTCGCTGCCGATCACAGTCCCGCTTGGGAAGAATGGATAGTTGCTCCACAGTCCGGCATAGCCCGTCGCATTTTCAGTTGGGTATGTATCAAACCAAGCAATTTCATTTGGCGATGTTCGATTGGTGATGTCATAAATCCGCAATCCACTTTTGTAATTGCTCTCGTAAAGATTATTTCCCTTGATGTACAGATTGTGATCAACGGAAGCAAGACCGTTTGTGTATCCGCCTACATAAAACGGAGCGGCAAGATTCTGAATGTCAATGATTCGCGTCAGACAATTGACTCCAAAATTTGCTTCGTCAGTTTCATCGTTGATATAGGCATATTTAAAATCTGGCGAAATCCAGACTTGGTGACAATATGAGGCGTTTGGATAAGTCGCACGACCAATGACCACGATGTTCGCCTTGTCCGTGATGTCGATGATGTCCATTCCAGAATCTGTCTGACCGCCATTCAGGCCGCCACACGCAAGAAAAATCTCTCGACCTGCATAGGGCCCGCTCGGCCAATTGAAGACAGCGCCATCGTGGGTGTACTTGGGATTCCAAGCAGTGACATATGCAGGAAGCGCAGGATTCGCCAAGCTGTACGCGCGGATTCCACTCGAACCGCCGCCCATTCGATAGAGAAAGCCTGTCACTTCATTGATGATCATTGTGTGTGAAGATGTCACCCCACCGTCGACGACTGTTCCAAGATCAGTGACAACACCTTGATCGATTCCTGCAAGATCAAAAATCTGAATTCCGCCTCCACCTTCGCTGACTGCATAGCAATAGTGTTGATAGGTCTTGTTGTTTCGCCAGATACTGTCGGATGCGCTGGCAGGTCGCGGCATAAACTTCACCAACTGCGATGCTGAAGGATTCGTGATTTCCACAAATGCGGTTCCGTTGCTCATTCCAAGAATTGCATACTCGCGCCCCGTTGGACTGACGTATCCCCAACAATCGCTTGCGCTTGTCGATGCCGCGCTGATCGCAGTGAACGGAAACCACGCTTGCAATTGAACTCCCGAAGATTGAAAGGACGATCCTGCAACCCCGCCTTCGCTTGCTCGCCAAATCGGACCGAAGAATGGAGGTTCTACATCTTGTTCCTTGGGATCGTCTTCGTGCGCCCATGCTCCAAATCCTGCAGTCAAGGATGCAGTCAATGCGACAATCATGGAGAGGATCATTCCGCTTGTGCAAAGCGAAGTCGCATCTTTCTTCATAGTCTTATTTTACCCCAAAGAAATCACTCGTCCACTTCAAGAGTTGTTTTTTAGAAAAGTTTATTACTCATTTCGCACCCACGCTTGCCTCGGCAGATTGTGGATTGCGGGTCCATTCGATCGGCGGAGGCGTGCCATCGAGAGTTTTCAAAAATGCCAACAGATCTCGCAATTCTTCAGGAGAAAAGTCTCTTTTTTTCAGGATCGATTCGCGGTGATGGTCGATAGTGACCGACCCTTCGAGGGTGCTATAAAAATGAAGCACTTCCTCAAGAGTTGCGAATTGACCTTGATGAAAATATGGCGCCGTCAAGCCAACATTTCTCAGGGAAGGTGTGCGAAATGCACCCCACTGATCTGTTTGCGCTACCAACGAATCGACGATCGCGGCGCGCTCGCTGTGAGGCGAATCTGAATATTCACCGCTCGTGCGAAATGGACTTGCCTGAAGAGCAGTCACCCCAGCGAATCGACCAGGGTCCGAAAGCAAATCATTTCGAGGTGCAGCGCCGAGCGCATGAAATTCGCCATCTGTCAAGAGCGGTCCAACATGACATTGCCAACAGAGCGCGCGACTGGTGAAAAGATCAAGCCCCCGCTGAGCGCTTGGAGAAAAATCAAGCGCAGGAACTCGATCGAGTTCGCGCGGCAGTTGAAGATCACGCCAACGATCAACCCAACGATCGAATGGACTCGGACCCGTGACAAGTCGTCGTTCATATGCTGCGAGCGCCTTGCCGATATTGGAAATTGCGCGCTCGATGTCCGCAGGCGAAAGCGGCTCTTGCGGAAATTGACCAAAGACTTCTTCATATTTCATCCGAAGCGTTGGATCACGAACAATTCGATCGACAATATTTTGAAAAGTATTTCCCATTTCTCGCGGATGCGACATCGGTCCATGCGCCTGACTCCACATTGAATCGAATCGACCATCCCAGTTGAACCATGTCTGATGCGCCGCATCTAGAATCGTCAGCGTGTTGTGAACCCCCTGCGCAAGTCCCCTGTTCAGCGCAAGTCCATCGGTGAACCCTCGATCGGGCTTATGGCAAGTCGCGCAAGAAATCTCCCCATTTACAGACAAATTTTTATCAAAGAAAAGTTCGTGTCCTAACTTTGATGCGCGAAGATCATCACAGAGATGATTGGTCACGTCGTATGGAACTGGTCCAGGGAATCCCATCTCATTCACTCGTTCGATTTGTGCGCGGCCAAAGACAACGCCCGACAAGTTGGGATCGGGCAGTTTGGGCAACTGCGTTGAATTTGGTTGAGTGCATGCCACAACAACACAGATACTGCAGACAAGAGCTGCGATCAACTTCAATACATTGGAATATTCCACTGCGCCCTTTCTACGGTGATTCCATCGTCGATATCTACATCCACTTCCCACCGACCGGACATGTGAAAGAGCATTCCTTCTGCGCGACACTCTCCCGACTTTTCCAAAATAATCGTTGGCGCAACATTCATACCGTGGCCGTGATCCGGCATTTGCGCATCAACCATCACAAAATTGGGCAATTCTTTTGGATTTCGCGTGGACTCGATATTCAATTCGATTGTGAATCTGCGGCGAACAATCGGCAACTCTGATTCTCTTCCATCGACGAGCACTCGCCACTTCACTCGCCACGACCCATCGTTGCTGAGAGTTTCTTGCCACGCATTTTTCGCGGGGGAAGTTTTCGCATTGCTCCCCTGCATCATCATGGCGCCAAAAAGTGGGAGCGCAAGAAATGTGGTCAGCGCAAAGTTCTGGAATCGACGGATGCAGAACATTATGGCGCCGCCCCTGTTGGTTTCGCATCGGTGGATACGTCAGTTTTCTTGCGAATTTTCAGCACTTCGTCTGCTGTTCGAGCACGGGTATACGACCGTCCCAAACTGAATGTCATCTGCCACTCTCCATCGGCACCAAATCTTTGCGCTCGATGATTGCCGCCATCGACCACATATAGCTCGCCACTTGCGCCGAATACGGCTGCGCCTGGCAACCACAATTGACCATCTGCAACTCCGCGCGAACCGATTCGACGAATGCTTCCATCGCTTGCAATGCGCGTCACAGAGTCGCCCCATGAATCGACGACCATCCATTCGTTGTTTGGAGCGGCGATCAATCCACTTGCAAATGAAACATCCCCAAGTAATTTGCATCCAGCGGTGCGCCACGCAATTTGTTCCCATTTGAATTGGCAGAGCATCGCAGGACGATCGAAGACAACTCCAACAGTTCCATCAGCAGCGACAGCGATCGATTGAGCACGCGCAGTCGTATCAGGCGCTGCAATTGGAGCGGTTATTGCCGTGCGCAGCGAAGAATCAAGCGTGACAATGCAAGGGCCATCATTGCAGAGTGCCAAAATAGATCCGTCAGGCGCGTGCGCCAAACCTGTGATGCGAGCATCAGTGGGAAGATTCAATCGATCATAAGAACGAGTCTTGACAAGCTTCGCCATAAAAGGTTCAAAGATGATTTCCTTCGGCGCTGGAGTCAATTCCCAGAGTGCGAGTCTGCGATTGATCCCATCAGCAACCAGCAATCGCGTGCCATTATTCAACGCGAGCAGCGCATCAACTTGGCCAATTTCGTGCGGCTTTGCGCCAGCGGATGAGATGTTGGTCACATGCAGAGGTTGGCCTTTGGAAAGATCAAAGACCACAATGCTGCACGATTCTGGATCGTGCATAAAGAGTCGCTGCCCATCGAGCGCTGCAGAAGCGCCGAAGTGACTTTGAATGCCGTCTAGTTTCGGCAGAACCAGTCTGATATCAGCAGGCTCGACTGCAAGACCAGTCACGAATGCTTGAACGCGTCTCTCGAAAGGTTCACACACCACGGCGAGAGGAGTTTTCGTTGCGCCTCGATTGACTTCATTGCAGACCGCGATCGCAGTTGGATAATGCACTGCTCCTTCACCTTCACGCGGACGAACTGCGTGTTGTCCATATGCAATTTGTCCATGACCTTGCAGATCCTGTCGAGAAACTCGGTGATTGAATTGATCCGCAGTGAAAATCCAACGCCCATCACTTGCGACTCCCATGGGATTATGAAAGAGACCTGGGAAAGGTCCACGTCCACCCCATGATGCAAGAACTTTTACTGGCGAAGATTGATCCGAGAGATCAAGGACGAAAATCTTATTTTGCTCGCTTGCGCTCACGACAAGTTTTCCATCGCCGCAGAAGGCGACCCCATAGGGAAATCCAGGAGCGCTGTTCTTGATCTGCAAAATTGCCCTTGAAATCCGCCTGATTTCCTTTCCTGACAGCGAACAAATCACGACCTCTCCTGTGGCTTCATCAACAATCGCAACGCAAGGTGATGGTGGATTGCCAGCCATTCCCACCGCAATTTGTCCAGGCGAGCGGAGCGGTGCATCCGTGGCGAACTTTTCTTGCCAGACTCCAAGTGGCGAATAGTGATCGATGGATCCTCGGCGAAGATCACTCAGCAAAATCGAACTATCCGCGAGTGCTGCGACGCCGCTTGGCTGCACAAGTTTTTCCATGCCGCTCATTTGTGATCCAGCTGTACTGATACGCCAAACCTCCGATCCATCATCAGCAGAAAGTCCCACCAATTGCCCCGAAGCATCGGCGACTGCGACCAAACCATTTGGAGTGATTGCACATGCAACAGGTGATTGGAAGCCGCCGCTCTGCCACGCAAATGTGCCGGCCAGTTCGCTCGAAGATGGAACTGGAGCAGGAACTGGCGCGGGATTTTGCTGCAACAGAATTGCTGCGGCAATGATGTTTTTCAACAGGCTGACGGCAATCACAAAGAGAAGTCTAGTGCGCTAATCTTGTATCGATGCTTGCAACCCATTCTCTTTGGCCACTGGGAACGATTCCGTTTGTCGGGCTTTTATTGGCAATCGCAATATTACCTTTGATTCCAGCGACTTCGCATTGGTGGCACGCAAACCGAAGCAAGACAATCGTCGCCGTAAGTTGCGGTCTCCTGACGCTTCTTTTTATATCCCTCACCGAGAGCGTTGCATCTGCTGGTCATATTTTCGTTCATACGCTCATGAGCGAATACATCCCATTTATTATTCTGCTTGGATCGCTCTATGTTGTTGCGGGCGGAATCGCACTGCGCGGCGATCTTGCTGCGACGCCGCGAACAAACACAATCATCCTTGCTGTCGGCGCTCTACTTGCCAGTGTGCTTGGAACCACGGGCGCAAGCGTTCTGCTGATTCGTCTTCTCTTGGATACGAATCGCGATCGCACCCGCGTCGCGCATACTGTTGTCTTTTTCATCTTCCTCGTTTCGAATGTCGGAGGATTGCTTCTTCCTATCGGCGACCCGCCACTCTTTCTTGGATACTTGCGCGGCGTGCCATTTTTCTGGACTCTGCAAATGTGGCCGCAGTGGTCATTCACAATTGGCTTATTACTCGCGATCTATTTCGGCATTGATTCGTGGATGATTCGCCACGAAAGCCCAGAAACAATTCGCAAGGAAACAAAATCCACTCACCCAATCCATATCAGCGGACTTATCAATCTTGTTTGGCTTGGAGGAATTCTGGCATCGGTCATTGTGCTTGTTCCAGGCCGACTCTTCCCTGGAACTTCTCAAGAAATTCCTGCGTTTGCTCGCGAAGCTGCCATGTGCTTATGCGGTGGACTGAGCCTCATCACCACACCTCGAGGACTGCGCGCGATCAACAAGTTTTCTTGGGGTCCGATCTTGGAAGTTGCTGCGCTCTTCATCGGCATCTTTGTTGCGATGCAAGTTCCACTTGCGGTTCTCACTGAACGCGGCGCAGAACTTGGCGTGACAACTCCCGCTCAGTTTTTCTGGGTCACTGGCGCACTGTCCAGTTTCTTGGATAACGCGCCAACATATTTAGTCTTTCTGACCACTGCCACCAGCCTTCCGGCCGAACCAAATACCACGATGGTTATGCTCAGCGAGGGAATGCATGTCAGCGCCACGTTGCTCGCTGCGATTTCGCTGGGCAGTGTTTTTATGGGAGCCAATTCATACATCGGAAATGGCCCTAATTTTATGGTGAAAGCGATGGCTGAAGAGGGCGGCGTGCGCATGCCAAGTTTCTTCGGTTATATGGCGTGGGCCGCAGTGGTATTGATCCCCGTCTTTATTCTTGTGACGATTATCTTCGAGCATTGAAGCGGCGGCTTCTTATGCTTTCGATTTTTTCTTAGGCTTGGAATCAGGCTTGGAATCAGGCTTGGAATCAGGCTTGGAATCAGGTTTGGACTTCGCTGTGGATTTGGTTGGCGCCGCGTCCTTATCCTTTGTGCCATCATCGCGCTTCATCATCGAATAGATAATGCTTTGCACGACGACTGATTCGCCAACAAGTCTGCCAACCCGCTCGCCAGCTTCGCGAACCGATCGAATCTTTCCTTGATCAAATTCTCCTTCGAATTCGCCAAGAGAATTTTCGATTCCAATCATCATCGATGCGATCACTGCCCACTCGTGACGAGAGTCCGGCCAATACTTGTTCGATCGAAGAGTGTCCACCGGAACATTCATTTTCCAACCATCCGAAGTTTCCACCATCGTCAATAATCCGCCGAATGCAGGTTCCTTGTCAATCGAGATTGCGGCAGTGCCATCACCGAGATCTTCGACTTCCATCCGCGCTCGTTGTTCCGTCAGGAAACCAAATGGATCTCCCAAGACTCGCTTGGCCAATGATCGATAGTCAAATCCTTGATCTGCCGCAGCCTTGACTCCGACCTTTGCCTCGGCTTTCAATTCCGCCGGAAATCGGCTGTTCACTTTCTTCGAGACCCGCCATAACTTTCCAAGCATGGTGCCTAATTTGTCTTTGACATTCTGGATCGCACTTGCCTCCGTCACACCATCTTCAAATGTGACATCACGCGCCTTGATTTCGATCATCTTGGGAAGATCCTGTGGTCGCCCCTCTTCGATCATCCGCTGAATCGCATCGAGTGCTTTTTGTGGCGTGCTTGTGTCATCGACATTTTTTTTACAGCCAACAACACAAAGTGCGCACATCGCCGCCACGAAAACCCAGCGTGGGGCTGGCAGAAAAATTGTCAACAGTTGATTGCTCACTGCGCTAATCTTACGCCAGACATGCAAGTCACAATCAATGGAAAACCTGAGAATCTCGCGGACCCGTGCACTGTTGCAGAGGCTGTTCTTCGCTTCAGATCGGTGGATGTGCCATGTGCGGTCGAGGTGAACGAGCGACTTGTCCCCCACGATAAGCGCGAAAGCATTTCACTGAAGACTGGCGACCGAATCGAAATTGTCACTCTTGTTGGCGGAGGATGAATCAATGACGACGCTCAAATCACCTGCAATTTCCCCCACTCCTCTGCGAGTTGGATCGTTTACGCTGAAAAGCCGACTGATCGTCGGCACTGGAAAATATTCCGACAACGATACGATGAACCGCGCGCTTGCTGCGTGCGGCGCTGATGTTGTCACCGTTGCAGTTCGGCGCGAACGGTTGATCGACGCGCAAGGCAAGTCGCTGCTCGATGCGATGGACACTTCGAAGTTGACCATTCTTCCAAACACTGCCGGATGCTTCACCGCGCAAGAC
>Ga0209190_1003580_pt1 | contig 10281 bp, 19 predicted proteins | sample M_140205_XF_Meta_FD_187315 | JGI IMG/M metagenome (GOLD analysis project Ga0209190, IMG submission 187315) | Freshwater microbial communities from Lake Montjoie, Canada to study carbon cycling - M_140205_XF_MetaG (SPAdes) (version 2) | ecosystem: Environmental > Aquatic > Freshwater > Lake... | reverse complement strand
CTTCTCCATCACTGAAGAAGCTGTGGAAGATAACTTGTATGACTCTTTGTCAGCTCGTTACACCAAAGCATTGGCTCGCGCTATGGCTTACACCAAGCAGGTTAAAGCTGCCGCCGTTATCAACAACGGTTTTAGCTCAGCCTATGTTGGTGGTGATGGTGTACCTTTGTTCAGCACTGCTCACCCCCTGATTTCTGGTGGCACTAACAGCAATCGTCCTTCTACAGCCGCTGACTTGAACGAGACTTCTTTGGAAGCCGCCGTTATTCAAATCGCTGCTTGGACAGACGAGCGTGGTCTTTTGATCGCTGCTAAGCCCAAGAAATTGATTGTTCCCCCAGCTCTGCAATTCGTTGCTACTCGTTTGTTGGAAACCAGCCTCCGCGTTGGCACAACTGACAATGATATCAATGCGTTGAAGAACAACGGTTCAATCCCTGAAGGCTACACCATTAACCACTACCTGACCGACACAAACGGCTGGTATTTGACTACTGATGTGCCTAACGGTCTGAAGCACTTCATCCGCTCTCCTTTGGAGAACAAGATGGACGGCGACTTTGACACAGGTAACGTTCGTTACAAAGCCCGTGAGCGTTATAGCTTCGGCTGGTCTGATCCATTGGGTACCTTTGGTTCACCCGGTTCAGCCTAATAAAACGGCCTCACGAGGGCTATTTAGGGCCACCTTCGGGTGGCCTTTTTCTTGTCATAAAGTTAAACTACGATCAATTTGCAGCCGCTGTGGTTGCATAAATCTTAGGGGTATATCATGAAATTTGAAATGGAATTTGGTTACTTTGGTAACAACAAGCTGTCTATTGAGACACACGATTTTGAGATGATTGAGATTTTCCAGAAGTTTGTGGAATTTCAAGAAAACTACGGTTGGGCAGTTGAATATGATGTCGTGCTTAGCGATGAAGAGTTTGAAGACGAAGACGACACTGAAGAAGAATTAGACGGTGCTGAGACTGAAGCCGCTGCAGAAGCTGAAGATAACAAGTAATACTAAGGGGCTTCGGCCCCTTTTTTCTTTTTGGCTTTTTTAGCAATACGCTCATCGTGATGGTGAATACGGTGGCAGTTGGCGCATAGCACAATACACTTTTGGACTTCTTCCATAGCCCGTTTGAACGCACGGTTTTTTATCAACTTATTAACCGACTCTTCCTTGGTGCTGCTGTCTACGTGGTGGAAGTCAAACGTAGCAGGGTGGTCTTGCCCACACTTTACGCAGGCTAATGTAGCTTTAAAGCTACGCCACTTATTTTTATACGCCTTGGCAGACGCTCTACTTGCCGCGATTACAGTCGCTTTATTTTTCTTATAGTACGTATTTGCGTACGTCTTTTGTTTAGTTTGCTTAACTTTTGGATCTTTATACGGCATGTTTGATCCGATACCGCCAGTACAACGCCGTTTTGAAACCCCAAGGTTTAGATGGCTCAAACATTTTGAAACCCATAGCTATCAAGCTGTTAGCGGAGGCGGGGTTTTGGTGGGTGTCCGTAATGACCCAATTTATGCCTAGTCTCTTGGCCACTTTAAGGCGCTGTCGGATAAGCCGCTTCTGGAGTCCCTGTCCTTGATGAGTTGGTACAACGCCTGCGCGACATAGGTACATAGTGTCAGACCAACGAGTAGAGGGGACAATACCACCAAAGCCAACGGCTTCACCATCTTGCGAGTAAACAACATGCCAGTATCCTTGTGTAATTGGGTAAGTTTTATCGTGGGGTAGACATGCTTTTTGAAGCAAGGTCAGCAACTGCACCACCTCTGGCTGACGGATATCAACAGGGACGACACGGTATTTCATGCCTCTATAATGCCGGGGGATTGTGACAAGAAAAATAATTGTTGCGCACTTAAAAATACCGTGATATAAACACAGTAATCCGGGCTTTCCGGTGTATCAAACTGTCCCGGCAGACAGCATACTGATTGGTGCACTTAACTTGTATGTAAGGAAATATCATGGGATTCGCAACTCACCTTGGCCCTTGGCTGCTCGGTACTGTTAAAAACACAACTGGCACCACAGCTGGCACGATCCGCAACATGGGCTGTACTGATGTTTCTCAGTCTGGCGTAACCACTGTTGCAGACACTACGGCAACTAATTTATTTGTAGTACCAGCTGGTTCACGCATTATTTTGATTACTGTTGACATTACTACCGCTTATGCTGGTACTACAGGCAACACTATTACCATCAAAGCGGGCTCAACAACATTAGGTACTGTTGGTGGTGCTACCACTACACCTTTGGCTGTTGGCCGTGCAACATTCACTATCACTGACGCAAATATTGCTAACTACGTAAACGTAGGCACAACTGATGTCATCATCACCGCTACTTACGCTTGTGCTGGTACAGCATCCGGTGGTTCTGCAACTGTTGGAATGGTTTACGCAGTGCGTAATGCTGATGGTTCACAGAATCCTGCTTCAGCTTAATTGATCTAGGGGGCTTCGGCCCCCGTTTACAAGGAGATTGATTATGTCGATGCAAACTGATGTACAGGCAAGTGTCCCGCTAACTTCTACGGGGCAATTTACCAATCAAGTACCTACTGCTCTCACTAGAGCAAGGGTAAAAGCTGTTTACATGGTTCCAACAGCTACGGCGGGCAGTGTGACATTTAAAGATGGTGGATCAGGCGGCACAACCGTTATGACGCTTAATACCGTGGCTTCTGCTACGCAACCTACGTATATTTTGTTTCCGGGTGAGGGTGTTTTATTTAGCACCAACGTTCATGGAACTGTGTCAAACGTAACTTCAGTCACAATTTTCTATGGCTAAGAAGAAAGGCCCTGTCCTATCAGTTGGAAGAGGCGAGAAATTGCCAATATCCAAGGGGGCGGGCTTGACTGCAAAAGGCCGTGCTAAATACAACGCTGCTACGGGTAGTAACCTAAAGGCTCCACAGCCACAAGGCGGCAAGCGCAAGGATTCGTTCTGCGCACGCATGTCAGGTATGCCCGGCCCCATGAAAGACGAGAAGGGTAAGCCCACCCGTAAGGCGGCTGCTCTTGCAAGATGGAAATGCTGATATGACTACAAACTCAGATACAGTTAAAAGCACGCTGGATATTGTTTCGGTGTTTGCCACCATCGGATCATTTTTAGAGATGTTTACCCCAATTTTTGGTTTGATTGGTGCAATCTGGACATTGATGCGGATTGCCGAGATGATCGCGGGTAAACCCTTCTCTGAAATAATTCGGAGGAAAAAAGATGCCAGCGACGAGTGAAAAACAAAAGCAGTTCATGGATGCTGCTGCACACAACCCAGCTTTTGCAAAAGCTGCGGGCGTACCAGTATCGGTCGCTAAAGAATTTAGCGGCGCGAGCAAAGGAATGAAGTTTGGTAAGGACACAAATACGTCCCGCCCCGATCTTCAAAAAGTTAACAAACCTAAGACACTTCATGGGAAGATGTCACTTATGAAAGAAGGCGGTAACACTATGGCTTCCAAAATGAATCCCGGATTTATGGCAATGATGGCTAAGAAAAAGGGCGCGACCAAAATGTCTAGCGGCGGCATGCCCATGAAAGACGGCAAGCCCGCGTTTATCGGTGACGGTAAAGGCGCAATGAAAAAAGGCGGTATGGCTAAAGGCGGCATGAAGAAAATGGCCGCTGGTGGTTCAGCTTCTTCTCGCGCTGATGGTATTGCTACAAAAGGCAAGACTAAAGGCAAAATGCTCAACAAAGGCGGCATGGCCTGCTAAGGAGAAATCATGGCACGTAAAGACTTAACAGCCCTTGCCGCTCTTGGCACGTTGGGCTATATGTTGTCCAAGAAGGGCGACAAGAAAGACGAAAAGTCAACTTCCGATGCAGCGGAGCGCCGCATAGCTGCTGATAAAATAGCTAGCGCTGAGCCACAAAGCATGGAAGATGATTCTCGTATGGACCCAGAGGAGGCAGCTAACAAGCGTACAGAACGCATGTTGACAAATCCAAACGCTAAAGAATATGGCGAAGACGGTACGTCTATGACGGTTAGCCCGTCTAGGAAACCTGCGGCATCATCTACGGTAAAAACTACGGCTAAACCAGCACCTAAAACGCCAGCTTATGTCCAAAGCTACACAGAAGACATGATGGAAGCTGATAACCCACGAAGCGTTAAAACTGAAAAAACGCCAGCGGCAGCATCAACGGCAGCGGCAAAACCAGCTAGCTCTAGCCGAGTTCCTACATCAGAGCAAGCCGCCGCTAACAGAAGCGCCGCAATGGACAAAATTAAAGGCGTGGGTTCATCAATCGGGGATTACTTTGGTAGTCTTGATTCCACTGCCCGTTATATGAAAAAGAAACCCGCGGGTGAATATAAACGCGGTGGCAAGGTTAAGAAGATGGCTTCCGGCGGCATGACTTCTAAAGTGTCTTCCGCTTCCAAACGTGCTGACGGTATTGCCACTAAAGGCAAGACCCGCGGCAAAATTTGCTAAGGAAATATTATGGCTACTACATGGCGTGCTAAAACTCCAATTGGTGAAGATGCCGCGCAAAAGGCATACAAAAAAGATTGGGCAAATATGTCGCAATCTAAGCAGGAGACTATGGATAAAATCACTGCCGCTAGAGATGAAGCTGATAACGAAGTAAAGCGTGAAACTCGTGGTGTTCAAAAGCCAGCTAATTTTGACGCTATTGAAGAAGCCAAACGTGACGCTAAAGATCGTGCTGATGCCAAGAAGCAAGAAAAAGCGTACAACGAATCTTTGACTACTGAGAACAAAGCCAAAGGTGGCATGACCGCTAAATTCATGTCGTTCTCTAAGACAGGCAAGCCTGCTGGAATGAAGAAAGTTACAAAGATGGCTTCTGGCGGTATGACCGCTTCTAGCCGTGCTGATGGCTGCTGCTCCAAGGGCAAGACACGCGGAAAGATGGTGTAACTATGTTGGCATCCCGTGGAATGGGCAACATTAACCCAAGCAAAATGCCCAAGGGCGTCAAGAAAGCCCGGCGGGACGACACCGACTTCACTCAGTATAAAAAGGGTGGAAAGGTTAAGACCAAACGTTACGAAGACGGCGGCGACGTAAAAGACACAGCTACGGCGGAGAAAGACGTGCCAAAAGCAGATAAAGAAGAATCAAAAACGCAGTTTAATTTTAAGCCAATGGGTGCTAATCTTTCAAAACAGCAAAAAATGGCCATGGGGCGGCTGTCTGCCACAAAAGAACTGGATGATTCTTCAAGCATTCAAGGCTATCTGGATGCTGGTATACAGAAGAGTCCGGGGCAAGGGGCACGCACTAAGTTGGCGGGGCTCGGTGTTAAATATACAAAAACATTTGATGCAGGCGGTAAAGTAAAATCCAAGGTGAACGAGGCTGGTAACTACACCAAGCCCGGTTTACGTAAACGGATTTTTAACAGCGTTAAAGCCGCCGCAGTACAGGGTACAGGCGCAGGCCAGTGGTCAGCTCGTAAGGCTCAGCTAATGGCCAAGCGCTACAAAGCCGCAGGTGGTGGCTATAAATGACATGGTCAAAAAAGTACAAAGCGTCGATTGATTGCGACAACCCCAAGGGGTTTTCACAGAAGGCGCATTGTGCTGGGAAGAAGAAAATGGCAGGTGGTGGATTGGCTAAACCGCAACAGTCTCTCAAGGACTGGGGCGACCAGAAATGGAGAACCAAAAGTGGTAAGAAATCTTCTGACACGGGTGAAAGATACCTTCCAAGCGCTGCGATCAAAAGTCTCAGCCCTGCTGAGTACGCTGCAACGACCAAAGCCAAGCGAGCCGGAAAAGCCGCCGGTAAACAATTCGTAGCGCAACCAAAAACAATTGCGAAGAAAACTGCAGGATTTAGATAATGGCAACCACTTCTGGAGCATCAGGTTTTAATCTCCAACTCGACGAATTGGTCGAGGAGGCGTTTGAACGCGCCGGTGGTGAGCTGCGTACTGGCTATGACTTGCGTACTGCTCGTCGTAGCTTGAACATCATGTTTGCAGATTGGGCCAATCGCGGCATCAATATGTGGACTATAGAGCAGGGTGAGATCACTCTTGTTCAGGGCCAGAATACATACGCTCTACCAGACAACACGGTTGATCTAATTGAGCACGTTATCCGTACACAGCCTAACGCAGCTAATACACAGGCTGACTTAACAATCACGCGTATTAGTGTTTCTACGTACGCTACGATCCCCAACAAGATTCAGCAAGCCAGACCAATTCAAGTCTGGATTCAACGATACAACGGCCAGAACTCGCCTATTGCTGCAACGCTCACAACAACGATTACAGCTACCAGCACATCAGTTGTGTTGAACGACGTAACAGGCTTGCCAGCAACTGGTTTCATTAAGATTGATGACGAGATCATCAACTACGGCTACATCACGCAGAACACAAACGCCAAGTCCGGCACACTGTTTAACTGCTCCCGTGGTCAGCAAGATACGATTGCTGTGGGACATACCGCTGCCGCTGCCGTGTACTGGGCGCAGGTTCCAGCTATTACAGTTTGGCCAACTCCTGATGGGTCACAGCAGTACACATTTGTTTACTGGCGCTTACGCCGCACGCAGGACGCGGGTGGCGGTGTGAACGTGATGGACGTGCCGTTTAGATTTATCCCCTGCTTGGCTGCTGGCCTTGCGTACTATTTGGCGTTAAAAATTGCTGGTGGTGCTGAGCGTTTGCCAGTATTGAAACAACAATATGACGACGCTTGGGAATTGGCTGCAACCGAAGACCGCGAAAAGGCGGCTATTCGCTTTGTACCTAGACAACAGTTTATTGGTGGTGGCACTTAATGGGCAATAGGTTTGCTTCTGGTAAGAACAGTATCGCCATGTGCGATCGCTGTGGCCAGCAATACAAATTAAAATTGCTTCGTAAAGAAATCATCAAGACAAAGAATTACGACTTGTTGGTTTGCCCTGAGTGTTGGGATCCCGATCAGCCGCAGTTGCAGTTAGGTATGTATCCAGTGGATGATCCACAGGCAGTACGCAATCCACGTACAGATTCAACCTACATTGCAGCGGGCATAAACACTGCTGGCAATCCGACTGGCGGGTCACGAGACATTCAGTGGGGCTGGGCACCGGTAGGCGGGGCTAGTAATTTTGATACAGAGTTAACACCAAACTACTTGGTGGCAACGGCATTTGTTGGTACAGTAACGGTAACAGTAAATTAAGGAGTCTAATATGGACAAGAAAGATTTAGCTCAAGACAAAAAGATGATTAAGTCTGCTGTCGGCAAGCACGAGAAAAACATGCACCCCGGCAAAAAGCCTACAAAGCTTAAAGCTGGTGGCCCTACAACCGATGACCGCATGCGCTTAGGACGTAATCTGTCTCGCGCTGCAAATCAGGGGAAATAACATGGCCAAATTTAGCAAAAAAATGATGGGTAAAGAAGTTGGCGATGCCGCTACCTATGCTGCACCGCACAAAATGAATGGCAAGCCTTTGGTGATGTCGACTAATCCCGGCAAAGATTCCAGCATTAGTAGCCTTAGCACCATGAAAATGAGTGTTGGTAACTACAACAACGGCCAAAGTGAAACCAAAACATCCGGTATTGTCACCCGTGGTAACGGTGCGGCAACCAAGGGCATTACAGCCCGTGGGCCGATGGCATAAAGTATGAATTACACCGCACTCAGCAACGCGATTCAAGCGTACACGGAGAACACGGAAACAGATTTCGTGGCTAATATCCCCGTGTTCGTTACGCAAGCTGAGCAGCGTATATTTAACTCAATACAGTTTCCGTCGCTTCGCCAAAATGTGACAGGTACAACCACAACAAACAACAAGTACCTGCAGTGTCCCACGGATTTCTTAGCGGTGTATTCATTGGCTATCATTAACGCCAGTGGCGAATACGAGTACTTGTTAAACAAAGATGTTAACTTCATCCGACAGGCGTACCCACAACCCACAGACAAGGGGATTCCTAAGTACTACGCATTGTTTGGCCCACGTTCAGATAACGCAGCCGAGTTGACTTTTATTCTTGGCCCAACACCAGACGCCGCATACGGAGCGGAACTGCACTATTTCTTCTACCCACCAAGCATTACAGTTTCTCCATATACTTCATGGCTGGGTGATAACTTTGACTCAGTGCTGTTGTACGGCTCATTGGTTGAGGCTTACACCTACATGAAGGGTGAGAATGACATGATGGCGCTGTACAACGGCAAATACCAAGAAGCGCTTGCATTGGCTAAACGTCTGGGTGATGGTATGGAGCGGCAAGACGCTTATCGCTCTGGTCAATTTAGACAGGCGGTGACCTGATGGCTATTGTCCAAACCCAGACCACCTCATTTAAGGCCGAGCTTTACCAAGGCGTACATGACTTGACGACCGACGTAATTAAGATTGCCCTGTATACGGCCTCCGCTAATTTAAATGAAACAACAACTGCGTACAGCGCGACCAATGAAGTAGCTAATACAGGCACTTACTCTGCTGGTGGGGCAACACTAACACCCATCACGGTATCATCTTCAGGGTACACGGCCTATGTCGGGTTTCCTAACGTATCTTGGACTGCCGCATTAACAGCAAGGTGTGCCCTGATCTATAACTCAACACAGGGTAACAAATCCATAGCTGTGTTGGATTTTGGTTCTGACAAAACCTCTACCATCACATTTACAATCACCATGCCAGCAAATACCGCTACGGCGGCCCTCATTCGTAGTTCTAATTAAGGAGTCAACATGACCACCGAAAAACTTAAAGCCACTGACCACGTTTCTAGCGGTCTGACTTGCAATCTTAAAGCCGGTGAGGAAGCAAAAGCTACCGGCGTATTTGAAATCAAATGCCATGACAAAGACGGCAATCTGAAATGGGAAGCGCAGTCTAAAAACTTGGTAGTCAATGCTGGTCTGGCTTACATGGCTGGATCTGCTTTAACTTCAGTGACCCAAATCACCACTTGGTATCTTGGCCTGTACGGTGCTGGTGCGTCAAACACACCTGCGGCGGGCGACACCATGTCTTCTCACGCTGGCTGGACTGAGGTTGTGGCTTACAGCAATGCAACCCGTGTAGCGGCTACGTTTGTAACAGCAACGACTGCCAACCCTTCTGTAGTCACTAACACGGCTTCTCCTGCTACGTTTAACATCAACGGCACAACAACTGTGGGCGGGGCGTTCCTGACCAGTGGTAGTGCTAAGAGCGGTACAACTGGGACTTTGTTCTCAGCGGCTGACTTTGGCTCACCCGGTGATCGTTCTGTGGTGAACAGTGATACTTTGTCTGTGACTTACACATTCAGCTTGGCGGGCTAATATGTCAACGTGGGGTTCCGGCGCATGGGGTGATGGTGGCTGGGGCTTCACGGCTTTTTCAAGCACGATTACTGAAAGTGCAACAGGTACGGATGCGGTAGCGGCGGCAATCAGTGTTAATTCTTCGGTTAGTGAGACTGCCACAGGGACGGACGTTGTATCAAGTTTGGTACAGGTCAACGCGGCGGTTAGTGAAACGGCTACAGGTACAGACGCAGTAAACGCAACGGCGGCATTTGGGTCTTCGGTCAGTGAAACGGGTACGGGTAGTGATGCCGTAACAGCATTGCTTACAATGAGTTCTTCGGTTACTGAGACTGCTACGGGGTCTGATGCGGATGCGGCGTTTGCCAACTTCTTAGGTCAGATCACAGAAGCAGCGACAATTACAGATGCAACAAATTCATCGTTTGCGTTCTTGGTCACTGTGACTGAAACGGCAACTGGGACGGATGCGGTAGTAAGTAGTTTGTCTGTTGGGGCGGTGGTCAGTGAGAGCGCAACGGGAACCGAAGCGGTAACGGCAAAGGCAACTTTTAAGGGTGCGATTGCAGAAACTGCAACGGGTACAGATGTAGATACAGCGGCGGCGGCTTTCATAGCTTCTCTTACTGAGTCGGCAACGGGAACAGATTCAATCACAGCACGGCCTTTTTGGGATGTAATAGATGACACGCAGACTGCAAACTGGCAGAATATCGGTAACACACAAACAGCGGCTTGGACTGCTGTTGCAACGAATTAGGAGCATTTAAATGGCGGCTACAACAACTCTTTTAGGCTTGGTCACTCCTACACAGGGAACGCTCTCTGGTACGTGGGGCGATACAGTCAACTACGGTATTTCTGATTATGTGGACATTTCGGTTGCGGGCACATTAACTCTGACCAATGACGGCGCAGTCACTCTGGCTAACACCACAGGTAGCTCGTCTGGAAACAGTATTACATCCAGTTTGACAGGCGCGGGTACA
>Ga0209190_1003578_pt1 | contig 10289 bp, 6 predicted proteins | sample M_140205_XF_Meta_FD_187315 | JGI IMG/M metagenome (GOLD analysis project Ga0209190, IMG submission 187315) | Freshwater microbial communities from Lake Montjoie, Canada to study carbon cycling - M_140205_XF_MetaG (SPAdes) (version 2) | ecosystem: Environmental > Aquatic > Freshwater > Lake... | reverse complement strand
GGCCACCGCAGAATCGGGCGAGGTCTTTGATGCCGATGCGCTCATCCTGACACCACCCGCGCCCCAGGCCGCATCGTTATTGGCCGGCCTCGCTCCCGATGTGTCCGCCACTCTCGCCCGGATCAACTTTGACCCCTGCTTCGCACTGTTGTTGACCCTCGAAGGCCCCAGTCTGATCCCCGCTCCCGGTTACGCTCGTCCCGCCGACGGCATGATCGAGTGGTTGGCCGACAATACACAAAAGGGTGTGTCTGAGGGGCCTGCGGCTATCACTGTTCACGCCACCGGCGCGTTCACGAGGGCGAACCTTGACGCGCCAGGGGACGAGGTGACTCGCCTTTTGCTGGCTGCCGCCGAGCCCCTTCTCGGCAGTGCCGTTACAGCCTCACAACTCCACCGCTGGCTCTATGCAAAGCCTCCCGCGGATAACTACTCCATGTGCCTGTTCAGTGATCACACCGCACCTGTGGCGGTCGCCGGAGACGCCTTCGCAGGGGCCCGGGTGGAAGGGGCCTGGCTCTCAGGCCAGGCAGCCGCACACCGGATCGACCGCAGTCAGTGACGTCTTGATAAATCCCTGACGGAGCCAACTATGGCAGTGCCCCCACTGCTCCGTTTGGCGATACCTGGCCGACATTCAGGCCGACATTCAGCTGGGACGTGCGCCGTCGGGGCTCCAAAAGTCAGGCCTCCGGGTTTGTGGCTCAATAGAGGACGGGTCCGTCGGCAGTGCCTCCCAGCGGCACGTGAAGGCTCTATCATGGCGCGCAACAAAAACCCGGCAACTACAGTCTCGCCGAATCACCGGCTTGCCGGGGTTGGAGGAGGCCAACTGTCGTATTTGGGATCACTCGATTTGCTTCTTCCCCGCCTGTTCGGCTGCTATCCATCACTCCGTGCGGGTTGTGTTACGGTTTATCGCTGTCCAGTTGGCCTTGGTCCAGACCTGGAATGGCCGCTTTTATATGGATCCTGACGGCACTGCCTACGCTGACATTGCCAGAGCCTGGCTGCGCGGCGACTGGGGGCTTGCCCTCAATGGCTGCTGGAGTCCCCTCTATTCGTAGCTTCTGGCGCTCATCTATGGTGTTGTTCAGCCCTGCCCTGCAGGGCAAATCACCGCGACTTTGACGGGTTTCCTGTTCCTCCTGGTCGCGTGGGAGTGGCTGCTTGCGGAGTGGCTGCTTGCGGAGTGGGAAGGTGCCGCCGGGCCGGGCACCCATCCCTGCCTGGTTGTGCTGGCTGGCTGTTGTGGCCTGATTTGGGTCGGCCTGCGGCTGAATGACATGATCTTCATGTCGGCCGATATTCTGGTCACTGCGATCACCATTACCTGTTGTGCCTTTCTGCTCCGAATTCAACGGGGACATGTGCCGTTCTGGTTTTTCGCCAGCTTCGGCTCCCTGCTGGCACGAACTGGTCCCGGTACCATTGATCCGGCGGGGTGACCTACCCTTTATCTACTACCGCAAGCTGGATGGTGGGCAGTAACCGCGTCTACATCAGAGGAAGCGGTGCCGTTCGGCCGGTGTGGGGAGTCGACAGGTGATCGGCTTGCTGAACCAGCGCTGGCGATTGCGGGAGAATGCATCGTAGGCGGGGTCTCGCCAGCTTGCGGGGACGATTCGAAACAGGCCAAGTGCGGAGAACGGCGCGCCGAGCAGGGTGAAGATTCGCAGGACGGCATCGGAGCGGAGCAACACCTTTTCGGCTTCCACCACGATGATGGAACCAACTCCGCCAGGAGGGATTCCGTGTTGTGCTGCAAACCGCGCACCTGTCACTGACTGGCGCGCGGTAAAGCGAAAGACCTCCCGCTTGTCAAAACGCAGCAGAAAATCGATCCACCGGCTGCAAACGCTGCATTCTCCATCAAAAACGATGACTGCGTGCTGTTTCACTGTTTCTCCGCCCTTAGAGACCTTTGGAAGCGGCCAGTTCCAGTCGGGTGCCGGAGGCGTCGCTGATGATGATCTTTCCACCTTCCAGCTTCACGTCGTCCACGCGGTGCAGATTGGCAGGCACCGCTGCGTAGAACATGAGGAAATGGGATTCGATTTTGCCTTTGGCCGGCAGCCAGCGATAGGTGGGTGTTCCAAACAGCGAACCCATGGAAATGGCCTCGCGGCGGGGAACGTCATAGGGTTGCGTGCCGAATTCAAGGCCACGGACCAGTTCGGTCGGAGAAGGGTAGTTGCCCCAATGCTGCATCCAGGGATAGTCGTCGCGGCGAAATACGTAGCCGTAGATCAGGTGCTTGTCTGTGTTCAGAATGACGGCCCATTCGAGTTGGCGGTTCGGATCCATCTGGGTGGCCGAGTGGTCCAGAAAGTGGGGATTGGCAGGCATCTCGCTCAGGTCCACGGTGGTGCCATCGAGGCCGGGGGCGAGGGGCCACGTGAAGTCGATCCCGGGCTTGAGGCGGCGCTGGGTTCTGGCCGGGCCGGGACCCCGGCCGGGTTGGTTGATCACGTACGGCCGGGTCTGGGAACGGGTGCCCGAGAGATAGACGGCGGCTTTGCCAGCTTCGAGGAAGGGGGCACCTGCGGTGGCGTGTTCCGCCCAGGCGACCGGACGGTCGAAGGCCAGCAGGTTCTCCAGAATGCTATCCACATAGATCACGCTTTCGCCTTCCACCATGCGGAAGGTTCGCGTGAAATTTTCCTGAAGCAGGGGGAGGGTACCCTTCATGGTGACGGAGTCTTTGGCGCGAGTGACGGCCAGGTTCAGAAGGTGCGCTTCTCCATGCCCGGGGAGGCCGGCAGTGCGCTCCTCGGCGGAGGGTTGGCCGAAGCCATCCACGCAGACGAAATGCCCGAATGAGGCACCAAAGGTGGCCGGGCGACCGGCATCGCGGGCCAGTTTCACGGGATTCCAGAGGGGGCTCAGTTTTGCGGCGTCGTTCGTCATGACGAGGTTCGCCATGATTGCTCCCTGGGGGAACAGGGTCATCTTCAGGTTGCTGTTTGCGAGTTCGAGGGCCGGTTGGCCTTCGAAGGTGGTGTCCTGACCGAGGGCTGCGGTGAGGAACAGTGTAAGGAACAGAAGTTTGGGCATGCGTGTCGGCTACTATTGTTTCGCACCCTGATGTTTCGCAACCGCTGTGGCGGGTGCCGGAGGGCCTGGCCGGGGTATGCCATGTTTTCCCGACGAGACATTTTGAAACAGGCGCCGGTTGTTGCCGCCATGGCCTGGCTGGCTGGTTTTCAGGCTCTGGCCTCTCCTTATGCAGGCTGGTCAAGATCAAGGCGATCAAAGCGATGGGCCTGCACAGTGGCACCTGTTCGCTGATCCGCTTCTACGCCTCCATGCCCCTCGTCGCGGTGATCCAGAAGTTCTTTCAGGTGGATAACGCTCTGGGCGCGTGGCGCGGCAACCAGGAAAAGATGGCGCATGAGCCGGAACCGGCGGTTCGCAAGACCGTATTTCCGGTTCCGGAAGGCCCCGGCCCTGGTCTGGACCTGAATAGTTAGCCCTGCCCGTTCGCAACCGGCATGACGCTGGTTTGTGATGACGGCGGTGCTGTCGCGGCGGGGCAAACACCGGTAATTCCAACCTTGTAGATTAAGCTGGTTCCTGGAGTCAGATATAACTACAAGATTCGTGAAAAACATCGTCCGCAGTCTTGTTCAGGGGGGGCTGGGGCTGGTTTTACTGCTGGCAACGCCCCTTTCCGGCCAGCAGCCGACCACTCCTTTTGAGACGCCTGGCGCTGCGGTACCCAAGCCTGCGACCCCTGCTGCGACAGCCCCGGACAAGGGCAGCACGCCCGGTGAAGCGGAGGTTGTCCCGTCGGCGACACCTGCGACTGCCAGGCCGTCTTCTGATCGCACGACGCTGAATCTGCTGGGCCAGGAAGACAGTTCAAAAGGTGAGGCGAAGCGCAACGAAAACGTCTCCCTGACGCTGATTGACAATAATGTCCTCAAAGAACTGAATCAGCGGATGGGCACCACCGCCACTGTGATCGCTGAATTTACCGCAGACCGGAACTACTTTGGGACGGAATACGGCGGGGCCCCCGGGTCGCCTCTCCACCTGACTTCTTCGGCAGGCCGGAGCTTCAAAGGCGAGTTGAACTGGGGCCACAACAACAGCATTGTGAATGCGAGGTCATTCTTTCAGGTGGGTGGGGTTCGCCCTTCCCGCGCCAATGACTACGGGTTTCTGTTTTCCACCCGCATTTGGAAAGGCGGGTATTTGTCGATGTCCGGCAGCCAGCGCAAGTCTCGGGGCCAGGTGAACGGCAATGTTCTGGTGCCGGGGGCGAATGAACGGATTCCCACCGTCACGGATCCGGCTACCAGGGCGTTCGTGCTGCGGATTCTTCAGGCGTACCCTTTGCAGTTGCCCAACCGGACAGATATCAACCCGCGCGCCCTCAACACAAATGCTGCGCAGAATATTGACAACGAGCAGCTTTCCGCCACCCTCGATCAGAACCTGGGAAAGCGGGATCGGCTTACACTTCGGCATAACTTTACCCTGCAAAATGTGAATGGTTTCGAGTTGGTGGTGGGCCAGAATCCGAATACCACGACCCGCAATCACGATGCCCGGGCTACCTGGTCACACACGGTCAGCCCGGCCACGACAATGGATGTTTCTGCGGCGTTCGGGCGGACCGGGTCACTGATTCTTCCCAAGGGTTCGGCCCTGCCGAATGATTTTCAGTTCCAGCGGCTCATCGAAACGATCGGCCCCGGCGGGAACATTCCCCTGGATCGGACGCAGAACGTCTACCGCGTCGCGGCGCGGGTCCGCCACGTGAGGGGCAATCATTCCGTGTCGGCAGGGTTCGAGTTCAATCGGAAGCAGATTAACGGCTCTGAGAGCAATGACAATCGCGGCGTCTTCCAGTTCCGGCGCGATTTTGGCCGCGACATGATTGGAAATCTGCTGGCCGGGACGCCAAGCGCGTATCATCGGGCAATCGGGGAAACGCATCGTGGGTACCGGGCCACCACGCCGGTTGCTTACGGAAGTGACTCGTGGAAAGCGACGAAGCGCCTGACGTTACACCTGGGACTTCGTTATGAGCCGACGCCGCGCCCGAGCGAGGTCAATCGACTCAGCATCATACCCTATTCGTGCGACTGCAACAATCTGGCGCCGTCCTTCGCATTCGCCTACCGACCGGGTCGGAGTCTGGGCGTCCTGCGAGGAGCGTACAGCATTCAGTACGGCGAAATCTTCTCTGTCACCTATATGCAGACCCGCTACAACGCTCCCGGGGTGCAGAGTGTGAACGTTCCGGCACCGGATCTGGTGAATCCTCTCAAAGGGTATTCGTTAAGCCAGAATGCCGAGACCCGGACGGATTTGTTTAAGATTGACCCTCGGCTGGTGGTGCCCTACTCCCATGAGTACAACCTCAGCTGGGAGTTCCGCACGACGAAGGGCTGGCTCCTCGATCTGGGGTACGCCGGCAGCCGGTCGCACAAACTTCTCAGCGCCTGGTATACAAACCGGGCGCGTCTGGTGCCAGGTATTGAGCCGACCACGCAGAATCTAAATGAGCGCCGCCCGGACTCCCGTTATACCGATGTTTACTACACTTTCAACGCTTCCAGGGCTTACTACGACGCAGCCAAAGTGACCTTGCGGGTGCCTCGGCTGGGGGGGCTGAACGTGGAGACTTCCTACTGGCTGAGCAAGTCCATTGACATCGGCGCGGACTATACCAACACCGCATTTGGCCGTGACGTCCGCCAGAATCGAGCCCCTTCAGAGTTTGGTGTCAATGCCCGCATGAAGGGACTGAGCAACTTCGACCAGCCGCATGCTTTCATGCTCAATGCGATTTACTCGGCTCCGAAGCGCGGGCCCATGGGCAAAGGGGGAAAGCTGTTCGGTTCGTGGCAGCTGGCTGCAGTCATGCTGGCAAAGACGGGAACGCCGTTTAATATCGATACTGGTTCCGATGCCCCGGGTTTCGGCAACGCGGACGGTGTTCTGGACGACCGGCCCAATCTCCTCGACCCCAGAGTTTTAGGGGCGCACGTGGACCACCCGGATAAGTCGGTGGCGCAACTTCCTGCCTCGGCGTTTAGTTTTCCCACCCTGCAGCAGATCACCGGGAATCTGGGACGTAATACATTCCGCAAGGACGGCATTGCCAACGTGAATGCCAGCCTGTCCCGAAGTTTTCAGTTGGGCAACAGTGACAAGACGATGTATCTCAGGGCCGAAGCCCTGAACTTTACCAATCACCCCCAGTTTGAGGTTCCCGGAAACCGGTTGAGTGAAGGGAATTTTGGTCAGATCACCAACACGCTGAATGACGGGCGGGCGTTCCGCCTTCTGCTGCGCCTCACTTTTTGAAGTCGTCGTCGGCAAGTCGAAAAGGCGGCAGTGTTCAGTTCAGCGCTTGAGATACTGTCGAAACCAGCTATCTGCGGTGAGATCTATTCGAGCGCAGCCCTCATCGACAGCTGGAATCACGACTGTGGTCTGGCCTCTCCGAGGGTGGGTTGTACCTGTCCACCTGGGACGGCAGGGTCTATGGGTGCGGCCTGCCCGGTCGAAAGTGATTTAAGTATTATTCTTAACGTATTAGGGCGCGTCCGAGTACGGCATTGGACAGCTCTATGCCTTGACTTCTCTTCGTATCGTTGATAGCATCCTGCTTAAGTTGCTGCCCCGATTGGCCTGAGCACAGGCTTCAGGTCCCGGAAGGGCGTGAAAAGTCAGCCCTACAGAGTGGGAGAAATATCCAGTGAGAGTCGGTACGTTGCGTCTGAATGCATGTGTTTTGCTGTTGGCGTCGATTGCCGCAGCCCAAAGTGACCGTGGAACGATCACGGGAACTGTTAGCGACCCGGCGAGCGCCGTAGTCCCTAATGCTGCCGTCGTGGCTACAAACACGGAAACCGGGTCGCTTTATCAGACGGTTACTACCGCCACCGGAAACTTTACGGTGCTTTCGCTCCCGGCAGGGGCTTACACGGTGACCGTTGAGGCGCCCGGGTTCCGCAAATACATCGCGCAAAACGTTCGGGTGGCAGTGGCTCAGGTGACGCGACTCGATGTCTCGTTGGACGTCGGTGCCACTACGGAGTCGATCACGGTGGAAGGCACAGCACCGCAGCTCAAATCAGAGAGTGTTGAACAGAGTATTAACGTGACGGGAGACCGAATTAATGCGTTGCCTCTGAATTTTGGCGGGGGCGGCGGCAATATCGGTGGCCTTCGGGCACCGCTTACTTTCATGACGCTTTCTCCGGGTGTCTCAGGCAACGGAACAGCCGGACGGGTCAACGGTCAGGCTGCGAATACCTTCCGCGTCTTCGTGGACGGCCAGGACACTACGAATAACAACGACACGTCATCGACGGCAGGTCAGCCGTCCGTCGAAATGATTGAAGAATTCTCCCTGCAGACGAGCAATTTCTCGGCTGAGTTCGGGCAGGTGGCGGGCGGCATGTTCACGTTCGCGACGCGCAGCGGCACGAATAATTTGCACGGTACCCTTTACGAGTACTTCAACAACGAAGCTCTGGATGCGCGGAAGCCGTTTGTGAACACCAAGCCGATCAGCCGCAAGCACGATTTCGGGTTTTCGCTCAGCGGACCGATCTGGATCCCCAAGGTTTACAACGGTCGCAACAAGACGTTCTTCTTCATCAACTGGGAAGAGTTCCGCAATGACATTTCGGCGCTGGGGGCCGTCAACACGGTCCCGACCGACGCCTATCGTAACGGCGATTTCAGCGGTGCCCTGACCGGGCGCGTCCTGAATGGCACAGACCCGCTCGGTCGCCAGATGTTTGAGAACGTGATCTACGATCCGAAGTCGAACCAGACGGTAAATGGCCGTGTGGTTCGGAATCCCTTTACAGGCAACAGAATCCCGCTGTCGCAGATCGATCCGGTAGCCCTGAAAATGCAGGCCCTGATTCCGCGGGCGCAGTTCGCGGGCAACATCAATAACTGGAGCCAGGCCCCGAAGTACAACAAGATCTCGGCGACGCCTGCAATCAAGATTGACCACAGTATCAATCCGTCGCACAAGCTTTCGTTCTATCTCAACAAGAACTGGAATCACACAGTCCAGAACGGTCAGGACGGGCTGCCGATTCCGCTCACTGCCTTCCGGGATCAACGGACGTACACGTATACGACCCGGCTGAATTATGACGCGACCCTCTCGCCGACACTGATTTTGCATGCCGGAGCGGGCTTCCTCCGATTCCTGAACCCGGACAGTTCCCCGTCGCAGGTACTGGAGTACGACTCCGCCGGCCTGCTGGGGTTCAAGGGCAGTGCGGTGGGCGGCGGCTTCCCCCGCATCACCGGCTTAACCTCGAACCAGGGCGGCATGTTCGGCATGGGCCCGACCAACGCCAACTACTACTGGTATGGCAAGCTGACCGCGCCTGTGAGTGTTACCTGGGTAAACGGCAATCACACTTACAAGATTGGTGGCGAGTACCGGCTGGAAAGCTACACGGACCGCAATACGCGCGGGGCCAGCGGCGTGCTGAACTTCACAGCAAACGAGTCGGGTCTCCCTTCCACACAGGGTCAAAATCTGGGTGGAGGAAGCGTCGGCTTCCCGTACGCCAGCTTCCTGCTGGGTTCCGTGAACAACGGTACAGTCAACGCGCCGCAGGATCCGCAGTGGCGCAATTCGCGCTGGGGCCTGTTCCTTCAGGACACCTGGAAGTTCACGCGTAAGATCACTTTCGACTACGGCCTGCGCTGGGATCTGATGGACCAGGGCCACGAGATCTGGAACCGCAACAGCATGTTCGGACCCTCGATTTCGAATCCTTCCGCAGGCGGCTTGAAGGGCGGTATGGTCTACGAAGGGAATGGCCCGGGGCGCTGCAACTGCAAGTTTATTCCGCGTTACCCCTACGCTATCGGACCCCGTTTGGGCGTGGCGTGGCAGGCGACCCCCAAGACTGTGGTCAGGGCCGGCTGGGGCGTAGTTTACGCCAATCTGGCTACTTACCAGTACTTCACCAACTCAGCCATTCTCGGCGTGGGTATCGACCAGCTTGCCTTCCAGAATCCGAACTTCGGCGAACCCTCGATTGTGCTTCAACAAGGCATGGTCTACAACAAGGCCGATCTCACCAGGGTCACGCTCGATCCGGGCGGGCGTCCCACGCCGGGAACGGTGACATCGCCCAACTACTACCTGGACCCCAATGCGGGCAGGCCGGGCCGCATCCACCAGTGGAATATCAGTGTGCAGCGCGAACTGATGAAGAACCTGGTGGTAGAAGCTGCTTACGTTGGCAATCGCGGCGCGTGGCTGACGGGAGCGAACGGTCTCTCGAATATGAATGCACTGTCGGACTCCCGCTTGGCGCAGTTTGGCCTGAGCAGGACGAATCCGGCGGACATCCAGCTACTGACCTCCACCATCAACTCACCGCTGGCGGTGAGCCGCGGGTTCAAGGCACCCTACGCCGGCTTCCCCACAGGGCAGACGGTGGCGCAGAGCCTTCGCCCGTTCCCGCAGTTCAGCAGTTCACTGAATCCGACGTGGGCACCCTTGGGCAATAACTGGTACGACTCACTACAGGCGAAGGTCACGAAGCGGTATTCTCACGGTCTCGACTTCACGACGGCGTTCACGTGGTCAAAGGAACAGACAACCGGGCAGGCCATCAACGATGCGTTCAACCGTCCCAACCAGAAGTCGCTGGTCGGCACATCGCAGCCGCTGATGCTGGTGACTGCTTTCAACTACGAGACCCCGAAACTGACGGCAAACAAGCTTGTCCGGCAGGTGGCAGGCGGCTGGACGGTGGGTGGAGTTTTCCGGTATTTGAGCGGACTTCCGATCCCCGTTCCTGCATCGCAGGCCAACATGAATGCTGTGGCCTTCCAGAATACCCGGATGAACCGTGTGGCGGGCGAACCTTTGTACACGAAGGATCTGAACTGCCACTGCATCGACCCGAACAAGGACTTCGTTTTGAATTCGAAGGCCTGGACGGACGTGCCGCAGGGTCAGTGGGGAGTTTCGGCACCCTTCTATAACGACTTCCGCTACGCGAGATTTCCGAGTGAACAGATCAGCCTGGGGCGCACGTTCCGAATCCGGGAACGGTACAGCCTGGTGATGCGCGCCGAGTTCTTCAACTTGTTCAATCGCACCGTGATGCCGAATCCTTCCCCTGCAAATCCGGCACAGACACAGACGAGGAATGCCGCAGGCGTGCCAACTGCCGGCTTCGGACGGATTGACGCCACCACAGTCAGCGGGCAGCGCAACGGGCAGATTGTGGCGCGGATCGAGTTTTAGCTGGGGGGCGGCGGGGATGACTTTG
>Ga0209190_1003577_pt1 | contig 10289 bp, 23 predicted proteins | sample M_140205_XF_Meta_FD_187315 | JGI IMG/M metagenome (GOLD analysis project Ga0209190, IMG submission 187315) | Freshwater microbial communities from Lake Montjoie, Canada to study carbon cycling - M_140205_XF_MetaG (SPAdes) (version 2) | ecosystem: Environmental > Aquatic > Freshwater > Lake... | reverse complement strand
ACGCTCCCGATCACTTCGACCACCCTTGCGGGACTCTCGGTGGCGCAGACATTTACGGCGGCTCAGACATTCTCGCAGGCTGTCAGTCTGACCCTCGACACTGACGCAACCAGCTCGTCCGCTGGCGGAACTCTAACAGTCACAGGCGGAGCGGCGGTGAGCAAAAAGCTTTTCGTAGGCACGCTCCTTGACCTCGTTGCGACCACCGCGACGGCGGGGCAGATTACGCAGGCGGGGACGCGAATTCTCCACACCTACGGCAGTAATAATCTGTTCGTTGGATCATCAGCAGGGAAAACATCGGGAACAATCGGATCAGGTAATGTCGGACTAGGCAGGGACGCTTTGACTTCAATTACGAGTGGGACAAACAACACTTGTCTCGGTGATCAGAGTGGTTATTTCGTGACTAGCGGCAGCAGTAATATGCTGATGGGCAACACGGCGGGAGTCGGAATAACCACTGGCAGTCAAAACATTGCGATGGGGGTGGCGGCTTTGAGGTCTATTACTAGCAACGGTGACTGCACCGCAATCGGGCATCAAGCTCTGTACTACGCCACAGGGGCAAAGAATACTGGCATCGGCTCAAATGCTTCGTGGACTTGCACTTCTGGGAGTAAAAACACATTTATTGGCGAGTACGCTGGTGCTTCAACGGACAGCATTGGCGGTCTAACTGGCATCGGAATTACCACTGGGAGCAACAACACGATGGTGGGACAGAATACCGCTTCGACCACAGCCGCAGGCACTTACCGCACGGCGATTGGGAGCGATTCGCGATGTAATGTCAACAACTCAATCAAACTCGGACGAGATCACACATCATCGTTCGTTGGCGATATGGTAAGTCTACCATCGGTGTTGACGGCAAATCTTCCAGCAGCAACAGCCGCGATGGCGGGAGCAATTATCTATGTTTCGGACGATGGAACTGGTCATATTAATTTCTGCAACGGAAGCAGTTGGGCGCGAATCAACTAATTTTTATGAGTACCACCACTATCACCATCGATGTCGCGTTTCTCAGCGAGGATCAGCGAGACGCCGCCACCTTACTTTTCGCTCGCTCAGGCGGGTGGAATCCGCTCGTAGACGGCGAACCAAACCCAGTCAGCGCAGAGGATTACGGCGTGACGATGATCGCTGGCTACCTTCGCCAGCGGGTGAGCGAGCAATCAGCATACGACGCGCAAATTACGGCGGCGCAGGCGACCGCTGACCTGCTCGACGGCGTGACTGTGACGACCCCCGCCGAGTTCGCTACGCTCTTCCCAACTCCCCCGATTGTGACACCAGTTTGATCGTTGCCAATGAACGATTTACTCCCAGCGATGGGGCGATTTTTCGCCAATGAATGGGATGGATTTTACCAGCGCGTCGGCGTGAATGTGAGCGTGACAACCCTCGGAATTCTCACCCCGCTCGTCCACGCGGAACTCAATATGTGGCTTCAAACCACGATGTATGTTTCGGGATTGATCGTGCTGATCTGGAACTTTTGGGGAGCGCAAAAGGAACTCAAACGCAAACGATTACGAGACGAGGAATCAGCGCAAGAGTGGATGCGCGTGGCGCAGGCGGAGAGCAAATTTCCAAAGCAAAAAACCAAAGACCTATGAACACAAAATCCCTAGCTGGCTACGGCTCAATCGCAACCTCAACGCTCACCGCTCTTAGCGGCGCACCCTACGCCCTCGGAGACGTAGCAACGATCATCCCGCCCGCTTGGAAAGCGAAACTGTTCGTGATCAGCGCAATTGCCACGATGATTCTACGCTTGATCCGCGACCACAAAGGGGATTCACCCACGCGATGATTAAACTGCTCATATTCGCCATCCTCGCGCAAATGCTGGCATCGTGTGCGACTAGCTACGAGCGCAAAGATGGAAGTAGATTCACCTTAGAGCTTACCGGCAACCTGCTCGACTACTACCGAGCGGCGAACGGCCAAGAGCGACTTGTTGAGCCAACCGGGTATGCGAAATGAGGCTCGCCCAACGCCTCGTTGAATTAGCGAAAAAAGAAGTGGGGGTGGAGGAGGTTGGTGGGACGAATTGCGGGCCTCGGGTGAACGAGTATAAAGCCGCGACGTGGCTTCCCGCCGATCAGCCTTGGCCGTGGTGCGCCGCGTTCATCGACTGGCTTGTGATGCGAGCGATGGAGGAGGAGGAGGAGAGCGGGCGGAAATTTACATTTGAGCGACCCCGCACCGCCGGGGCTTGGGATCTGGAAAATTGGTCAATGAAGCAGGACGGGAGCACGTGGACAAAACTCAACCCGCAGGCAGGAGACATCGCTCCTGGGGACATCGTGATTTTTACTTTTTCGCACGTCGGGCTGGCGATCGACTCGCCCGCGAAGGGGCTTGTGGCTACGATCGAAGGCAACACCGACGGCGTCGGTAGCAGAGAAGGGGGCGGGGTGTGGCGCAAGTTTCGCAAGATCTCGCAGATTCGTTCGCGGATCCGCTTCACCGTATGATTGACAACGAACTCAAAACCTCCACCGCGTTCGCCCTCATCTGGACGCTTGGGCTCCTCCTCTTCGGGTGGATTATTTTAATCTTCATGCGGGAAGATTGAAATAAATAATAAACTCGGCGATGGTTGGGGGAGATTATGAACCAACCATCGCCACCACTCCCCGAAGCTTCACCGCCTCTATTATCCCTTCTCTTCCAACGCTTTAGAGGGGGCGATGGCAAGCTAATTCGCGGGGCGCAAAGTCGCATCGCCGAACACCTCGGCGTCACGTATGGCACTGTTAGCCAATGGTTTAGCAAGGGTAGCAAATGCCACAAAAAGCATCACGGGCAAATTGCTCAATTAATTCTCTCAAACGCTAACTTTTCGGCGAAGAAAACAGGGCGAAAAGCAAAGGCTTAAAAACTTTTTCCCCTAGGTAAATGCATCTTTTTTAATCTTTTTTAAAAATAATTGTTTACAAGTTGTGGAGAAGGTGTTTTAGTTCTTCCATGACAACAAACCAACCGAATCTCACTGAACTAGCCGAAGCCGCCCGTGCCCGCCGAGACCGAGCCGAATGGGATCGCAACTATGCTCTCAGCCTTGGCAAGACGCCCGCCGAGCTGCACGTTGAATTCTGCGAGGCAGTCGATGCCCGCAACGCGTATTTAAAAAATATTGCCACCACGACCACCTGCACCATTACCCCCGCAGAACAAGACGCCGCCGAACGCCAAGCGGCCTTCGCCCGCATGAACGCCGCCGCCAACGACAACCGCCCCGCAATTACCCGCCGATGCAAATGCGGTGGCACCAGCAACGTCCGACGGTCTGGCCTCACCACGGCTTGCTCAGACTGCCAAGACTAACTAGCCCCCTCAACCCTCACCGCCTCACCCGCCCCTCTCAAGGGGGCGGGTTTCGAGGTGCCGAGGATTCCTCGGCAACTTAACCACACATAATAATGACAAAAAAAACCGCAGTCTTAACCATCTCAGGAGTGATCGTGAACCTGTTTAGCGATGACAACTTAACCCTCGCCTTTGGGGGCATGGTCGAATCAACGCCGCAAACCCTAGCCGAGTCGATTAACATCGATTCGCTCGTGAAAATCTCTACGAAAAGCGAGGACGAAAATGAGCGAATCAAGGCGGCGAAGGCCGTGGCCATCGGCGCAACGCTCATTGAGCGGCGCACCCTCACCACCCTGATTACCGACCTCACCACGGAGCTGAAAGCCGAGCGCCTCGAAAGCTCCCGCCTCCGCTCACTGATCAAGCTCAGCGGAGGACAGCCCGTATGAGCGCCCCCTTCATGGTCGACACCGCCTACCAACGGCGCCTCATTCACAACGCGGAAAGCAACCGCCTCCGCGCATCCCGGCGCATGGCGGTTCGCCTCATTCTCATCTTCGGCACCGTTTCCGCGGTGACGAGCGCAGTCATTACCTATTTTCTCACCCGATGATCACGATCAAATCCGAAAACTGGCTAATGGCAGAAGCGATGGAGCGAATGCTTCTTCGGCACCCAGGCTTCAATGGTGGGCAAGGGCGCGCGCACACCGATGAACTATGGGCGAAGGTGATCAAAGAGCAGGGGAAGGATCCTCGCGCAAATGCGGAGCCTTTGAGCTTGGAGCAACTCAGCGCCGACGTGGCCCGCCTCAGAGCGATAAATGAGCAGTGGACAGATAGGCGCACCGTGAGCTAGAGTGAGAAAAGCATTTCAAACTGCTATTCATGAAGTCATCAACCCAACGTCCCGAGTCTCTCCGTCTGTCGAGCCTTCATGCTCAGTTTGAACGGGCGGAGAGACTCGGGATTTTTATTGTTTAAAAATGAACTGGCTCAACATCAACACAACCCACATGAGGGATCCGCTATGGGTCAAAAGTGACGCTACCCAGCGCGGCGCATGGCTCTCAATGCTTGGCTACTGCACCGAGCGCGAGACGAACGGAATTATCGTTGGCTCACGTCTCTGGACAGATCGCCAATGGATCCACTCGACCGGCTTAATGGCCGCCGAAGTCGGCGACTCATCACTCTGGCGTTGGGTTGGCGATGATCTGCACCTAGAGTTGTACCCGCACGAGATGCAGTCAATGGTTGTGGCCCGCAGAGAAGGCGGAAGGAAGGGTGGGCAAGCGAAGACCGAAGCCAAGGCAAACGCATCACAGATCAACGGCAAAGCCAAGCTTAACCCAAGCTTAACCCAAGCTGAACCCAAGCCTAAGCCAAGCCTAAGCCAACCAAATAGTAATAGTAAGGGGAAGGGGAATAGTAAGGGTAAAGAGCAAGTAGAAGAGGAAGAGCAAGTAGAAGAGCAAGTAGAAGAGGAAGTGAAAGTAGAATCAGAAGTAGAATCAGAAGCAGAAGACGCCATCCCTGCGGACGCAACAGCAGATCCCGCCGATGCTCATACGGCGCTCCGCGCGGTTGCTGAATTGGGAGTTGAGTATTTTTTAGATCTAAAGGCAAACCCGACATACAAAGCACTCGACCTTCAACTTGAAGCCGGGAAAGCGAACGCCTGGGCTGTCGCAAACCGACGCAAATTCACCAAACGATTTTTCATCAACTGGCTCAACCGCGGGCTCGACCGAGCCGCGGCGACCAACGCCGACGCAAATTTGCACACCGCAAAACACCCGAAATACGGGTGGTAACGAAACGATTTTCATGACCAACCCAACCCCAACCCAACCACAATGAAATCAGAACAACAACGAATCGCCATCGCGGAAGCGTGTGGGTGGACAAACGTAGCACCACTGATCGTCAAAAACGTAAAGCATAAAGGCGACGATATAACAGTTGGAATCTCCTCTGATGCTGGGTGGATTCCCGACTACCTCAACGACCTCAACGCCATGCACGAAGCGGAGAAGGTGTTATTCTGCGATAAATGGAAATGGCTCGCTTACGTCAATAATCTCAACGAAATGCCATCTCTTCAAGACGAGTGGCTTTGCGTCAGTATCCACGCCACGGCCGATCAACGAGCACAGGCTTTCCTCCGCACGATCGGACTCTGGCAAGAACCCAACACTCAACCACAATGACACCACAACCAATCTCCACCGCACCGAGCGGTCAGCGAATCCTCCTCTACTGCAAACGACCAATCGAGTCGGAAGGCTGGTGGCAAATTGGCATGATGTGTCTCGATGTCCGTCGATGGATCGATGACGACTACGAGCCTGATTGGCTGCTCGTGCAGCCAACACTCTGGCTACCATTGCCACCAATTCCAAACCAACCACAATGACAACAACCGAACAACCACCCACCCAATCAACCATCAGCGTCGAAATGCCCTGCAAAAATTGCGGCGACATCTTCACGACTCAACAACTTAACATCCTTGGCCACAAGTTTCACTTCCGTTACCTTTGCCCGCCATGCGACGCGGTGAAATCCGCCTATGACGAGCAGAAAAAAGCGAGGCAAAAGGAAGACGAGTTACGCACCGCGTGGGAAGCAATCTGCCCGCCGATCTACCGCGACACCGACCTCGCCCGCATTGACCACCGGTGCGCTCAGGCTGCTCTTGACTGGGACGCAAGCGGAAGCGTTGGCGTCGGGCTCCTCGGCACCACAGGGGCAGGGAAAACACGCGCTCTCTACCATGCGATGCAACGGGCCCACCGCCTGGGGAGATCATGCGCGGCGATCTCGCACAACGCCTTCTCTCGCGCCGTGGGCATCGCGTTTTCGGGCGATGGCGCAGACCGCGCAGAAGCTCGACATCGCCTGGAGCAACTTCGCCGGGCGCAGGTCGTCTTAATCGACGACCTCGGCAAAGCACCGTCGACCGAGCGAACCGATGCGGAGCTTGAAGACCTCGTCGAAGAGCGCACCGCCAACCGCCGCCCGATCCTCTGGACGAGCAACGGGAGCGCTGGCTGGCTCGCCAAGCGGCTCGGCAATGACCGCGGGGAGCCGTTCGTTCGGCGGCTCAGCGAGTTTTCTACCATTGTCTCGCTATGACTACCACGACCGACAAAAAACTAAAAGCCGCGATCGCCATTATCCATGCGCGAGGATGGAAGGTCACTTCGCCTGAACCGCCCCCGTGGATGACCCCTAGCGAGCTTCATTCTCGATTCCTTGGTGGAACTACCAAATCGCGGATGTATCGCCGATTAGCGGGCTCCTCGGCTCCGTGCGTCGATGGTAGGTGGGGAGAGAGCGGGCGACTTCTCGCCGTGCGTGCCACTCCGAAACTGATCGCCTATTTGGCGCAACCGAGCCAACAAGGGAGGAAGCTGTGAGGAACCGAATGCCGGTGGACACTTCGATTCGTTGGGTGACTTCGCTCGGGGTGGTGCCGCTTGTGATGTCGCCGATCGTCAAGCGGGGGAAATGCGTGATCAAGGGGCGGGCGAAGTTTCTTAGTGTGATCTACCGCGGCGGGAGCAAGGATTTGCCTTTTGCGTATTCGCTTTTCTCGCTCTCATGAGCGCGGTGTGCGAGATGTGCGGGAAAATTTGGCAGGGTGTCACCCTCGGGAAAATGTTTCATTGCCGACCGCGTAAAGCGTTGAAACGCAAAGAGAAGCACGTTGAAGAAAAGCGATGCGAATGCGGTGAAATCGCCACAACTTTTTCCGCAGTAACGAGCCACGCCGACCAAGTTTGCCAGCGTTGCCACGATTGTGAGAAAAAAAATCAAAGAAATTTTACAAAGGGAAGTGATTGCAATTCAGCAACTTACGCGGTGCGGATGCCTAGGCGGAGAAAAGAATTTTAAAATAATTCTTTACAACTGAATCAACTTGTATCATTCTTCTCTCATGACAAACCACCTGACCACAATCGCCCAAGACCTCGCAACCATCGCCCGCAACGCCGACGCCTTCGACCGCGAAGCCGCTCGCCTCGCACCTTACAAGGCAAAGCTCGCCACCGCTCAGGCTAAGGCGACCAAAGCCCTTAAAGCTCTGATCAAAGCGCAAGACGCGCTTCTTTTCGCCGACATCGACGTTGCCAACGCGATGGAAGAATACCGCAACGCCTAAGCCAACCGCCCGCCCCGAAAGGGGCGGGCAACCCTCTCCCCCCCGCCTTACAAAAAATAATTAAAAATAATTCTTTACTTCTGATTCAACTTGCACCATTCTTCTCTCATGACAAACACCGCAACCGCAACCGCAAAAATCGCAAACCTCTTTGCTCAACTCTCCACAGAAAAACTCATCGAAAGCTGGGAGCTCACCGACACCAACAAAGATCCCAACATCTCCACGGTTCGCGGTTGGCTCATGGATGAGATGGAAATCCGCAACCCCGAAGCCTTCAATACTTGGATGGAAGCAGACCCCCACGCCACCGCCCGCTCGTTTTTCCTCTAAGCCAACCCGCCCGCCCCGAAAGGGGCGGGCAACCCCATCCCCCCCGCCTTACTATGAAACTCACCGCCAGTCAATACCGCTACGACCGCAAGCTTCGCGGCACGCAGACAACCGTTGCTGACGCCCTCGGCATCAGTCGCGTCACGATCATGCGCCGCGAGACAGCCCGCTCCACGGTCACGCTGGAGGCGATGCTTGCACTGCTCACGCTCCCCGTGCTAGGGGTGGGCAAGTGCCCGAAAAAGCTAAGCCAAAAAAGCGCCTCCCTCACAGACGAAGACTCTGCGACTGCACCCGCCCCACCGAGATCAGAGGATGCGGGAAATGGATCTGTCGCCGTTGCTACGACATCGAGCAAGGGACGAAGCACAAGCGGCGCCCAACTCAGGATCACGAGGGGGAAGGGCGGAGCGATCACGTCTACCGCGTTGGCGGATTAGACCCCGAAGAATTTTAAGAATCTATCAGGGACGGCACTGCACTTCAGCCGTGACAGGATCGGAGAGACGATCGCAAGAAGCAGATAATATGACATCAAAACTAAAAGGAAAAGACCCAGTGAACGCAGAGCCATCGAAGCCCAAAATGCTGATCTTCGGCAAGCCTGGCGTCGGCAAAACTTGGGGGGCACTCGACTTCCCCTCGTGCTACTACATCGACACCGAAGGGGGCGCAGATTTGGCCCATTACACCGCAAAGCTGGCCGCTTCGGGCGGATCTTACATGGGCCCAGATGACGGGGCGTTAGACTTCGAGACGGTGATTGAGCAGTTCGCCGCGTTGGCGACCTCCCCTCACCGATTCCAGACGGTCGTCGTCGACAGCATCAGTAAATTGTTCAACGCGACCGTCGCCAAGGAGGCGGAAAGATTGGGCGACAAGGACGCCTTCGGTGCATCCAAAAAGCCCGCCGTTGCCTTCATGCGTCGCCTCATCGCCTGGACAAGCCGGTTGGATATGAACGTGCTTTTCATCGCCCACAGCAAACCCGAATGGGGGGTGGATAGCAAAGGGGAGCGCTCAGAGATCGGGCAAACCTTCGATTGCTGGGACAAGCTAGAATACGAACTCCACCTTGCACTTGAGATCTACAAGCAAGGGCCGACGCGCAAAGCCAAGGTGAGGAAGTCGCGGTTGCAGGGCTTCCCCGATGCGTCAGCGTTCGAGTGGAGCTTCACGGAGTTTGCCACGCGTTACGGGGCGGACATCATTGGCAAGGCACCCGTGCAGGTTGTGCTCGCCACACCTGAGCAGGTCGCCGAGATTGAGCGCCTGCTTTCCATCGTCAAAGTTGACGAAAGCGACATTGAGAAATGGAAGACGAAAGCCGGGGCGGAATCATTCACCGAATTCACCACCGCGCAAGCGGCTGGCATTCTCACCGTGCTCAACAAAAAACTCAGCAAATAATCAGACTATGAAATTCAAACCACAGACAGCAGAAGAATCCGCCTCGGCGGAACGCCGACCCCTCCGCGCAGGCATCTATGATGCCGAGGTGCTCGAGGTTACAGAGACGCGCTCAAAGGCTGGCAACGATATGCTCAAGCTCAAGTTGGGGGTGTTCCGCCCACAGGGCGGGCAAGATTGGGTCTATGACTACATCACCGACACAAGCTATCGCCTGGGACAACTGATGACCGCTTGTGGTATGAGTGAGCAGTACCTGAAAGGCGAGGTGGATGCCGACGAGATCCGAGGCAAATGCTTCAAGGTCACCCTCAAGATCGACCCCGCCCGCGGTGAGTACAGCGAGCGCAACAGCGTAGGGCGTTATGGCACCTCAACGCCGAAGCCCGCGGCCCCATCCCCTGCGTTCACCGAAGCCGACGACGACTTCGACTTCTAAAGGATACACATACCCAACGCCGGGCGAGAGTCCAACCCTCTCGCTCGGCAATCCACCTCACCCAATGCCAACCTCCACCCAATGCCAAACCATCTGCATCACAATCCCCGTCCGTTGCCCGAGCTGGAACGCGATTCTAGCCCAGGGACATTGGCAACGAATGAAGAGCAAGAAAGCGGTGCAGGCCGCGTTCATCTCCGCATTGTCTCAATCCGCAAACGCCTCCTCGATCCCGATAATCTTAGCGTTAAGTGGCTCATCGACTGTCTCAGATATTCGCAGATCATTCGCGGAGATGAGCCAGACAAAATCACGCTCCAAGTCGAGCAACGCAAGTGTGGCAAAGGCGAAGCCGAAGCCACGCAAATTTGGCTCACCCTTCCGCCGAAAGCCTAAAACCGCATGAGTCTCTGTCGCCCCGCTACGCGCTCCGTTATCTATCCATCGCATGAATACGCCCGCGGGCGTTGCAAACGCTGTGGCGAGGCTCAGGTGAGCATTGCGGAGCTACGCAGGCGGCGGGCCGAGGCGGAGGCTGGGGCACCCCACCCCCCTCCCCCCCCGGGTTCTAGGTTCTCCCTGCGGTTTGGCTCGTCCGTAGGTTCCATTT
>Ga0209190_1003576_pt1 | contig 10290 bp, 3 predicted proteins | sample M_140205_XF_Meta_FD_187315 | JGI IMG/M metagenome (GOLD analysis project Ga0209190, IMG submission 187315) | Freshwater microbial communities from Lake Montjoie, Canada to study carbon cycling - M_140205_XF_MetaG (SPAdes) (version 2) | ecosystem: Environmental > Aquatic > Freshwater > Lake... | reverse complement strand
TTCATTTTTTTGAATGGTAAAAACCGCATCGCGATCAGAAACTGCGGTGCTAGGAACATATTCTAGTCTGGTTGCAAGGCTATCGGTGACTGCGATATCGGACATTGGTTTGCTGCCCAGATTCGTATAACGAAGAGTAAAGGTGACGATCTCGCCAACCTTTGCGGTAGGTTTGTCAGCAAGCTTTAAAAGAGATAGGGGCTTATCAGTTTCTATTTCGCAAGCTTCATCTTCGGTGATAACAATTTCGCGGGTTTGAACATTTGCTTTGATCACTTCAGCGCCATTTTGAATTCGTGCCACTACGCTGGTTCCTTCGATGCCATCATTTTCTCTTAGACCCAGCGAGGAAGAAAACTTTTTAACATTTTCAGTTTGTCGCTTAAAGGCAACTTTTTGTTTGTCTCGCGCACTCATGGTAGATTCAGAATTGATCGATTCTCTGACTAAAAGATCGAGAGTTTGGGCCCTTAAAATTTCAAGCCGATGGATTTCCCCCAAACCTACGGTGTTTTCGGTGCCCTTTAGCCTTAGGTCGCCCTTGAAGCTGTTGAGGTGATTCATGGCCCTTGCCTGAAGACTTGGTGTGTTGGTGCGATACTGGCTATCCGTGATGGTTGCTTTCTGTTCGTTGAAAGTTTGAACCGTATTTACATTAGCCCAAACGGTTTCTTGTGCAAGTATTGCAAATCTTGGTGCGGAAAGGATAACACGGTTAGAGCGTGCAATTCTTTTTTTGCCACTGGTATCGGTGTATTGAGCAATAGTATCTTCGGGGTTCACGCCCTGAAGATTGCCTTGATTGTCATAGCCTGCCTTGGGTATTTGGTCGCCACCATCGTAAATCAGTTCTGCTTTGGAAAATCGTGGCCCAAGCTTAGGGTCAAAAAAAGCGAAAGATTCGCAAGGTATAATAGGCGGAAATTTGGGAGCGGGCAGATACTTTTCGCCTTCGAGTTGTACGGTTCCGGGAATTGAATTCGCTTGTAATTCCTGTTCGCTAATTGTTTTTCCACCCATGCGGAAAATGACCATTACTCTGCCTCGATTTCTGGCATCTTGCACCAGATTCGAATCAGCAGGAACATAAGATTCGATTGGGTTTTCAATTGTAGTGGTTACTGCTTCAGCTTTTTCTGAATCTTCCAGGTAAACAACTTTTGTAATCAAGTTACCCTTAAGTGCGGATTCAATTTCAAGCTTGTTAATTTTAATGGGTGCGGGAAAGTTTACAGGGTTTGCAACTTTCGGCATTTGTAAGCTACCCCGTACTTCTAAAGTCGGGTAGAGCTCTGCTTCAGGATTTCCTGGTATATTATTCATTTTGAAGCGGTAGACATAACCCGGCCTCATGCCAACCATCTGTTTTTCGGGCAGTGCGAATTGCCTGTTGTTCCCAGGATAGATCGTGGTTTTTATTCCTTCTGGCGCAAGGAAATTTAACCACAGCACTGGTGATTGGCCAATGTTTGGCCCCATTACCATTTGCTGGGAGTAAGTAATTTGACTGATCAGCAAGGCGCATGTCAAAGATATTGTGTATTTGTGAAGCATAGAAAAGCCTCATGGAACTCTTGCCAAATCTTCATGCCACAGAACAGGTAATTAAAAGGCCGGCGTTCAAGGATTGTAGCCCCGACCGCCGGCGTTAGTTTCTCTCACCTTTATTTGTTTACAAAAGGTGGGATTATTGATTGCGGTACTCCGCTATTAATCTCTGGAACCTTAGTGGTGATTCCATTATTCCTTGGAACAATTTCTAATCCTGTTGGAGGTAAGGTTCCTGTTGAAGGAAGCGTTTCCTTTTTGAGAATTATCGTTGTTTCTTCATTGTTACTCTGGCTTGTAGTTATCCCTGGCACTTCCTTAATGCTGGTAGAAGGAAGCGAGACTGGGGAAGGCAAAGTTTTAGGTTCAATGTTTGGTACACTTGGAAGATTAAGTGGTGCACCTGGCATCATCTGCATGCTTGGCATTCTTTGCATGCCCTGCTGGCCAGGCATTGGCCCGGGGCCTGAGATGCCATAAGGCACCATTCGTCCCATACCTGGTCCGCCCTGCATTCCTTGTGGGGGAACTGGCATTCTCATGCCGCCTCCGGGAGGTGCATCCATTGCTGGAGTGTTTGGCGCTTCCAAGTCGATGTTGCCTAATCTTACGATCAAGAGAATGCTACCTCTTCGTTGAGCTTCAGCGATCGGGTCAACACCTGGTTCAAGTCTGGAAGATACAACTTCATCCAAACCACCTGCGGTTGCAAGATCTTGGAATTGTGGGTCTGGAAGATAAACAACCTTGACCACAAAATTACCTGCTGCAACTTGTTGGAAATCTTCTTCCGTAAAGCTTACAGGAACCGAACTATGTGCTAAGAAAGTGTTGGTCTTGCCTGTGCTTGGTACCACTTCCAAGGTGGGGTAAAGTTCCACACCGGGGCGATTTGGGACTTCGCTAAGTTTCAGGCGATATATTGCAGCCTGAAGGAAGTTATATCGGCCGGGGGATTCAAGGTATTGCGAGTTAAAACCAGGCTTGCCGTCTGAACCAGGGGCAAACCATGAAATTTTCATGCCTGCTGGTTCAATAAACCTGACTTCAGTTCTTTGTACTGGCATCGGGGCTGATGGTGCGCCACCGCCTGTCAGTGCGCCCATTGCGTTTACTGCGCCTGGCATATTTGCTGGGGCGCCGCCCATCATTCCGCCATGGCCACCCATTGGCATACCAAGGTTTGCCAGTGTCATGCTGGAGTTATTTCCACCTGGCATACCGGGCATTGCGCCGGGCATTCCGGGCATACCTGGCATTCCTGGCATACCACCTGGCATCCCGGGCATTGCTGGCATTCCGGGAGGTGAAAGCATGCCACCGGGCATCATTGCGCCTGGGGGCATTCCTGCCATTGCCTGTTGCATCGGGTTTTGCGAGGCAGGTATTCTACCAGGTTTAAATGATGCTTGTTGCACCATCGAGAGAGGAACGCTGTTGGCAATCATTGCCTTAGCAGCAGCTTCTCCAGAGATAGGGGTTGCTCTGTAAGGGCCGGCTACAGGCACGGGTGCACCCCATGGCCCTTGAACTCCGGGTATTGATTGAGCGGTGTAAGCGCCCCGGCCAATACTATCTTGGGAGGTAGGATTTTGTTCGGCACGGCGTTGTGCCATAAAACTACCACCGCTGTTTTCGGTTGTTACGCAACCACTCAGAGTTGCCAGCGTCAGAATACTTCCATAGATCCGCTTCATGCCAACCCCCTATACAAACCATGAACAAGGAAAAACTTCTTGAAAACATTTCAAGTTTGGTTTGGGCACAAAGCCCGCACCATAAAACAAAAATAAGTCGCTCTAAATAATAGATCGACAAATTACAGTCATTACTTTCAACAAAATCAGTAAATATTTCCCCATTTCCCTTTTCAGCATTATTGGCAAAACCGAATCATTAATGTGGGCAGAATGGGCTGTCGGGAGGGGGTGTTTTTTCTGAAATGTATGAAAAGTCATCAAGCCATAAGCTGAAATAGAGACTTTTGTTTGAACTTCTTTGGAAATTTTAATTGGTTTTTAACTAAGTGAGTGCAATTTAGGTAAGATTACTACTGTTATTTCCTAGTTTGGGATTCTATAGCCCATGAATGAAATTGTGTCTGGGGTCATTGAGCGAGTTACTTTTCATAACCCAGAAAATGGCTTTGCGGTTCTAAAAGTGCATGTTCGTGGAAAAATTGGCCTCGTAACAGTAATAGGTAATCTGCCTTCCGTAAACGCAGGGGAATTTCTCGAGGGCGAAGGGGTTTGGATTCAAGACCGTGATCACGGGCCTCAATTTAAAGCTGCGGCATTGCGTTGTTCCCCTCCCCATTCACTTGCGGGTATTGAAAAATATTTAGGGTCCGGCCTTATTAAAGGAATTGGGCCCAGCTATGCCCAAAAAATCGTAACCGTGTTTGGCCTTAAAACACTTCAAATCATTGATGAGTCGCCCAGCTTTCTTAAACAGATAAAAGGGCTGGGGCCAAAACGCATCGAACTCATTCGCCAAAGCTGGAAAGAAAATAAAACCATTCGAGACATCATGGTTTTCCTGCAATCTTATGGAATAGGAACCGCAAGAGCTTTTAGGATTTTTAAAACCTATGGACAGGACGCTGTAACCCTTATTCGTGAAAATCCCTACCGACTGGCAAAGGATATTCGAGGTGTGGGGTTTCAGACTGCCGATGAACTCGCACAGAAAATCGGTATCAACCCCCATGGCCTTGAAAGGGCCCGCGCTGCAATCTATTACTCGTTAGAGCGCCTTGCGAATGAAGGTCATGTTGGCGTCCCAGAAGAAGAATTAATTGATCATGCAATTCAACTGACGACTATTCCCATGGAAATTATTCAAGAAGCGCTTGCATCCGAAGTTGAATCAGGGGTGGTCATCATCGATTCGGTTTATGGTTCGAAGTGGGCTTTTGCAAAAGCTTTATATACCGCAGAGAAAAGCCTGGCTGCTAATTTGCTTAAATTAGCAACGGGTGCACATCCACTTCATTCCAAAAACTGCGATAGTGAAATCAAAAACATTCTTGCGAAAAGTGGCCTAGAACTCGATGAGCAGCAATTGCAAGCGGTGCAGATGGCGTCTGCTAAAAAGATTCTGATTTTAACAGGTGGTCCAGGCGTAGGGAAAACCACGATTATCCGCTTGATTCTCGACCTTTTTGAGAAATTTGGAAAAACTTGTGTCTTGTGTGCCCCCACAGGCCGTGCCGCACGAAGGATAGCAGAAAGTACTGGCAGAGAAGCAAAAACCATTCATCGCACGCTTGAATTTGATGCTTCTATCGGAGGCTTCAGGCGTGACCCTTCCCAGCCTTTAGAGGCTAATCTTGTTGTGGTTGATGAAACTTCCATGGTTGATACCGTGCTGATGCACCACCTAGTGCGGGCAGTTCCTGCACAAGCCTGCCTGCTTTTAGTTGGTGATGTTGATCAACTTCCTTCGGTTGGTCCTGGAAGAATTCTTTCAGATATGATTGATTCCCGCATGTTTAGCACCGTCAGGCTGACCAAGATTTTTCGCCAAGCTGGGCGTAGTTTTATTGTTCGTGCAGCTCATTCTGTATTACATGGGGAATTTCCCGACTCTGCTCCAAATGCAGAAGGGGACTTCTTTTTTATTGAGTCTGAGGCCCCGCTTCAGGTTTCAGAAAAAGTTCTTGCTATGGTGCATGATCGAATTCCCAAAAAATTCAATTTCGATCCCATGAAGGATATTCAGGTTCTTACACCAATGAATCGCACAGAATTGGGGGCAGGGGAGTTCAATCGAAAAATGCAGGATTTATTGAATCCTCTTGCAGGTAGAATTGAGATTGAAAGGTTTGGTACAAAATTCCGCAACTGCGATAAAGTCATTCAAATGCAAAACAATTACCAGAAAGAAGTCTTTAATGGTGATGTTGGTTTCATCAAGGAAATCAATGAATCAGAGAAGGAAATCACGGTTGATTTTGAAGGGCGTTTGGTGGTTTATGATTTTGGTGAACTGGATGAAATCTCACTTGCATATGCTTTAACTATCCACAAATCGCAGGGGTCAGAATATCCAGCAGTGGTACTTCCCATACATACCCAGCATTACATGATGCTGCAAAGAAATTTGCTTTACACGGGAATAACCCGGGGTAAAAAGTTAGTGATTGTGGTGGGAACAAAAAAAGCACTGGAAATTGCAATTTCTAGGCAGGATCACCGGAAGAGGCACACGGCCTTGGTTCAATGGCTTACTGTTAATTATCGCTCCTGATCTAATTTCGCAAAGATCAGGCTGAGTTTAAAAAAACAACGCATTTCAATAAACACCTTTTAATTCTCACTGGATTTAGAGTATTATTAAGTCCTGCTTTGGTTGTCTATTTTCTGGCCTGAATGGGGTGTTCGATGACTATTAGAACCGCTTTTTCTTTTTCTATAATTCTTTTGGTTGGCTTTTTAGCTGTCCAAAACTCGGCAATTGCTCAAATCCCTTTAGAAAAAGCCGAAGCTACTTTTTCCGTTCCTGAAGGTATGGAACTTAAAGTCTGGGCCGCGGAACCTCTTTTTGTTAACCCCACTACCTTCGATATTGATGAAAAGGGCAGGGCTTGGATTTGCGAAGCGGTCAACTATCGAAGAAAATTACGAAACCAGCCTCCTCTTCGATCTGAAGGCGATCGAATTGTTATCCTCATCGATTCCGATGGCGATGGAAAGGCGGATAAAGCCACTACTTTTTACCAAGCACCCCATGTTATGTCGCCACTTGGTATTGCAGTCGCAAAGGATGCTAAAGGCCCAGGTCGTAAAGTCTTTTATTGCCAATCCCCTGATATCATGGTGCTTGAAGATAAAGACGGAGATGACAAAGCGGATGGCCCTCCGACCAAATTCTTAACAGGTTTCCAAGGGCTTGATCATGACCATGGCGTCCATGGTATTTCAATTGGGCCTGATGGCAAATTGTATTTTTCCATTGGCGATACAGGTGTCAAAGATCTTCAGTCTGCCAACGGCAAAGGTAAAAAATGGTCTTCCAATACCACCGATCTTAGGGCAGGTACTGTTTGGCGCTGCGATCTCGATGGTAATAACCTTCAGCTTATTGCTCATAATTTTCGCAATAATTACATGCCCGCGGTTGATAGTTATGGCACCGTTTTTATTAGTGATAACGATGATGATGGGAATCAACAGACGCGTATTTGCTATGTAATGCCCGGTGGTAATTTTGGATATCATCCCCGTGGGGCTGGCCAAACCCATTGGCATGAAGAAGACCCAGGTATCGTTCCTAAAATCTTGCGCACTTTTTTTGGCAGCCCCACTGGTATGTGTATGTACGAAGCGCAATTACTTCCTGCGAAGTATCAGGGCCAACCTTTACATACCGATGCTGGCCCCCGAAACTTGCGCTGCTACCATACAAAAATCGATGGCGCTGGTTTTTCGGTTGAACAAGAAAACATGATTTCAAGTACCGATGGTTGGTTCCGTCCCAGCGATGTCAAAGTTGCACCTGATGGTTCTGTTTTTGTCGCGGACTGGTATGATCCCGGTGTTGGCGGGCATGGCATGGGGGATACCACCAAGGGGCGTATTTATCGCCTTGCACCCAAAGGTTCGAAATCCCATGTTCCTGCTATTGATTATTCTACGAATGAAGGCATCATTTCTGGCCTTTCTTCTGGCTGTAATGCAACTCGATATATTGCATTGCAACATATTATTGCAATGGATGCTTCCAAGAGGAATGCACTTGCCAAGATGATTTTTGCTGACCCTGATATTGCTCAAAAACCTTGGGTTGCTGCAAGAATTCTATGGTTTGTTGATTTTCCCAAGGTGCTTCCTAAAGGCCTTGAGCAACGCGAAGAATTCAAATGGCTTGAAATCAGGAAGCTTGTCGATGCACACCCCGGGTTGATGGGCCTTAGTGCTGATGAAAAAACACGGGTTGATTTTCTTCTTGCTAACGGGGGACCGGGGGTTGCCCGCGAAATCTTAGTCAACCTTCGCGAATCAGATGATGAGAATTCCAAACAGTGGTTTTATAATCTTGCGAAAAAATATGATGGCAAAGACGTTTTTCTCTTAAAAGCCATTGGTGTTGCTGCAGGCACGGATCCCAAACATCGTGAACTATTCCTTGCGGATTTCAAAAAGCAATTCTCTGTCTGGTCACCCGCAGTAGGTGATCTCGTTTTTGAATTAAGGCCAAAAGATATGATGGCTGGGTTGGGCGAAATGCTGACCAAGGCCGAAATCCCACTCGAGCAAAAACTTAAAATTATTAACATCCTTGCCTCCAATGATAGTACTGATGGTGCCCTTACTTTTGTCGGCTTGGTTAAATCAAAGGCGAGTATTGAAATTCGTGAAAAAGCAGTCGAATGGCTTAAAATCTATTTACCCGGGAAATGGTCTGCGGTTGCTTCCAGCCCTGATCTTCTAAAATCGGTTAACGAATTACTTACAGGTGATTCTGATGATCAAAGGCTTGCTCTCGGAATTATTGAAGCTGCAAAACCAAAAGGCGTTGTGGATCAAGTTAGTAAGTTGGCGTTGGCAAATAAAGATGGTCGGGTGCAAAAACAAGCCATTGCTACCTTGGGCGCCCTGCCTGAAAAACTATCCGTTGATACCCTGACAAAAGTATTGCAGGAAAACAACAACTACTCACAGGATGCTGCAAATTCACTTGCTGCTTTGGGCCAAACCAAGGGCAAGGTTTCAGGGCTTCAAGCTGCAATGATTGCATTGCAAACAGTATTCAGCGACCAAACTGCACCTTTAAATAAAAGAACTCTGGTTGCTAATGCTCTGTCAGGCACAAGGAATGGATCTGATTTCCTATTGCTTAATGGAAACGGTGAAATCCCTGCGGAATTAAAGCAGGAAGTTGGCAGGTTGTTGCGTAATAGTCCTTATCAAGATCTTCGTAATAAAGCGATGATTGCTTATCCAGCACCCGGAAAACTAGATCCTAAAAAACTGCCCGCTCTCAGTGTGCTAGCACTTAAAAAGGGAGATATCGCTCGCGGTAAAGCCTTAATGGCTTCTAGTGGAACTTCTCAATTGCAGTGTTTGAAATGCCATGCCGTTCAGGGCAGTGGTGGTGCTATTGGACCTGATCTTTCCATGATTGGCAAAAAAGGAACCAAGGAAAACCTTTATGAATCCCTTATCAATCCTAATAAGGCTATTGCGGACCAATACCTCACATGGATAATTGAAACCAAAAAAGGTCAGGTTCTTACTGGCTTGATTGTTGAAGAATCCCCAGAATTGATCGTTCTCCGTGATGGTAACGGTAAGGATTACAAAATCGATCGAAAGGATGTTGAGTCTAAGGCTAAGGGCCCTAATTCGCTTATGCCTTCTGATTTGATCAACAGCATGAGTGAACAGGATTTGATCGACCTGGTTGATTATCTTGCAACACTTCAGACTGCAGCATTTTCTCCAGAATGGTTTCATATTATCGGCCCATTCGATAATGGTGTTTCAGATGAAAACTTTGAAAAAATGGGTGAACCAGAAGCCAGGGTCGAATTGGAAAAGAAGCTAAAAGGTAAGACTAGTCCAGTTGCTTGGTCTAAAGTGCGTGCATCTTCCAATGGCTATTTGAATCTTGCTTTGCATTTTTCTCCTGAAAGCACGGGTATTATCTCATACCTTTATCAAGTGATTGATTCGCCCATTGACCAAGAATCAACAATTCTTGTTGGTGCTGATGATTGCGTCAAGGTATGGGTGAATAATTCTGAAGTGTTTAAAGATAAGAATCATTTTGCTGCTCAACCTGCAAGAAATTCTGTTGCAGTGAAGCTTAAAAAGGGTGCAAATCCTATCTTGATTAAGATCAACAACGGCGAAGGCGAGCATGGATTATATTTTTCCATCCTCAGTAAGGAACCACTTAAGATTGGTGCAAAGCAGTAAAGATGTAGGTGTGTGGGCTAAGCGGCTTTGTTGGGAAAATTAGTTTTGGTTGATTCGATGACCTCGCAGTATTCCTGATAAAGCCTGTTAAAAATATCATCCCATTTTTGGGACTTTGCTGTTTGAGTTGCGTTTTTTCCTAGAAAAGCTCTTTTAGATTTGTCTGCGCATAGTTCGATTATTTGTTTCTCAAATTCTTCAATATTTGCTGCTAGAATTCCGTCATGGTGGTTGTAGATTCGTTCTTGTGTTGCCTGAGAATTCAAGCATAGCACGGGTAAACCGCTGGCTTGTGCTTCCAAAATGACATTACCAAAAGTCTCTGAAGTGGATGGGAATACAAAAATATCTGCACTTGCATACCATTGTGCCAAATGATTCCCTCGAAGTTCACCGGGAAGTATTATCCCATTTGTTTTTTCAAGATCCGATTGTCCAACGAGTGGCCCTGTTCCTACTAGGGCGAGAAAAAGGTTCCTACCTTGCCTGTTTAAAGTGCTCCTTGCTTTTTTGAAAGTTTCGAGGAGTGAGCCAATATTTTTTTCGGGCGCAAGCCTACCCACATAAAGCAAGAGAATGTCGGTTTCCGAAAGTCCTATTTTACTTTTAAAGTTCATATCTTTTTGGATTGGATTGAACAGACTGGTATCAACTCCGCGTGTCCAAATCTTGGTGTTTTTGTACCCAAGTGCTTGTAATCTTTCCAGACAGGCATTGCTTGGGGCAAATGTAGCTTCGGTCTGATTATGGAACCACCTCAAATAGTGCGAAATACCACTAGATAAAAATCCCATTTTATAGTCGTTTGCATATAAAT
>Ga0209190_1003572_pt1 | contig 10294 bp, 21 predicted proteins | sample M_140205_XF_Meta_FD_187315 | JGI IMG/M metagenome (GOLD analysis project Ga0209190, IMG submission 187315) | Freshwater microbial communities from Lake Montjoie, Canada to study carbon cycling - M_140205_XF_MetaG (SPAdes) (version 2) | ecosystem: Environmental > Aquatic > Freshwater > Lake... | reverse complement strand
AGCATGTTGAATAGGGCCAGTAGTAGTTTTGCTGCTTTGTTTTATTTCAGCTAATATTTTGTCTTCGCCTTTATGTTTGCCATGTTTTACACCTTGCATTATGTTTTTAGTAAGCGATGCGTATCGGCCTCCAATGCTTTCCCAAAACTTTTTCAATTTTGTTTCGCCATTAGGTTTGCGAATTAATTGAAATAATTTGTGCGCTAATCCAAATAAATTTATTTTGATTACCAATAAAATTGCATTACGGGCTCCAGCAGTTGCTGGGTTAAATTTTAAAAGTAATTTTCCACGTTTTTTAATTGAAGCTTTAACTTTTGCTTTTAAATCTGCTCTTCGTTGTGCTTTTTCTGCGTTTGTGCGTTTTGTTTTGCCGATGCCAGCAACTGCGATTAATGCCATATTTATCTTTTTATCAATTTTGTAATTATACTGTTTTTTGTTATTAAATGAAGGCAGAACTGGATCTACCCAAATTTCATTGTTAGTGCCTGGATTTAACACAACGAAAACGTGATGCGGCACCTTGTCAATTAGTCTATATGATGCAAACCGATAGCACCAATCAATTTTTCTACCTTTGCGCTTGAATGCGTCCAATATTCCACCAATAAAAAGTGAATAGCTTTTGCAATCAAGTCCAACCTTTGGATTTGCACCAAGAGCCAATATTGCTGCTGGTGATCTTAATGTTTGCTTACTGTCTGCTTCCACAACATAGAAAGTATGCCTTTTTAAAAAATTATATATTTTGTGCGCAATTATCTCGCCAGTTGGGCCGTCAAATTTGGTACAAATCAAATCGTATTCCTTTGCATATTTTTTATGCGTTTCTAAAATGCCAGACATGATATCGCCAACCGATTGTGAATACCTTAATACTCTGCGGTTATTACGAAATGGCGTTAATTTCATTAATACATCTGTCATCTTATCCAAGTTGTGTATCTATTGGTATTGCAATACCGTCAACATTACCATTGCCTACAAATTTCAATTTTAAATCTGCCGCTTTTTGTGTTTTTTTAGCCATTGCTATTACTGTTTGAGCCAAACCTACAAGTGAAGGTTTTACTGTTAAATCTATCAAAGTTTTGGCGTTAGGCATTACGTTGGTTTTATTGAAAGTTTCAATTGACGCAACTGTTTTTCCTGATAACAACAAATTTCCTACAATACTATTGATAGTAAGGCTTTGGGATGTTGGGTTATTTACTCCCAGCGTAATGATAATGGCTTTCTTTTTCATCTCAACTTTAAACTTTTCAAACGAAAAAGTTGCTGAACCTGATAACTTTTTTCTGCCTACAAGATAGAGTAAGATAGCTGCGCCAACTCCGACTCCAATTAATGCTTTTATGTTCATATTTACAAATTTACGAAACATTATGTTAAATAGAAAAAAAACTTTTTTTGTTTTTTTGTCAAAAAATTTCCGTAACTTTGCGTCAGCACTCGCGTAAAGCGGATGCAGACGCAAGCACCACTTTTTACATGCACTTTTCACCTTTAATAAAAAAAAAATTCAAATAATTTGCGCCAAAAATTTGGATTTTCAATAATGATGTTTAATATTTGCACTTCACAATAAAACCACATATTATGTCAAAAGAAATGTTCTTACCAGCATTCCCAACGTATCCAGTTAACGATCAGTTTGGTACACCGTTCATTCAATTTGGATTTTCAAAGATTGAATACGCTGCGCTAATGGTTGCTGGGCATATTGCAGCAGCTAATCCAAACGTATTGCCTGAAACAGTTAGCCAGGAAGCTTACGAAATTGCAGTCAATGTTTTGGAAACTGTAAAAGATGAATATTTAAAAGTAGCAGCGCAAGTCAAGGATAACGGTAGTAAAATAATATCATAATATGGAAGCGGCGTTAAAGCTGCTTGAACTTCGCCACTACAAGCCCAACTATCAGCCACCAGAAGAAAATGTTATCTTGAGAATCAACGGCAGCAATTGCGGCACACTTGGAAATTTTTGCATAATATCAGGCATTCCAAAATCAGGAAAATCTACATTTTTGAACGCAATTATAGCCAGTAATTTTACACGAATAGATAATATTTTTGGCATCAAATTGAACACCGCCAATATTCCAAATAAAAGTATTGGGTATTTTGATACTGAATCTTCGGAATATGATTTTTACAAAAATCTTAATAGAATAAAGATGATTGCAAACATTGATGTATTACCAGCGTATTTCAACGCATTTTCTACACGAAAAGACGGAGTTATTAATCACAAGGCAATGATAGAAACTTATCTATTTACTTGGCGGCCAAGCGTTATTTTTGTAGATGGTTTGCTTGATCTTATCCATAATTTTAACGATGAAGTAGAAAGCAAGATGTTGATTGAATGGCTAAAATTTTTAACAAATGAATATAACGTATTGATAATTGGCGTTGTACATTTGGGAAAAAGAGATAACCACACCCTTGGACATTTTGGATCAATGGTTGACCGTTACGCACAATCAGTTGTCGAAGTTGTCAAGGATAAAGAAAATGATATTTTTATGATGAAAGCAAAGTATTTGAGATCATCAGCAGATTTTAGCGACATTTGCATTCAATGGAATGGCAGTAAATATGTTGAAGTTCAAAAGCCACCTGAGGTACCAGTAAAAAGGAAAAGCCAGTAATCTTCGGCAATGTTATGCTTACTCATACTGGCTTTATGCACTTTTCGGATGCAAAATAAAACAAAAAATTTAAAAACCAAAATAAAATTTAAAAACATGGAAACACCACAACAAGGATTAAAACACAAGTACGAAAAACAAAATTTTGATACTTCATTTGAAACATTGAAAAATTTATTAAACAAAGACCGTATAGTTTACACCCAAGAAAAAGCAATTGCTGCAAAGCTTATTGAATATTTTGTAGAATGTGATCGCGAAATCAAAACTGAACCCAACGGCAAAACTGGATATTTTCTATACGTTGTAAATAACGATTACCAGCGGATGATTAAAGTGCTATCAAAATTGGCAATTGCTGGCATATTATTGCTCACAACTGGATGTATTTACGCTGGAATGTATGTAATCGCTTTTTTTGGATAATGGAACATTTAAAAACAACACCGCAGCAGACGGCAAATAGATTATTGTCAATGACATCAAAAAAACTGGCAATACAAGTTTGCGAAAAGCTTATTGATTATAGCCATTGCAAGATGTTGACAGTTCACTATATGGCAGTAATGGAAATTTTGTTAACCGATTATATTAATCAAATGTTGCGGCAGCACGAAAACGAACAATTTTATTTGCACAATTACTTACACAATTTAAATTAAAAAATGCGCCTACACATTAATACAACAAAGCGAAGATTAAGTATGTCAGCGTATTAATGACGTAGTAATTCAATGAAGCCAACTGTTTTCATACTTTCCTATTGGCAGAGAAAAAGCGCACTTATTTAAAAAAAAACAAAAAAAATGAATCAGGCAGAAGAAATTTTAACAATTAGCGGAAAAGAATTTAAGATAATTCTATTTTCAAAGGAAAAAGTAGATTTTGACGTTGTGCCAACATTTAGCGATGAAGAAATTAGAGAAATGGTATTGGATGAATGGGAAAGAAAAATTAATATTTATAAATCAAAAAGATGAACTGGAAACTAAGCGTATACGGCTTTTTAGCAAAAAACTTTATTGACGAAGTCAATAATTCAATTACGAGCAACAACACCGAAATAAGGGCAAGATTTACAATATTAACCCAAGAAGACATTGTAAAAATTGCAACGGCAATTAAAAATAGTCGTTGTTTGTTTACGGCAGATATAACCGATAGTATTACTGGCGGCATCATAGTAACATTTAAAAAGAGATGAACCATTACTCAGCAATAGTCTTTTTTCCAGCAACGGAAAAGAACGCAAAACCAATGAAATACCGAAACATTACCAATTTAAAGCACTTTGTTGAATGGCTACGAGTAAAATATCCCAATGCTGGATATGTTAATGTTCATGAAAAAATTTCTAAACAGTACTTACATAGAATTTACATGAAATGAGACATTTAAAAGGAAAAAAAGAAATAAACGATCGATATAATTGGCAAATTTCAAAGGGATTTATAATATCTGCTCAACACAAAGAACTTTTTAATTTAACACATAATTTTACACCTGAAGATTGGAAAAATATTAGAACTGAAAAATATTGGGATACATTTTATTTTATTCAATATCCAAAAGAATATAATTATTATCGATTGTTTTATTATGATATTGATTTAAGGTTAGAATACACATTAGTATGCGTCAGGTATTATTTAAAACACAAAAAAAAATAAATCCCCAGTTAAAACTGGGGATTTTGCTATGTACACCACATACTAAGCAAGAAAAATAAAAACCCTACTACTTTTTGTAAAAATATATAAACAAGCCAATCATTCCAAATAAAAATATTGGATTCATTTTGGTTAACTTATTCTTTTTTTTTTCATCAACTACTGGCGTTGTTCCAGTACTTTTAGGCAATATCAATGTGTTACCAGTAAGCTTTGTGTAAATGACTGATAATTTTTTGAAAGCGTTTTGCAATCCATTTGCGTAAATGGTAACTGGATCCTTATAATAATTTTGCTTTTTTAAAAGGGCAGCATATTCGGCCAATGAACCAGCTTGTGTTGTAGATTTTCTCGTTATTCGGCGGAAATCTACTGCCCAGTCTTTTAGTGTCTTAAACCTCGCGTAATGATATTTTGGATTCTCTTTTAGTGGTTCGCCTTTTGTTGCGTTTAATTGGTATGGTTTGTTTGCCCAAGTAATCCCTGACGCGTTAGTATGCGTCAAAAATACGTTAGATGCAAAGTCACCAGTTTCGTGCCCTACTTGACAAAGTAAAAAAACAAATTCTTTACCAGTTGCGCCAGCTTCTTGCAATGCAAATGCAATCTTTTTTAAATTATTGAGATTATACTCCATCTTGTGAATGAATTAAGCCAATGCCTGATGTAAACGCTGCCAATGCAGATGTTTGGTCACCTTTGATGTATAAGATTGCGCCAATGGCAATAGTTAACACGCCTAATACAGTTGTTTTCCAATTTTTTAATATGTTAGTCATTATGTTTGTTTTGAAGTGAAATAATTATGTTTGTTTTTTCTTCTATTCGTGCCAAACGATCAGATAGATTGCTGATAGTATCAATATGCTTTTCTAATGCCTTAATGCGTTGATTTGTTGCACCGTAAAATATGCCAATAGGTAATGTAAAACCAATAATTTGTAAAATTGTTTCTGCCATTTTATAAAGTATTATTTAAAAGAGCAATTTTATATGTAGTGCCATTAATAATTAATTGTAAATAACGATTTGAAAATACGCCAGCACTTACTTTAACAATATCTGTATTATTGATTTTAATATTTCCGCTATCAGCAAAATTTAAATAATAATCAGATTGACTTCCAATCCAATTTTTTATTTCGCCATTGCCAATTATTTCAAAAAAAGGTCCGTTTAGTTCTCCTTGAATATCTCCAAAAGTCCATTGACCATCTGCGTTATTAATAAGCAAACCTTGAGGTGCATCTTGTCCTGGTGAATTGCTATTGGATATAGTTTTTATAACTCTTGAATCGTCTTGGGATAATAAGCTATCAGCAAAATTTGTACCATTATAAAATGGTAAAAAAGTTGATGTTGGATTAAAATTAACACCACTTGTCGATGATATTACTATTGCTGCCATTGGTTCATTTTTTTAATTACAATAACATTTGCAGTTGTCGAAGTGCCTACGGTTATATTGTATTCGGTTGTGTCTAATTCGTCAGCATTACCTTGTATAGATAAATTTGCGCCTACTGCCAATGGTACATTGTTAATCAATACTGATGTTGCACCATTGTTTATAAAAGTAATGGCGTTACAATTTGATAAAACTAATTGATTGTTGGCGTATTGCTGAATGTCAATTTTGTATTTTGTTTGTGTAGGCATAATTTATTTTTTTCTTGTAAGTAATAATAATCCAGCTAATCCAATAAAGTATATGCCGTATTTTTTAATCAATTTTTCTATTGTTGATTTACTGGCATCTTCTTTAGCTGTTTGTAATTCTTCGTCAGTTTTTGCGCCTTGAGAAACCAATTTTTTTACATCTATCATTCCTGAATTTGGAATATGTTTTACATAAAATGGAATTTTGCCATTGTAAAACATAAAATAAATTTCATTTGTTTTTTTATCTATAACCCAAGAATACAAGGTGCCAATTAGATTACCAGCTTTTACTGTTCTAATTGATTTTTTATCCGTAGGTCGCGCAAGTATAGGTATGTTTTTTTGTGCATACAGATTTTTGCCGACTAATTGTTCTAAATTGTAATTTGCCATATTTATTGATTTCTAAGCATTCCAAGTAAAAAAGATAATTTTTCTTTTGGCATTTGTGAAAGTTTGTGAAGATCATCAATAGTAACGCCTTTACTTAAAAGTGTTTCTATAATTGTTTCTAAACTTACTTTTTCATCGGTACCAGCCATTGACATAGGCTTTGCAATATGTGGCGTAACAATGTTTGCGGATATGTTTGTAAGAAAATTTGATAGTATGTTTTGAACTGCTGGATTACCAAGTATTCCAGCAAGTATGCCGTTTGGTTCAGCTTCTTCGCTTAATTCTTCATCAGTTGCTGGTTCGGCTTCCAATCCAGCAATACGGTTTTCAATTGTTTCTAATTTTTGAAACAATACACCGCCAACACCTTGCATACCGTAGTATTGAGCTTTGTCTTCTTGTGTATATCTTTTTTCAAAAGGTATAACAATATGTGGTTCACTTTTTTCGGTAATGCCGCCTTTAGGTAGTGCCTTGTATATCTTAATTTTTACGCTTTTAGTTTCTCCGTCAAGGTAGGTATCAAGTATTTCTTGAGCTTCTTCCAAATCGTTTGTTTCGTTTATACAAACGCGATCCTTGCCGCTATATATGGCAAAGAAAGGCATTTTGTAACGATTGAACTGATTAAGTACTTCTTGTTTTGTGGTTGCCATAGTGTTTTATTTTACATAGTAAATACCAAATGCGTATGAATACGGAACGGTTGCAGAACCAGTTTGTCCTGATGTTATTGTTACATAGCTTTTAGAAAAATCAAAGCGTTGTCCTTTTAATGGTAACATTCCAAAAGGATTGTATTGCACTACATTACCAACAATTGGATTAAAACATTGTAAATCCAAATTTTGAATTACTTCTTCGTTGCCAACTGTTAATGTTATTGCGGAATACAGAAATTGTGCCAAATCAACTATTGGAACGTTGTTATTATCTTTTGCAAAAATATTCGCGTGATAGGCTACAATTCCCAAAGTTTGAACATTACGAAGATTCGGAAGATCAGGGAAATATTGTTTTGCGGTTACTGATGCGGTGTTTACCTGAATAGTAACAAATTGGTAATTAAATACCGGGTAATCTTGAAATATCATATAGTTTTATTTTTGATCTTGATAATATACGTTAAATTGACAACACCAATTAGATTGCGCAATTGCGGCTGGAAAATAAATATAACATTTAGTCCAAACAATATTAACTGGTTTAAATGAAACTAATCCGTTAGTATTATATGAAGTAATAAAATTGTTTGCAGAAGTAGCATTATTATTTTGCTGCCAACTTTGACATACCAATTCATCTAATGGCATATTTTGAATAAATTGTGTACCTTGATTATCTACTAATGTCAAAAAACTTGAATATGAAGTAGATGCTGGAATAAAATAACCAAGATTTGCTTTTCCTGATGTAATGCCAGCAGCAGCAATACTTAAAGCAATGCCAGTAATATATTTTTCCCTTAAAAATGGAATATCAGGAAATTGCCAAGTTGTTTGTGTTGCTGAGTTTAAAGGAATTACTTCTAATGTATAAGATTTGCCTAAACCAAATTTATTTAAAATCATTTTTTGTTGTTTTAAAAGGAAGACGCGGCTTTTTTATAGCGATCCGCGTCCAATACCGCTTTGTTTTTTAGTTGATTGCAGTTACATTCTGAGCTAAGATACCACGCAAGATGCAAATGATACGAAGGTTTGATGGAATTGTTGCAGCTATTCCTGAAGGTAATGAAATGTTGAAGTCATGCTTTTTGTTACCAGCAAACACAATATTTGGTTCTGTTGGGAACATGCCATGATTTGACATATCAACCGAATCTTCACCAGCAATGTGAGTTGGAGCAGTAAATGCAGTAACGGTTGGAGTTGTTGGAACACCAGTAAATTGAGTTGATGTAACTGTATTTGCTTGGGTTGTTGGTACTAAATAGTGACGCATTAAATCCCACGCCGTAATAACTGTACGTTGATTAATTGTCAATGAAAAGAAACCATTATAAAATGATAAAGCTTGTAATGCAGTTGCCGCTGTAAAATTACCAGCAGCATTAGCAATACTACCAACTGTTGGATATGTCAAAGGTCGGTATTCATTTATAGTAGCACCAGTTGTTGCTGGAGGTACACCTAAAAAGAAACCAATTTGATTACATACAAACGCATCTTGAAGGTTCAATTTTTGCGTTGTGTTACCAGTTGATGGCGTATTTGCAGTTTCGTTAACTAATACATCAAATTTGTATGATGTTGCGGCGGCTACGGCATTTACTTCCAATCTAAGGTAAGATTGAGAAAGAACTGCACCACCTGGATTTAATCCCGCGCGCTTTACCGCGTTTGCAGCGTTTGTAAACGCTAATCTTTGTCCAATTTGTGAAGGCATAATGTTTGTTTTTTGTTTTTTTTATAAATAATTAAAGGTGAAAAGTGCATAGCTTAATTTAAGCTTCTTCTTCATCAAATGATGCCATTTGAATAAGATCAGAATCATCTGTACCAGCCAAAACTGAAATACCTGAATCGCCATAATCACCAGCCATTGCGAATTCTTCATCACCAGCCATTGCAAAGTTGTCATCGCCAGCAATTACTGATAAGTCATCACCGCTAATTGTTACTGACATGTCATCTTCCATTGCGCCAAGTCCAGCAGATACCAAGAACTTTGAACCACCGTAAGCAATCATACCAGCACCAGCAAATTTACCTAATTCAGATTTAACGAACATTGGTAAAGCTATACCTGCTGCAATTGGAACAATTGATTGGATAGTTGAAGATTGATTTTTTAAAGCTAATTTGTTGATATATCCAGCAGCTACTACACCAGCTAATACACCACCTATTGACATCAGCATGTTGCCTGATTTCAATGCACCAACAGATCTGCGAGAGCTGCGGCGTTTTGTTGTTTTACGTCTTTTTGCCATTTTGTTTTTTATTTAAAGTTGTTATTTGATATGTTTTTTTAATTGAATTATACGTTTTTTATTATCTGACAATAAATATCGTAATCTGCTTATTGAAATTTTAAGTACACCTTTGTTAAAATCTGACAATGATTTATCATTTTTTAATTTATTTTTTCCATTTTCAATAAATTTTTGAAGTTCATCATTGTATCTTGTTAATCTTTGAATTTCATTTATTGCATATGGATTTACACCGCTTACAACACTAATTCTTACATTGTGTGATTTGGTATCTTTGTGCGTTGATGCTTTTTTAGTTGCAACTTTCTTTTTTGCTGCCTTTTTAGGTGCTGTCTTTTTTACGGTTGCTTTCTTTGTTGCAGATTTCTTCGCTTTTGATTTTGCGCGAACCATTGCCACAAATTTTGCTCTTGCAGCCAGTTGCGCTGCGCTTGGTTTTTTCTTTGCTGCCATTATTTCTTTTTTAAGAGTAAATATGCACCGCCAACAATAGCAGCACCAATTAATAATTTGTTTGTTGGTATACCTTCAACGCTTTGATTTTCAAAATCTTCTTCAATACCTTCTACTGAATCACCTTCAGGTACTGGTACGCCTTCTGAATTGTAAGAAGTATTTGTGTTGCCTTCTTCTTTATTGGCCTTGTCATTGGCAAATTTATCAATTTTATCGTTTACGGCTTTTTTAAGAACATCTTTTGCGGCCGCTTGTAATTTATCAGTATCAATGCCCATATCTTTAAGCATAGTAATCAATTTTATTAATATTGGCGTTGATGCTACAACTGCTGATGCAGTTACTGGATCAGCAACACCGATAGACATACCTACACGTTTTCTTTTATGAGCATGTTGAATAGGGCCAGTAGTAGTTTTGCTGCTTTGTTTTATTTCAGCTAATATTTTGTCTTCGCCTTTATGTTTGCCATGTTTTACACCTTGCATTATGTTTTTAGTAAGCGATGCGTAT
>Ga0209190_1003571_pt1 | contig 10295 bp, 8 predicted proteins | sample M_140205_XF_Meta_FD_187315 | JGI IMG/M metagenome (GOLD analysis project Ga0209190, IMG submission 187315) | Freshwater microbial communities from Lake Montjoie, Canada to study carbon cycling - M_140205_XF_MetaG (SPAdes) (version 2) | ecosystem: Environmental > Aquatic > Freshwater > Lake... | reverse complement strand
AAGACAGATTCTAAATTCTGCTATTGATGCTATTATAATTGTGAATGAAGAAGACATTATTGAATTTTGGAATCCTCAGGCTGAAAAAATATTTGGCTGGAAATTTAGTGAAGTATATAACAAATTTCTATCTGAAAACATTACACCAGTTTCAATAAAAGAGCCCAATGACAAAGGAATAAAAAAATACCTGGCAGCCACAACCAAAAAAATTGATGCACATTTAAATGAAATCCTATCTATAAACAAAGAGGGCGCTAAAATCTATATCCAGATTTCTACCATTCGCATTAAATACCATGAGAAGAATCACTACTGCTCTTTTATAAGAGATATTACAATTAAAAAAAATTATGAAAACGAACTTACTAAACAGAAAAAGTTTACAGAAGATATTTTAAACAATTTACCAGCTGATATTGCTGTATTCGATAGGGACCATAATTATTTATTTGTAAATCCAATGGCCATTAAAACCAAGGAAACTAGAGATTGGATTGTTGGTAAAAATGATTTTGAGTACTGCGAAATGAAAGGATTAAATAATCAGAGTGCAGTAGAAAGAAGAGGTCTTTTTAATAAAGCTATTTCAACAAAAAAAACTGTACAATGGATTGATGAGGTTATAAATAAAAATAATAAAAAAATTTATATACTAAGAAATTTTTACCCTTATGAAGAAGACGGAGAAATAAAATATATTTTTGGATATGGTATTGATATTACAGAAATGAGAAGTGTTCAATTGAAGCTGAATGAAACACTTCTAGATCTTAAAAATATTAATGAAGAGCTTGAGCAATTTGCCTATATTATTTCACATGACCTACAGGAACCCTTAAGAATGGTAAAAAGTTTTCTTCAACTCCTAGAAAAAAAGCTTGGCAATAGTCTTGACGATACAGATAAACGCTATATTAATTTTGCTGTTAATGGCGCTGATAGAATGAAAAAACATATTCAGGACTTACTGGAATATTCGCGTATTGGAAAGAAAACAGAAGAGGTTGACGATGTAAACTGTGATGAGATATTACAAGAAATTAATACAATATTTCAGTTGAAGATTAGAGAAACAAATACTATTCTTACTATCCATCCACTACCAATAATCAAGGCCTTGCGTTCAGGCATGTATCATTTATTTCAAAACCTAATTGCAAATGCTATTAAGTTTCAAAGGAATGATATTAAACTACATACTGTAGAGGTTGGATATACAGAGTTAGATAATAGCTGGCAGTTTTATGTTAGAGATAACGGAATAGGTATTGAGCCTAAATATTTTGAGCGCATATTTATTTTATTTCAAAGATTGGAAAATGGAAAAGAGGGAAAGGCTGGAACTGGAATTGGACTTGCTGTTTGTAAAAAAATTGTAGAACAACTCAATGGTAAAATTTGGATTGAATCTGAGGTTGGAAAAGGAAGTACATTTTATTTTAAAATTCCAAAGCATAATGATTAAAATAAAAAATATAGAAATGTTGCTCGTGGAAGACAATGATGCAGATGTAATTCTTATTCAGGAAAGTTTAAGTCGATTGTCTTTACATCCTATTCTTACTCGTATTGATAATGGCGAAGCTGCAATAAATTATGTTTCAAAAAAATATGAATACGCAGATGCTAAAACACCTAATGTAATATTATTAGACATCAATTTGCCTAAACAAAGTGGAATAGAGGTATTAAAATTTATTAGAAGTAATGAATCATTAAAACACATTCCTGTAATCATGCTTTCAACTTCAGGAATTAAAAAAGATATCATACAATCCTATGCTTTAGGTGCAAATTCATATTTAATAAAACCTATTGATTTTAATGAGTTTATGGCTTGTATAAAAATGTTCTCAGATTACTGGTTTAATACAATCTCTCTTCCAATATTATAATAATGAAAAACGTAAACAAAATAAATATTTTATTAGTTGAAGATAACATAGGAGATGTTGTTCTAATTACTGAATATCTCAGGCTGAGCAACCTTCCTATTAATGATATTATTGTTTCCGATAGTATTGCAGCTATAGAAGAAAAAGTAAAAGAAAAAGAAATCCATGTAATACTACTTGACTTAAGCCTTCGTGATAGTTCGGGAGAAGCTTCAGTGGTAGCAGTAGCTGAAATGTTTCCTAAAGTAACACTTATTGTTCTTTCGGGTCTAGACAATATGCATATTAGTATTAATGCAATTAAACTAGGCGCTCAAGATTATCTTATAAAAGGTGATTATGATGAAAAAATGATTTCTAAATCTATTCAGTTTAGTTTAGAGAGAAAGAGAATACTAGAGCTACTTCGCGAAAATGATGAAAGATATAACATAGTTGTAAATAAGGCAACCAATGATATTGTTTGGGATTGGGATATTATTAATGATAAAATGGAGAGAGCAGATGGAATTAATCAACTTGTAGGATGTTTGGCTGAAGAAGTTGGAAATACTTTTGATTGGATTAATAAATACATCCCTAAAGAAGACCTAATAAGAGTAAATGAGAAAGTACGGAAGGCGTTAGATAAAAAAATTGAAAACTGGCAAGATGAATATAGAATCATTAGGCCGGATGGAGAAGTTAGATATATTTTGGATAGGGGCTTTATTATGTATAATGAAAAAGGAAACCCTTATAGAATGATTGGATCAATGACAGATCTAACTAAGATAAGGAAACTGGAAGCTAAGATTAGTGACCAAAAAATTAATGAGCAAAAGATAATAACAGAAACAACTATTGAGGCTCAGGAAAATGAAAAGACAAAATTAGGAAGAGAACTACATGATAATATCAGCCAATTAATGGCAACAGTAAAAATATATCTAAGTATAGCTAAAAATAATTTTAATTTAGAATCACTTGAGCTAATTGAAAAAAGTTATGAATATATAAATATTGCTATTGATGAAGTGAGGAAGCTTTCTCATTCACTAGTATCTCCATCATTAGGTGATATTACATTGCAAGACGCCCTGCTGAAGATTACAGAAAATATGAATGCTGCAGGAAAAATAAAATTTGATTTACAATATGAAATAGCGGATAATATACAAATAGATAATCAAAAAGAACTTACTATTTATAGAATTGTACAAGAACAAATAAATAATATTCAGAAATATTCTAAAGGTCGAAACGTTGCGATTAATATTAAAAGTCAAGAATCTAATATACATCTTACAATAGAAGATGATGGCGTAGGGTTTGATAGCGAAGTGAAACCAAAAGGAATCGGTATGAGAAATATTAAAAGCCGGGTTGATTTTTACTCCGGCACTTTCAACATTATTAGTTCGCCCAGCAATGGCTGTCGCCTGGAAGTAACTATCCCTGCTTAAAATTATCGGCTTAATAGCTGATCAGATAAGTCCACGCATTATTAATGCTAGAAACAACTGCACCCTGAGCTGTCTTGGGTATATACTGATCAAGACAAGCAATATTGTGGTCAGGTACAAAAATAGAAATAGCCGCATTAGCACTTGTTGTCAACATATGTATTCCAGAATAAGGTGAATTATTATTATCAATACTTACTGCACTTCCAATTAAGCCAATATCAGCCAACTGTGTTTGTACATTGGCATAAGCAAAAATTTGATCTTTAGTACTGTTTATAGAATAGAATTTAGAAATGGGTGTATTATTTGTAAATTCAATAAAAAACATATTGACTACATTCGTTCTCTCGTGAAAAATAATATTTATCTTTAGTTTTTATACTTCTAAAACATAAAAAATGAAAGGTCTTAAAACCAATATCTATTTCAAGATTGTAACAATCCTTGTAATTACTTTACTTTTAATGATTCCTACTTCAATGATTAGTTCACTGATATCGGAAAGAGAAAATACGCAAAAAGAAGCAATAGATGAAGTGAGTTCTAAATGGGCTTTTGAACAAACTATTTCTGGACCATTTATTTCAATCCCTTATATTAAATATATAAAAGAGATTTCTTCAAAAGATTCTAGTGAGAAAATTGTTCAGGTAAAAGATTATATACAAATTTTACCTTCTGAATTAAATATTAACGGACAAATGAATCCTGAAAAAAGGAACAGAGGAATTTATGATATTGTTGTTTACTCTTCTACTCTTAATATTTCAGGTAAGTTTAATCCTACTAAATTTTCAGAATTAGATATTCCAATTCAAAACATTCAATTTGATAAAGCGAGATTAACTATAGGTATTAATGATCTAAGAGGAATTGAAAAACAAGTAAGTCTCAACTGGAATGGAGGAATGTATTCATTTAACCCAGGTGTTATTTCAACTGATGTAGTAAAAAGCGGCATCAACTCGCCTATAACTATTACTCCTAACGATAGTTCTAGCTATAGCTTCTCTCTCAACCTGGATTTGAAAGGTAGCCAATTGCTTTATTTTACACCACTTGGTAAAGTAACAGATATTGCCATGAAGTCGGCATGGAAAAATCCTAGTTTCAATGGGGCCTTTCTACCTGATAGCAAAAATGTTTCTGATAAGGGTTTCGAAGCAAAATGGAATGTACTGCACCTAAACAGAAATTATCCTCAAGTATGGACAGGAAGTAATTATTCTATTGCTGAATCATCATTTGGCGTGGACCTACTTTTACCTGTGGATAATTATCAAAAATCGACTCGTACTATCAAGTATGCAATTTTATTTATTGCATTCACTTTTATGGTATTTTTCTTTATTGAAGTTTTAAATAAAATATTCATTCATCCAGTACAATATATTCTGGTAGGTGTGGCACTCGTTGTTTTTTATACTTTATTAATATCTATTTCAGAGCATTTACAATATAATTCAGCATTTATTATTTCGGCTCTGGCTTCGCTTCTTTTAATAGCAGGCTACGTGAAAGCCATATTAAAATCTAAACCACTAACGTATTTAATAAGCGGCATATTATTTTTACTATATGGCTTTATATTTACTATTATACAGCTTCAAGATTTTGCTTTATTAATAGGAAGTATAGGCATATTCTTAATTCTTGCCCTAGCAATGTATTTCTCGAGGAAAATTGATTGGTACAGCCTCAATATTCAGGATAATTCGATAGAAAAGAAATAGGTTGATTAGCCTACCTTGTGGAGCATAAACAATCATTGAATATGAAAGCAATTATCTTTCTATCAATATTTCTTTTTGAAATATTATCGGGTTATAGCCAAATAAATAAGATTGTTATTATAAATGGAGCGACCAAAGCTCCTATTGCAGGGGCTACTATTGCGGAGGGGAAAATAATATTAGGGATGTCGGATAGCACCGGGAGCCTAATTATCAAAGCAAATCAAGGGGTACATGCATTAAAAATAAGTATAACCGGATTTGAGTCAGTAACAGAAAGTATTACTTTTCCATTAACCGCACCCTATACTATAGCATTAAATGTAAAAACAACATTAATAGAAGAAGTAACAATAATATCCTCCACCAGAAATAATCAACGTATTGAAAATTCTCCTTTGAAGGTAGAAGTATTGGGAAGAGAGGAAATGGATGAAGAGAATTCTATTAAGCCTTCAAATATTGGAAGTATTCTGGGAGATATGAGTGGCGTTCAAATACAACAAACATCACAAGTAAGTAATAATTCAAATGTTCGGATACAAGGACTTGAAGGAAGATATACTCAGATACTAAAAGATGGCATGCCCCTATTTGATGGTTTTAGTGGAAGCTTTGGTGTGCTTTCTATACCCCCTTTAGATCTTAAACAAATAGAATTAATAAAAGGATCTGCTTCCACTTTATATGGCGGTGGTGCCATTGGTGGTTTAGTAAATATTATTTCAAGGAAGCCGAATGATAAACAAGAAGCCTCCTTTACAGGTAACATCTCAACTTTAAAAGAAACTTCGTTAAATACCTATTTTTCAAAAAAATATAAAAAAGCAGGATATACTTTTTTTGCTGGTTATACCAATCAACCCGAAGTAGATGTAAATAAAGATGGATTAAGTGACGTATCAAAATCCTCCTTGTTTATTGCACATCCCCAACTTTATCTTTATCCTAGTAATAAAGCTTCTATTAAAATAGGATATACACTTACTATTGAAAACAAAAATGGTGGTGATATGAATGTAATAAAAAATGAGCCAGACAGCATTCATCAATTTTTTGAAAAAAATGAATCAAATAGACATACTGGTGAGTTAATTTATGAACAGTCTCTTAGTGGTAAAACAAAGCTGGAATTTAAAAACAGTATAAGTGGTTTCAATAGAGCGCTTACAACCAATACTTTTAGCCTAACCGGTAAACAGCTTAATAGATTTTCTGAATTATCTATCATTAAACCATTTAAAAAGGGAAGTTGGGTAGCAGGTATTAATTCCACCGGTGAAAATTTTAAAAAAATATCTAGTTCCTCCGCTATTGAAATACCTGATTATACTTACTCAACTTGGGGATTTTTCGTTCAGCACACTTGGAATGCATCCAAGAATACAGTTTTTGAAGAAGGATTGAGAGAAGATCTTCATAATCAATTTGGATCTTTCTTTCTGCCTCGTTTTTCCGTATTTCATCGTTTTAATGAGCAGTGGGCTTCAAGGGCAGGAATTGGGCTGGGATACAAGGTGCCAAATATTCTTTCAGGACAAATTACTGACCCTTCAATTAATGACCTACTGCCCTTTCCTTATGATATAAAAGCAGAACGCTCTATTGGATACAATGCAGAAGTAAATTTCAAAAAGAAATGGAATGGAGAAAATACACTATTCATCAATCACGCTTTTTTTGTTACACAGATAAATGACCCAATAGTTAATACAACAGATGCTACTACAGGAAAAATAAGTAGCACCAATGGAAGTAAACCCATAATTACAAAAGGTTTTGATACTTATATTAAAGCAACAATTGATGCATGGGAAATCTATCTGGGCTATACTTTCACCATTGCTGAAAGGAAATATCTTAATAACAACCAGTTCATGCCGCTGACTCCTAAAAATAGATTTGCCTCAACAATAGTGAAAGAATGGGAAGAATTGGGATTTAAGGCAGGTATTGAAGCTTCCTATACAGGAAGTCAAATTAGAATAGATGGTACTAATACTCCGGGTTATTTATTTCTGGCGGCCATGATTGATAAAAAAATTAATAAAAACATCAGACTTGTACTGAATTGTGAGAATCTGCTGGATTATCGTCAAAGCAAAGTAGAAAGCCTTTATACAGGAAGTATTACGAATCCGGAATTTAAACCCACCTGGGCGCCCACTGATGGCAGAATAGTTAATCTTTCTCTTAATATTAAACTGTAATAGACAGATAAATTGGCCTTAATTTTTGGTCTCCCAAATATTATTTTAAAGACTACTCCTTAGGGCAAAAGATATGTATTTTTGTTCGATACAAATTAATAAATATAATTATGCGAATTCTTTTATACACACTGGCAATGCTCACTTTTTTTTCAGCATGTCAGCAAAAAAAATCAACTGTTCCTGTGGTTGCCTTTGCAGATGCTTTTGAAGACAATACACTCAAAAGAGCAAAAGATGGTTTTTTTGATGCATTGAAACAAAATGGATTTGATGAAAAAGAAAAAACTCTAGAAGTGATTTATCGTAATGCACAGGGAAACATTCCTACGCTTACGCAAATCATTAATTATTTCAATTCACGTAAAGCAAGCATCATCGCAGCATGTCCTTCTATATCTGCTATCACAGCGGTACAAAACTCCAAAGAAATTCCGATTTTTATGATGGTGTCGCCTACACCTACACTAATGAAAGTAGTAGACGCTGAAGGAAACATACCTAAAAATCTTTTTGGTGTGGGAGAAGATTTAGGATATATAGATACTTCTTTTTTACTGATACCAAAAATAATCAAACCAAAAGCTGATAAAATTATTGTAGGGATGATATTCAACCAATCTGAACCACAATCTGTTGAAGCAATGAATAGAATTAAACATCTTGCAGATAATAATAACATTACGCTTATTTCTCTTCCTGTAAATACTTCAGCTGATGTACAATTGGTAACCGCTTCTCTCCTTTCTAAAAATCCTGATGTATTTTTTGCTAATCCCGACAATACTGTATTTGCTTCTTTTGAAACTATTGTAAAAGCATGCAATGATGCTAAAGTGCCTATCCTTACTAGCGAAGCTGGACTAGTAGACAGAGGCGCCCTCGCCGCCTACGGAGCGGATATGTATCAATGGGGCTTTCAGGCTGGATTACAAGCAGCACAATACCTGAAAACCAAATCCACTGAGGGATTACAATGGGAAATGGTAAAGCTTAGAAAACGTGTATATAATAAAAAAGTGGCAGCATCATATGATATTACCATGCCTGATAGCTTTGAACCTTTACAATGAGTCAATTTTATTTAACAGCACTTCAATTAGCATTATGCCTTAGCCCTATGGCTTTAGGCATCTTTATTAGTATGAAGGTGTTTAATATTCCCGACATCACTACAGATGGAAGCTATACACTTGGCGCTACTGTAACTGCAGTAATGCTTTCTCAACACTACCCATTGGGAGCAACGCTTGTTATGAGTATGCTTGCTGGTGCACTCGCAGGAGTTTGTACCGGATTCATTCATTCGAAACTTAAAATAGATGCATTGCTGTCTGGTATTCTTGTTATGACAGCTTTATATTCTGTAAATCTCATTATTCTGGGAAGGTCTAATGTTCCATTAATTGATATGAACACAATATTTAAAGTTTTTTCTTTTAGTGAAAACAATATTATAGCGGACCTCATTGTCAGCGGAATTATTGTAATACTTATTTTATTCTTACTTGGTTATTTACTAAGATCCGATTTTGGTATCTCAATGAGGGCTACAGGTAATAACCCCATAATGACAACGGCCCTTGGTATTAATAATAATAGAATTAAAATAATTGGTCTTGCTTTGGCTAATTCACTCACAGGATTGAGCGGATTTCTAGTTTCACAATACCAGGGATTTTCAGATATAAATATGGGTATAGGAATTGTAATTACAGGCTTGGGCTCAGTGCTGATAGCCTCTTCCCTTCAAAAGTGGTTCAACATTACTAAAATTGGAAAACAATTACCGCTTGTAGTAGTAGGAGCGATTGTTTTTCAGATGGTGTTGGCTTTTGCGCTTTCACTTGGGATAGATCCTAATTTATTAAAACTAGTTACGGCCTTATTTGTATTATTTATAGTTGCGCTTTCCGCAATAGGAAGTAAATTAAAAAAGAATTGAATTAAACGTTGCAATGATTGAAATTCAACATATAAGTAAAACATTCAACAAAGGAAAAGAAGATGAGGTGAAAGCCCTTACAGATATTTCTATTACAATTAATAAAGGCGAATTTGTTTTAATCATTGGGTCGAACGGAAGTGGTAAAAGCACATTTTTTAATATTATTCAAGGAACGGAACATCCTACTTTAGGTAAAGTATTTATTAATAAAAACGATATTACAAACCTTGAAGAATTTAAAAGAAGTAAACTTGTTTCAAGAATTTTCCAAAATCCTGGACATGGAACTGCACCGGATTTGAGTATAGGAGAGAATTTCAGACTTGCTGCCTTAAGAACAAAATCAAAAACATTGCAAATTGGCAATAACAAAGAATTTAAAAAACTAATTAAAGACAAGATTGCAAGTTTGGGTATGGGTCTTGAAAATAAAATTGATCAACCAATGGGAAGTCTGTCGGGAGGACAAAGGCAGGCGCTTACTTTACTAATGAGTGTAATGGATGATACTAACGTGTTACTTATGGATGAACCCACAGCAGCTTTAGATCCAAAATCGGCTCAGATTATTTTACAGATAGCTGATAAAATGAATAAAGAAATGGGACTTACTATATTATTAGTTACCCATAGTCTCCGCGATGCTCATCAATATGGAAATCGTTTACTACAATTTAAAGAAGGAGCTATTGTTCGCGACATCAAGTCAAGCGAAAAATTAAACCTCACACTACCAGATTTGTATAACTGGTTTTAGAAATTTATGATGAGTAAAGAAATTATTCATCAATGTTTATTCCCTTTTACTACGCTAAACAAATGCAATACATGAGGAAACACTGCATCAAGGCCTTCCTTCACACCTTTAGGAGAACCAGGTAGTGTAATAACAAGTGTATTTTTTATAAAGCCTGCGACACCTCTTGATAGCATGGCATAGGGCATTCGCTCTTGCCCATAATTTCTTATTGATTCCATTATACCAGGAATTTCGCGATCAAGTAAAGGTTTGATGGCATCAGGTGTAACATCTCGGGGCGACAATCCTGTTCCACCAG
>Ga0209190_1003570_pt1 | contig 10295 bp, 16 predicted proteins | sample M_140205_XF_Meta_FD_187315 | JGI IMG/M metagenome (GOLD analysis project Ga0209190, IMG submission 187315) | Freshwater microbial communities from Lake Montjoie, Canada to study carbon cycling - M_140205_XF_MetaG (SPAdes) (version 2) | ecosystem: Environmental > Aquatic > Freshwater > Lake... | reverse complement strand
GTGTCCTTGCTGTACCAAAAAACACGCCTGTTCGGTTTCCTTTCGAGTAATTGCATCGAGAACACGCTGCTAAGAGGTTATCAGGCTCATCGGTTCCGCCCTTGCTGATTGGAATTACATGATCTACAGTCGTTGCATCGTTGCCACAGTATTGGCACAACCTAGCGTCCCTAATCAATATCCGTTCACGTATCTTAGACCAGGCTCTTGTGCCTCCATTGGCTCTTGCTGACTTAGCTGCCATCAATGGAAACCATTAGCCTTGAAGAATCGCCATGCGTTGCACATAGAACCATAACGTTTCGTAATGTATCTGATTGTCCAATCAATCTGATTGAACGCGTCGAGTTTGCCGTACTTAGCATTTTTCATTTGGCCTAAGCCGTAATGAGATCCATTACGTGCATCAACTCTCCAGTTGCTTTCTTTTGTGATGAGCTGATCTAAGCAGCTAAACTGCTCCATTGAGACAAGGCGAGAATGTGCATAGAGTTTAAGCAAATCAGTCTGTGACACTGCTTTTGCTTCTACTGTTGTGGATATCGTCAAGATTAGAATTGACATAGGAATAGCTAATAAGTTTTTATTTGTTTTTAATTTTATATTTATTTTCTTTTTATTTATCTTTATTTTCAAGATATTATCTTTCAAGTATAGCGATGGATCCTGACAATCTGTCAAGGATTCAGGTCGGTGTGTCGCATCGTTTACATGTGCCTGTGGATAAGTCTGTGGATAACTATTCAAGGCCAGCCACCAGAGAATCATCGACTAGCTTGATTGAGAATGCCCCACAACCAGAGCATTGAGCGAACCATTCGTGCATCGTCAATTCGGCTCCTTTTGTGATGAGATGTTCCTTACGCCCATCACCATAAAGCTTCTTGCATATTGAGCAATCAAATCGCAGCAGTGGCATATTCGCTCCTGATCAATGTGTCAATTGGATTCAGATTGGCCTGATCGACCCACCATGAATCCTGACGCGGATTCTTAAACCGCTTGCGTCGAGCAAAGGCTACTGGAAGCCAGCCAGCGATGTGATAAACCGGCGACTTGCCAACGACCAGAACCGCGATGTCAGTATCACGATCATTCGGATAGACAATGAGATTGCCACCGACATAAGACGTCCAGCGCACTTCTAGCCCTTGACCTACATCAGCTCCTCGTTTGCCATTGGATAGGTTGATGTCATAGTCAAGGCCAAAGTATCTGGCCACAATCATTTCAGCTCCTAGACTTTCGGCATATTCTGAAACCTGCTCATGATTGTTTAGCTTAGAGTTGTAGCGAATTGTCGTTCCAAGCTGGCCACTATATGAGAACACCACATCAACGGCTCGTTTATGAATCGCCCATTCATCAGCCGCGCTAATGGTCATTTTCTGCATTCAACACAGAACCAGAGAATCGGCTCTCCTCCGACGTTGCGTTGATAACCGCCTTGATCTAATGTGCGAATCTTCTGGCAGTTGTCGCAGTTTTCGACTTTGTATTCTGCAACAACCTTGCCATCAATAAGAGTCCGGCCAATCATCGTGTCAATGTTAATAATCTCTGATACTGCGCTCATACCTGTGGCCTCCACTGTCCATCAGATCCGAGCATGTACCAGGCTGGCGCACATTGCTTCGCCTTAACCTTCTCTGAGCACATATAACCGCCCCAGCCTTTATTCGTTTTAGCTGATATGCCTTCTCGCCAAATCATGTGGCCATGAGAACACATCGGAGCAGCAGCTACCTGAACGGCTCCTAAAGTCTCCTTGATGGTGTCAATGGCTATTCCAAGCGTCGGAATGCCAGCCTCTTCTGCCTCTTCACGTGTCTTAAACGATGGAACGTCTCCGTACTTTGTGCTCCAGTAGTCATAGGCAACGGCAGAATCCTGCACAATCTTTGGATCAATGCGCTCTACCTGTTGCATATTCTGCACTGTTGGCCGCTTATCGGCTCCAAGTACCAGACCGACGCAACGGCCAATCGCTGATGTGACTGTGTCCTCAACAAACCATTTCTTCATCTGGACGTTGTAGGTGTTTACGTTGCCAAAGGCGTAGTCAATACCGGCTGGCTCTTGATCTTCGTAATGGCGATAAACACGGCATTCGACTAGCACGTAGCCCTTTTCAAGGTTTATGTCCATGATTGACGTGTGGATCTTGCCGTCTTTGTGTGTAGCCCAGAATCGCTGAATACGTGCAGCTACATCTTCGTAGTTTTCTAGGAAACTCATTTTGTCACCGCCTGAGATGATGCGTGACGGCTTACGGCGCGACCACGTTGATAGCCCTCTTTGTGGCCTTCTTTGTAGCCCATTGTGTAGCTCAAAATCGACCATAAAATACAGGCCAGACACATAAACAAGAATAAACCAATTTCACCTGATGTCATTTTTTGCTCCCGTGGGAGCCTTGTCGAATGCTCCCAGATACAGAGTGACATCGATGGCTGACAATTTCAAGATTGACTTCGGCGTGTCTATTTTTTTAGAGCGAACTCCAGCAGTAATTGATCTAAACGTTGCTCAATTCGAGAGACTTGATCTTTGAGACTGTTGCCACCATTCGGTTGCAGCTCTCGCATGATCGACTTCACCATGAATCGCATTGACGAATAGATGGCAGTAAGCACCGCAAGAACAAGTCCACTCACCGCCGTCCATTCGCCTACACTCACTTCTTGCTACCGAATGCCACGTCTTTAGGATTAGCCCATCGAGCAAGAGCTGGAATAACACCAGCGACAAGCCCCATCGCTAAATCCTTTGGATTTGTGTTGCCCGTAAGATAGACGGCTAACATTCCAGCCACAGAGCTTCTCGCCCATGATGCACCTAACGCCTTAATATCTTTCATTTCTTCTTCTCCTTTGGCTTTACCTTTTGGATTGGCTCAACCACTGGATATTCTCCTGCATAGGTTGTCAAGCGAGCGCGAGCGAAACCAACAATCTCCTTGCCGATATAGCGTTGCTTGAGCATCACCATGCCGCCATTACGCTGATCTCCATCGCCGGAGGTGTTGCCCTCGATGCAGAGCACACTGGTCGCTCCTACTTTGACCACAATTCCTATGTGGCTGATGCGATCAATGCCATCGTGTGGAAAGTCCATAAAGCATAAATCGCCAAGCTGCGGCTTATCATCAATCCATCGCCCTAGCTCTTTCATTTTATGAGCTCCGGCAGCCGTTGAAACCATTGACGGAATCTTGACTTTCGCCTGGTCAAAGACCCAGTTGCAGAATGAACCACACCACGGCAATCCGTCGGCCTTTGTAAACTTGCCGTACTTGGTCAGATTCTCGCCAGTCTCGACTGTGCCGACTTCAGCTAGTGCGACTTCAATAATCCGAGCAGCAGTGCCTTCTGGATACATTAGAGCCCAAGTGCCGCTTTTAATTCATCAACCGATAAACCAGCCTTTGCTAACTTATCTGCCACAGTTGGGTCAGTTGGTGCAGGTGGATTATGCGCTGCAAGTGCTGCCTCGGCCTTAGCCTGTGAGTCAAATCCTGATATCAATAAATCATTTTCTATTGTAAATAAATTGCAGCCCGGATTTTCTTTGGCAAATAATTCCGTTGATAAAGGCTTATTTGGCATTTGTAGTTTATAGTCTGTCATTTTATGCTCCTAAATAGGTTGCTTGAAATAGGGAATCTAAAGTATAAGAAGAACTTGTTGCCGCAACCCTTATTCCCAATTCAATATAATCCGTTGCAACCAATTCAATCATTATGCCAAAAGAGCCTGCTGCGGTGTTGCCAGCATTATTTGGATAAAAAACTACTCTGCCGCCTGGCACGACATCAGTTGCGCCATTTTTTCTTAAAAAGATTTCAAAAGTATTTGAACCTGCGCCACCTAAACCAATTGCTCCCGTGAATAAATACTTTCCTCCGTAGCCTGACGGAATTGTTATTCTGGTGGTGTTTGTAGAATTATCGTGGAAGGTGTTTGTGTCATAAATCTCTGTGGTAAAAGTCAAATAAGAGATAACGCTAGCGGTCAAGGTAGTTGTTACGCCAGCCTTGCTTAAATTTACGCCGACGAGTGCAGGCAAAGAACTACTAGGTGTAGCCCATGATGGAATTCCCGCCGCGACTGTCAGCACTTGACCAGTTGAGCCAATGCCTAATCTTGCTGGTGTGTTAGCAGCAGAGGCATAAAGTGTGTCTCCTGTTGTTGTCATAATTGATTGCGGAGATGTCTGCCACGCAAGTCCAGTGCTTTGAGTTGAATCCGCTCCCAAGACATATTTATTCGTTCCCACGGCCAATCGAGCATCGACTGTGCTAAAAGTAAATAAATCGCCCTTAGTTGTCAGTGGTGTCTGATCCGTAGGAGTGACCCACGTAAAAGCCATATTTGTTCCAGAAGTCTTTGATAAGACTTGACCAGTTGTGCCACCGAGTAGATATTGCATTGATGTATCGACGCCCTGACCAAAGACGTTAAAATCTGCCGGAAGGTCAGTCACCAAGTCGGTCGATGTCGGCATGACCCAGCCGAAGTTGGTTGTTGGATTAGCCATTCATTATTCCTTTCATCATGAGACGATTGTAGCGTTTGCCCAATCTAATACTGGCGACACACTCGCCCATGTTTCCGATGGCGGAACATCAGCCCACTGCATCGCTTGAAGCGAATAAGCCAATGGCGACATGAGCAAGGTGACATCTAATTGATTGTAAGAGGCGCGGAAAGTCCAGCCCTCAACGAATCCTTGAAAGACTCCGGCGGACATATTTGATGGCAAGTCATTGAGAGCTATTGGCTGACCCATAAACACATTGATTAAAGCGTCACGATCTGCATTGTCTAGCTCTGGATTGGTCAGTGCGTAGGTGATGGAATCAAATATCGGCTGAGGATAAGCTCGCAATGCTAGATAGAACGCAGCTTGAGATGTGGCATCGGCGGCGTGTTTGATTGTTGTCGTAATAATCTGCGAAAGGTCGCCATAGATTCCGATTGATGCCTGGTCTGTGTCGCTGACCTGACTGGCCGAAAGTGTGCCGTAATTGATTGTGATGTCGTTTCTGACATCTCCTGCTCTTGTCTTGATTGTAATTCCACGGCCTAGAGCTTGATTAGCAGTCAGATCCGTGTATCCGTATGTCGCAAGATAGGTCGTGCGATGCGTGGAGTCGCCGTAAGATATAAGGCCGGAAGCGTCCTCGTATAGATAACCTAGACCGCTAGTTGCAAGCGCGGCGACCAAGTCATAAACGACTGTGCGATTGGAAGCGCGTTGCGCCAGCTCGTAATTGCCTGGTGTGTCAATCTCTCCATAGCCTGTGTTCTGCGCGTTCGCCCATGTTTCGGTTGGATCATAATTCGCCCACGTAAGAGCTGCTGGAACTTGTTGCCACGTATTAAAAAGCACTTGACCCAATATCGTAGCAATCTGATTGCCGTCAAAGTCCTGCGTTAAGACTCCATTTGTGAGAGCCTTCTGAAGTCTTGCGAGGGCTCCTAGAGCCGTGATGGTGACTTCTTGAGTATATGCGCTAGAGCCGACCTGCGAGACGCTTACGGCTATGTCCACCACGGATCCGCCAAAGATTGGCACATAGGCCGCCGCCGTGTCCTGCACTTCAATCGAGATGGTGTCGTTGATTTCGTAAGGCAGCGCAGCTTGATTAAAGATGATAAGAGTGAGCGAACAATAGCCGGCTTGAGCTTGTGCGTAGATATTTGTGCGCCCTGATGTAATGCTTAGATTGGCAAGAACCGAATCGGTGATGTCAGTGCCATCAATTTTGACACGCCAGACTGGAGCCCACTGTGTCATCAGATTGCCTGAAGTGCGCCGGCTCCGCCAGTGCCACGGAAGAATGAATCATTGAGCACGTTTACGATTGTGCGAGCAGTGCCTTCGGCATCGATTGCGCCATTGACTGTCAGATTGATTCGAGCAGCGTTCTGAGAATCTGTAAATCCTCCACCACCTTGAGCAGCTAAACGAGCCGCATTCTGTGAATCTGTAAATCCTCCACCGGCTAGAGCCGCGCCTGAAACGGCAGAAGCTACACCGCCCGATGATGTTGTTGTAGATCCTGTTCCAGTTGAAGCCGTAACAGTAGGAACTGAAATTGTAGGAATACTTGATGCCGATGTAGCTGTTTTTGGAATAGTCACGGTTGGAACATTAATTGACGGAGCAGAGATTTTAGAAACAGTAGTGCCAGTAATTTTTCCTACGGTGTTATTGTAAAGTCCAATTAAAGCATTTATACCGGCTACTGCACCAGAAATTAATCCGTTCAATCCTTTGATAACCGCGCCAATAACATTAATAACTCCGCCAGCGATTTCGCCGACAACCTTAAAGGCTCCGCCTAAGACTGTGACCAGAACCGGCACGACGTACTTCTGAATAAATCCGATGAACTCTGTAAAGGTTTCTTTATTCTTATCAATGGCATCAGTAATTGGCTTAAAGAAGTCAGCGAATTTCCCAAGTGCCGGCACGACTTGATTGACTACGAACTCGACAAGCTGCTGAATAATTGGCAGAAGTTTTGCCCCGACTGATTCTTTGGCTTCATCAAAGGTGACTTTGAGAATCTGCAAGCGTCCAGCGAATGTCTCTGCGTTAGCTGCTGCTGCGCCACCGAATAGATCTGAGAGCCTAGTCTGCGTCTGTTCGAAGGTCATGGCTTTGAGCTCTGCCGTAGATAATCCGATGCCTAGCTTGCCTAGAGCTGCCGTGTTGCCGTCGTAGGCTTTACCAAGTGCATTAGCTACTGAATCTAAGCCCTTGCCAGTAGCTTGAGAGATGTCTAGTGCAAGATTGAGAAGATCCTGAGCCTTTGTGACGTCATTAGTTGAGAGCGATAATCTCTGCAACGCTGGACGCAATTTTTCATCGGCCACGCCCGTAGCCAAAGATGTCTTAAGAATCTGCTTCTCGACTGATGCAATCATGTCATCGGTTGCACCAGTGGCATTCTTTAGCGCAGTGGCAAGTCGGATCTGTGCAGCTTCATCTTCAATCGCTGCCTTGACTCCATCTACTGCAAGCTTGACTGCATAGGCTCCGGCAGCAGCTCCGGCGGCTGCAAATGCCAGCCCTGCTTTCTTGCTAAATTCGCCCATCTTTGATGAAGAATCATCAACGTCTCCATTGGCTTGCGCCAGTGATTTTTTGAGTTGATCTACATCAGCAAGAATCGAGAGCTTGAGTGTGCGCGATTGTCCGGCCATTTACCACTCCTTCAAGATTCGGTCGAAAGCATTTTCCCACTTGTCAATGATGTCTGGCTGGATTTCGCGTAGTGTCGGATAAATAAACCAGCCCTTAGATCCGCCGCGAATGCCACTGCCTGACCAGACTGGGAATTGCTTAAACTTGTTGGATCCGAACTCTGTACCGCCCCAGAGATCCTTTGTTGTACCACCGCCAGAAAACTTTTGACTTACAAAGCCGAAAGAGAGCTCGCCAATCTTGGAAGATTTAGACACACGGGAGCCACTGGCAATTCGGTCGGCGGCCTTGCCTCTGGTGACGGCTTTCTGCTGGATCTTGCCCTGAGCAAACTCTGCAAGAGCTGACGATTCTCTTTTAGCTGCATCAGTAGCTTCTGTATCCATCGCCTTGAATGCGGCAGTGATGCGACGAAGATCTGCCTTGTCGTAGGCAATCTCAACGTTGTCGCTCACTTTGTTTCTCCAGTATCTCGAAAGCCGTGTAAATCTGCTCCGCCGTCGTCCATTCGCTCATCGGAATGCCTGTGGCTATGGCTAACTCCACAAGGATTCGATTTACGCTTCCGGCGGCGTAACTTTTGGGAGAACGTCACCGACTGTCACATCGGCCACTGTTTCACACCAGATTTCATAACCTTTGATTGGTTTGCCACCGGCTTCACGTTTCATCGCATTCCACGCAAGGAAGAGAAGATCAGAAATTCCAATCTTCTCTTGCGCTTGCGAGATTGTGCTGCCTGTCTTTTGTTCCCACTTAGCCCACTCTGGCGGCTGAGCCGTGTAAGTGCCGAACTCGCCGGAGGTGTATTCGATGGTAATTGGTAGTCTCATTATGTGCTCCCGTTTCTAATTGGATTAGGTGATTGTGAGAACTGGTGTTGTAGAGCAAAGCATCGCCCAAGAATCTGTCTGTGCATCTGGAGCCGCGCCGCCAGCAGTTGGAGCCACTGGAAAGACGTTGCCAGCGAATGATGCGCCAGTAGCTGATACAAGTGTGAATGCAAGTGCAGTGTTAGGAGCTGAAGTGAACGCAGTCCACATCGCTTCAAAGAGTGATGAAGTTGCGCCCCAGTCTGAAAGAAGCTCAATGTTAAGTGTCCATTGATCATCAATGTGCTTATAAGCCTTGCCATCGAGTGTCTGATAAGTCGTAATTACTGGCGCATTGACCAGTGTGACGGCGGTTGTCTGCGCGTCGTAATTTACTGTCGCAAGCGTGAACGTTATGTCGCGACCGGTGACGATAGTTGTTGGCATTTGTCTATCTCCTTAGATTGTCTGTTGTGTGTAGTAAGTGCTGACCGCGAGATCCGCCACTAGTAGGTTGGTCGAGCCCACCTGTTGGATTGTCGGACGTTGCACGTCTCCGACTTCGTATCCTCCAGGCATCGCTGCGATGATGCTGATAATGAGTTGCTCAAGATTGTCCAGTGCTCCGGCCGTGTTGTTATAGGCAACGGCCGCAGTGACCACAAAGTTAATTTTCACGCGCACCGCAGATTTGCCGATTGTTGTCGTTTCCAAATAGGGCGAATCCGGAACAATTACACAAGCTGGAGGAATGACCGCTTCTGGTGGAGACGAATATACAGAAGCAACAACGCCAGCTAGAGCTGTGGCAAGAGTGCCGCGAACATCGGTCGCGATTGATGTCGGTGTAGGCATTACATCGCCATAGTTTCAACATCAATGTATGGGCTAATCAATCCAATGACGCGATTCATCAAGGATCTTCCCATTTTGTATGGCGATGGCTGAAAATCCACGCCTTCAATTTGTCCACCTGGAGCGACTACGCTCTGGAAAATTTCAACACTTACAATAAGAATTGCTTGCTCAATGGCTTCGGTTGATGCGTAAAGAGTGCCGGCGTTGGCTCCGGATAAGTAAGCCACGCCAGCCGGAATCACGCCGCGAATTGTAATGTCTGCATTTGTTTTGGCGGCGGAAAAAATGTATGGATCAGTAATTGAATCCGTGATTGTGATTGTGCCATTGAAAGCTGCCGACGGAACAACGCCAGTCACCACAACGCTCTGACCAGCCACAAAATAGTGTGGACGTTGAGTTACATAATAAGCGACGTTAGAAGTCAAATAGACTTCTGCAATAGCGGCTTGATTAGCTGTAAGAAGCGGAAGAATTACTTGTTCCGCACTAATAATAATTCCTTCAAGATAAGCATCAGAATACAAGGAAGAAGAGACGCCAAGAACGGTTCGCAGTTGCGCGGCCGTGACGATCTGCGGTGATGCCATCTCTTCTTCCTTTCGTACTCTGCTGGGCTAGATACGGGAGCGCACCTAGCCCATGATTATTTTTGTGACTATGCCTTGTTAATCTTGAATGCGCCAGCTCCGACTTTGCTCACAAAGCTGCCGTAGCCGTAATACATAACTTCCACTTGACCAGTTTGAATCTGGTTAGAAGTCAAGCGAAGCGTTGGGCTCTCATACCAACCGAATGCATCTGGATTGACGATAAGCATTGATCCATCTGTGTCAGTTGTTGAAGCTGTGTTGGCTGTGACATAAAGATCCAAGCCAGCGACAATTCCTCGAACTGATGATGGAGTAACGACGCCGCCAGTTGTATTTGTCTGTCCTGCTGCAACGTTGTAAAGAGGTGCGCCAGAGACGTTCAATGTCATCAAATTAGCCCACTGTGAAGTGTTAGCGATGATGTTCTTGGCGAATCCTTGAGTTCCTGCATAAACAGCAGCAGCTCCGCGAGATACGAATCCAAGAAGCTCGGAAGCTGTTGGATATGTTGCCACTGTTGTTGCATCAAGTGCTGCGGCTGTGATTAAACCGGCATTTACGGCGGTATCCGTGGCCTTCGCGTAGGCCCCTGCCATAAGGCGAAGAAGCTCTTCAAAGAACGCAGGTGAGCTGCGATCAATGAGCTCAACACTGAGAGTATTTTGCCCTGCGTACTTGCTCACTGTTCCAGTGATATATGAAGCTGTTGTAGCTGTTTCAGATGGTGCAGCTTCTTCTGCTGTTGCTGCCACTGTTGGAACGGCTGTGATCTTAGGAATCTCAAAGCTCATGCCAGCATCAGGAAGCGCAAATG
>Ga0209190_1003567_pt1 | contig 10299 bp, 11 predicted proteins | sample M_140205_XF_Meta_FD_187315 | JGI IMG/M metagenome (GOLD analysis project Ga0209190, IMG submission 187315) | Freshwater microbial communities from Lake Montjoie, Canada to study carbon cycling - M_140205_XF_MetaG (SPAdes) (version 2) | ecosystem: Environmental > Aquatic > Freshwater > Lake... | reverse complement strand
GATCAGGATCAGATCGGCCTGCTGGTTCTTTGCGATCTGGCTCAATTCGGTACCCGTGCCGAGAACGGTGATCCCCTGAAGAATCAGTCCCCGTTTGCGGGGATCGTCATCAATGAAGCCAATCACCTGATAGGGCAGACCGGGGTGATGCTGGATGTCTCGCTGGAGCGAGGCACCAGCGTTGCCAGCGCCATAGACAATAGTCCGTCGGGTCGTGTTCCCGGAAACCGGTGTGGGTCTTGCCAGATCGGTCAAGAGCCGAACCGTGACACGCAAACCGGCTGTGATCATCACGCACAACAGCAGATCAATGGCGTAGATGGACCGCGGTACCGGCACCCACAGGGTCCTCAGAATCAGCAATCCGAGGATCGAACCCAGCAGGTTGCTGGCGGCGACGCGCATCAGATCAGACATTGACGCGTAGCGGGCCCACCGTCGGTCCAAGCCAAAAATCTTGAAACTCGCCAATTTTGTCGGTCCCCAGACCAGGACCGCCATAGTCAGAATCGGAGTATAGCTGGCTGGTATCGAGAAATCGAAGCGAAGCAGAAATGCCATGACGGCGGCAATTACTACCGCTGCCAGCTCTATGCCATAGGCGAAAATCCCTCGCGCGATCGCCGCTGACTTGCGTTGGGCTTGCGGCAGCCTGTCAGGCATTTGTCCCCACTTCCCGCCGCAGTGCTGTTTGTGCTGCGAGAACACGGTCTGCGACGTAGTTCAGGTCAGTCGCAGCCAGGCTGCTGGAACTGGGCAGGCAGATACCGCGCCGGAAAAGGTCTTCCGCAACCGCTCCGCCGAAGCAGGGATAACCTTCATACACCCTTTGCAGGTGCATCGGTTTCCAGACGGGCCGGGTTTCAACACCAGCTTCATCCAGGAAGTCGATCAGTTCATCGCGGTCGCAACCAAAAGTCCTCGAATCGACCAAAAAGCAGCTGAGCCAGTTTGTCGACCTTCCGTAAGGTGCCTCAGGCATAGGTTCCAGACCAGGTACCCCCGAAAATGCCGCCTTGTAGCGCGCGAAGTTCTCGCGGCGCTGGTTGACGCGCAACTCCAGAACTTCCAGTTGTCCGCGGCCAATTCCGGCGAGGACGTTGCTCATCCGGTAGTTGTAGCCGATCTCGGAATGTTCATAGGCAAGACCTGGGTCCTTAGCCTGGGTGGCCAGAAACCGGGCTTTCTCAACCAGCCTGGCGTCGGGTGACACCAGCATCCCGCCGCCGGCGGTGGTGATGATCTTGTTGCCGTTGAACGAAAAAACTGAAATATCGCCAAAGGTTCCGGCGGGGCGGCCCTTGTAGGTTGCGCCCAACGCTTCCGCCGCGTCCTCCAGAATCGGGACTCCATACCGCCCACAAATCTTCAGAATTGGATCCAGGTCGGCACATTGGCCGTACAGGTCGACCACAACCACGGCGGCAGGCAACTTTCCGGTCGCCGCCCGAGCCTGAAACGCCTGTTCCAGGACCACCGGGTCCATATTCCAGGTTGCGTAGTCGCTATCGATAAAGACGGGAGTCGCGCCCAGGTAACGGATGGGATTTGCGGAAGCGGCGAAGGTCAGAGTACTGCAAAAGACCTCGTCGCCAGGCCCGACACCCAGCAACTGGAGACCCAGGTGAATGGCGGCGGTGCCACTGGCCAGACAAACGGCGGGCTGCCCCACCAGACGGGAGAAGTCGGCTTCGAACGCTGTCAGATTTGGGCCAACGGTAGAGACCCAGTTCTTAGAAAAAGCTTCGCAGGCATAGGCTTGCTCATTCTCTCCCATGTGTGGCACGGAAAGCAGGATTCGATTTGTAGGTTTATGAAAAGACAAATCTGTGAACTAACATCCACCGAGCGCCCTACTCGGCCCGTTTCTTTATGTTTAGCTTACCAATGCCTTGCCGACCCTTACTGGCTGGGAGTAGTCTGCTGCGTAAACATGTAAGCAGCCACCGCGAATGCAATCAGGCCCAAAGCATAAATCGTCCACTCCCGCTTCGAGTGCTTCCACTTCAACGCTCGTCGAATCTTCATGATCCGCCGCTCCTCGGTGGTCCTCATCCGGTCCGATTTTTCTCCGGCAAGGTACGCATAATACCGGATATGGCACTTCTTACAGCGGTAGGGGATCATGGAAAACCACCCCCAAACCCCGTCTTTCAGGCCACGACGGTGAGATCGATGAGCCGCCGGCTCACTACACTTCGGACAAGTCACCTGTCTTCCCGCCTCCAGAACTGCCACCATTTTCCTGGCTGAGCCCGCTGCCACTTCTCTGCCGACACATACTGCCCCCGGATTATCCGGCCCGGGTTATCCACCAACAGCATCTGCGCGATGTCCTGCCCATACTGTGTCGAAATTGCGGCAAACGCTTCATCTAGCCGCGGATGTCTGTGAACCGGGTCATGCGCGTCACTGGCAATCACATGCACCTCACCCTTCGCCAACAACGCATGCGCGGTCGTCTCGGCGCGCTTCCCGAAACCACCGAGCACCGACAATGCCGTCACCTGTACGAGACAGCCCAGATCTACCCACGCATCCAGCCGGTTGAGTTCCTTCTGCAGAATCTGGTTTCGCTCCGGGTGGGTCACGATCGGCACCAGGTCCACGCCCATCAGCCGGTCCAGCACCTTGTCCATAGAACCGGAGATATGAAGGTCAGAACACTCCACCAGAACGTACCTTCCGCCGCAGATAGCAAACTTCGACGGGTTCTCGATGGCCTCGGAGATATTGTCAAAGCTGAGGTGCAGATCGCAACCACGGTGAAGGCGAGGTACCCCGCCGGTAAGCTTCGTCAACTCTGCAATGCGCTCATCAATCAATGCCGGTTGATACTCGAACTCACCATTCGAATGTGGGGTAGCCACAATGTCAGTTGTCCCTGAAGCCGCAGCCTGGCGCAACATCTCCAGGCTGACCTCGATGGTGGGCGCACCGTCATCCATGCCCCACAGAACGTGACTGTGAATATCGACCACTGTCTACTAGGGTATTACAATCCTTTTCGTCACTTGCAACTGCCCGAAACGTGAGAAACTGTAGCCCATGCGGATCGCCTCACTCACCCTGTTATTTATCGCCCTGCCGCTCGCCGCGCAGGAGTATTTTCCGGCCCCCGGCAGTTGGCAGACAAAGCCCGCTGCCGAACTTGGCTTTGACAAACTGAAACTCCAGGCAGCGGTCGAATACGCTCAGGCCCATGGCAGTGATTGGGACTTCCCCCGGGATCAGGTCAGGACGTTCGGTCGCCCTCTGGGGCCAGTCCCCGAAAAGCGGGCTGCCACGAACGGTCTGATCATTCGCCACGGCTACATCGCCGCTACCTTTGGCGACGTGAAGGCCGTCGATCCTGTCTACAGTGCAGCGAAGAGCTTCCTCTCCACCGTCTGTGGTCTCGCCGTCGCCCAGGGTCTGATTAAAGACGTGAATGACCCCGTCGCCCGGTACATCCACGATGGCAGCTATGCTTCCCCGCACAACGCCAGGGTCACCTGGAAGAACCACCTCCAGCAGGAATCGGAATGGGAAGGTACCATGTTCGGCAAGCCTTCCACTTTTTTGGGAATCGAAGAGTTTGGCGGCGGGCGTCGCGAATCCCGCGCCATTCAGGACCCGGGCGCTTTTTACGAATACAATGACGTCCGGGTGAACCGCTTCTCCCTGAATCTGATGCAGCTTTTCGGGAAGCCGGTCCCCGAGGTCCTGAAAACAAAGATTATGGACCCCATCGGAGCCTCCAACGCCTGGCGCTGGATCCCGTACGCCAATTCCAATGGCTCGGTCAGTGGCGGCACCCGTTGGGGCGGCGGTATCTGGTCCAATTCTGAGGACCTTGCCCGCTTCGGCCTGCTGATTCTGAACCATGGGCGCTGGAAAGACCGTCAACTTGTCTCCGAACAGTGGCTAAAGGACGCGACCCAGGCCAGCGCCCACGGGCCGGACTACGGTTACCTCTGGTGGCTGAACACAAAGGGAAAACAGTGGCCCAGTGCCCCAAAGAGCAGCTTCGCCGCCATCGGCAATGGCTCCAATATCATCTGGATCGACCCGGAACACGATCTCGTCATCGTCTGGCGCTGGCACGGACCCTTCATGGACGGTGTGATCCAGCGCACGCTGGCCGCTATTCTGGATAAATGAAGTTTCTTGCTGTTCTCGGAGTTCTGCTCGTGGTTTCGATTCCCGCCGCTGCCGGAGTGGTTACCTTTACCTCTTCCTCGGCCTTTCAGGCTTCAACCTCCATCACGAACGCAGAAGATTTTGAAGGTTTTACTCAGGGCTTCCTGACCAACCCGTTCACCACCCACGGCATTCGCTTTGAGCAGTTGCCAGGCGGCCACCCGAACGTTATTCCCTACATTTCCAACGCCGGGAACCTCGGTAACGCATTCGAACCCACCTCGAAGACGCTGGATGGTAATGGCGATGAGAACTTTCTGATCCAACTGGCCAGCGGTGCAAGCTTTACCGCCATCGGTTTTGATGTCGTTACCAACCAGTACGGGGCTCCGGTCGTCTCGCTCTACGATGTTTCGAGCGCCCTCATCGGCAGCTACACTCTGACGCAGGCCCCCAACACCCTGGGTTTCTTTGGTGCTACCTCCACCACTCCTATCGGCAGTGTCACATTTATCGTAGACAGGGGCTGGCAGGAGAATACGGCTCTCGATAATATCGCCATCGGAACTGCGATCCCTGAACCCGCCTCTGGTGCGATTTTCGCCGCTGCCCTGGCTGTGCTCGCCGGCTTGCGTCGGCGTTCCTGTTCTTAAACGGACCATCACCAGCACCTTTCTGACTGCCAACGGCGATGAGAACTTCCGGTTCACACTCGCCAACAGCGCGACCTTCACCGCCATCGGCTGCAACATCGTCACGAACCGTTACGCCGCCGGTACTAAAACCGCGTTCATTACCCCGTCACACGGAGGCCCTAACATGCCACTATGCCCCTCCGGTTGGCCCCTGTATTCCTGGTTATTTGTCTCTCCGCTCCATGCGCAGTCGTCAGTCAGTACGACACTGTTGCCCCCCTCGTTCTGGACGGTCGGGGCTGGTCCACGCAGGTCACCCTGGTCAATCTCGGAAAGGTGGATGCCCGCATCCTGCTCAATTTCTCCACCTCGCGCGGCTACGCTGAGCCGTGGAAGATCGGCCTCTCGGTGACCCCCGGCGGCCCGACCTCGGGAAACACCGTCGGCGAGGCCTCAGTCTCGGCCATCATCCCGCCGGGTGCCATTCTTACCGTGGAATCCACCGGTACCCCCGAAGCGCTCACCCGGGGCTACGCCCGTCTCATCGTGATCAACAACGTCTCGGTGGGCGGAACTGCGACTCTTACCAGAAAGGCGGACGGGGCCATCGCCCAGACATTCACCCTGCCGCTTTCCCCGGAATCGGAGAGAAAATCCAGCCTTCCGCTGGTGCTGAATGAGGAGGCCGGTCGCAACACGGAGCTGGCCTTCAGCTCAGACTCCAGCTATACCCGCGTCGATCTCACGTTCCGCGACCCCACCGGGCTCATCATCCTTGAAGATTCGGTCCTGTTCGACTCCATTACCCAGCTCTTTGTCCCCATCGCCGAAACCTGGCCGCAGTTGAAGAACTTTCGGGGTTCGGTGGAATGGGTTCCCTCCTGGCCCGGTCTCGATATCTACGAAAATCAGTACCTCTCCAGTGCCGCAGTCCTCACCCGGAAAGGTGCTATAGAAGCCATCGTCGGGGCCATGACCCTCCCGGATAACCAAACCAAGGCCCGCCGCCATTAAAATTGGCCGCTTCCGGGTGAAACCCTTACTTTCGTTTACAACATTTCTGGACCGTACTGTTTTATCGTGTTAGATTCAGGTTTGGACCCTATCTTGACAGGCCACACCTGCGCTCTCCTGCTCCAGACCAGCCTTCTGGACCTCATTAAGAGTGGCTCGGCCCTCGCCAACGCCATTCTCGTCGTTCTGGTCATCTTTTCCATCGCCTCGTGGACCATTATTTTTTCCAAGTGGTCTGCGCTGGGGGCGGCGAAAAACGGCAATTCCCGTTTCATCCGGGCGTTCCGAAAATCGAACACGCTGGAAACCGCAGTGGCTACCTGCGAGCAGTTTCGCCCGGCACCGCTGGTCAACGTTTTTGAGGATGGTTACGCCGAGGTTTCCCGTCAGGTGAAGGCTCGTGGTGGCGTCGGTAACCGCGAAGCCATCGCCCGAACCCTCCAAATTGCCACCAATCAGGAGCTTGGCCATTTGGAGCGCAATCTGAGCTGGCTTGCCACCACAGCCTCCGTTTCGCCGTTTATCGGCCTCCTCGGCACGGTGATCGGCATTATTCGCGCCTTCCAGAACCTGGGAGCCGCAGGCAGCACCAGCCTTGCTTCTGTCGGCCCCGGCATCGCTGAAGCTCTCATTGCTACCGCCGCCGGCCTTTTTGCGGCAATCCCGGCCGCCATGGCCTACAACCATTTCGGCCACATCCTCCGCGAACTAGGCTCGCAGATGGATGATTTTGGCCTTGAATTCCAGAACCTGATCGAACGAAGTTTCGGAGAATAGCAGAAGATGGCGATCAGCGTCGGTGGCAGCGGTGGAAGACGAGGACGCGGTGCGCCGCCCCTTGCCGAAATCAATGTCACCCCCTTTGTAGACGTTGCCCTCGTACTTTTAATCATCTTTATGATCACGGCGCACGTCATGGAGTATGGGATCGAAATTGCGGTTCCCAAGACCCAGACTGTGGAAACTACCACCAAAGAGCTGCCGATAGTATCCCTGTCGAAAACGGGGGATCTCTATCTGGGTAAGGCGGAAGTCAACATCAACAAGCTGGCCGACGAAATTCGCAGCCGTTATCCAGGCCAGGAAGCAGTCTTTGTTCGTGCGGACGGCCAGACGAAATACGAAGTGCTCGCTCAGGTACTGGCCGCCCTCGGCAAAGCCAAACTGGCCGTAAACCTCGTCACGCAACCAGACTCGGGAGGCCGATAGAGTGAGCACAGCCACTTTCGACCAGCCGCGCGAACCCCTCGGGAGGCCCCTGGTGGGCTCCCTCGCGACTCACCTGGCTATCGTTGGTGCCTTTGCGCTTTCCGGTTATCTGAATCTTCGGGATACCTGGGGCGCGCCCCACGCTTCCAGCGGTGCGGTGGGTGTGGGACTGGTGCAAACGATTCCGATTCCGCGCAATGAAGGCCCCACCAACCCTCTCGCCAACGACACCGACAATCTGGCACCTCAGGAACCAGCGGAAGCGAAGCCCCGGACGAAGGTCAAGGTCCCCGAAGAGGGTATAGCCCTCCCGGGCAAGAAGAGCAAAAAAGCACCGAGGCCCGCACCCGCAGCCTACAAACCGATGCAGTATCAGACCAATCAGGTCTATTCCAAGTCCGGGCAGGCTGCCAGCACCCCGATGTTCGGCATGGCCGGGGCCGGAGGCATCGATATTGGCCCCGCGTCGGTCCTGGGCAATCGTTTTGGTGCCTATGTGACGCTCATGCGCGACCGCATCGCACAGCACTGGGCCACCGCTGATGCCCGCGCCACACCCCAACAGAAGTGCGCCGTTACTTTTACCATCGCGCGCAATGGAACCGTTACCAATGTCCAGGTGTCCAAACCCAGTGGGAACTACCTTTTGGATACCTCCGCCAAACGCGCCGTCATCGACGCTAACCCGCTGCCGGCCCTGCCGCAGCAGTTTGATAAAAACGAGGCAACCGTGGAACTCTGGTTCCAGCTGAACAAATGATGCGCAAACTTCTCCTTCTGATTCCCGCCCTTCTCGCCACCGTTCTGGTTGGTGTTGTTCAAATTGGCCTGGCACAAAACACGGACATCACCTCCTGGATCAGCGGCCAGGGAGGCAAGCCCGCGCTCGCCGTCACGGAATTTCGAGGCTCCGGCACCCAACCGTTCATGGGGGCTTTCAACAGCACCCTCTTTAGTGATCTCCAGAGCTCCAGCGTCTTCGAAATGAAGTCACGAAGCCTGTTCCCCCTGGCCAATCCACAGCGCCCGGAAGACCTTCGCCAGGAAGATAACAAACAGGGCTACGCTCTGCAGGACTGGTCGGGTGCTCCCGTGGGGGCCTCACACGTTGTCTTCGGCTACTCGGCGGCAGTCAACGGTGTCCTCGTCCTCTACGGCTACGTCTACGATGCCCGGCAGACGGATATTCAGGCTGCGCAACTCCTGTACGGTCGGTATACCGGCACCCTGGATGACGCCGGCGCCATCAAGACCGCGCACGAATTTGCGAACGACATCATCCAGAAGTTCGGGGGCACCGGCTCACTCCTCGGCAGCCGGATCTACTTCGTCTCCAACCGTTCCGGCAACCAGGAAATCTGGACCATGGACTGGGACGGCAACAACCAGAAGCAACTCACCAACCTGAAGTCTATTTCCATCACCCCCGGTATATCCCCGGACGGCAGCCGTCTCGCTTTCACCACCTACGCCCGGGTTTCGCCCCGCATCATGGTTCTGAACACGGAGACCGGGCGTCCGCAGCCTTTCTATAACCAGGAAGCTTCGCTGAACACGACGCCGAACTTCTCCCCCGACGGCAAGCTGCTTTACTACGCCTCCACCGCCAGCGGCAGTTCGCAAATCGTGGTTGCGGGAGCCGATGGCCAGGGTTTCCGCCGGGTCTCTCATCGCAATGCCGTGGAAGTGGAACCCAAGGTGAACCCGAAGAATCCGGGTATCCTGCTCTTTGTGTCCGGCCCTGGGGCGCAGCAGATTTACCGCATGAATTCAGACGGCGCTGCGGTGGAGCGTGTCACCAACGGGGAAGGCGAAGCTTCCAATCCTGCCTGGCACCCCGATGGGCAGCACATCGCTTTCTCGTGGACCCGAGGGTACGCAGCGGGCGACTGGAACGTTTTTGTCATGGACGTAGGTACAAAGCAGTATGTCCAGTTGACTCACAGTGAAGGAAAGAACGAAAATCCCACTTGGGCACCTGATGGCAGGCACCTTGTTTTCGCCTCCAATCGCAGCGGACGAACCCAGCTGTATACAATGCTGGCAGACGGTACTCAAGTGAAGCAGTTGACGCAGCAAGGTACCAACAAATACCCGGTGTGGGGTTCTAAATAAAAAAATGACGACCAAAGTCTCCAGCAACGCTTTCTCCCCTGTTCGCTCAACCCGTTCCGCAACGTCGAAATGGGTCGGCATTTCCTTGACGATGTTGCTTCTGGTAGCTGCATCAGGCTGCAAGAAGAAGGTGCCGGTGCCGCCACCGCCTCCGCCCGTCGCTCCGGCGGCAGTGGTAACGCCGCCAGCCCCCGCGAGGGCCAATGTAGCCGAGTTTGTGGCCGAACCAGCCACTATTGAACGGGGGCAGTCCGCCAATCTTCGGTGGGCAGTCACTGGCTCGAATGACGTAGTCATCGATAACGGAATCGGCACGGTGCCGGCCAATGGGTCCCGCACCGTGCGTCCGGCGGAATCCACCACTTATACGTTGACGGCCAATGGTCTCGGCGGCACCGTGACCAAAACCGCCCGTATTGTTGTTACCGCGCCGCCTCCACCTCCACCTCCTCCCGCCCCCGCTGTTGACCGCCGGGGCACCGTCGAATCCCGTATCCAGAGCGATCTGAAGGACACGCTCTATGACTACGATTCGAATAACATCCGCGATGACGCCCGCGCCGCTCTCACAGCCAACGCCGACGCCCTGAAGCGGATCTTTGCCGACTTCCCCAGCGCCACCATCGCAGTGGAAGGCCATTGCGACGAACGTGGTTCCGCCGAATACAACCTGGGCCTGGGTGATCGCCGCTCCAACTCGGCCCGCGACTTCCTGATCCAGCTCGGCATTCCGGCTGAAAAGCTCAAGCCGATCAGCTACGGCAAGGAACGGCCGCAATGTACCGAGGCCAGCGAAGGCTGCTACCAGAGCAATCGGCGTGCACACTTTGCTTCTGGTCAGTAAACTAGAGGCTAGATGCACATCCTACGCCCCACCGTCCTAATTGCCATACTCTTCGCTGGTTCCTGTTTGGGAGCCAGCAAAGAGATCATGGAATTGCAGCGCGACATCGCGCAACTTCAGTCGCAGATGCAGGCCCTGCAAAGCAGCCAGGATCAAAAACTGGCTGCGATCCAGGCTCTGGTCACCCAGTCGCTTGATGCTGCTGTAAAGGCCAATACTTCGGTCAGCGTCCTGGCCGCCACCGTGAACCAAACGCTGGAGCGTGAGCTTAAGACGCAGATGACGCCCGTGGCCGGGCTTGCGGCCAAAGTCGAGAACACCAACAACGACGTTGCCGAAGTTCGCAACTCTGTAGCGGAC
>Ga0209190_1003564_pt1 | contig 10304 bp, 16 predicted proteins | sample M_140205_XF_Meta_FD_187315 | JGI IMG/M metagenome (GOLD analysis project Ga0209190, IMG submission 187315) | Freshwater microbial communities from Lake Montjoie, Canada to study carbon cycling - M_140205_XF_MetaG (SPAdes) (version 2) | ecosystem: Environmental > Aquatic > Freshwater > Lake... | reverse complement strand
CCAAATACCGATCTACTTGTTCACTGGTGTCTCTGATGAAGGTGACTATCTCTTCAACACTGAAGTCGTAGTCAAGAATCAGATCCTCTTCCAAGTCACTGCGGACGATCTTGGTCGGAGCGCAGTCAGCCCGGTAGGGACTTTGACTTGGGTAGTGCCAACGAACTGCGAATGGATCACCGTGGCAATGCTTACCGAGTTCTTGGGCATTGTCGGTGCCACGGCCAATGACACTGCGTTCATGACTAGCGCGGTCGATGCGGCCAATGCTTACTGCTTTAAGCGTCGGTCACAGGCTGGATATCATGACTCAATGACAGTGGTTCCAGATGCGGCCGTACAAGCAGGCACCGTCTTAATGGCCGCTTCGTTGTATAGGGAACGCGGCAGTATTGACTCCTTCAACAGTTTCCAAGACATGACTATCTCTGCACCAGTGGCATCCATGGGGCGCATCAATTCGCTTCTCGGAATCAAGAGAGCGCAAGTGGCATGAGATGGCAGTCACTTATCAATACAATGCGCCGCTTCAGTATTACAACTCGCAAGACTTTACCTATGTTGGCACAGAAATCTATCAAGGCTTCTTTGCGAGCACAATCAACACAGTTGCGGCATCCCTCGTCGCGCTCGGTCTTGTCCCAGTCACCGACCCACGCAACGCAAGACCCCTCACAGTGTTCGTTGAACTCCCCACCTTCACCTGCTTCAACAATCAGATCGCAGACATCACCATTGACCTTCGAGTCCTCGGAGCCCCACCCGGTAACAGTGACGCGACTGACTACATTCTTGGCGTGGTGGACACAATCATGAACTCGGAGATCGCAGTGGTATCGGGCTCCCCGTCTGTCGCCACAATCGGATCAGCAGAACTTCCAGCATACGACCTCACAATTCGGATCGCTTCAAGGCGAGTCCCTTAACCAAAGGAAACAATAATGGCAACTACCGCAACCACCTACTTGGCTAATCCCACAGTCCTCATCGGGGCCGTGGATGTCAGCACAATGTGCTCAGGCGCAACCTTGACTGTCGGCTATGACGCTCTCGAGTCCACATCGTTCGGCGATCTCGGTCATATCTATGTCAAAGGCCTCCAATCAGTATCGGTTGAATTGACAATGTTTGACTACTTCGGCGCAGGCTCCGCAGAGGCGACACTCTTTGCCGCAGTCGGCACAGGAACCACCACTCTGGTCATCTCACCAGCAGGCTCATCAGAATCGGCGAGCAATCCAGAATACACTTGTTCCAATATGATGCTGGCCCAATTCACGCCGCTCGGATCTGCGACGGTTGGAGAATTAGCGGTCATTCAAGCATCGTTCACTGGTGGAACATTCGCACGCGACATCACCCCATAACCCTAGGAGACCCGACATGATAGGAATGACACTCAGAGTTGAGATGCTCAACGGTGAGACATACGAGGCCCCAGTGACCTACGGTGTCGCATCTCGTTGGGAAGATCAACACCCACAGACATCCGTGTCCAAGTTCTTGGATGACATGAAGTTCAAGCAGTTGGCATGGCTCGCGTGGGATGCGTTGCGCACAAAGAAGATCACAGTCAAAGTGTTTGGACAGTTCTTAGACGAAGTGGGAGATATCACCTTCATCCCAAAAGCGGAGGGAAAGTCGGAAGGGCCACCAACCTGATCGCACAGTTAGCGGTGCGCACAGGGATCAGCCCGTTGGATTTGATGGAAACACCGCCAGCAATAATTGATGAGATGATTCGTCTCATCGTTGAACAGAACGAGAAGAAGTAGATGGCCGTAGATCTGACCGCAAGCATGGAGATTGAAGGGCTCAAGGAGTCTCTCAAGATCATCAACAAAGTGGACAAGAAGTTGCGCCTTGAGATCGGTCGCGACATCAAGCGCATTGGTGAGAAGACCGTTGTGGCCGCCATCAACGAGTTAATTCCTTCCGGTGCGCCCATGTCAGGAATGGAGCACCGCAAGCGCACGGGCTGGTATAACTCCAAGAACAAAGGTGTCAAAGTTAAGACGAACACTCGAGGAGCGCGTCGGCGCAACATTGACAAGGGCGCAAAGTATGAGACCATCGCAGTGATCACGGTCGGCACTACTGGCGCGGCATTGGCAATGATGGACATGGCTGGCAGAAGATCAAGCGCAGGAGAAGGCCCACGGGCAAGACCTAACTTTGTGCCATTGCTTAATGAGCGTCTAGGTCGTTCACCGTCTCGGTTCATGTGGGCTGGTGGCGAGAAGGCAATCCCAGACTTCCAGCGTGAACTCGGCCCTACTATTGACCGTGTGATCTATCGCTCAAACCAAGAATTGATGAAGGTGCGCTGATGGCAATTAACCTCCCAATTGTCACGCAGTTCTCGGACAAAGGTATCAAGTCGGCTAAGGCCGCATTTGCCAACTTCAAGACTGATGTCTCGAATGCGACTGGCGCGATGGGCAAGTTTAAGGCTGGAGGCAACGCTGCTCTCAACGCAGTCAAAGCAAACTCTGGAGCGTTAGCACTTGCTGGAGGTGCGGCTCTCGCAGGCTTCGCAGTTAAAGCAATCGGAGCATTCCAAGACCTTGCCCTAGCATCAGGCAAGTTTGCCGACGCTACAGGTCTGTCCGTTGAGCAGGCTTCACGCTTCATTGAAGTCGGTGGCGACATCGGCATTGAAGCCGGCACGATTGAGTCGGCTATCGGCAAGATGAACAAGACGCTTGGCGCAACTCCTGAAGTGTTTAAGCAGTTAGGCGTGGATGTTGTGCGCACTGACTCGGGCCTCACTGATGTGAACGGAACCTTCTTGGCGGTCATTGACAGACTTAACGCGATTGAGGATCCAGCATTGCGCGCTACTACTGCGGCTCAACTCCTTGGCAAGGGCTGGCAGTCAATGGCTGAACTGATCAACCTTGGTTCTAAAGAAGTCCAGAAGTCTCTTGATGCGGTCTCTGGTGCGCAAGTTATTTCCGATGCGGAACTTGCTAGGGCTAAGGAATACCGAGACACCGTGGACAGTCTCAGTGATCTTTGGGCAGGCTTTGTCATTGAGGCTGGCAACGCGTTAGTGGCAGTCACAAACGACTTCAAGCAAGGCACCAGTGGTTGGGAAGGCTTCAAGAAGTCACTGTCAGATGGCGCAGTTGGCAGCGTTATCAGCAAGATCAGTGGGCTCTTCAACGACAACGAAGAGAACGCAAAGGCGACCGCTACAGAAGCGAAGCGTCTCGGCGATGCCTACGGTGGGTATGTGGCTTCACGGCTTGAGACCAGTCGCAAACAGTTGGCCCTCATCAACCTTGAATTAGAAGACCAAGGAGATGGACTGTCCACACTCACAAAAGAATGGCAGATCTTGCTTGGCACTCTGGACACCACAGAGGCATTCGCCAACCTTGAGACATCGCTCGGCGCAGTGTACGAAGCAGGAGTCAAAGCGTTCGGCGGAGGTGCCAAAGAAGTCGCCATATATGAGCAAGAAGTCCGCAATCACATTCGAGCAGTCGCCGACCTTGCCACCGCTCTGAGTCTGACATTCGGCGAACAGAATCAACTCAAGATCTTTGTGGACACTGGCGACCTTGCGGCCGCCGACGAATACCTTGCAAGAATCCAGAGAGGCTTCGGTGTGGATCTCGGCTTCGGTGTCGGCATCCAAGGAGCGCGTGGCAACGGTGGATCCGTGGTGGGCGGAGGCTCCTACATTGTGGGCGAGCGCGGCCCAGAGATCTTCACCCCATCATCCAGCGGAATGATTACACCTAATGCCGCTATCGGTGGCAACACCATCACGGTCAATGTTCAAGGAGCCGACCCTCAAGCAGTCGTTAGAGCCCTCCAAGATTACAACCGCACCGCAGGCCCAGTCCCCGTGAACACTCGAGCGAACTAATGGGCCAGCATGTGTGGCAAGTGGAGCGTGGCGCAACTGATGTCACTTCACAGATCCAGTCCATGCAATATTCCACAGGTCGCCGCACCCAGTTTGATTCTTGGAGCCCCGGCTCACTTGTGTTGAGCATTAGGAACGACGCAGGGCAAGCCGATGCCTACATCTTGAACGACAAGATTTGGCTGACCTCAACAACTAGCGGCTTCTATCAGTGGTTCTATGTCCAAGAGGTTCTCTACAACGACCTAGGCGGCCTCGGCGCAGGCTCCACCGCAACGATCATATGCACCGACCTTCTCGGTCGTATGGGCCGAACCCAAGTGTTTGAGCAATACTTGAACCAAGAGACAACTCTGACACAAATTGACAATGAGTTCTCCACCTTGATGCCTACTTCGTCATCCATAGTCCTGAATGGCGTTGGCGACTCCCAAGCGGCCGCTGAGACTTACACAGGCACAGTCTTAAATCGTCTCAACTTGAACATGGTCACCGAGCAAGGTTGGCTGAGTGTCACAGATTTGGGTGTCTATCTTTACGCTCGAAGCGCGATAGACGATCTTGCACCCGGCACAATCGTGTTCGCTCGCCAAGGCGATGGCCTCAATCAGATGGGCTATTCGGACATTAAGCGCATCGCTCTTGGTTCCAACTATCTGAACACTTGTACCGTGATCCCTACGACCGTCGCGCAACAGAACGCTTCAGATGCGACAAGTGTGGCCGCATATGGGTACTACGGAGCAGAGTTCTCTACCGTGGACAACACCATCCAGCAGGCTGACGACTTCGCCAACTGGCAAGTATTCTCACGCTCCGACCCTTCTGAGTTGTCCTTCCAGATCAGCGTCTCAGATCTGAACAATGACATCAGTCCGCTACTCGGAGCAATCTATGCGAACATCCCAGTCGTGACCGTCTCCTATGAGAAGCCCGGATCACCAACGGACTATGTGAGCGCGCAGATCATGCAAGGCTGGTCAATGTCGGTCACACCGTCGGCGACCTACATGGAGGTCTACACCAGCCCCTTGACATACACAAACTTCTTTACATTGGACTCCTCCACATTTGGTAGGCTCGGCGGTACTGGAGTCACCTACAACTCCGAGATCTTCTATAATCAATCCGACTACACTTACAACGACACAACCGCGGAAAACGCAGGAAGACTAGGCTGGTAACATGGCAATCACATACCCAACGACTCTAGATGTATTCACAAACCCAGTCGCAAGTGATCTCTTAACATCACCCGATCACGCGACTCAACACGCAAACATCAACGACGCAGTGGAAGCACTCGAGGCAAAGGTCGCGATTGGCAACACTGTCCTCGGCACCTACACCGCATACACGCCGACCTTGACTGCTATCACTCTTGGCAACGGGACATTGACAGGCCAGTACGCTAGAGTGAACGATTTTGTGCATGTCACAGGAACATTGACTTTAGGTAGCACCTCGGCAATCACTGGCAGCATAGGAATTTCGCCACCTGTAAACATTCACTCCAGCATGGGTTACACCGCTTTACCTTTAGGCTTATGCAACCTTTACGACACTTCTTCTGGAGCAATGAATAACTTGCAGGTTCTTTGGGCATCAGCAACAGAAATGCGTGTCAGGGCAATGAACTCAGCAGGGTCTTACGCAGTTCTAGTTGCAACCAGTTCCACAATCCCATTGACTTGGGCGACCGGAGACATTCTGACATGGAATGTCACCTACAGGGCCGCATGAGATGGCAGTTAATGATGTATTTACAGTAGGTCAGATCCTCACTGCCGCAGAGATGAACAGGATGCCGTTTGGTGTGTGCGCATTCGCTTCGGCCGCCTCAAACTACAACATTACAACCTCATTGGCCGCAGTTCCAGACATCACAGTAAGTTGGACTGCCGACTCTACGAGACGATATAAGATCACCTATTACGAGCCACAAGTCAAATCGGCAACGGTCTCAGGGTCTTATATCTCACTAGCGTTGTATTTGGGAAGTGCCGCTGGAACCGAACTGAACACGACTCTCTACAACATCGGCTCAGCAACTCAAGTCACTAACGGAATGACCGTGATGTATATCGGAGGCTTTGCTAGTGGTGCCAAGACGGTAGTCGGATGCGCGTTGGCAAGCACAACCACAGGCACGCCACAATTAACTCACGCAGGTAACCAAGAGCCCTACATTGTTGTGGAAGACATCGGCCCACTCTGATGAACATTACTAACCCTCCGAAGGCTCTTATCGTCTTGTTTGGTCTTGCCGCCATCACAGTGTTGATGATCACTAGCAAGATCGAGCAGTCGGCTGGCACAGGGCTCATCGGCTCTATTGTTGGGTACGGAATCGGCAACGGCATTCGAGGCACAACAGAGACTCCACCAATCGTGGCAAGGAAGAAGCAATGACTGACTATCCAGTGCGACCGATTGTGATGCCAACAGATCTACGACACGCCATGAACGGTCTGCTCCGCAAAGATGTTCTCCGCAAGATTGGGCCCACTAACGGTGAACTACACCGACATGCTGCTACCGCTTGGAACTGTCTCAAGATGGCCGCATTCTTTGACAAGATCACGCTGGATCATGTTGGCGCATATCGCACACTTGGCGCACAGTCCACACTCTTCAAGCAGAGATACTCACTAACTCCACAAGGGCGCAATATCACACGCAAGATGAACGGACAGATCTACTATCTGCGCGACGGATTCGCACCAAGTTCAAGCCCCGGTGTGAGCACGCATGGCTGGGGACTAGCCATTGACATCGCTAACGCATCAGGAGAGCGTCTGGAATGGTTGCTGGATGGCAACGCAGAGAAGTTTGGATGGTCTTGGCAAGTTAAGAACGGCCCACAGGCTGAGCCGTGGCACCTTCAATATGTTTGTGGCGACGCTCCTTCTCGAGGCATCCGCAACGCTCTCGCCGCATTCCCAGAGTTGAATGCTTGACAATCTCCCATCGGCTTGGTCAAATAACTGAGCCAAGAGTCCACACCCGTGGGCCGACAACTGGAGGCACACCATGAATCCATTCAAGTTCCTATCTTTAACCTTCGGCTTATATATGAGCCTTGTGATCGTGTTTGGAGGAGGAGGTGGCAACGCCAGCCCCCAGCCGACACCGACACCGACGGTCTTTCCAAGGACAACCGTTCAGATGCTGACACCTCAGCAACAGATAGACAGGCTCGCCGAACTGAACCCCACGACCACCACCACATTGGCACCAGTGGTCATTGTGGATGTCTCTGAGGACACCGAATGCCAACAGTGGTTACAAACCGCTCTAATTGCTGGATGGCCCAATGAGCGCACCGTCTTGGATCGGCTTGGCTTCATCTGCTGGAGGGAATCCCGTGGAATACCAGACGCAGACTCAGGCCCCGATCACGGTCTCATGCAAATCAACCAGATCCACACACATTGGATCAACGAACTTGGCTGGACATTTGAGCAGATGAAGGATCCACTCATCAACCTCCGATTCGCATGGCTTCTCTATTCAGGCCGTGAAGCAAACGGTCAATGTGGATGGCAACCTTGGTCACTGTCATGCTAATGGATGAGCCGCCAATCTTGGGATCTTGGGCTGATCGTGCCGAATGCCGAGGACACCCAACTTCATGGTGGTTCCCTGAAGAGTCACGCAAGAACGCCGCCGAGACAAACACTGCCAAAGCAATTTGCCGATCATGCCCAGTGATCTCCGACTGCCTCGAATATGCGATGCAATATCCCACGAACTACATGGCTCTCCAAGGGATATGGGGTGGGCTGACGGTCGCTGGGCGACGCAAGTTAGAGGCTGAACGCTACTGGATTCAACTGACCTCAAAAGTGGATCCTTGACTCCGACTTGAAAATGTGTTAGACTCAATTAACAGTCATCCCGACAGGAGGCAATTATGAGTGTTGCAATTTGTGACAAATGCGAATTCCATTTTGGACAAGACGCAGACGAGACGGTCTGCGATGAATGTTCTGGTGTTGTCATTCCAGAAGTGTTCTGTTCCTTGTGCGAGGAATACCATCAAGGTGGATGTTGGGGCTCCACGGCCCGACCGATCAAGGATTGAGAGACTCTGCGACACCCATCAGTCATGATGAGAACACCAAACCCTGACAGGAGACAAACATGGAAGACGACACGGCTCGCCAGATCTTGCAAGAGATGGAGGCAACATCCGACCGATATCGGATCTTGGTTGCGCACTTGCGCGGTCAGATCATCGCATGGAAGAACATTGCTGGAGGACTCGCCGAGTGCCTCGTTGAGCAGATGGATGACCCACGCTCCGACAACGCATTCCACATCAAGCAAGTCCACGACTACGCTCGAGCACTCAAGTTTGACGGTGGCGAGTTTGATAGCGCGCTGGCTCTTGGCGAGTTCTTAAACAAGATGGAACTCTAATGGATCTGTCCAACTATGTGGATGTCCCATCGCGCTTCGCGTTAGCACTCGACAAGTGGCCCGATCTGCGTGTCGTAGAATCACCGCCCGAAGTTGTCACCGTCGGAGATCAGACCTTCATCTCCGTGACCATGACTGTCTATCGCACACCAGACGATCTCATCCCAGCGCGAGGATGTGCTTGGGAACCAATCCCGGGTAAGTCCTCCTTTACGAGAGGATCCGAGATGATGAATGCATCCACCAGCGCACTCGGGCGATGCATCGGGCTGATGATGCCGTTCGGCAAGATGGCCTCAATGGAAGAGGTGCGCAATCGTCAGACTGAAACAGGCTCACAGAAGCCCGCCGAAGGCAGACCACCACTTGACAGTCTTCCGTCTCTGCCAACCGATGCTCAACTTCGCATGATCAGGGCTCTCGGACATTCCGACGCAATGCCAACTACAAAGTCGGCTGCATCAACGCTCATCACCGTCTTAAAGAACAAGCAGACGTCATCTGAAGAAGGCCCATTCTGATGATCCCGTTCACAATCACCGACAGAGACATTGAACGCGCTGAACTTCACCTCATCACACGCAAAGGTGTACCGACAGAAGGGCAGACCAACTTTGAGCAAGACACGCTGATTGGCGCACTTGGCGAGATAGCGGTGTACAACTGGATTAACCAGTGGTCACCTTGCTACTTCAGCGATCGGGATTGTAAATATGATCTTCTGCTTGGTGACGCTCGCACAGTGGAAGTCAAAACAATGCGTACATCAACTACACCTCAACCGCACTATGTGTGCGCAGTGTTTGGTAAACAATGGGAACACAAACAAGGCTCATCGGTTTGGATCTTTGTTCATCTAGACAAGTCTTTGACTCGTGGCTGGATTGTCGCATCATGTGAACCATCAAAGCGTGACCGCTTCACCTTCCACGCTCAAGGCGATCTGATGGACAGTGGCAGACCGTACCGTCTGGACACATTGAACTGCCCGATCTCCGAACTGGATGATCCGACAAGGCTGATGGTCAATGCTTGAGAAGCACTTCCAACAGAAGGTCATCACATTGGCGCACTATTACGGTTGGCTGGTTCAGCACACTCGAGCGGTGAACTCGGAGGGCCGATGGATGACACCAATCTCTGGTGACGCAGGATTCGTTGATCTCGTCTTAGTACATCCCAGCAGAGGGCTGGTGTTCGCCGAGTTAAAGAGTGACCGAGGCAAAGTGTCTCCGCATCAGGCTGAATGGATCACCGCTCTGGGCGAGTACGCCGAATGCCATGTATGGCGGCCCAAAGATCTCCACATCATTATCCACAGGCTCCAAGGTCGGAGCGGCTTGACCAGTCCGACACCCATGTGACATGATCACGCTTTAACATAATTTGACATACAACCGAGAACCATCAGACCGTTAGACGAGAGGTCACTAGCCCCGGCATGGCCCTGAATCATGCCAATGGGGAACACACGGAAGCGTGGGTAGGCGGCCATGCATCGACATGGCTGATCAGCGTTCCCTAACGAATAAGGCGAATGGTTGTCCACCGAACAAACTAGACAGGCTTCCAGCGAGAGACATCTCCGAATAGTGGGGGAGTCAAACCACACGCGCTCTCATGACAAGTGAGGACAACCGCAACGGTGCTCTTCCGTTGTGGGCGTCAGTATCTCTTGACCTTGAACTACGCTCTTGAAGATGACAGGGAACCCGATCTACCAAACCGCCAGATGGAAACAACTACGCCGCCAAGTCCTAGACGAACAACCCGAATGTCACTGGTGCCTACAACGAGGCAAAAGAACCCCATCAACCCAATGTGACCACCTCATAGAACTAGACAGAGGAGGCGACCCATACGACAGATCCAACCTCGTCGGATCATGCGCTCGATGCAACTCATCAAGAGGCGCAACATACATCAACCGCAAAACCGCACAACGCATCCAAACACGCAACCAAACCCAAAACCTTTTCCTAACAGCAGAACTGAAGAC
>Ga0209190_1003562_pt1 | contig 10305 bp, 4 predicted proteins | sample M_140205_XF_Meta_FD_187315 | JGI IMG/M metagenome (GOLD analysis project Ga0209190, IMG submission 187315) | Freshwater microbial communities from Lake Montjoie, Canada to study carbon cycling - M_140205_XF_MetaG (SPAdes) (version 2) | ecosystem: Environmental > Aquatic > Freshwater > Lake... | reverse complement strand
TATTATTAATTATTAATTAATAATTTATATTTACTAATAATCAATTTTAATGTTATTCGTTTTTTCGTGTTTTTCTAAGATTTATTTGCCCTTTTTTGTTTTTTTTTGTTTTTTTCTGTCCCCCTTTTTTGGGTTTAGATTTAGATTTAGGTAACAAAGGTTTAGGTGTCAGCTTGTCTCTTAATTCGGTACTAGGAGGTGTAAATATGTTATTATCTATCTGTTTATTTATATACTCCAATGTTAAGATGATATCATTATCTGTAATTATGTTTGTAAGTAATGTTTTAACCTTTTCAAGTTGATCTGTATCAATGCCTGTTAATTTTGATGTAGTTAAACCATTAATTATTTCTTCACGTTTACTAATATTATCTCTCATTTCTTTTAGGATATCCATTAAATTATCAAAAAATATTGTTCTTAGCAAGATTTGTTTTAATTGTCTCTTTAATTCATTAACAGTTGGTAATTCCGTAGTCTTATTCCAAAAATTCTTATTTATATCAATATTTTTTATATCATCATCAAAGAGTTTTAAAATGTTTTTAATTGAATCTTCATTTAGGTTTTCAATATCACCTGTAATTATATCTAATTGTCTTGATATATTGAGAGGCTGTGTTTTATACTGTGGATCTCTAAATTTATTCCATAGTGCATTTAATGGGTCTTGTAAATGTGATATAATTTTTGATTCTATTTGCGCATGATTAGTAATATTTCTTTTATATTTTAGCACTTCTTTAATTCTAGATTTAACTTTTGCTTCTGCTGCCTTCCTTTTCAAATCTTCTTCTGCTGTCTTCCTTTTCAATTCTTCTGCTGCTGCTTCCTGTTGTTTCTTTAGTGCTGCTGCTGCTTCCTTCTCTTTCTCTAGTGCTGCTGCTTGAGTTCTAGCGATTTTTCCTCTATTAATTGCTTGTATTTTAGTGGCTGCTTTCTTCTCTTTCTCTAGTACTGCTGCTTCATCCTTTTTCAACTTTTCTTTTTTTACTGCTTTTTGTATTCTAATGGCTGCTTCATCCTTTTTCAACTTTTCTGCTTTTGCTACAGTTCTAGTGTGTTGTCCTCTTCTAATTGCTTGTATTCTAGTGGCTGCTTTCTTCTCTTTCTCTAGTGCTGCTGCTTGAGTTCTAGCGATTTTTCCTCTATTAATTGCTTGTATTTTAGTGGCTGCTTTCTTCTCTTTCTCTAGTACTGCTGCTTCATCCTTTTTCAACTTTTCTGCTTTTGCTACAGTTCTAGTGTGTTGTCCTCTTCTAATTGCTTGTATTCTAGTGGCTGCTTCCTTCTCTTTCTTCTCTTTCTCTAGTGCTGCTGCTTTCTTCTCTTTCTCTAGTGCTGCTGCTTTCTCTAGTGCTGCTGCTTTCTCTAGTGCTGCTGCTTCCTCTAGTGCTGCTGCTGCTTCTTTCTCTTCTGCTAAACGCCGTTTTTCTGCTTCCGCGTCCCTTTCAGCTTGTGACCCTCCATTTGGACTTACACTATTTACAATTGTTGCGGCTAATACATCTGTAGTATGATCAGTGTCTAATTCATTAGACTTGTCTACATTACTATTATTCGCATTAGAAGTGTCTTCTTCGTTATCTAACACCTTAGAAGTAGCTGCTGCCAATAGTGATGCGGCATCATCTGTATTTACAATATTATCTCCTTCTTCTCCTTCTCCTTCTTCTTCTCCATTTTCTACATTATTACTAGCATCATTCAATACATTAGAAGTAGCTGCTACCAATACTGATGCTGTATTATTATCTTCTTCTCCTTCTGCTTCTTCTTCTTCTCTTTCTCCTTCATCTACATTATTACCAGCATTATTCAATACATTAGAAGCCGAAGCAGCTAATAGTGATGTAGCATCATCTGTATTTACAATATTATCTCCTTCTCCTTCTCTATCTCCTTCTCCTTCTTCTTCTTCTTCTTCTATTGCTGTTTGTGTTACTGTTTCTGCGTCATTTATTTCAGTAGGGTCAGTAACCGTCCTCGGAACAGTTGTTATAACTGGTTCATTTTGACTTATAGTGGCAGATGTATTTGGTGCTGCTACTGTAGTAGGTAGGTGTGGTAGGTCTTGGTCTTGTTTTGGTTTTAATCCTCTTCCTGTAGTAGGTAATAAAGTACTAGTGCCTGGGCCTGCGTTATGGGTTGAAAACACACTAGCTATAAGCTGTTCTAATTCAGTAGGGCTCATTCCAGTTCCATCTTCATCTTGTAATAGTTTTTTGATTTTTTTAATAATCTCCTCAAAACTCTTCTCTGGATTTGTATTTACCTCTTGTATAAGTTCTTTAATATGTGCTATCATACTTTTAGCTTTCTCGGTCTGTTTAAGTGAACCAGCTATTTTATCTATAAGACCAAATAATGATTTTTTAAAAGCATCAATATCTATTTTATTTAATCTAATTTTTTTAAATAAATCTGTAAGCTGATCGTATTCATCACAATTACCATAATGTGAATCAGAACAAATTTTAGTAAATAGATTTTTTAACATAAATTGTGTAAAAGGAACTGAAAAACGCTCATTATCTGATAACATATGTTCACCATATTGTATTAAAGCATCTTTAATATCTCCTTCCTCTGAACTAGATAAACTTTTATCTTTTATTAAAAGTAAGGCATCTATATATAATATAAGTCTAATAGCTATTTTTAAACTGAATTTCAATTCTAATAATTCACTTTCAGTTAATTTACTTTGATCTATTGTAATTCCGGTTGATTCATTTTGGGATGTTGTTGTAGGTAATTCACTATTCATAATTATGTTATTATAATATATTTACTATATAATATATTTACTATATAATATATTTACTATATAATATTTTAATATTAAAATATTATATAGTAAATATAGTAAATGCCTAGTACTACTTTAGAAGAAGAAAATAAAAAATGGTTACAATTATTAGAATTTATTAGGCGTAAATATGGCGAAGACAAATCAGAATTTGTTAGAATAAATGATTATGAAAAAAGAAATAACAGAACTATTTCTGATTATTACAATATGGGTTCTCAAAATCTATCATTAGCTGAATTATTAAAACAAGAATCATTTTTAACCAAAGTTCTAAGTTCTTCTGAAACACCAGCTAGTATAGCACAATTTACACAAATTTATAATGAAACAAATACACTAATGAAATCATTGGACGGTTCACAGGATAATATATATATTAAATGTAACCCAATTGATGATAATGGAAATGTAATAGATGAAACTAATAATACAGTTGGAACAAATTTAGGTAGCTTAAATTCTATATTAGATGATATAGGAAGTAGTTTTGGACCTATGACATTATTTAATAGTGTAGGTTTACAAACATTTATAAGTATAGTATTTTTTATTATAGTTTATTATACAGGAAAATATATTTTTGTAGATTATCCAAAAAATATGCTTTCGAAACGTCTATAAACAATAAAAAATTAGATATTTGAAGCACTGTATGTATCACATACAACAGGATTGTAATTTTCTATACTGGCAATATTTTTTGGACGTTGCTCTATTAAATGTACCATCTCTTCTTCTAAAGATTTAGAATTTAAATGAGTGTTCAATTGTTCCATTTTTGAAGATCTATTAGTCTCTGACTGAGCCATAACTTTATGATCTACTTTTTTAGAACGCTGTAAGAATATATAAGCAACAATAGCAAATAATAATGCAATAAGAGGATTACTATTAACTAATAATATTATGAAAATAATAATAAGAGAAAAATACATATAAATATTATTTATATGAGGAGCATAATTATATGGTGTTGATACGTTGCTCAATAAATATAATAATAATAATGCAACAAAGATTAATTCGTATGATTTAATATTAGCCAAATTTCTAGTGTTTTTCTGTAAAATATTGCTGATCTTATTAATAGGATCCATTATAGTATAATATAATATTTTATTAAAATATTAAAATATTAAAATATTAAAATATTAAAATATTAAAATATTAAAATATTAAAATATTATATTATTAAAAATATTAAAATATTAAAATTGTTATAATTATATAATTTAAAATGCTTAAAATAATACTTACAAGTTATTAATAACTAGTAAATAATAACTAGTAAATAATAACTAGTAAATAATAACTAGTAAATAATAACTAGTAAATAATAACTAGTAAATAATATGTTAATTAAAAAAATTAGTCCTAAAAACAGGGATAATTATAACGACCTGTCACAAGTTATAGAAAATTTAAAAAAAAATGGTATTAACAGTTATTTAGGTGCTAAAGGTTATACTATATATAAGTTATGTTTAACTCCTAAAATAATAGAATTTATAAAGAATGAGTTAACAGTAAAACCATCATTACAAAATTCTTATGTTGAAGCAAAATCATTTCCTATTTATCAAGAATCTGAAAAAAAAATATATGTTCCTCGCTATTGGGGGATAGATGTCTTTGGTTATCCTAAAATGTTAAAAATTCCATTTGGAGAAAGTATAAATATAAAGTTTGACGGGTCATTGAGGGATTATCAAACAAATGTTCTAAATGAATATTTGAAAGCTATTGATTTTGGTGTTAGTGATGATAAAAATAAAGGTAATGGGTCAGCACTGATTGAATTATGGACAGGCGCAGGAAAGACGGTTTTAGGGCTTAAAATTATTGAAGTATTGAAAAAAAAGACTATCATTTTTGTCCATAAAACTTTTCTAAAAAATCAATGGATAGAGCGAATACAACAATATTTACCAAATGCGCGTATTGGTTCTATTCAAGGCCAAAATATAGATATTGAAAATAAAGACATTGTTTTAGCTATGATACAAAGTGTTAGTATGAAGACTTATAATGATAATTTATTTGACAGTTTTGGATTAAGTATTTACGACGAATGTCATCATATGTCAAGTGAAGTATTTTGTAATTGCTTAAAAAAATGTAATACAATATATGGTCTAGGATTAAGCGCAACAATGAATAGAAAAGATGGACTAACAAATGTGTTTAAAATGTATTTAGGTGATATATGTTATAAGCATTCTAAAAAAGGCACAGAAGACGAAGTATTAGTGAAAGCAATTGATTTTACAATTGACGATGACGAATATAATGAAGTGGAGCGTGATTTTAGAGGACAAGTAAAATATAGCACAATGGTAAATAAGGTTTCTAATTTAAATATGCGTAGTGACTTTATTATATATGTTCTAGAAAGCGAATTATTTATTAATCCAAAACAACAATTCATAGTATTAGCACAAACTAAGAGCCTATTAAATTATTTATATAAAGCATTAGTTTATAAAAATTTTGCTTCAGTGGGGTATTATATTGGTGGTATGAAAGAAAGTGAACTAAAAAAATCAGAAACTAAGAATATTATTTTAGCAACTTTTAGCATGGCAGCTGAAGCATTAGATATTAAATCTTTGACAAGTCTACTCTTAGCAAGTCCTAAATCTGATATTGTTCAAGCTGTTGGCAGAATTTTGAGAGAAAAGCACACTAATCCATTAGTAATAGATATTATAGATGGGCACGAGGTGTTTCAAAATCAATTTAAAAAACGCAGAGCATTTTATAACCAAAAAAATTATAGAATATTTCGCACTTCTAATAAAAACTATGAGCAATATGTAAAACATATGCGTTCAATAAATGAACGCGCAAATACAGGTATATTAAAACTAGAAAATGACTTATTTAATGTTAATAGTGATGACTCTAGTTCAGAGGAAAAAACTAGTGCTACTACTAAACTTCAAAGTTTATGGAATTATTTATTAGTAAAGAAAAATAAAAGTAAAAATAAAAATAAAAATAACGATGTAACCGATGTAACCGATGTAACTGATATAACCGATGTAACTGATATAACTGATATGACCTATGTAAATAACAGTAATAAAAATAATGAATATAAATGTCTTATAAAACTATAGAACAAAAAAATTTAACATATAAAGATTAACATATAAAATATTATTATTAACTAATACTATAAATATAGTATTAGTTATGGAAATCAATGAAAAATCTAACATAAAACCTATAATTAGTAATAAGGATGATAATACTAAAATAAATAATGATGTCAACCATGAAGAAATAGCATGGAAGATAATCGATAAATTTTTTGCTCAAGATCCTAATATGTTAGTTAAACATCATTTAGAATCATATAATGATTTTTTTAATAATAAAATACATAATATTTTCAAAGAAAAGAATCCAATATTAATAATGAAGGAACAAGATGAAGAAACAAAAGAATATAATTATAAAGCAGAAATATATATAGGTGGTAGAAATGGTAAATTAATTTACTTTGGTAAACCAATAATATATGATGAGCATAGAGAACATTATATGTTTCCTAATGAAGCACGATTACGAAATATGACCTACGCAATAACAATACACGTAGATGTGGAAGTTGTTTATTATATTATGAATGAAGACGGTGTATATGTAGAAACAAGATCATTATTAGAAAAAATTTATTTAGGAAAATTTCCTATTATGTTAAATTCTGATTTATGTATTTTAAATGGTTTAGATAAAATTACAAAATTTAATATGGGTGAGTGTAGAAACGACAAAGGAGGGTATTTTATTATTGATGGTAAAGAGAAAGTCCTCATAAGTCAAGAAAAATTTGCAGATAATATGTTATATACAAAATCGGATTTCAATGAATTATATAGTCACTCAGCAGAAATCCGCTCTGTTTCAGAAGACGCATCAAAACCTATTAGAACCTTAAGTATAAGAATATTACGACCAGACACTAAACACAGCAATAATCAAATATTGGTCAATGTTCCAAATGTTCGTAAACCAGTGCCTTTATTTATATTAATGAGAGCATTGGGTATAACAAGTGATAAAGAAATAATAAAAGTGTGCTTGTTAGATTTAGAAAAATATGAGAATTATATTTCACTATTTATTCCCTCTATATATGACGCAGGAAATATTTTTAATCAGGAAATAGCCCTGAAATATTTAGCAACATTAACAAAAGGAAAAACGCTTTCACATATTTTGGAAATTTTAATGGATTATTTACTACCGCATATAGGAGAGAATAATTTTACAGACAAGGCATTTTTTCTAGGTCATATGGTAAAAGAACTATTACAAGTTTATAAAAATGACAAGAAACCAACGGATCGAGATTCTTTCAAATGTAAAAGAGTAGAATTATCCGGAACACTAATCTATGATTTATTTAAAGAATATTATACTTTGCAACAAAAACATATTTTTCAAAAAATAGACAAAGAATATTACTATAAGCAAGGCATTTATCAAAAAGATTTTATTAGTTTAATTGAAACTAATTATTTAGAATATTTCAAAGAGCGAATTCTGGAAAATGGATTTAGAAAAGCGTTTAAAGGAAACTGGGGAGCAGAAGAGCATACAAAACGCCCCGAAGTTGTACAAGATTTAAATCGTTTATCATATAATTCTTTTATATCTCATTTGCGAAAACTAAACTTGCCTCTTGATTCGAGCGCAAAAATAATCGGGCCACGTCTATTACATTCATCTCAATGGGGAATAATAGATCCCGTTGATACTCCTGATGGAGGAAATGTGGGACTACATAAACATATGGCAATAGGCTGTTTAATAACAAGTGGATATTCAAGTAAAGCAATTATTGAATTGCTAAGAACAGTGTTTTTTATGGAATTATTGAATGAATGTATAATTGAATATATAGCTCATTCTACAAAAGTATTTGTAAACGGTGCTTGGATTGGTATTGTTACAAAACCGATTGAAGTAGTTGATTTGTTTAAAAAATATAGGCGCATTGGTTTAATACCAATATATACAAGCATTAGTTGGGCAATAAAAGAAAATATAATTTATATTTATACAGACTCAGGCAGATTAACAAGGCCGGTACTTTATTTAAATAATAATAAACCATGCTATGAAAACGAAGAAATATATAATAAGCTAAATTCAAATGATTTTACTTACAATGAGCTATTAATAGGGTTTAATAAATTAAAAACCTATGACTCTGAAAAACGAGAGACTTCTTTTAGTCGTAATGATGTTATTAATTCAAATAATGTTTTTTTCAACTTAAATGATTTATATGATAAATCAATAACTAGTGATGCACTAGACGAACTAATGACTAAAGCGGGTATTATTGATTATTTGGACACAGCTGAAAGTGAAACTGCTTTAATAGCAACTTATAGTGAGCAAATTAATAAATTTACAAGCCATTGCGAAATTCATCCCTCGCTATTATTGGGTGTTATGGGAAATCAAATTGTATTTCCTGAAAATAATCAGCTACCGCGAGACCTGTTTGCGTGTGGACAAAGTAAACAAGGTGTGAGTTTATATAATTCTAATTATCAAAATAGGATTGATAAAATGGGTGTTGTATTAAATAATGGTCAAATACCACTTGTTAAAAGTCGCTATTTAAAATATATTTATAACGAAGAACATACTTGTGGAGTAAATGCTATTGTAGCTATTGGAAGCTATGGCGGATATAATGTTGAAGATTCTATATTATTTAATGAAGGATCAATTAATCGTGGTATGTTTAACACTACATATTTTAATATGTATGAGTCACGAGAAGAAAGCACAAAAGTTGCTGGCTCAAATATAGACACTCGATTTGTCAATATTGAGTCTAAAAATGTTGTTGGCAAAAAACCAGGCTACGATTATTCTCTCTTAGATGATAATGGGCTAATACGAGAAAATACTCCTTTGGACGACCGAAAAATAGTTATTGGAAAAGTTACAACTAATATATCTAATACAACTAGTTTTAGTGATGCATCAATAGCGCCAAAAAAAGGACAATTAGGGTATGTTGATAAAGCTTTTATAACCGAAGGCGAAGAAGGATTTAGAATAGCTAAAATTAGAATTAGAGAAGAACGCTTACCAGCACAAGGAGACAAATTTTGTAGCCGTTGTGGTCAAAAAGGTACTGTTGGATTAATTATTCCTGAGGAAAATATGCCTTTTAATGCTGACGGAATAAGACCCGATTTAATAATTAATCCGCACGCTCTTCCAAGTCGTATGACAATAGGGCAACTTGTAGAAACATTAATGGGAAAAGCATGTACATATTATGGTGGATTTGGTGATTGTACTGCTTTTGTTAATAAAGGACCAAAACATGAATTATTTGGCTCATTGCTAAGAAACATAGGTTATAGCTCGACAGGTAATGAATTAATGTATAGCGGTGAATCAGGTGAGCAATTAGAAATGGAATTTTTTATGGGACCGTGTTATTATATGCGTCTTAAACATATGGTAAAAGACAAAATTAATTATCGTGCACAAGGACCAAGAACAATGATAACACGTCAAACAGTTCAAGGTCGTGCTAATGATGGTGGATTACGAATTGGTGAAATGGAGCGAGATGGTATTATAGCTCATGGGGCAACCGCGTTTTTAAAAGAGTCTATGTTAGACCGAGGGGATGATTATTACATAGCAATATGTAACACTAGTGGCACTATTGCTATATATAATGAGTCTAAGAATATTTTTATTAGCCCATTTTCAGATGGACCGCTAAAGTTTTCTGAAAATTTTGAAAATACTATGAATTTAGAAGTAATTTCCAAATATGGTAAGTCGTTTAGTATTGTTCGTGTTCCTTATAGTTTTAAATTATTAATACAAGAGTTACAAGTAATGAATATTCAAATGCGTATTATTACAGAAGACAATATTGATCAATTGACCTCGATGAATTATGCTAAAACAATTACAAATTTTAAACTAACAAAATTATCCAGAAAAGAAGAAGAAGACTACAATAAAAAATATGAGGGAATAAAGCCAAAGGAAAAACCCAAAACCACAAGACAAATAATAGATGAAGATATTAAACCAGAAATAATAGATTTAGACAAAAAAGGACCTATTTCACAAGAACAATCTAAGAGCGAAGATGAGGATGATAATGATGGTCTAAGCCAAGTAACTATTGATTCAATAAAACGAGCAGAAGATGAATTTAGTAGATATCAAGATTTAGAGGATTATGAGAATGATGAAAAAGAACCTATTAAAATAGGTGATGTTGTGAATAGCGAGGAATTAGGAATAGAAAATTTGAATGTTGAAAAACTCGATGCTCCTAAACAAATAAATCTAGAACAACAATCACAACAACAACAATCACAACAACAACAATCACAACAACAACAATCACAACAACAACAATCACAACAACAACAATCACAACAACAACAACAATATAACCCAAATATTGGAGCATCAAA
>Ga0209190_1003561_pt1 | contig 10309 bp, 6 predicted proteins | sample M_140205_XF_Meta_FD_187315 | JGI IMG/M metagenome (GOLD analysis project Ga0209190, IMG submission 187315) | Freshwater microbial communities from Lake Montjoie, Canada to study carbon cycling - M_140205_XF_MetaG (SPAdes) (version 2) | ecosystem: Environmental > Aquatic > Freshwater > Lake... | reverse complement strand
ATCTCCTTTTGCAATTAACGCGTATTTAGAAAGGATTGTCACACCAAAATTTTGTCTTCCTCTCAATTTATGAGCATAACGTTCATGATAATCTTTAATGTCAAGAAGTGAAATCAGTGTATCTCTAGTTTTGAATTTTGTTGGTTTATCTTGGTGATAGAATTCTTGAAAGCAAATGATATCTGGATTTTTATCTTGTATGTATTGAAAAATAGCATTTCGTTTAGTAAATCGGTCCGCTTCATCTGAAGTGTATAAATCGAATAAACGAACATTATAGCTCATGATGTTCAGAATTCTATCTTCAGAAGGTAATTCTTTTTCGTCTGAACCTATAGCGATCATCCGGAAATGCAATTTTCCTCCAATCAACAAAACCGCTAACGTAATTAATGCCCATTTTGATTTCGCTAAAGACCAAATCAACAACAATAAAAGCGTACAAAACAATATCACTGGATAAGCTAATCCAAAGAAAGGCAGTATTTTAAATGTATTTGGATGAACAAAAGGTGTAAGATAAGCCAACAATAATCCGGACAAGCAGATGATTGTTAATACTTTCAATAAAGTTGAAAAGCGCAATATTTTCTTTAATATTTTACCCATTTTTACTTTGGTTGAATAGAATTTCTTTTTCAGCTTTTGTCAATGAATCATATCCTGATTTTGAAATTTTATCCAATATTTTATCAATTATTAGTTGTCGTTCTTTCGCTTCAGCATTGTAATCTTCATCGCTTTTGAACTTAGGACCTCTTGTTGCACCACCTTTTTTAACCTTTAGCTTTTTGTTTGAGCTAAAGAGATTCCGAAAGAAACGAATAAATGAATCACCAATCATTTGTGCACGATTAATCAAATTTGAACTACTGTATAAATTATGAACGGAAACCATACCTATTATCACTCCGCCAATATGAGCAAAATGAGCAGTTCCATCATTTAATCCTAAAGATAGTAAATCTGTCAAAATAAAAAAGCCTGCTAAGATGATAAGTCGAACAGGGAAAACTCCAAACAAGTTGACCGTTAAATTAGGTCTATGAAAAGCTAAAGCTGCGAAAATTGCCATTACGGATCCTGATGCTCCAACAATCACGATCTTTTCGTTTTGTAAGGTTGGGAAAATTAAATGCGCTAAGATTTCTAAAATTCCACCTGCAATTCCACCAACCATATAGGTGTATAATAACCTTTTTTGGTCAAATAATTGTTCGAACATTTTTCCTGAGAAATACAAGAAAAGCATGTTCATTAAAAAATGCCAAACCGTGAAGTGCGCAAAAATACTTGTTATTATTCCCCAAGGATGTATAAGGAATTCACCAAGATCAGTGTTTAAATAGAAGATGCTTGGTAAAATAGATGCTATTAAAGATTCAAAACTGCCACCAATTAATCGGCCAAAAACCAACAAAATTTGAAGCGTTATAAATATGATTGAATTGATAAAAATCAATCGAATTGTCATTCCACCATGCCGATACTGGTGTTTTAAGTCATCTATAAATGTACGTTCAGTTTGCATTTTACCAAAAATTCTTTTTATCTGTTTTGCGCCAAATTAAGACGAGTGAAATTCCGACAATTGCACCGCCAACATGCGCTAAATGTGCAATTTGATCGTGTTGCATTTTTATACTACTGTAAATTTCAAAAAGCAAATAAGCTCCAATCAAAAATTTAGCTTTAATTGGAATAGGAGGGAATAGCAACATTAATTCTGTGTTTGGGAACAATACTGCAAAACCAGCTAGAACTCCAAATAAAGCTCCTGAAGCTCCTACCATATTGCTTGTTGTTAAGTCATAATATCGTTGAATAACTTCATGCTGTTGCTCAGTACTAGCTTTTATTTCAGATAAATAATTGTTGACAATCTTGTGATTCAATGTGTCCAAATCGTAACCCATTGCGACAATTGATTTTTTCAATTCCATTATTTCCCAAACGCCAATTGAGTTGTAGAGAATAAAAGCACCTAAACCAGACGCCATATAAAAGATGAAAAAGCGTTTTGCTCCCCATAATCGCTCTAGGTGAGAACCAAACATTACCAAAAGCAACATGTTAAATAAAATATGCATAAAATCGGTTAGACTATGCATGAACATGTGGGTTATTACCTGATAAGGCTGAAATAACGCTGAATTGAAATAATGTGCGCCTAAGTATTGACCTACATCAATCCCTTTATTCGCTAATACAAGTGACACGATATAGAGCATCACATTGATTAATAAAAGATTCTTTGTTACTTGTGGAATGTTATTTAAAAATGAGAACATATTAAAATTTTAATGCGATTTCTTCAATCGTTAACGTTTGAATTATTTTCTTTCCTCTTGGAGTAAATGAATGTTCAGGACACTGAAACAACTGTTCAACAAGTGCTTCTGCAGATTCATTGTTTTGTAAGGTAGTTTTTCTTTTTCCAGAAGCTGATGCGATAGATTGAACGATAACATGCGCAATTTCTCCTTTACCAATTTCTTGATATGCAATGCTTTCTAAAATTAGGTTGATACAATCATGTATATTTTCTTCCTGTAAGACAGAAGGAATAGCCGAAAGTAGTAAGTTGAGTTCTTGAAATTCTCCAAAAAAGCCTAATCGTTCCAGCATAACTTGATTGCTTATCCATTCGTTTTTTTCATTACTTGAGAATTCTCTTTCTAATGGAAAAAGTAATTTCTGAGAGTTTATAGGGTTGGAAATGAATTTATTAATTAGCTCGTCATAAATAATACGTTCAGTCGCTCTTTGGCAATCAATCACCAATATACCAGATTTACAATTGGTCAAAATATATTTTCCACGAATTAGAAAATTCTTAGTAGCAAGGTTGTCAACTTCTAAATCTAATTCTATTGGTTCTTGTAACTGAACTTCTTCTTCAACTTTGTAGAAGTTTTGCCAATCTTTCGGTGAAGCGTTGTTTGATCCGAATCCTTCTGCTTTTATTGCGGTGGTAAATGAATTGCCTGTTTTTGAAGGAGAACTCTGAAAAGGATTATAGTTTTTATTGACGTGAATAGTTGGTTCAACAGCCGGTTTTGAGTGCATATCATAGGGAATATCAAAACTCGTCTCACGGTTAAAATCCAATGTTGGAGCAATATTGTATTTACCAAGTGCTTGACGCACACTGCTTAAAATAATGGAATAGATCAATTTATCTTCTTCGAATTTGATTTCCGTTTTTGTTGGGTGAACGTTCACATCAATCTTTTTAGGATCAATATCGAGATATAAAAAGAAGGAAGGAAACATTTTGGGCTGAATCAAGCCATCAAAAGCTTTTGATAACGAATGACTAAAAAATGAATCTTTAAAAAAGCGATTATTGACAAACAAAAATTGTTCTCCTCTTGTTTTCTTAGCAAACTCAGGCTTACCAACATAACCTGTTATCTTTACAATATCCGTTGATTCTTCAATTGGAACCAATTTATCATTCGAATTTCGTCCTAATATATCAACAATTCTTTTGCGTAAAACAGCAGAATGAAGGCTGTAGATTTCGTTATCATTGTGGTGTAAACTGAATGTAATATCAGGATGAGCAAGCGCAATACGCTCAAATTCATCAATTATATGGTTGAATTCAACATTGTCTGATTTGAGAAAATTTCTACGAGCTGGAACATTGTAAAAAAGATTTTTCACTTCAAAAGAAGTCCCAACAGGACAAACGCACGCTTCTTTTTTCTTGATTTTACTACCTTCAATTTCAATAGAAATCCCTGTTTCAGTATCTTCTTTTCGAGTTTTAAGAACAACGTGTGCAATTGCTGCGATGGATGCTAAAGCTTCTCCTCTGAAACCTTTTGTTGTCAGAGCAAATAAATCTTCCGCTTTACGAACTTTACTTGTTGCGTGACGCTCAAACGACATCACAGCATCATTTTCTGTCATTCCGGAACCATTGTCAATAATTTGAATCAATGTTTTTCCAGCATCTTTAATAATCACCTGAACTTTGGTTGCGCTGGCATCAATAGCATTTTCAACCATTTCCTTCACAACAGATGCAGGACGTTGGATAACCTCACCAGCAGCAATTTGATTGGCAATATGATCAGGAAGTAATTTGATTACATCGCTCATAAAACAAAACTTAACGTTGAATTTATTGGTCTTATAGACCTGTTTGAAAGTGTGAAAATGTAATTAATTGTCAATAACATGCTGTTTTCCTCTTAACAAAAATAAGTTTTTTATCTCGTTTTCGACGGCTTGTTGTCAATTATTGTTCCACTCAACAAAAACTGACAATTGGTCACATTTACGTTTCAAAGTTCGCGAATTCGCAATATGTCGAACACCATTTCTATAAATACAAAATAAAAATTGTAGCGGTTTAATTTTTTAATGTACGCGAATTACCTTCGGCTCTGCTTCGCAATCGCAAAATGTCTAAAAACGTGTAACATTATTAATGCTGCTTTAAACAAGCTTTCCACTGAGCTTATAAAATAAAAACACCCTCAAACTACACAAATCAAATGCTTGTCCTTATTTTCGTAATATGAATACGAAACGCAATTTTTCAATCATTTTCTTTTTGTTGATTTTTGGCTCAACACCTTTTGTTTTCTCGCTTATTAAAAGTGGTAAAACTCCTTCTAAATTTGCGATTAAGAATGACGTTGATGCTGACAAATGGGCAACAGAGAAATTGAGTAACATGTCATTGGATGAGAAAATCGGTCAGTTTTTCATGGTTTCGGCCTATTCCAATCAAGGTGAAAAGCATTTAAAAGAGGTTGAAAGTCTGGTAACGAATGAAAAAGTTGGTGGAATCATCTTTTTTCAAGGCGAAAAAGCCAATTTAGTTTCTTCAATAAAACGGTTTCAATCTGTAGCACAAGTTCCTTTATTAATCGGCATAGATGCTGAGTGGGGAACAAACATGCGCTTATTTGATGGCGAACGTTTTCCTTTTGCATATACGATTGGTGCAGCTGATGATGTTGCATTGTCAGAAAAAATTGCTTCCATGATGGCATTTGAATGCCGAGAAATGGGAATTCACATAAATTTTGCTCCAGTTGCAGATGTAAATAGCAACCCAAAGAATCCGGTTATTGGTTTTAGATCGTTTGGAGAAAATCCCAAAAAAGTGGCTGATCATGTCAAAGCATTTGTGCGTGGAATGGAAGAAAATGGTGTCATGACAAGTATCAAACATTTCCCGGGACATGGTAACACAGATAAAGATTCGCATTTTGAATTACCTACAGTTACAGAATCATTGAAAACAATAGAAGCAATTGACTTTTTTCCGTTTCAAGAGGGTATTAGAATGGGAGCGTCATCAGTTATGGTTGGCCATTTAAATATTCCGGCTTTGGATAATACAGGTACACCTAGTAGTTTATCAAAAAAGATTATTGGAGATATTCTTAAGGGTCAAATGGGTTTTCAAGGATTGGTTATTTCTGATGCTTTAAATATGAAAGCTGTGGCAGACAAATATGGTAAAACTGAAGTTGTTGTTAAAGCATTTGAAGCAGGTTGTGACATATTGTTATTTCCGGAAAGTGTAAATGAAGCAATTAACGCCATAAAAACGAAAGTTGAGAAAGGCCAAATTTCAAAAACGGAGATTGATGAACGTTGTTTGAAGATACTTAAATCCAAATATAAATTTGTTGTCGCGCCAAAAAAAGCAACTGAATTCAGTAAGGCAGAAATGAATTTAGCGAAGAAAGAAGTGTATGAGAAAGCCGTTACAGTTTTGAAAAATGATTCGGATATTTTACCACTTAAACGACTGGATAAAAAAATTGCACATGTTTCAATTGGAATTCATACCACGTCTTTTCGTGAATCTTTGGATTTATTTGCTGATATTAATCACTTTCAATTCTTTACCGCTGGAGAAGCAATAACGGCATTTTCAAAAAGTAGTGGACAATATGACTTGATCATTGTCGCTTTGCATTCTGGAACAGTTCGTCCAATTAATAATTTTGGTTATGGGAATGATCTTAATAAATTCATAGCAAGTATTCCTGCAAATAAAGAAACGGTTTTGGTGGTTTTCGGTAACCCACTTGTCTTGCAAAATAACATCGATTTATCAACTGTTGATGCCGTAATGGTGGGATATGAGAATAATGCATTGCTTCAAAATACTGTTGGACAAATGATATTTGGAGCGGTACCGATGGTCGGGAGATTGCCGATTACCGTGAACCATTTATATGCGAGAGAACATGGAATCCAAATTAAATGGGGTGGAAGATTAAAATTTTCTCAACCAGAAGAATTAGGAATAAGTGTTCAAAAATTAAAGGAAATTGATCAAATAGCTGAAAATGCAATTCTAAAAGGCGCTTTTCCTGGTTGTCAGATTGTTGTTGCTGTTGAGGGAAAGATTATTTATCGAAAAAGCTTTGGAACACAACAATACGAATCCAAAGACTCAGTTCGTAATACCGATTTGTATGATATAGCATCTGTTTCGAAGATTGCAGGTTCTACTGTTGGAATCATGAAATTACAGACTGATGATAAATTTAGCTTATCTAAAAACCTATCAGATTATATTCCAGAAGTAACAGGAAATGGATCATTTGGCTCCATCTTAATTCGTGATATGATGGCGCATCAAGCTGGCTTACCAGCATGGATTCCCTTCTATAAAGGAACTCTAAAGAACGGAGAATTAAATACTGAGGTTTATTCAAAAACTCAAAAAGTCGGATTTGACGCACAAGTGGCTCAAGATATTTGGATTAAAAACGGATTTTCGGACAGTATTTACAAACAGATTTTAGCCTCTAGTTTGGGTGTAAAAAAATATCTATACTCAGATTTAGGTTATTATTTTATTAAGAAAATCATTGAAAAGCAAGCAGGTCAAGCGTTCCAAGATTATTTAATGCAGCAATTTTATTTACCGATGGGATTGCGTTCGATGCGTTACCAACCACGTAATTATTATCCGCTAGATCGTATTGTACCAACCGAAAACGATCAAGTTTTTAGAAAGCAAATGGTACATGGATACGTTCATGATCCAGGCGCGGCGATGCTTGGAGGTATTGGTGGACATGCTGGATTATTTTCTAACGCAACAGATTTAGCTTCTTTAATGCAACTTATTTTGAACAATGGGCGCTATGGAAACGTTACTTACATCAAACCTGCAGTGGTCGAGGAATTCACAAAAGCGCAATTTGAAGGAAACAGACGAGGAGCAGGGTTTGATAGACCTTCCCCTGGTGGTGGTGGTCCTTGTTATGATGGAGCATCGCAATTGAGTTTTGGTCATTCTGGTTTTACGGGAACACTTGTTTGGGCAGACCCTAAATATGATATTAATTATGTGTTTTTATCAAACCGAGTTTGTCCAGATCAAGATAATTGGAAAATTAGGGACTGGAGCATTCGAACAGAAATACAAAAAGTGATATACGAAGCTGTTTTAGCACGAATGAAGTGAAGTTGATAATTACAAGTTATTAGTTACAAATTACAAGTGGGGAGTTAGGGGCAATCCTATGTGACCTATGTTCCACTTCGGCAAGCTCAGTGCATCGCTATGTGTTTCAATTTGAATTATGTTTTTGGTTAGAATAAAGTATAATAAGGAATAAAAATTAAGATGAAAATAGGAATTGTATTGTACCCAACGTTTGGCGGGAGCGGAGTAGTTGGAACAGAATTGGGAAAGGCATTAGCTAAAAAAGGACATCAAGTTCATTTTATTACTTATTCACAGCCTGTAAGATTAGGAAGTTTTCGTGAGAATATTTTTTACCATGAAGTCGCTATTAGTGATTATCCATTGTTTGAATATCAGCCGTATGAAACGGAATTGACAAGTAAAATGGTTGATGTTGTAAAATACGAGAAATTGGATTTATTACATGTTCATTATGCCATTCCCCATGCTTCTGCTGCTTATATGGCAAAGCAAATTTTGAAATCTCAAGGAATAAACATTCCATATATTACAACGCTTCACGGAACCGATATTACGTTAGTTGGTAAAGATCCTTCATTTGAACCAGTTATTACGTTTTGTATTAATGAATCAGATGCTGTTACAGCAGTTTCAGAAAGTTTAAAAAATGATACCTATGCTCATTTTAATACAACAAGAGAAATTCATGTCATACCGAATTTTATTGCGCCAAACTTGAAACCTAGCAATGCGCCAAGTGATGTTCGAAGAAAATATGCTCGGGATAATGAGCGAATATTGTGTCATGTATCCAATTTTAGAAAAGTTAAACGAGTAGAAGATGTAGTGAAAGTTTTCGAACTGGTAAACAAGAAAATCCCATCTAAACTTATTCTTGTTGGTGATGGTCCTGAACGTTCTTCTTTAGAGCGATTAGTTCGTGAACTGGACTTGTGTGGTAAAGTGTTATTTTTAGGAAATGTAAGAGATACTGCCCATGTTCTAGAAATTTCTGACCTTTTCATATTACCATCAGAAACAGAAAGTTTTGGTTTGGCAGCATTAGAAGCGATGGCTGTTGGCGTTCCAGTTATCTCATCAAATACAGGAGGAATTCCGGAGGTAAATATTCACGGTGAAACAGGCTATCTTTCAAAAGTCGGTGATGTTGAAGATATGGCGATTAATGCATTGAAAATATTCAAGGATGACGAAACGTTAAATTGGTTCAAGCACAAAGCGGTTGATCGAGCGCACGATTTTGACTTGGCAAAGATTTTACCGTTGTATGAAAAAATCTATTTTGACTTGGTAGGTGAAGGGAAGTAGGATTTTACTTGTATTTGTGGAAATTAGTGATTGTAGATTAAGAGGCTAGAGATAGAGTTGGAGGTTAAAATCTGTATAATTAAAAAAGTGAAAAAGCTAGAAAACGAAAAAAGCCATTGGGCCTTTTGTTCGGAATGCAATGGACAAGGTAAAATAAGAGGGAGGTTACGCAAGAAAGTAAAGCTCCGCTACCAAAGTGCTTTGGATGAATTTGAAAAAACGAAGTGTGTAACTCCTTTACCTCCTGAAACTCCACTTTTACTTTGCTTGAACTGCAAGGGAACCGGAATAATTCAAGCGATTATTTTTCCTGTTATTGATCAAGAAAAATACCCAAATGTTGCTATTATTGGCGGTGGTATTGGTGGAGTTGCTCTAGCAGTGGCATGTTTACATCGCGGAATCCCTTTTACACTTTATGAGCGCGATAATGGTTTTGATGTTCGGTCTCAGGGTTACGGGCTTACGCTGCAACAAGCAAGTAAAGCAGTGAAGGCATTTGGAATCCTTTCGTTAGCAGACGGGGTTTATTCTACAAATCATTTAGTACATTCAACTGAAGGAAAAGTGATCGTTGAATGGGGAATGAGAAAGCGGATACAATCAAGTGATAAAGCACCTCCAAAGCGAACAAATGTGCATATTGCGCGTCAGTCTTTGCGCTTCGAATTGCTTAAGCAACTAGGAGGGAAGGATGCCGTGCAATGGGGACACCAATTATTAGATTTTAAGGAGTCTGAGGATGGAGTAGAACTAAGTTTTCTTGTGGACGGGAAGATAAAGAATGCTAAAGCAGATCTTGTGGTTGGAGCCGATGGAATTCGCAGTACTGTTCGAAGATTGCTGATAGGAGAGGAGAATATTCCTTTACGATTTCTTGGTTGTATGGTAATTTTAGGAATATGTCCATTGAAAAATCTCAATGGTTTTGATAGTCCTTTACTGGATTGTGCCACAGTATTCCAAACTGTAAATGGTAATGACCGTATCTATGTGATGCCGTTCTCGTCAGACGCGGTGATGTGGCAACTTAGCTTCCCAATATCAGAACAGGAGGCCAAGGAATTGAGCGCACTTGGAACTAAAGCACTCAAAGAAGAAGCATGTCGCAGAACAAATTGGCACGATCCTATTCCTCAAATTATTGCAGCGACTCAAGAAGCAGAAATTACAGGTTATCCAGCGTACGATCGAGCATTACTCTCGCCAGATTTGTTGGGAAAAGGTAGTCATATAACATTGATTGGAGATGCCGCACACCCGATGAGTCCATTCAAAGGACAAGGAGCAAATCAAGCATTGCTCGATGCGCTTGCCCTCGCGCGAGGTATTACAAAAGGATGTCGACCTTTGTCCAATTGGAAAGATACAGGTATAAGGAAAAGTGTATTGACCGAGTTTGAACGAGAAATGTTAGAAAGGAGTGCTTCTAAAGTAAAAGATTCTGCAGAAGCAGCAGAACTCTTGCATACTGAGATTGTGCTCCGTGAAGGCGATGGTCCAAAAGCACGTGGATTAAAGAGAACTAGCTAAATATATGATTGTAACAATAGGATT